>Ga0137361_10002908_pt1 | contig 11038 bp, 8 predicted proteins | sample Mad1_80_16metaG_FD_104923 | JGI IMG/M metagenome (GOLD analysis project Ga0137361, IMG submission 104923) | Vadose zone soil microbial communities from Angelo Coast Range Reserve, California, USA - Mad1_80_16 metaG | ecosystem: Environmental > Terrestrial > Soil > Vadose zone | place: USA... | reverse complement strand
GTACAGAAACTTCGTCGCAAGGTAGAACGCGGCAGCAAAATGAAGCACGTTCCCGCCTTGTATCTGGCCACGGCGATGGCTCTGCAAGGCATGACCAAGCAAGAGCTTGAAGCTCTGAAGTTGCGGATTGAGGAGCGAGCATGAGCGCCCAAAGAATTACTTCTTTTTGATGGCCTCAGTAGCGGCGAGCTTCCGCTCTACGTGTGGTTCTTTGCGCGGAACACCTGAATACCGCTCACAACGCTTCCCGGCAGGGGCACCACACGTAGGACAGGGGACGGACAATAATCGTTTGGGCGTGAGGTCTTTGACTCTCATTCGGAATAGGCTGCAATAATACTCTAGGCTGTAGCGGGCCGCAGGCGGGTTTATGAAAGCCATTCGTTCCTTAAAAACCTCAACCGAGAAATACCTTCGAAATTCAATCCGTGCATATTTCGAGGGTGAGCCGGGTTGCGACCTTCGCTGGATTGGCGGAATAGTGCGCTCTTCTCCCGTCGAGGCGCGGTCAATCCCAGAGATGTGCTTCAGTCAATATGCCCCGACAGAGAGATACCGGGATTTGATAGCTAGGCTTTGAACTCCGGCCAATTGAAACCCGAGTCCATCTCCAATTTCCGGGAGCAGGCACCGATGGTATCCAAGATTTTTCTTGGCACAAACGGACTCCGGGCCGGATGGAGGCTGCTGATATTCCTCGCCGTGTTGATTTCCTGCCTGTTGGGATTCAGAGAAGTGGTTGTTCATATTCCGACCGTAAATCGTATGGTCGAACCTCTTCGGGAGGGGCGCTTAGTCGTTTCAGCGGCACTGGTCGCAGAATTTCAGTTCGTACTGTCATTGCTTATCGCTGTGAGCGTGATGAGCAGGATCGAAAGGCGCTCACTCGTTGATTATGGCCTCCCGGCCCGTGATGCCTTTGGTCGATATTTTTGGCAGGGCGTTGCATGGGGGCTGCTGGCCGTTACCTGCGTAATGATGCTGATCTTTGCGGGAGGGGGATTTTCCTTCGGCGGCGTGGCCTTGCACGACGGTAGTTTGGTTGGGTACGCAGTGGGGTGGGCGATTGTGTTTCTTATGGTGGGATTCTTCGAAGAGCTCCTATTCCGTGGCTACCTCCAGTTCACCTTGACTACGGCGATGGGGTTCTGGCCCTCCGCAATCCTACTTTCCATAGTTTTTGGCTTCGTTCACCTCGGCAGTCTCGGAGAAAACTGGATGGGCGGTGCGACAGCGGGGCTGTTTGGCCTATTTCTCTGTCTTACGCTGCGACGAACTGGCAACCTGTGGTTCGCGTTGGGGCTGCACGCCAGTTTTGTGTACGGCGAAACATTCATCTACTCAGTTCCGAACAGTGGGTTTCCCTCATACGGACACCTGCTCAATTCTACGCTCCACGGGCCGCAATGGTTGACGGGCGGTTCAGTCGGCCCGGAGGCTAGCGTGATGATGTTTGTTGTACTCGCACTCGTGTTCATGCTGTTCGGGCTGTTCGGCCCACATGTATCGAGAAAGGAGGCGTAACGCCTCGAACTCTGCCGCTTTGCCTTCGCTGAACGCCGTACTCCGTGCGACAAGGACAACGGCCAGCTATACTCCAGCGACGACCCCCAGGCCAAGAGAGACTTTTTTGTATGTGAACGCTGCTTCCAGTTTGTCGCGTTCCTTTTCAGCTTGCGCCCTCGTTGTGAAGAGCCGCGACAGAAAAATACGTTCCCCCTTTGCGGCGCTCGTACGCAACCCATCGGCCCTTAGTTCGCTTTGCGGACATGGCCAGAGTTATAGCATAGCTCCCGACCGTCACCAGCGTTCCAAAATGCCTTCCACGCGAACCAAAAAGCGTGGGACCTTCGGGTTCCGCGCTTTAAGATCACCACGGTAAAAACCGTGTGCCGTCCTCATCCCGAGACTAGGGCAAAGCTTAGACCCCGGTCACGGCCCGACTCAGAAGATATGTCTTGACGAGTTCTGAGGAAGAGGGTAGTGCTGGTAGTCAGACCAGCATCAGGCATCACTGGTAGCAGCCGGAAGACTGAGGAAAGCCCTTCAGCCAAGGCTGGCCATTCCCACCTACCTCCGCCGATTTCGACTCAGGCAAGGCGGAAATCCTGGGCATCAGACAAGCGACCGTTTCTGGGCTGCTGCCGTTCCGACTTCTAGTGTCAACGGAAGGCCGGGAAGGAGACCGCCTCGTGGCCTATCAATTTGTCACTACGTGTACCAATTGTGCCAAGCAATTCGGGATTCTCTGGGTGATGGACTCGACTCGACGAGTTAGCCCCAAGACCGTCGCCAGGATAACTTGCCCGCTCTGCGGAAAAAGATTTTATCAAGATGCCAAAGACCTTCTTCAAATCGGGTCTCAGATAGAGAACCTCGTGTTTGGTCGTCCCGTGCGGAGCGTGGAAGTAGACTATGATTGCCCCTGCTGTAGCAACCGTGGAATCTTGATATCCCTTCTGCACACAGACTTGTCGTGGGGTGAATTGTCTAAGGAAAATGCGCAGACCGCTGTCTGTAATAATGGTTTTTGTCCACAGAGGGGTTTACTTCAGCAACTGAAGCCTAGCCGCGTCGTACTGGGGTCACTGAATCCAGTCGAAACATCGGTTTCGTTTCGTTGAGATTTACAACCCATCGGACCTTCATTCGCTTTGCGGTGGGTACCGGTTAGGTTCGCTCAGGGAGCAGAAGAAACTCTCTCAAGGAAACATTGAAAAACGTACGGGACTGCTGCGCTGCTATATTTCTCGTGTCGAGAAAGGCCACACGGTCCCAGCCGTCGAGACGTTGGAGAAAATGACCCATGCGATGGAGAATCGGTGCTACCGCGCCGCCATGGATGCGGCACAAGACACGGAGCTGCAAGGAGGGCTTCGCATTCGTGTTGTCAGGGCGCCCTATTTCCTAGCCACAAAACTTGAGCCCTTTCGCGGCCGGGGAAAGGGCGACTATGCGAACAGCCACGATTTGGAAGATCTCCTGACCGTACACGCAGGTCCGGAGTGAAAACCAAAGGGTATCGCCGTGCAATTTCGCTCGTCGTCCTGCCGTGGTTCGAGGCCGCCATCTGGAGAACTTAACTACCGCGTCCTGGCCCAAGCCGCTCTAATCGAGGGCCGCGACACTTGTGATATAAATATATCGGCTGGATATTTGAAAACCATTCTTTCGCTGAAAACCGAAGAGGGCTCCATGAGAAGGACCAACAAAGGGTCAGCCCCTATGCGTACTCTCACAGAGAAAGCCTATATGTGCATCAAGGACGGAATCGTACGCAGCGAAATCGAAGAAGGCGTGTTCCTCTCTGAAAAAGAGATCATGAAGCGATACCAGATCGGTCGGACACCATTCCGCGAGGCCTGCAACCGCTTGCATCACGAGCATCTGCTCGAAGTTGTGCCCCGCCGGGGTTACCTCGTGCCGCGAATGAGCCTACAAGAGGTGCGCGATCTGTTTGAGGTTCGAGTGCTTGTGGAGGGCGCCGTGGCGGAGCTGGCAGCTGCACGAGCAACCGCCCGGGAGATCGATGAGCTGACGCGCCTTGCCGACCAGCGTCTGCCACGAAACCGTTCCCGCAGGGGCGACAACGACCGCGCCGAACTGAACGCCATTTTCCACCTGCGGCTGGCGACCATGGCGCATAACCAGGAGCTTATGCGACTGGAAAACAGCGTTCTAGAGCGGACCAAACGCCTCGCTTACAACGTGGCCCATTCGATTGGCGTGGAAGGCCAGGAAATGAGCCTTCAAACCCTGCACCGGCCCATTGTCGATGCCATCCGCCGACGAGACCGAACCGCGGCGCGCAGAGCGGTCATCCACGATATCCATCAGGCCCAAACGATTCTGGTTGGGCTGGCTGATGGTGCCGCTGGGCTACCGGATGGTTCGGCGACGAGCCCGGATACAAAGTCAAAATCCGAACCGAGCCGCAACCCGCCAAGCTCCGGCGATGCGCAATAATCATTTATCTCCGTTACACCATGCATCCGCGCGTTAAACTGAGGTTCTAACGCAACAGGTGAAGTTCGCCAGGAGAATGACGAGGGGCAGGGGCTCTCCCGCTCGGACTGTCCTATTCACTTTTCCGATTAGACAGACATATATTTCAAATATATTTCTCTTGACAGCCGCTGCACAGGGAGAGTATACGACACCCACAATCTGTCAGAAGTGCCGAGCGAGTTACACAGACGTAGCGTATGCAGGAGCATATCGTCTCGGCGAGGGCCCCACGCCAAGAAGGACAGGAGGAGGTCGCCATGATCCCATCCAACTTGAGACGAAGCGTTTTTTTGCTCTCCGCGCTGACAATTGTGTTCTCTACGCGCATGTTTGCTCAGGGGGGAGGAAACGCCGCGATTACGGGCACGGTTAGCGACCCCACGGGGGCGCTGGTTCCCGATGCCAAGGTGACCGTGACGCAGGAAAGCACCGGTGTCAAACGTTCGGTGACAACGAACGCGAGCGGCGCCTTCAACGTGCCCTCCCTGCCACCGGACAAGTATCACGTCACGGTGGAGGCGCCGGGCTTCAAGACGTATGTGCAGAACTTCACGCTGCTGGCCGATCAGGAACGTGCGATCGACGTGCGGTTGGAACTTGGACAGACCTCGCAGCAGGTCACGGTCGATGCCTCATCGGTGCTGGTCAATACCGTCACTCGTGTCTTAAGCTGAGTGCTCGAGCAGGCCCGGGTGATCGACCTGCCTCTGAACGGCCTCAATGCGGCTGACCTGACGCTGCTGGTACCGGGCACCACAAGCGCCAACGGGCATGGCGTGCAGCAGGGCACCACCAAGCAGGTCCCGGGCGCCGAGTCCATCGCGGTAAACGGCGCGCGTCCTGACCAGATCGGCTACAACCTGGATGGAGCGACCAATGAAGACCTGATGAGCAACACCAACAACCCGTTTCCTTTTCCCGACGCGCTACAGGAATTCAGCGTCCAGACCAATAGTTTCGACAGCCAGTACGGGGCGAATGTGGGCGCAGTTGTCAACGTGGTCACAAAATCTGGCACGAACAGTTGGCACGGTGACGCGTTTGAGTTTGTGCGCAACCGGATATTTAACGCCAAGAACTATTTCGCGACCCAGACTGACCCCTTGAAGCGCAACCAGTTCGGAGGAACGATTGGCGGCCCAATAAGAAAAGGAAAGAGCTTCATTTTCTTCGGATATCAGGGGACGCGAATCCGCACCGTGGGCAACGGGGGGAGCGCCATTCTCCCTACAGCCGCGAATCTCACCGGCGATTTTTCCAACTATGCAACGATCAATCCGGCAAATCCCAAGAACAAGATCGTGCAAATCGTTAATCCCACGACGGGAGTCCCATTTGCGGGCGACACAGGGTTGCCCGTTGACCCGGTTGCCGTGGCGTTCTCGAAATTCCTTCCCATTTCGCAAGCCGGAGTGGATGGCAGAATCACGTTTGGCACACCCGACGTGGAGAATTTGAACGAATATATTGCACGCTTCGATCAGGTGGTCCGGCACAAGGACAAGCTGTTCGGGCGCTTCTATCTCGACCGCTATCAACGCGCACCGTCGTTTGACGGAAAGAATCTGCTTACGGACGGGACAGGATCCACAGTCCAGACGCAAAACTATGCGATCGGATACACATGGATTGCCAGCCCGACGCTGGTGAACAATGTGATCGTAAGCGCGGAGCGCGCCGCCTCCACTCGCGGCCAGGGCGGGAACGTGCCGCAGATGAGCGACTTTGGGTCTAACATCTTCCAGCTTCCCCAATCGCAGGGGGGAATCCGATCGTTCAATGTGAACAATTATTTCACGCCCGGCAACGGCGCGTTCACGAATGGCCAATTCATTCGGAATACTTATGGTCTCCGCGATCAGACGACTTGGGCGCACGGGAAGCACACATTCAGCTTCGGCGGTGATTTCGAACGAGATCAGTCGAATGTCCGCAATACCGATTTCGAGAACGGAAATTGGCAGTTTACGGATGACACGTCGGGACTGTCCCTGGCCAACTTTGTCATGGGGCACCTCCGATCCTTCACACAGACTTCGGGAAACTTCTCGGATTCGCGAGAGAACGTTGTTGGGCTTTTCGCAGAAGACAGGTGGAGTGTCCGGCCACGATTGTCGTTGACGCTGGGCCTTCGTTGGGAGCCGCAAGGCGTAATGAAGGAAATCTATGGACGTACCGAGCAGTTCCGGCCGGACGCTTATGCCGCAGGCGTACGTTCCTCAGTCATTCCGTCAGCGCCTCCTGGCCTGTTCTTTGTGGGCGATACATTCAATGGGATTGGATTCCCTCCAACCGGAGAGCACGCAGACCTCAATAACTTTGCTCCGCGCGTGGGATTCGCGTACGACGTTTTCGGAACAGGCAAAACGGTGGTTCGAGGGGGTGGTGGCGTCTTCTACTACTCTCGCCTGCCCGGTCTGTTCTTGAATGATGCTTCGATCAGCCAGCCGTTCAGCCTCCGAATTGATCTCGTCGAGCCGAGTGGGCCGAACAAACTCATCCCGTTGAACAACCCACTGCAGTCTGTTCCGGGTTTCGCGGCGGGATTCCCGCAGCGGTTTGTCCTCTCAACGGTTCCTAAGGGCGTGACTTTTACCCCGCCCGTGGCGGTGTTCGGATTGGAACCGGGCAGGCGATGGGTGACCCCAACAACTTACGATTGGAACCTGACGATGGAACGCCAACTGCGCCCAGATACGCTTCTGCACGTTTCCTATGTAGGGCTCCGGGGAACGCATCTGCGCGAGGATGTTGACCTCAATCCGGAAGGCGTCGGTATTGGGACACAGGCGAGCAGGCCCTATCAACCGTTCAGCGACATTCTAGTAAATCAGAACAACGGGATGTCCAATTACAACGCCCTGCAGGTCAGCGTAGAAAAACGGCCGGGAGGGGGCGCAACTGGGATTCTCAAGAATATAACGCTGCTGGCCAACTATACGTACTCGAAAGCCATGGATATCGCGCTCGCGAACAACGGCGGCACAACCGACATTGGCTCGAGCAAAGGCTCCGGTGTACCCTTCGGAAACCCGCGCCAGCATTCTTTCGATACAGGGCCGTCGGACTTCGATCACACGCACGTCTTCGTGGCTTCCTATGTTTGGGACTTCCCACGGTTGACCGGTGCAAACGCGCCAACCCGCTGGCTTCTCGGGGGATGGCAATGGACCGGCATCTATACCGCCTCGACAGGAGATCCCCTCGTGCTACTAGCGGGAACGGATCAGTCCAAGACAAACCTCGGAGGCGATCGGGTGAACTTTATAGGCACTCCGGCCCAATACGGCGGCACGCCATCGCCGAGCTCGCGCACTCCCTGCACGGGGACTCAGACTTGCGTGCCTTGGCTCAATATCTCGGTGTTCGCCAAGCCCGCAGTGGGAACGTTTGGCAATGTAGGCAAGGACGCATTCCGCGGTCCGTCGCACTGGAACATGGATATGGGGCTCATCAAGAATTTCTATCCGGTGAGCGCGCATGAAAATCTAAGCGTTCAGTTGCGCGGGGAGTTCTTCAACATTTTCAACCACCCGCAATTTGCGGACCCGACGGTCAGTTTTAGCAGCGCCAATTTTGGCCAAATTCGCGCCACTCTTGGGGGGCTTTCTGACTACCGGATTATTCAGTTAGCTCTGAAGGTATTCTTCTAGACCTGAAAAAGAAGGTCGGCACAGTTAGCAATAGCAGAGAAGTGCGTGGCCCGGCGCTTCCCAGCCGTTGAGTGGAGTTGCAGAAAAATTTCGAGGAGGGAAAAGAAAATCATGTGTGCGGGATCAGTTAAACTCCACTCTTTCGCGCCCCGAGCCTTCCTCTTGAGTGTGCTAACCGGCGTGCTGCTTGGGGCTTGCCCAGCGACGCTGGAAGCGAGCGCCGCTGGGCAGACTTCTAAAAGAGCCCCGACTGGATCGATCATCCTCGATTCGACCGTAACCCTCCAGCTTGGCCCGGAAGCGCCGGCCCCGGTGGAAGAGGCTGCCAAAGATCTGCAGAAGGATATTGCCAAAGTGCTGGGGAAAGAGCCTCGGATCGCGCGTCGTATGGAAGAAGCAGGCCCAGTGACGGTCATGATCGGCGAGCAATCCCAACTTCCGGACGGGCTGCGTCCGGCAGGTCTGACGGAGCCTGAATCTTTTTCCATTTCGGTTGCCCACGCAGAAGCGTCGCAACCCACCAAAATAGTGCTGCTGGCAGGCGCGGACCTGCGGGGGACGATTTATGCCATCTACGAGTTTTCCGAGGAATTCCTCGGCGTCGATCCGCTTTATTACTGGACCGATCGCGAACCCGCGCGGCGCGCTCAGATTGAGCTACCGGCGTCCTTGAACAAGCACTTCCCATCGCCGGTTTTCAAGTACCGAGGCTTCTTCATCAACGACGAGGACTTGTTGACGGGCTGGGCGCCGGGTGAGGCAAAAGATCACACGGGGATTTCTCTGGAGGTTTGGAATAGAGTCTTCGAGACCATTCTGAGGCTCAAAGGGAACATGGTGGCGCCGGGAACGTGGATTTTCCCCGACGAACCGCAGATCAAACTGGCCGGCAAGCACGGCCTGATTCTGACTCAGCACCATGCCATTCCATTGGGGCTGAATGTGGCTCGCTGGCCCAAGGACGTTCCTTACTCTTACACCAGCCATCCTGAGATTCTGGAGCGCGCCTGGAAGGACGCGGTTGCCGCCTATCCACCTGATCAGGAAGTGTTGTGGACTGTGGGCTTGCGCGGATTGTCGGACGCCAGTTATGCCGCGTTTGACCCGAGCGTGCGAGGCAACGACAAAGCTTTAGGCGAGTTGATCACCAAGGCCATCGCCGACCAAATCCAAATCGTTCGCTCAATCCGGCCCGATGCGAAATTTATCACCAGCTTGTGGCAAGAAGGCGCGCGGCTGGTGCAGCAGGGCTATCTCAAGATTCCCACAGAAGTCGAGACGGTATGGGCCGACACGGGCTATGGCTACTTGCAGGATAAGGGTTTGGTGACGGCTGGCCAGGGAGCTTATTACCACGTCGCGATGATGAACGGCAGGGCCAATCAGCTGACCGAAATGGTTCCGGTAGAACGCATTGACTCCGAACTCGGTCGTTACATCAAAGCCGGAGCGACTCATTATTTGCTTCTGAATACTAGCGACATTCGCCCGGTTTCAATGACCACAAAAGCTGTCATGGACATTGCGTGGAAGGGTTTGCCGCCCGACGCCAGCGGAGACAGTGATCGGTTCTACCGACAATGGTCGTCGGAGGAATTTGGACCAAAGGCAGCCGCCAGCATCGGAGACATCTACCGAGAATATTTTGCTGCCCCCGCACATCTGCCGGGCGACGCGCCTGCCCTTGAGTATGGCGATAACTACTACCATACAGAGGCGCGGCGGTTCCTCCTGGATTACATGGTGAGATTCCCGCTCTATTTCCTTCCTGGCCAGGCCCCCACCTGGGTGGCGCCTCGCGTTGTGTCAGGGCCTTCCGAGAATCCCAAAGCGCCGGATCTGTCCGACGCTTTGAAGGGTGAAGTCCAGCGTTGCGGTGACGCTCAGCCGCGATGGGATGCACTGTGGGCCAAGGCCGTTGCAGCCGAGCAGCTGGTGTCGCCCGAGCGGCGGCCCTTCTACCGTGCCCATGTGTTGGCAATGATCGCCATCGGGAGGGAAAGCAATCGCATTCTTCTTTCGGTGGCGCAAGCCGTTCAGGACGCTGAAAGCGATAAGGCTCAAGGAGCTCGCGCGGGAGCGGAACAGGCGCTCGTGGCCTTCGACGAAATCTTCGAGGCCGAGAAGAACGCGGAATACGGCAAATGGAAACACTGGTACCGCGGAGATTGGCTAACCGGCATTCACAGGACGCGCGAACTTGTTCAAGTTTTCACAAAGCAGCTTGAGGATCCGTTGTCGTCAATGCCGCCACCCGTCTTTTGGACGGGCTGGGAAGCGTATTACCACATCATGCATTACGAGGGAGAACGTAGCGCAGACGTGAACTGAACGGTCCCGCGCGGCTCTTCTTTTCCTCTACGATATAGTCCGCGGCCCGCCGACGGCTGGGAGGTTCTCCCCGGGGGAGAGAGATTCCCGGTCTTTGAAACTTGCGGCGGAGTTGTGCTGAGGAAGGAAACCTGGATGAAAATCAAAGACCTCCGTGCCATCACGGTGAGCGTTCCCCTGGAAGCGCCATTGCGTCACGCCAACGGCTGCCACTGGGGCCGTTTCGTTCGGACCGTAGTTGAGGTGGAAGCCGACAACGGGCTGGTCGGCCTTGGGGAAATGGGAGGTGGTGGCCAGTCAAGCGAAGAGACATTTCGAGCGCTCAAATCTGCTCTCCTCGGTTGGGATCCGTGCCGCCTGGAGGAATTAAGGTTTCGCATCGGCAATCCCACGGCCTCGCTTTACAACAATCATATTCAAATACTCGCGGCGCTCGAATTCGCCTGCCTAGACCTCCTCGGGCAGGCCTGGGGTGCCCCCGTTTCGGAAATTTTGGGCGGGCGGCTGAGGGATCGAGTTGCGTTTGCCTCTTACCTGTTCTTCCGCTACCCAGATCCCGCGAATGGCAAAGGGGAGGTCCGGACGGTCAGTCAGCTTGTCTCCCTCGCACAGAAATTGAAATCCAGGTGCGGCTTCAAGACGCACAAGCTGAAAGGCGGTGTTTTCCCGCCGGCGTATGAACTGGAGTGTTATCGAGCAGTCGCCAAGGCGTTCCCGGAGGACCATTTACGCTTCGACCCCAACTGCACTTGGTCAGCAGAACAAGGGATTCAATTTGCCCGCGCCATCGATGGATTGAACAATGATTACCTTGAAGATCCCGTTTTCGGATTGAATGGGATGCGCCGCGTCCGAGAAAAAGCCCAAGTGGCCCTGGCAACAAACACTACGGTGGTTAATTTCGAGCAGTTGGGGGCAAATATCCGAGACCTTGCCGTGGACGTGATCCTTCTCGATACCACTTTTTGGGGAGGCATTCGCCCTTGTCTCAAGGCAGCGGGGATTTGCGAGACATTTCAGTTGGGCGTTTCCGTCCATTCGTCAGG
>Ga0137361_10002907_pt1 | contig 11039 bp, 13 predicted proteins | sample Mad1_80_16metaG_FD_104923 | JGI IMG/M metagenome (GOLD analysis project Ga0137361, IMG submission 104923) | Vadose zone soil microbial communities from Angelo Coast Range Reserve, California, USA - Mad1_80_16 metaG | ecosystem: Environmental > Terrestrial > Soil > Vadose zone | place: USA... | reverse complement strand
TTGAAGGCCCACTGAAAGAATGCCTTTCGCTGACAAATCCCGGGGCCCTAAATATCTATAATTGTCGTTATTGTTGATTGCCTTCCGAGCGGCTAAAGCGCAGCCAACTACAAAAAAACTCGAAAGTCGCGTTGGGAATGCCGCCAGGAGATGCGGTCAACCGTACTGGTGCGGTTGAAAACGGCATCAGTTCCTTTTTGGTCGCAGCAATTCCTAACGAGACTGTGCAACGAGGCCAAACAATCACTCTGCTAGGCTCAGACCAAAATTTGAAAACAGTTCCGGTGGCGCAAGGAGAAGCAAGTAACGATTCTCTTACAGGGATTGACCAGTCAGTTCCGGTAAGACGAGACGTTGATTCGTTCGATTTTGTAAGCGAGATGGCGGCTCTAGGATATGTCAACTTATCGACCAAGCAGCTTGTGGCGATGAGAGCCTACGCTGTCACCCCGGCCTATGTTAGGGAGCTGGCAGCTATCGGCTACGACCAACTGCCTGCCGATACTTTGATCACCTTCCGCTGGCTGGGAGTGACTTCCCCCTATGTCAAAGAGATGAGCGCGCTGGGGTACGATGGCTTATCCGCCGCTACGCTCGTCAACTTCCGCGAGCATGGCGTCACTTCCGCGTACATTAAAGAGATGCGAATGCAGATTCCCACTGGTATCTCCAGCTCCCAACTGCTCTCAATGCGACTTCAAGGAGTCACAACGGAGTTCATCCAGGAGCTCAAGTCCCTGGGCTACGAGGGTCTGAGCGCTAACCAACTCATTAGCATGCGACTTCAAGGAGTCACGACAGAGTTCATCCTAAAACTCAAGTCTCTGGGCTACGAGAGTCTGACCGCTAACCAACTCATTAGCATGCGACTTCAAGGAGTCACTGTGGCTTACATCGAGAAGATGAAGACTCTTGGCTTCAAAGATCTATCAGCTGAGACTTTGATCAGCCTACGAATGAAAGGTGTCAATTAAGAGCGCGGCACATATCAAGAACCCTGAGCAGAAGCATCAGCGGAGCACTTCATCTGAACAGCAGTCTTCCCTAGGACCAATGAACATTGGCAAACACATCGCGAAGAAGCTTCCTTAAAAACGCGGGAGCGACCTACCTAGGTCTATCTGCCCTGTCCTCGCTCGGTCATGTTCAGGCTAAGCAAAGTCGGAAAACCTTAGAACTCGGCCGTACTTCGACTAGCATTGATGAGCTTCAATCATTCATCCGGACACTGATGAAGCACACCGGTGTGCCGGGACTCTCGATCGCTATTATCAGAGACGCAAGAATAGTTTGGACTCAAGGCTTCGGCGTCAGGAACGTAGAAACTGGCGAGCTGGTAACAGTAGATACGCCCTTTGAAGCTGCTTCTTTCAGTAAAGCCGCATTCGCTTACGCCACACTAAGGTCGGTAGTGCAAGCCCGAAGAGTGCGCCAGAATCATCCTCGCGGTAATGAGCTTGGAGCGCGGATCTTCCACGGGAAGGAAGTAGCCCGGCCGGTAATCCCACAATGGCTTGTCCAGATCGAGCAAACCCCGCTCACACAAATGGGGAAGCTGGCGCCGCCTTTTATCACTATGGCAACGCGGCACGTTTCAACACATTGCCGTCGGTTTCAGAAGTCAAAGAGCCGGCGTCGTCATTATGACTAACAGCGGGAATGGTTTTGTGGGAACCTGGCTCCAAGGGCACTCGGCAGCCCGCGTCTAAGTTACACGTACTCGTTCTCCTGAAGCGAAGGATCCATAGTTACGAGAGGAAGGGATCATGACAAGGAAAATCATCGGTTGGGCCTTTTTTTAATGATTAGCTGTCTGTGTACTTCGGTCTATGCGGGCGAGTCCATTGAAGGGGATTGGTCAGGCGGAATAGATTTCGAAAAGAGTTGGCAACCGGTCAACCTTCACATCACTGCCGAAAAACAAAACCTTTCGGGAACTCTGGACTTCCCGTACCAAAACCGGAAGGGAATCTCTTTGACCAAAGTTGTCATTAACAATTATCAAGTGCGGGTAGAGTGGCAAGCTGAGACGGGCCTTGCGGTTCTAGTTGGCATGCTAAAAGACGATTTGATTTCAGGGGAGTTCACCCAAGACGGGAGAAGCGCGAAGTTTGGGTTGGTTCGGGTGGCGAAGGTGGATCCTGGAATCTATGAAGAGTATTCAGGGAGTTATCAAATCAGCCGTGATCGGTTCATTGATATGGGACCTCTGGGTGATCACATTAGGTTCATTGACTCGAAGACCCGGAGTACCAGGTACCTTTACCCATCGTCGGAAACATCATTCTTCTCTGGTCCATCAGTAGGCATTCCTTTTCCCGTTGAGTTGCGTGTAGCGTTCCTCAAGAATAAGCAAGGGAAAGTATCGGGTCTTGTATGGAAGGAAAATGGCAGTCGCCCGATAAGCGGTAAGAAACTTCCTTACAAGCACGAGGAGGTGAGCTACAAATATGGTGATGCTACGGTCACGGCGATGCTTTTGATTCCTGCCAAGCCGGGACCGCACCCGGCGCTTATCGATATAGGACAAGGATATTTTTTGGGGCCCGACAACGGTCCAGATCAGTACTTTTATGTTCGCCAGGGGCTCGCCATGATGACGCCGATACGACGAACGATCGGCGGCTCAGAGTCAAACTATATAAAATCCAGCTTTGAGGAGCGGGCCCGGGAAGTCATGGCGGGAGTTCAGATGCTCAAGCAACGGAAGGACATAAATCCTCGCCAGATTGGCCTCTACGGTGACAGCCAAACAGCCTGGGTTGCGCCACTGGCGGCGACTCTCTCTCCTGACGTAGGTTTCCTTATTCTTAGAGTTCCTTCGGCACTAGCTGTAACTGAGAATCTCCTTTATGAGGTTGAAAGTACTCTGCGACGGGATAACTTTTCTGAAGCAGACATCACCCGAGCCCTGGTTCTGCGCAAGCTTATCCACCACACGATCCTCACCAACACAGGGTGGGAACACCTCAAAGCTGAGATTGATAGGTCAAAGAGTGAAAAATGGTTTCCCTATGTACGTACTGGATGGTTTCCTTCGCTCAAGATTCCACCAGACGAGGCTACGGTTAAGGGACTGCGCGACCCGCTTACCTATGATCCTCTGCCTATTTTACGGACTGTCACCGTACCTGTTTTGGCACTGAACGGAGAACTGGATGAGGCGGTCCCAACAAAGAAGAGTGTGCCAATTTTGGAGGGCGCCTTTCGCAAGGCGGGGAACAGGGACTTTACCATCATGGTTCTGCCTAAAGCCGGCCACAATTTCCTGGAGACGGATCGACCCTATGGAGCTCAGGAATTTGTGCGAAAGAAGAGGTACGTTTCGGGATATTGGGAGACCATAGCTGATTGGCTCCGGAAGCATCTCGATTTGAAGCAATAACAATGATGGTGCTGCAAGAGGGAAAATATCTCCGTGATTGGGAAAGTAGGTAACAAAGATTCCGTCAAGGTCCTCCCTAAAGCCCGTCACACTCCCGTGGAAGCAAGGAACCCAAACCCAATCATCACTGCCAGGCGAACGAACCTTTATCACGTATTTATGATGCCGTCCCCTGTGATTGTGAACCAAGCACCGAATTGCGAGTCCACTAAGAGTCCAATAAGCGTTCCGGTGAGTCCCTTAAATGCATTAAAGTGCTATCCATGCCGCGAAGTTTCCTTGAATTACAGTGAATCGCATCTCTTTCATGGCTAGGAGCCCTCTAGAGATCTAAAACCCTTACTATTGCTAATTGCCTTACGCGGGTCCACGCGCACGTAACTACAAAACAACTCGATGAACTATATGGTATTTCATGCGAAGACCGTGGGAGTTTCGCTCCCAAGGTCATAGCCGATGCAACTCTAAGTTATTGATTCTATTTGCGAGGCCAGTGGATTGAAAGCCCATTTTTGCCTCAAACCGATTTCATTCTCGCCAAAATCTCGACAGCATGAACACGTTCTAAGAAGAGTCATGCCGTAAGTTATTGAAGTATTAAGGATTTTGGTCGCGGGGGCGGGATCGAACCGCCGACCTTGTGGTTATGAAGACCATTTCAGCCCGCTGCATAGACTCGGCTTTCACCTCAGAACGAGGCCTCACAAGAGATTGCGGGTCCGCGATCTATCACGTCAACCTGGCGCCAAGAACCCAGAAAACGGAAAGCGGTAGGACACGCAGTCTCCGTAAGTGCTTGATTCTATTGGGCGAGCAGAGGTGGCTCGGACCCTGACCTCCGCATTGCACTAAAACGAAGGTCAGCGACAGTAAATCATTGAAACGATAAGTGTTACTGGTGGAGCAGAGGGGGATCGAACCCCTGACCTCCGCATTGCGAACGCGGCGCTCTGCCAAACTGAGCTACTGCCCCATGCGGAAAAGATACTACAGTTTCAAGTTAGCCACAAAAGCGCGCAGTCGCTACTGAGCTACCCAGAGTCTCGCCACTTCGAACCGCGGCGCTCGCTGAGTGCGGTTTACTTCTCTCGTTTATTCTTCCATCACGCACGCTCATCCATTCATCGCCCAGCGTCATTGTGGAGTTAAGTCGAGCGCTTCGACGACTCGTGTAAATGCTATCTGCGCTCAACAACGTTAAGCTACTTCTCATGAAAGTTGCCGCTTACCAAGCTCCACTGCGCGCCACTAGCTCGATGGATGTCCTTTATCTGATTAGCGAACAGGTCGACTGGTGTGAATCGAACGGTGTAGAGATTTTATGTTGCCCAGAGGGCGTATTGGGAGGCCTGGCTGATTACGCTGGTCGGCCCATCGACATCGCGATCGATGTGGAGGCTGGTCAACTGCACGGGCTGCTGGCGCCACTTGCGAGTGACGAAGTCGGGACCATTCTCGGGTTCACGGAAATTGATCGACTGGGTCGACTCTACAACTCCGCAGCAGTCTTTCATAAAGGATCTGTCGTCGGTGTATATCGCAAGCTCTATCCGGCAATCAACAGGTCGATCTACGAGGCCGGGGAGAAGCTGCCTGTCTTCACGGTTGGCGGCCTGACTTTCGGAATCATAATTTGCAACGACTCGAACTATTACGAGCCAGCCAGAATCATGGCGGCTCAAGGCGCGACAGCTTTGTTTGTGCCCACGAACAATGGCCTGCCGCCGGCGAAAGCGGGGCCGGAATTGGTCGCCCAAGCAAGGAACGTTGACGTCGCTCGGGCGATCGAGAACAGCGTTTCCGTGATCCGTGCCGATGTGGCAGGGCGTACTGAGAGCCTGGTGTCATACGGATCATCAGGGATCGTGTCGCCCGACGGCGTGGTGCTTCAGTCAGCACGGCAACTTGGCCCGGACCTCATCGTGGCTGAGATTGAAACTACATCTCCGGCAAAGAAACCTTCAACGAAGGATTGAGGCGTTTCACGGCCTCATCGTGAATCGGAGTCGCCGAACAATTCGCTTACGGGCTTTATGAAATGCTATTTTCGGATTGTGAAGGACGAGAAAATGCGGAAACTCATTAACGGTAGTCCAGAAGATATCGGCCGTGGAAAACTCGCCCAGCGTAATCGTCGTCGCATCGTATGCTGTATTAAGCGCTTCGCGTGTCGAGCGCAACTGGCCTTGCTGGCGTTCATCGTCTGCGTTGTCGCGCCTGCGGGCCGAAGCTCGCTTGATCGGAAGCTTTTTACGGTACCTCTTGCACAAAAGCCCGCCACAGAGAAATCTGATCGCACAGAAGTCCTTCGAGTTGATGAAAACTCTCGCGGGAAACTGGAAAGGGCCGGTAACGACGGTTCCACAGATGCCCGACATGAACGGCCTCACAGTGGGCGTGTCGCTGCGGGTCACGTCGGGAGGGACCGCGCTAATGCACGACATGGGGCCGGAAGGAAGAACCGCCGATCCGACTAATGGCGACGATGATCCGATCGCGATGCTGTACATGGAAGGCGATCGCCTGCTGTTGACGCATTACTGCGACACGTGGAAGAACCGGCCTCGTATGTCAGGCAAGTTGTCGCCGGGCGGGAAGACAGTGGAATTCGAATTTCTCGATGTAGCCGGCACGAAGCGCGGATACATGAGCCAGGCGGTTTTCACCTTCATCGACGCGAACCATCACACGGAGGACTGGACTACCACTATGCCGGACGGTAAGTTGGCCCGCGCGCGCCTCGATCTAACGCGCGTGAAATGAAGAGATCGTCTGGTCGTCGGCTGGCCCTAGGACGTTAGGGCTGCCGGGGCTTTCACAGTCGGACTCAGTCACGGTAAGAGGAGTGACGCCGACTAACAAGCCGATGAAGATGACGGTCGCCTGCGGCGGCTGCAGTTTATCGGCGGGGCGTTAGGCGGTGCGACCCTGCGTTCTCGCAACCATGAAAACGATGAAGAGCCGGAGTGACATGTCTTTCCAAGACGCCGTGCGCGGATTAATGGCTGGAGACTTTTCCCGTCTTGCGCCGCTGTTTGATACTCTTTCCGATGGTTCGCCTTGTCCGGTCATTAAATGGTATGAAGGCAGCCTCTTCGAGCCAGGGCCAGATCGCATCCGGATCATCGAAGCTTTGCTCAACGCCGGGGCGAATGTCAGCGCGGCCGATCATCCATCGGGTGACGAAAGTGTTGACGAGGTTCTCAGACGTCACGGAGCAACAAGATGACAACACCGCCTAACCATGCGCTGCAGCGAACGTCGGCATCGTGCTCTTGTTTCAATCGCCGTGCCCGCTCAACTGATGATAGGTGCCGTTTTCGGAAATGGGGTTCAGCGCGTCAATCTTCAATCCAAACGCTTGGGGCGACGCTGAATAAACTTAGTGCGGAAGGGCGCCATAGCTTTAGGCAATGCAAATGAAACTTGCGTTCAAAATCGTGCTTCTCTCGACAGGCTATCCGAACAGGTAAGCAGGCCGCGGGCGCATAATCTAAGGACAGGTCCGATTTAAATGGAAATTTGATGCGAAAATCGTTTCGGTTTTGGTTGATATACAGCGTAGCCTGGCTGCCTTATGCAGCGAGCTACGTGACGCTGTTTGTCTCGCATCTCGGGCGAACCTTCTTTGGAGCGATTAAGGGGTCGATCTTAAACGTTCTCCCCGCTGCCTTGTTAGGTGTCGGTGTGGTAGCCGTTTCCCAACGGCTTTCCTGGTCAGCGAACCGCCGTTACCGGTTTCTATCAGTTCATCTGCTGCTGGCTGCTCTCTATGTAGTTTTATGGATGAATGCCGTGCCGTTTCTCAATGCGCTGGGCCAACTAATTCAGTATGGCTCCTGGAATTTCAGACGCGAGGGTTCATTTCAGGGCGGGTTCTTCACCGGCTTACTGATCTACGTCACCATCGCCGGCATCGTCTATGCGGTGCAGACAACCGAGCGGCTGCGCGCCGAAGAGGCCCGGGCCACACGGGCGGAGAGTCTTCGCACTCGTGCTGAGCTCGAGGCGCTGCGCGCGCAACTCAATCCACATTTTCTGTTCAATACACTGCATTCACTGATGGCCCTGGTGAGACACGATCCACTCGCGGCGGAAGACGCATTGGAGAGATTAGCTTCACTATTACGGCACACGCTCATGACCATGAAAGATGCCGAAGACGTTCCCCTCTCAGACGAGCTGGACTTCGTTGAGAATTATTTGGCGCTGGAACATCTGCGCCTGGGCGAGCGCCTTCGATTTGAAAAGAATATCCAACCTGAGAGTCTCGGCTGCTACCTGCCGCCGTTTACGCTCCAGCCTTTAATCGAAAATTCGATCAGGCACGCAATTGCGATTCAACCGCGAGGCGGTTTTCTTCAGATTAAGACCGAGCGTCGCAACGGCATCTTGCGCCTCGAAGTATTGGACGATGGCCCAGGCGCAAATCCGGAAGATGTGGCAGCTTCAAAAGGAATTGGAGTAAGAACTGTGCGGCAGCGGCTGATGACCCGCTATGGAGAGCAAGCAAGCCTTCGTTTGCAGACCCAGCCGGGAAAGGGCTTTTCAGTTCACATCGAGATCCCGGCGAATGAATTGGGGACAGCATAAGATGGAAGCAGAACGCTCAATTCGCGCGCTGATCGTTGAGGACGAACCGCTGGCCAGGCAAACGATCAAGGACTTCGTCCAGGGTGAAGACTGGCTGAAAGTCGTAGGTGAAGCGGCGGACGGCGATAGCGCGATAACACTCATCGATGATTTGCGCCCCGATCTGGTTTTTCTGGATGTGAGAATGCCGGGTTTGACCGGCCTGCAAGTCTTGGAAAGTATCAAACATGATCCCGAAGTGGTCTTTACGACTGCTTATGACGATCATGCTGTCACTGCATTTGAATTGGAAGCGCTCGATTACATTCTCAAGCCTTTCGGACGTGAACGCTTCCGTCAGATGTTGGCGCGAGTGAAGCTCCGCTTAATTGACTCAAACGGAAAGCCGGAGTCTTCTGTTCGCGAAAGAGCGCAGCGTGCGCTGGAAACAAAACCAGTCGAGCATCTGCTTCGCCTGTTCGTCCGGGATCGCCGTGGACGGGTCGTGCACGTTCGGGTTGCTGAAGTCACGCGGCTGGTCGGGGCCGATGACTATGTAGAACTGCATGTAAGCAACGCATCATATCTGGTGAAGGTTACTCTGACTGAATTCGAAGCGCGGCTCGATCCGAAGCACTTTCGTCGCATACATCGATCGGCCATCGTCAACCTGGATCATGTAGTCTCGTGCAAACCAATCGATCGCCGCCTGCGTCTTAAACTGAGTGACGGTTCGGAAGTGATCGCGAGCCGCAGCGGTTCCCGGAATCTTCGGGATCTCTTCGTTTGATCCCGATTCACCATTGTAATGTCCTTACCGTAATAGAGGTTCGTGAATTTCAAGTCTTTCTGAATTGAGGAGGCCCAAGATGAATACGATTAGGACGATTGCACGATTCGGATCAATTGTCTGCCTGCTGAACGCAATGTTTTGGATATCAACAGCGCATGCTCAACAGTCCAACGCCGCCCCCAGCGCCGATCAGGAATTTTTCGATGCGATCAAGAAAGGGGATTCAATGAGAGTTGCCGAACTTCTCAAGCAACAGCCGGCGCTAATTAAAGCGCGTTACAAGAACGGTATTACGCCGGTTTGGTTTGCCGTCTATGCCAAGCATCCGGAGATCGCAGAGTCGTTTATCGCAACCGGAATCGAATTGAATATCTTCGAGGCGGTGGCCACGCGCCGAATTGACCTGGTGCGGGAACTGCTTAAGAAGGATCCTGCCAAATCTCGGGCACAAGGTAGGCGGTTGAATCATCGCTTAGTTCCTTGAGAGTGAGGTCGTTGTCATCATCATCAAGCGCGCGCAACCAATTGAGAAAAGGCTGTTTCGGCTTCAGTAGGATTAATGAGCGATTGATTTCGGACATGCTTGCCTTCCCAGGTAGAAGTTATTTCGATGCATTCCCACTAGAAAGCTTCGGTGCTTCCAGACACGTGGAGACCCGACACTCTGGCGTTGCTTGACCGTCGAGCGAGTCATTCCTGATCATCATACTCATCAAGAAACTTCTGAAGCTTATCAAAGAATTTGTCCAGCCGACGATGCGGCTTCAAGTCACCTGTGTGAGTAGCCTCCGTTTCAGACCTTCGCCGCCCTCTGCGAAAAAACTTCAGCGCAGCCTGCGGTTAGATCTTAACCTTCAGCACCTTACAGTGGCGAGCTTTCGCGAACGCATCGATGCGAGTTTGAATAGCTGACCTCGGGCCGACTATTATTCTGCCGTCGATCGAATTATCGCCATAATGCCCAACTCAAATCAGGCCGTAACCGCGAACGAAACATCGCCTTTCTATGTGGCATTGGAGCAAGCACTCAGTCAGCGCGGAACAAAGCTTGCTGTCATCTGCCCGCCCGATGATCACGTAGCACGCCGCGTGCTGCATGACTACGGAGCAATGTTCATAGCCGGTGAGCAAGTGGCGCCGCCTCCCGTCTGCGTGTTCGCGGACGAGGAACAGGTCTCGCGTTTTAAAAAAGCAGCCGGGTGCGCGGCGGCCACGATCGATGATTCGGTTATTGAGTTGCAGCCGGCGGCGATGGATGCGCTCTTGAGTGCACGCGAGGCGGCGCTGAGCGAAGGGTTAAATATCACACCACGAGATGGCGCCGAAGCCGCGCGCCGAAACTATGCCGACACGGTGCGTCTGTGGAACTCGCGTTTTTTGCCGGCGCTGAATCACTGGCTGGAAGTTGGGCGGCTGACCCAAACACAAACTGAAGCCTTACGTTCTCTGCCGATCAATGAACAGGTCCCGGCAGTCCTGGAGCTTGAGAAAGAAGGAATATTTTTCAGCAAGGATTTTTCGAAATCAGTGCTGTACTCGATCGCGGCTCCGGGCACTTCGCAGCACGTCGCGATGCTGGCTTTCGACGCAAATGAATTTCAAGATCGGCGCGTGCGCGAGATCCTCGCCCAACATGGTTGGTTTCAAACCGTGCTGAGCGATCTGCCGCATTTCACCTTTCTTGGATTGGAAGAGGCGGAGTTGCCGGACAGCGGATTGAAGAGGGCCGAAGTGCAGGGGCAAACATTCTGGATTCCCGATGTTGGATGAAGTTGGCATCCCGCCTTCCGGAGATTCTGAATTATGAAGTACGGTCGTAGTGTCAGAACCGCGAGCGGTAGCGACCGGCTCATTGGGAAGCACAGTCGTGTCAGTCTTGTCGAGGTATATAGTCGGTTCCGGTCGCTACCGCTCGCGGTTCTGACACGCGGCTCTTTAGATTGCATTTGTTGCCCTGAGTCCTGTCGATTAACATTAGGCGTCTCGTCGCCATTTTGTAATTAGGAAACCAGCAATCGTGTCTAGAAACATCTTACTGCTAACATTATTCGTAACTCTCTCCCCCGCAATTCACGCCCAAGTGCGTCCATCAGCGCCATCAAGTACCCAAACTGCACAGAACGCGCCATTCGATCTTTCGGAATACGGCGTCAGCGTGAAACTCGATGCGCGGCTAATTATCGTGATGGCCGCGCTGGATGCCGCGGGATTCGATCCGACGCCAGGCAAAGAGCCTTCGCCGTTTCGCGCCTTGGTGAGAAAGGATCAAGCGAATCTGGACGCCAATCT
>Ga0137361_10002898_pt1 | contig 11058 bp, 7 predicted proteins | sample Mad1_80_16metaG_FD_104923 | JGI IMG/M metagenome (GOLD analysis project Ga0137361, IMG submission 104923) | Vadose zone soil microbial communities from Angelo Coast Range Reserve, California, USA - Mad1_80_16 metaG | ecosystem: Environmental > Terrestrial > Soil > Vadose zone | place: USA... | reverse complement strand
CTCCGTAGAACGCTCGACACCATGACTATTCGCAAACCGAACGTTCCCTTTGACCTTCTAGGGAGACCAGCGTACGCTCCACTAGAAGCCAATAGGGGGCTGCGTCGATGGGTAAGCAGAAGCCTGAATTGCCTCAGGGCACGCTCGATATGTTGATTTTGAAGGCTCTTTCTTTAGGGCCTATGCATGGATACGGAGTGGGACAGCGCATCGGCCAGCTTGCCGAGGAAATGCTCAAGGTCGAAGAAGGCACGCTGTATCCGGCACTTTATCGCATCGAGCGCAGAGGTTGGATCGCGAGTGAATGGGGAGTTTCGGAAAACAACCGGCGTGCGCGCTTCTACAAACTGACGCGTGAAGGCAGCAAGCAGCTGAACATAGAAGAAGCAAACTGGTCGCACCTCTCCGTTGCGATTGGCAAGGTATTGCGCACAGCCTAAAGGAGGGGCCATGGGATGGATCTCGAAACTCGCGATGCGGTTGCGGGCGCTATGGCATAGCGATACTGTTCATCGCGAAATTGCGGAGGAGTGGCAGTTCCACATTGATTTACGCGCCGAGGAGAACATCCGCCGCGGAATGACGCCTGAAGAGGCACGCCGTAACGCCGAACGGCATTTCGGAAACATTGGATACATCAAGGATTTGAGCTGGGACGAACGCGGCGGAGGGCTGGCGGAAACCGTTTGGCAGGATTTGAGATTTGGAATTCGCCAATTCCGGAAGAGCCCCGGTTTCACAATCGCTGCGGTGCTCACGCTGGCGCTGGGGATAGGCGTCAATCTGACAATGTTTGTGATTCTGTATGGAGTGCTGCTCCGGCCTCTGCCGTTTCCCGATCCACATCAAATCGTTCGCATGGAACGATTCTTTCCGGACGGCGGGCTTGTGCCGTCTTATTCCGGCACGAAGGTGCTCTTCATGACCCGCGCCAGCCGAACTCTGCAGTCCGGAGCGGCCTATGACTACTTTCCGAACCACGTGAACTTGGTACAGGGCGGGGAAGCCACACCGCTCGAAGCGCTTCGAGTCACTTCGGACTTCTTTCATGTGTTCCGGATGGAGCCGCGAATCGGTCACGACTTCGGACCGCAAGATATGACGCCTTATGCGCCGGGTGTGGCGATCCTTAGCGATGGAACGTGGCGGGAACGGTTTGAAGCAGACCCGAACATCATCGGGCGCGCGATCACACTCGGAAATGAGAAGTATTCGGTGATCGGTGTAGCAAGCCCGCAGTTCCGCTTGGACGCCAGGGTAGACGTGTGGGTCCCTCTGCAAATCGCAGAGGGGTCCGAAGACCACAGCAATGACTACAACTTTGTCGGACGGCTGAAGCCGGGAGTTACTCCCGCGCAGGCCGAGGCTGATCTAAGACAGGTTTTGGTGGAATTGAAGCGCGTCTATCCGAACTTGTGGAACCAATACGAGTCCGTGCGCGCGCTCGATTACCACGATTCGACGGTGGGTCAGGCGCGCCCTGCTCTAGAGATGCTCATGGGGGCGGTGGGACTGTTATTGTTGATCGTCTGTGCGAACATTCTGAGCCTGTTATTGACACGCTTGATTGCGCGTCGGCGCGAGATGAGCCTGCGCGTGGCTCTCGGTGCGTCCGGCTGGCGGCTTCTGCAACAGCTGCTGGTGGAAAATGCGATCCTGTGTATCGTGGGTGGCGGCGCCGGAGTGCTGTTGGCGGAGTTCACGGCCCCGGCTCTGATGCATTTAAGTCCAATAGAACTGCCCCAGTCTGCGTCATTGACCCTAGGCGCATCAGGCTTCCTGTTTGCCAGTCTGCTTGGTGTAGCCTGCGCTTTGATGTTCAGTCTTGTTCCGGCGCTGGAAAGCCGGCGCGCGCGCTTGAACGATTCGCTGCGCTTGAATCCGACGCAGGTGGCGGCCGGACGCAATCCCGCGCAGAGAGCTTTGGTCGTGGGCGAAGTTGCGACGTCGCTTGTATTGTTGGTGGCGGCGGCATTGTTGCTGACCAGCTTCTGGAATCTGGTCCACACGCCTGCAGGATTCGATGCGAGCAACCTGCTCACTTTCAAAACGAGCTTTACCGACGAACAGGCCGCTACTAGCGCTGTCTTTAGCCAGCATCTGAATGACTTGATTGCACGTATCGAAGCGCAGCCGGGCGTCGAATCTGCAGCGGCAGCATTAAACCTTCCCACGCAAATTGTTCCGGACTTGCCGTTTGAAATCATTGGCCGCCGGCCCGGCGAACAAGGTTCAAGCGGCGACGAGAAATTTATTCCGGTCACCGCAAACTATTTTGCCGCGCTTCGCATTCCGGTCATCGCCGGCCGGGTTTTCAGTGGGGCAGATAGGCACGGCTCACCGCCGGTCGTAGTCGTAAACCAGCAGTTCGCTCGGACTTACTTCAGGAACGAAAACCCGGTCGGTCAGCACATCCTCATTGGTGCGGTGATGGGGCCGGAATTCAACGACAGCGTGCGAGAAATCATTGGAGTCGTGGGGGGACACGAAACAGGTCGGGTTGGAGAGGCCTGCACCGGGGATCCTGTATCTTCCGGCAGGGCAGATTCCCGATACGCTGACCCGCATGGATGTCCATGCGCTAGGGATGAGCTGGCTGGTGCGAACCAAATCAGCGTATGTAGATGTTGTTGGCGCGTTGCGGCAGATTTTCAGGGATTCTGCGCGGACACCGCTGCTGAGCGTTCAGACCATGCAGGATGTGATGCGCGCGTCCGTCGCACAGCAGCGTTTCAACATGCTGCTGCTCTCAACCTTCGGCCTGATCGCGCTGGCATTGGGGGGAGCAGGACTGTATGGGGTGATGTCGTACACTGTGGCTCGCCAAACGAAAGAGATTGGGGTGCGCATGGCGCTTGGCGCGCAACGTAGTCAGATTCTGAAGATGGTGCTGCGGGAGGCGATCCTGCTGGTAGTCGCTGGCTTGGTCATTGGAATCGGAGCATCGATCGCCGGAGCGCAATTGCTGCGAGGCCTCGTGTTCGGTGTCGCGCCGCGAGATCCCATCGCGCTCGCATCCATGTCCGGCGTCCTCCTACTGACAGGTCTATTCGCCGCCTGGTGGCCGGCAAGGCGCGCGGCCTCTACCGAACCAATGCAGGCCTTGCGAATCGAGTGACAAAAAGGATTACCGAGATAGCTGCCATTGCACCGCCTCACGCGTGCGTGAGAAAGCTGGAATCGCGTTGATGCGTACTCGGCGGGGTTCCCCGGGTCAGATTCTTGGCGCTCGAGGGCGAAGGGATTACCTGGATGGGACAGCCGTCGCGGCAGGGAATCGCGCTATTTTCAGTGCGCATAGAGCATAGCGCAGGTTCCCGAGGTCGTTGGAACCCAAAGAATTAAGTTAATCTCAGGTCTACCGCTTACGTTGGCGGCGACGTACTCAGTAACGGCTCGCACGCGCGCGGCAGTTCTTGTAGCAATGTCTCTTGTTCAATCCACTCACCGCGTTGAAGCAAGGAGCGCAACGTATCCACTAGAATGTCGTCCGGATGAAGCGCGAGGTCGCGGCCCATTATTCGTTTCGCCTGGGAACTCAGGGGGCACGCCACTGACGCAAGACGAACGGTATCAGCATTCATTAGGACAGGTTCGGCCATCCCCGAAGTGATTCGGTGTACCGACCTGGCAATTCTCACTCCACCAAGGTCTAGGTCACACCAAATACGAATGCGGGCGCGCTGTCTGGCTGCTTGTTCGAGTATTCTCACCACGCCACGATTGGGAAACCCGCCCGACCAAACTAGAAGCATCTGCCCGAGAGTTGTAACGTTCTCAAGGCAGGCTTCGAAAGGCGTTAAGTTCTCTATAACCAAAACGCCTCCCTGTGGCAGGTTCAGGCAGCGCAGTCTTTCAACATCTATGGTCGACATTGCAACAGAACGAAATGAACCAACATCAATCTTTGTGTTCGAGAGCTCAACCAGACCGCGTCCGCCGAGCATTACCATTGCGCCCGAGTCCCGCACGCCGAGTCGCTCTACGGGACCAACGAGTCGTTCGACACCGCGTCTGATCTGGAAGAAAGCCTTCGAATCGTTCAGCGTCATCGCCGAAAACACGCGGTGCGGGAGCGCGTCGCCCGATTCGACAAGCTTTGCAAGTCCAGCAAGTGATGTCACAACCTTGGGGTGCAGCGTTATTGCATCTTCGGAAGCAAGGATTTCACGTATTTCAACTGCGCTCGGGTGTACGAGAGTGGCCACCTCGGTTCGCGCCGCTTGCAGCGCGTTGGATCGGCGTTCCGTATCACCAGGATGTCCAAAATCGTGGAGCGCTGGCGAGTTGAGGATGCACAGCTCATGCAGGTGCAGAGTTCCGCGCTTCGGCAGGTACACAAGACTCAGAAAACCGAACGCGCAAAGGCGCTCCAGCAGAGAGTCAGCCGTGGCGCCTCCCAAACGCTTGGCAACTGTGGCGGCACGTAATCGTTTGCGACCTTGAGCCAGCGACGCGATCAGGCGCGCGCAGTGCCTGAGTGCCGGGTCGGGAAGCATTTCAGAATTGAAGGCAGCTTCCTTTTCGATACGAGCTATCTTCCGAAATCTGCCTTCTCTCACCCGTCCACATTGATTGCAGACGAAGACACGCTCGATCTCTCGTTGGCGAAGCACACCAATGATTCGCCACTCGCTTTCACGAATGGCCTGTTTGAGACTGCACTGATGGGTTTCGCTCATGAGCGGCAGATCAGAGGCCGTGGCGCAAACGCTTCGTTCGGTCGTTTGGTCCGCAGAGAGATCACGAGTGACGCGGGTTCAAGCTGACCACGATCTAGAGTCGTGGGAACAGTTATCAAAAATTGTGCCCCACTCTTGCGCAAGAACTTGCCAACATCATCGACGCGGTCGAGCGACAAGTGAGCAAAAGGCTCGTCCACGATGAAAAAACTTTCTCCTTCCGTTTCTGCCATGGCCATGAGCAGCACTAAGCCGGCAACTACCTGCTGCCCGCCGCTATGAGAATTGTCGTTTAACGACGCTGGTTCTTTGCCATCAAAGCCCATCCGTACGACGATGCCGGCCTCATCGATGACACGATCGTCATTCTGCAATTGTGGAAGATCCATTTCGACTTTCGCCGAGGCGAGTTCGCCAAGTGAGCGAGCTCGCCGGGAATAGTCATGGAGCGTGCTACGTATTACGTCTAGGTAATCGCCACGGCAATGGTCTAGTTCGCTGCGAGCCGCCTCAGCCTCATTTTGACGATCTCGAACGTGCTGCTGAAGTTCATCGACATTGCGCTGCAAGATTCGGGCCTGCTCTCGAATGCTGGCGTCCGGAATCGGGCCTTCGCCCTCAAATCTCTCCAGCTCATCCTGAAATCGCTTGACATCCTTCTCCACCAGGATGGCTGAGGGTAAAGACTCGCTCTCAGCTTTTGCGATTAAATCGATGAGTGTGCAGGCACGCAGCTTATTGCTCTCAGGCTCCAAGTCCTGCCGCTTTCGTTCAAGTTCGCTTGCCGTCGATCGAGTCCCCTCCAATTCCTTTTCGCGCTCTCCCAACTCCCTCTGCTTGTCTTCCAACTCTCTGATTGCCCGCTGAAGGATGTCTTCGGCTTCGCGAAGACTATTCGCTTTCGTGTCCCTCTCGTCTTTTAGTTTGGCGACTGCAACTTCCGCGACTGCCAGTTCGGATTGCTTTATCGGCAGGTCACGGACAGAAGAAACGAGTTCCGATCGGCGGCGCTGCATTTCGACTCGATGCTCCAGGTCTGCTTCCCGGTCCTTTGCTTTTGTGAATTGCTGCTCGGCTTCTGCAAGATCCTGGTTGGTTATGGCGAGCCGATCGGTGGCATTCTTGAGCTGTTCACGTATTGCGTCGCCGCCAAGGACGCGCTCGCGAACCTGCGACACCCAAATGCCGTAAATATCCCTGCGGATTCCATCTCGATTGATGGTGTGCTCTACGTCGGGCAGAGTCTCATCCGTTGACAGTCGCGCCTCGCTGCTCCAGGCAGCCAACCAAAGCGGAACACCATCACCAAGTTCAAGGGCCCCCGCGGTTGTTGGCGCGGAAATGGTCTCCGAGTGGGTCACAATCGGTCCCGGAAATCCCTGGCTTTGAGCAATTTTGACAGCCTCATTCTGCTTCGCGTTCGGTACTGAAATAGCAAAGCGTAAGTTGCCGAGGGCGGATTCTATGGCGGCGCTCCAACTTGGATCGCTTACTTCGATTCGCTCGGCCGTCAAGCGGCACTCAATTCCCTTGTCGGAGAGTGCTCTGAGCGTCTCGCGCACCTCGGTCGGCATACGTGGAATACCCTGATTGAGTTCTTCGATGAGTTGTTCTGTCTCGTGAATGGTACTAATCGCGCTTGACCGTCGCTGTTCCGCAGCAAACTTCTGCCGACGTGACTCGTTCAGAGTATCTGACAGCCTCTCCATATTCTCTTCAGGAATACGTGAATACTCCTCGGCGGCAAGCAAAAGACTGTTTACCTCGGAAACCAACAACGCATGGTTGTGAATTCCGACGTCACAATCGTTCTTAGCCTTGGCATTCTGCTGCCGAAGATCCTCGACCTGGGTGTTAAGGAAACCGATCTTTTCCTTTGCTTGATCGAGTTCGCGCCGCATTCGGTCAATGCTGCTGGTCAGATGTACGATTTTCGTTCGCATCTCCGGTAGTTTTCGGTCGATTTCCCGAATCTCGGCTAGAGAACTCTGCAATTGAGAAGCGGTGTGAATTGCCTCTGCATCTCTAACGGACGCTTGCTTGCGGGCGTACTCGTCCAGCCTACGAACTTGTCGCTCAAGACCGAGAAGCTCCGCTTCTCTGTGGGTGAGTTGGCTTGCCTGACGTGAAACTTGAGCTACAGAGTCTTCATACTGCCGGCGCGCGCCTGTGTAACGTTCGAGAACTTGCTGAGAACCTCGCGCTTCCATCACCCATCGAAATAGCTCCCGAGGCTTTTGCCGAGACAGTTCGTCCGCACGACCTTGCTCGAGAGCCAAAATGTTCATCAGACTGCGTGAGACTCCCGCGTATTCGAGCACACGCCTGTAGTCCTCTGGACCCAACCAATCGCGGCTGTCAAGAAGTCGGCTCTGCAATTCTTGTGCACCGACTCGGCCTGGCAAGGCCACAAACCTCTTTTCGGGAGATCCTCCATTGGGAATCAAGGCGCAGGCCAAAGTGGCTTCGTCGGACAGGATTTGCTGTCGCTCAAACGGCCGCCGTCCTCTTGAATCCGCAGCGTTCGACACTACGGCTCGAAGCAAAGCTGGCTGGTTTGGATGGCGGAGATAGTGGGCGGTGCGTCTGCGATGGCTGAGCTGAGGCGCATGCAGGAGCTGCCGTACAGCATCGAGCATAGTAGTCTTACCCGAGCCGTTGCGCCCCGAGAGGATCACGACGCCCGCATTGAGCGGCACGCTTAGCGGCGGCCACAAGTCCCAACCGTGGACCTCTAGCTCTATAAACCGAAACATTAGCCGTCCGCCGCAGTCTGTTTTGCTTTCGCGTGAGTACTGGATGGATTACGTTTTTCGGAAACCAAAGTCGATTTACCCTCTTGCAAACTTGGTGCCGTTCCGGGAATGGCGCCCTGCGAAACGCCTAGAAGCTCGCCAAGTACACGGGAGCGAATAAAAGAGGTCATTTGCTCTCCATCGATCCCCAGTTCCATGAGCGGCCCTGCGGAAATTTCGTCGTGCGTGCGATACAAGACGAAGCCCAACCTTCTCAGCTGAGTGAGCAGGCCTCGGAGTCGTGTTTTTCCTCCTAGTTGTTTTCCAAACTCGCCTTCCAAGGTTTGCAAACGTATGGAAGGCCTGTATTCGCGCGCTTCCTGTGCGCGGGTTTCCGACAGCAAGCTTGGTTGTTGGCCGGGCGCGCTGCGATCATCTTCCGCAGTTCGGCTTTGCAAGGCCAAACGTGCCCACAACACTGTGAGCAGAGCACACGCATCGGCTGCGAGTCCGAGATTGGTCGGAGTGTCAAGTACGGTCGCGTCGGCGGTTTCAGGCGAAAGCTGTATTCCCCAATGTTCGCTATACGCACTACTGGTCAGCGAGAGTCCGCAGTTTGCAAGTGTCTTCTCCACCTCCGCACGGATCTGTGGGTGGTCGAGCTCTGGCAAGCTCTTACGCGGCAAGGTGCCCGCCACAATGAGGCGTGAGCAGATCTTTGCGGAATCACTCATTTGCGGCCAAGTCTTTGGCGAACCGAATTGTACCGGGAGATATCTCCGAAAGCGGCTCCGCAGCCGGAACAAGGTTCCCATTCTCGATCAGTAGTTCCAAATTCATTGAACTCAAGCGTCCCGCCACTCCTTCGCCGCCGATGTGCTGATCGAGCAGAGGAAGAAGAGAAGCCCTCAAGAAGCTTTCGGCGACCTTACCCTTGGGAATGAACGTGGAAAGTGGCTGAGCATCTTCTTTAGTACGAAGCCGGTCGAGATCGTCCAAGAGATCGTTTACCTCTTGGGGAACGTTCAAGTCAGAGGTATCGATTTCGGCAGGCGGAGGCTCCTTCCAATCTACGGGCTCGTTTCCGTGCAGTTGACGTGAGAGGTAGGCTTCGGCGGATGCCCCCAACAGTTCGGTAATCACGAATGCGGGTCGGCGCCCCCGCGGGCGCAGCGCCGTCTTAGCCGCAGATGCGAGCTCCGTCATCGGCATTTTCATCAGAGTGGCCACGATATCGGACGTGGTCAATCCGCCGACGAGATGGAGGTATTGGCGTCCAACTTCGGTCATCGCCGCATGAAGATCGCTGCCGACGCCATGGAGCCTACTTAAAAGAACATGAACTTCCTGAGCAACTCGACGGGACTCCGACATTTCCAACGGCACCCGCGATAGGACCAGTCGAATGCGCTTAGACAGAGAAAGGGCCGCCTGCAGCCGCTCTGAAGCCCCTCGAAGGATCACTTCTGAATGCGAGTTGCGAGCCGCTTCCATCGCATTTCGCAGATCTTCAAGTCTGGTCCTGAGTAATTGGAGGTGTCGAACCGGATCGACACCGAGGCGAATCATGTAATCGATTCCCTCTACGGTGGGTAAGAGATCGTCTTCACGCAGCCGCGCTCTAAGAAAGGCGAGCATGGTGGCGACGAAGTGACCGGCATCGCTAATCCGATAACCGGAAGCTTGCTCAAAGATTAGCCAACCACTTTCTCTCAAGGTTCGGATTACGTGTTCTTTCGCGCTATCGGTGAACCAATAAAGAATCTCGGACAACTGGCCTGGGTTGAGTGGACTGCGCCCATCTGCTGTCAGAGCTTCGAGACTTGCGACACGGGCGACAAACTCGTTCAGAGACCCGCGCGTGAGCGCATGTAAGAGGGGATATATCAAATCTAACTGTCGTGCTGCGGCAAGGAAAGGAACAGTGTCGGCGGCAAATCCTGGCAGAATCCCGTCTACATCCGGCAAGCCGTCAGATTCAGTAGACAAAGAACTACTTTCCGTCGAACTTGGCGTGTCCAAGGCTTCGATGATGTCTTCAAAATTGGAACCCTGCTGTGGCATCACTAACGGCTCTCAGACGTGTCCTGAGGAAGACTGAGAAACATTAACCGCACTGTTTCATCAAAAGCAAGACAAATAGAGCCGATTCAATCGCATGACGGCCCGATTGTCAGACGGCAATAAATACCTCATCCCAATGAGTAAAGAAAGTGCTGTCGTTCAGCCTGGTCTCCAGACACACTCGTTCTCGGCCGCACATCCGCCGTCATGAAATCAAAAAGCGGTCGGTCGGATGCGTATGCTTATTCCACTGGTTTGGGCCACTCACGGGGCTTTGCAGGTACCTGGAGTAAGAAATCGCCATAAACCCAAACCCGAGCTCGATCATACAATTCTGCCAATGGTTTCTTGGGACGACTGTCCTTGTCCCAGGGTTGAAGGTGCGAATCCAACTCGCAGAAATCCATCTGTTCCACACCTTCGCTGATGAGCTCTTCGGCACGGACCAGAGTTGCGGCCAAGATTGCTTGATCGAAAGGTTGGAGGTCTAGTTTCGCGTGAGCAAGCTCGGCACATCGCTCCAACATTTTCTGACTAAGATTGAAAATTTCGACGCCCTTTGCCGCCCTCAGATTGTTGAGTGCTTCATCGAGTCCCTCGAGATCGGCTTTTACGCGTCCTTCCATTCGGTCAAGCACGCGCCGAGTAGCTTCTTCTTCATTCGCATTCACCATACCGCTGTCCCTCGCCCACAGGAGGAATTGGCGAACACGATCAGCTTCGTTTCTAGATTGAAATCGTTCGAAAATCGGTCGCCTTGCCTCTGAGATGCAAATGACAGGCAAATGCAGCTTGATCTCCCCGGAAGCAGCACGGTCAAAGAGTTCAAGAGCGGCCGGTATCTTGTGGTGCGCTGGCGCAGCGTAGGCTACAACCCAATTCGTCTCTATGAAAACATGACGCATCTAGCGGGATTCAAGCCACTCGCGAGGCCCGCTGCCGCGAATAACTCCTTGAGACAGAGCAGGCACAACGTAGTCCGTTAGGGCATCTCTGGTTTCTTTTGGAAATTCTTTAAGGTAGTCAGAAGGTGAGTCGCGAACCTGTTCTAGCCAGGACTTCACAGTTTCTTCGAATCGAGCTTCAAGGTGCGTGTCTCTCGCTGAACGTAGTTCTGAACCATGACGAGGCACTTTAAAGACTGTCCAAGTCTTCGGAGCCGGAAATAGGCCGACGCGCTCGACTGACTTCTCAGAATGGGCAGTATAGGTGTCCCGATAGACCACGATGGCGTCAGGTGTGACGAACAGACCGGTAGGGCATCGCATATGCAACATGTAGGACTTCAATTGAGATTCGTATTCTGGGCGACTCGGGGATGAGAGTTTCGCGTCAACGATCAACAGGATTCTCGGGGTGTCCTCTCCCGTGACGATAATGTCTGGCGAAAAAGGCATCTTATGAACTCTCAAGCGTAGTATGACAGAAAAACAGCCGACGCGCCGTGGGAGTTGCCTTTGGCCAGTTCGAATCCTCACCTCCATCCATATCTTGGGGTCCTTAAATGTCACCAGACAGCCGTTCCCGGTAAGCCATTGAAATACCTGGGCTCGTGGGTTTGTACCCCACGTCCCAAT
>Ga0137361_10002897_pt1 | contig 11060 bp, 5 predicted proteins | sample Mad1_80_16metaG_FD_104923 | JGI IMG/M metagenome (GOLD analysis project Ga0137361, IMG submission 104923) | Vadose zone soil microbial communities from Angelo Coast Range Reserve, California, USA - Mad1_80_16 metaG | ecosystem: Environmental > Terrestrial > Soil > Vadose zone | place: USA... | reverse complement strand
TCTTGTGAGAGAACTGCGCCACTCGCCGGAAAAAGTCTGGCAGGCGCTTACGGAACCCGCTCATCTGCGCGAATGGGCTCCCTTTGAAGCCGATGGGAGCCTGGGCACGGTTGGAAGCACGGTGAAGCTCACTACAGTGGGAGCGCCGACGCCGCACGTTACCGAAACAAGAGTGACGCGAGCCGACGCGCTTAAGGCGCTTGAGTACAACTGGGGTGATCACGATATCCGGTGGGAACTCGAACCCCTTGGTGGGGGCACGCGGCTGACGCTGTGGACCAATATCGGTCGCCGCTTCATCTCAATGGGCGCAGCCGGGTGGCACATTTGTTTCGACGTTCTGGATCACCTTCTTAGCGGAACTCCTATTGGCCGCATCGTTGGTGACAAGGCCATGAAGTTCGGCTGGCAGCAGCTGAACGCGGAGTACGCCAAGCAGTTCGGTATCGAGACGCTCAACTGGCCGCCTCAGGCGGCTCCAAAGTCATGAATCGAACTTCCGGCGGATCAAAGCTTGGCCAAAGTAAACGACGCGGTGTGGCCGATAAATGGAGGACAAATTAATCATGAAAGATGCCACCAAACGTTCGATTCTTCGCTCGATTCACATCGTCTTTAGCATTCCGATACTCGGTTATATTTATAGTCCGTTTGAAAAAATTCCAGACTACGCGCCCGCAACTCGATTTGTCTTCCTTCCTGTAATGGTCCTTTCGGGATTGTGGATGTGGAAAGGCCATGTCCTTCGACGGCTTATTTCGAAGCGAGCGGCCTAACAAGCCGCTGCAGCGAACCGGAAGCGGCTTCCACTTGTGGAAGTTGCAGGTTACGCTGCGCGCAGCTAATTTAGGAGAGAGTTGGAGCTTATATGAAAAGCCCGGTCACGGCGGAATCGGCTTCCGCATTCATCGACGAGAAAATCAAGGAACTTGGGGACTGGCGCGGAAAGACGCTGGCGAAAGTGCGCGAAATCATACACGAGGCAGACCCTGAGATACTCGAAGAGTGGAAGTGGATGGGAACTCCCGTCTGGTCCCACGGCGGCATCGTCTGCACGGGAGAGACGTACAAGAACGTCGTCAAGATGACATTTGCCAAGGGAGCTGCGTTGAAGGACGCCTCAGGTCTATTCAACTCCAGCCTCGAAGGGAATGTCAGGCGCGCCATCGACATCCACGAAGGCAACAAGGTCAATGTTGCGGCCTTGAAGGATCTCATCCGCGCTGCGGTGGCGCTCAATCTCAAGGGCAAGAGCAAGCCGAAACTCCGGCGAGAGAGCAGCAAGCGTGCCGACTAGCTTCATCGCAGGTCCCGACCATGTCTCCTCTCATAGGGGAAGAGCTTCGGCACCTGCCCCATACGCGCACTTCGGCATCGACGCGTTGGCAAAAAGTCTAGAGGACGAAATCGCCCTTTTGAATAAATAAGGCGATCTCGAAGCCGTTGCCGCCTCAGTTGGCTTACTTCAGGCCGAACTGCAAGAAGATGCTTGTGCCGTCATTCAGGTCGATCCGGTAGTAATAAGTCCGATTCGCTACATTCTGAGGCGCGGTCTTCGTGCTCAGGTTGAAGATCCATTGCTGAGCCGTGGAATCGAAGCGCCAACCCAGGTCGTTCGTCGAGTTGACCGTTGTCTCATCAACGAATGCCATTGTTCAATCTGTCCGCTGACCGCGGGCTTTCCAGCTTTCACAGCGAACATCGCTTCGTGGGCAGTCCGATTTATGCACTGCCCTTGGGTAAGAACCAGCGCTGGCTCAAGGGCCGTGGTACGTTGGCTGCTCTTGCTGGAAATTGGCGACTCAGTGTGATTACGACGTTGCAGACAGGAAAACCATTCACCGTGAACCGTGGAATGGACCCTTCGGCAATGCCGGGCGGAATGCGTTCATTGGTCCGGGCCTTGCCAATTCCGATATCTCAGCGCTAAAGGAAATCGAAATCGGACGCGAAGGCCATCGTTTACAGTTCCGTGTGGATTTCTTCAACTTGTTCAACCATCCCAATTTCGATCTGCCCAATCGGATCTTCGATTCGCGCACCTTCGGTGAGGTTCGATCCTCGAACGCCAACGGCGACAACCCTCCCCGTCAGATTCAACTTGCCCTGCGCTATTCCTTCTGACAGCTAGATTCTCCTTGTTCCAGGTTAATGAGTACAAACCGAGGACCGAGCAGGCCGCCCTGCGTTGACTTGCTGCAAGGTGCAGCCTAACATCGATAGCAAAGACGCCCTGCGCCATGATCGGCAAAACGATTTCGCATTATCGCATCGTCGAGAAGCTCGGCGGCGGCGGTATGGGAGTGGTGTACAAAGCGGAAGACACGCGTTTGAAGCGCCAAGTTGCGCTGAAATTCCTGCCCCCGGAGGCCGCGCAAAATTCCGTCGCGGTCGAGCGGTTTAAGCGGGAGGCCGAGGCAGCTTCAGCGCTGAACCATCCTAATATTTGCACCATTCACGACATCGGTGAAGAAACCGGCGACCACTTTATCGTCATGGAGTTCATGAGCGGCGAGACGCTCAAGCATGTGATCGAGAGCAAGCCGATGTCCTTCAACCGAGTGCTCGAGCTCGCAGCGCAGATTGCCGACGGCCTCGACGCCGCCCACGCCGAAGGAATCATTCATCGCGATATCAAGCCCGCGAACATTTTTGTCACAAAACGAGGTCAAGCAAAGATTCTCGACTTCGGGCTGGCGAAACTGGCTTCTCCAGCCCTGGTTGTAGACGGCGTAGGCGCTTCGGCGATGGCGACACTGACCGCGTCAGACATGCTAACCAGCCCGGGAAGCACGATCGGCACAGTCGCGTACATGTCGCCGGAGCAAATCCAGGGCGAGGAGCTGGACTGCCGTACCGATGTTTTTTCCTTCGGCTTGGTGCTCTACGAGATGGCTACCGGACAGCTGGCGTTTTCTGGACGAACCTCCGGCATCATCATGGAGGCAATCTTGAACCGCGCGCCGGCCAAGCCGTCGCTGTTGAATTCGCAAGTCCCTCCGCAATTGGACGAGATCATTGAAAAGACCTTGGAGAAGGACCGCAACCTGCGCTACCAAAGTGCCGCGGAAATTCGAACGGACCTCCAAAGGTTGAAACGAGAGACCACGAGCGGCGCCCTGTCCAGCAGTCAGGTGATGTCTGGTAGTCAAATCCTTTCCGGCTCGCGGGCCACTCCGGCCCTCCTTCCCATTCACGCGGCAAAACCTACGCCATATCGGAAATGGCTGGCGGCGTTCGCTGCACTTGCGGTATTGGTAGGCGGCGGATTATTCGCCAGGCAAAAGTTGCTGGTTCATCCGGCCCCCAGATCTGGGCCGGTTTCAGTGCTGATCGCTGATTTCAACAACGAAACGGGCGAGCCGATTTTCGACGGCACACTCGAGCCGATGTTCGGATTGGCGTTGGAGGGCGCCTCCTTTGTCAGCCTATACAATCGCGGTCAGGCGCACAAAATAGCCGCCCAAGTGCAATCGGACGCAACGCAGTTGGATGAGAAACTGGCCCGGCTCGTCGGCGTGCGCGAAGGTGTTGGCGTCATCGTGGCTGGCTCGATCAAACGCAAAAGCGGCCGATACATCATCTCCTGCAGAACTGTGGACGCGATGACCGGAAAAGTGATCGCCCGCACTCAGTCTGAGGCCTCCGATAAGGAGACTGTGCTGCGCGGTCTGGACGAGTTGGCGACGCATGTTCGCTCCGCCCTGGGCGATGCCACGCCGGAGTGGGTGCAGATGGCTCAGGCTGAAACATTCACCTCGGCCTCGATCGAGGCAGCGCACCAATATGCGGAAGCGATGAATCTGCAATGGGCTGGAAAGTACGAGCAGGCCGTACAGGCCTTCAAGAAGACCATCGAGCTTGACCCCAACATGGGTAGGGCGTACGTGGGCGTAGCGGTCATTTTCAATAACCTGGGACAACAAAAAGAGGGCATGGAGTATTACCAACAGGCATTGGCCAAGATTGATCGCATGAGTGATCGCGAAAAATATCGAACTCGAGGGGCCTACTACCTACACTCGCGCGAACCTGGCAAGGCCCTGGAAGATTTCCGGAAATTGGTTGATCAATACCCTGCGGATTCCGCCGGAGTGGCCAATCTTGCCCTGGCCTACTTTTTCCTTCGAGACATGCCCAAGGCTCTCGAGAATGGGCGGCGGGCAGTAGAGCTGAGTCCCAAAAATGTTCCGCAGAAAAACAATCTGGGCCTTTATGCGATGTACGCCGGCGACTTCGAAACGGCCATTAAAGAGCAACAAGCCGTGCTGGAATTGAATCCGAGTTTTGAACGGGCGTACGTGGGGCTAGCTCTTTCGCAGCTCGCGCAAGGACAACCGACGCAAGCCATTGAGACCTACACGAAACTGCAAAAAGTCAGTCCTGTGGGCAATTCTTTTGCATCCACCGGGCTGGCGGATATTGCCTTATTTCACGGCCACGCTGCGGATGCAGCGTCGATGCTCGAAATCGGGACGAGCTCGGACGTCGAGAATAAGTTCAATGAAAGCGCGGCGGTAAAGCTGGCTATTCTCGCGCACGTGCGCTCGCTCCTAGGCCAAAATGCCCAGGCGCTAACGGTAGTGGAGCGCGCACTGAAAACCAACCGCGACGACAATGTCAAATATTTGTCCGCTCGGGTCTATCTCGAAACGGGGCGTCCACAACCGGCTCTTGCATTGGCCGACGAACTCCGCCGCAGCCTGGAAACCGACGGGCAAGCCTACGCCAAGCTCGTCGAAGGCGAACGCGAGTTGCAACGCAACGAGCCGCGCTCCGCCCTGCAACTGTTCGAGGAAGCTAAGAAGCTGGCGGATACCTGGATGGGGCGCTTTGATACTGGGCGCGCCTATATCGAAATGAAGGCCTTCGCCGAAGCCTATTCGGAACTGGAGACCTGTCTGAAGCGCCGTGGCGAGGCGACCGCGCTATTCCTGGACGAGTCGCCCACGTCCTATTTGTTCCCTCCAGTTTATTACTATCTCGGTCGAGCGCAAGAAGGAATGAAGAGTCCGGCGGCTCCCGACTCGTACAAGACATTCCTAAATTTGAGAGGTAACACAGCCTCGAGTATAGAGAAGGACCCCCTGGCCCGTGACGCACGAGCAAGGCTCGCGGGTCATTAGTCCCGGTCTCCCGCGATTCGCAACTAGCGTTCGAATCGGCCGGCCACGGTCCTTTACGGAATGATCGCCTGCGTCTCGTTCGAGAAGACACTTTCGAGGTTGGCGATTGCGGTCACTACGTAAAAGTAAGTCTGTCCGCTCACGGTTGTAATGTCCATGTATGTCAAAGAGTTTACGAGCACCGCATTCAGCTTTGTGTATGGTCCGCCCGACGTAGTTCCTCGATGCACGTTGTACCCAAGTGCGGCAGACGTACTAGCGTTCCAGTTGAGAACCACTGAGTTGGCTGCCGGTGGGTTGGGTTGTAGTGCGGCTGTCAGGGCAGTCGGCGGGTTTGGTGCGACTGAGGGCAATGGAATGTACAGTTCGGCCGTCGATGTTGTGGTGGGATTACCGGTCCACCCGCCTGTCACGAGCACCGTTCCATCATTGAGCAGCGTGGCTGTAGCCCCGCTACGAGCCACGTTCAAGCTTCCCGTTGTGCTGAAAGTGCCGCTAATCGAGCCGTAAAGCTCAGCACTGTTCGTCGGATTTCCGCAATTATTCGGGAAATTCGTGACAAGAGCCGCCACGCATCCGGTCGAACCACCAACCAGCAGAACCTGGTTGAAATTCAGCCGCGCCGAAGCGTGCAAGTGGCGAGCCGTGTTCAAATTCCCTGTGTTATTGAAAGTTGACGAACTAGCATTAAACGTCAGAGCGTTCGGCTGATCGGTTATGCCCGCTCCCCCAGCCAGCAGAGCGAATCCAGTTGCAAGCAGGTCAGCGGTGTCACTGTAAGCCCCAATTACCGAACCCACTAGAGTAAATGTGTTCGCGACAGGATCGTAGACCTCTGCGGTGTTGTTGGTTGGGAAGGGGCTGCCGCCGATCGTGGATCGGCCGCCAAAGATGAGAACCCTTCCATTAGGCAGAAGCACCGCAGAGTGCATCTCGCGGGCCACAGCCATTGGCGGGCCCGCAGTGGAAAACCCTCCGACTGGATGCAGGATTTCCGTGGTGTTGGTGGTGAATGGGTTTCCGGCTCCATCATAGCTGCGTCCGCCGGTGATCAGAATGGTGCCGTCATTGAGGAGCGTGGCCGTATGAAAGGCTCGAAATTGCAGCAACCCTGGTCCAAGGCCTAAGGGGCCACCTGCTGCGCCGTCGAAAACCTCTGTTGTATTTAGTGACTGCGGTGTCGTGCCCGCAAAGATCTGTCCGCCAGCAACCCACACCTGGTTCAGACCAGGCACAAACGTTGCGGTGTGTGCCCCTCGTGGTGAAGCCATTGGGATGTTCGTCTGGGGGAAGATCTTGCCAATGGGATCATACAGTGCCGCAGTATTCAGCGAGGTCGTTGGAGTGTCCTGGCCACCAACGATCAGCACCCGGCCTCCTAGAATCGGCGTTGCCGTGTGAAATACGCGTCCGGTATTCATGTTTCCTGCCGTCGCCACAAATCCGGCAGCTGAGAAGGATGCGGAAGTGACGGAAAAACCACCGAAGCTTGCTTTAAGCGTATATGTTCCAGGCAGATTTACGCTGAGGTCGGGGAAGGTTGCCACGCCCACGACATTAGTCATCTGTGTCAATGTTCCGGAGAGGAGCGCCCCGGCCGGCCCCGACGCGATAGACATGGTGACATTCACTCCGGGAATAACTGCGCCGAAAGTGTCTTGCACCAGAACCTTAACTGGCGGCGCGATCGCCTGACCTGTGCTGGTGTTGCTCGGTTGAGTTGTGAAACCTCCCACTAAGCCTGGAGCAGCGATCGTGAACGTCAGCGGCGTGCTGGCGACTTGCATCGGAGAACTGCCGTCTTGGACCGTGGCAGTAAAAGTAGACGTGCCGCTGGCCGTTGGCGTACCGCTAAGCACGCCACCCGGACTGAGAGTTAAGCCATCAAGATTGCCCCCTGTCGCCGACCACGTATATGTCCCAAAACCGCCGGTGGCTGCCAAACTCACTGGCCCATAGCCAATGCCCTGGGTTCCTGCGAGCAACGGACTAGTTGTTGTTATGGTGAGAGGAGCGCTCAATCTGATGCTCAGCGCTCTGGAGGCAGCGTTGGCCGGAATGCTCGCGTCCTTGACTTGCACAACGAAGTTGACGATCCCAGTAATCGCCGGCGTAAAACTGATGACACCTGTGTTGGGGTTCAGCGCCGCAGGGGACAGGCCACCGGAAAGCACAGTATAGGTATACGGCGCTGTGCCACCGAAGGCCTGCACTTGAGCGGTATACGGCACACCGACAAAGGCATCAGGCAACCCGCTGAAAATGAAGATAGCACCGCCGGCAGTTGCGCCTCCCGGGAAGCTAAATGGAACCGTATTTGTGTTCGTGTTGGCAGATTGCGAAGTCACCACGGGCGCGAGCTGTCCCTGCGCGATCGCCGTCAGCGTGTCAGTCGTTATTGGTCCACGCAGCGTGATCAGACCCTGCTCGCCGGGAGCGAGCGTAAAGGTTGTGTTCGTGACGCCCCCGTTCTTGGCCTGGTTTGGGTCCGTCGCTGTGTCCGTTGGTGTAAAGGTCGCGGCGTTCTGAACCGGAGGGTTATTCACGTCCGACAAAATTACGTTCGCTTGCTGCAGTCCCAACGAGCATCCCACCGCAACTGGCGTCGCATAGATTTTGTTCACCAGCAGCTCAAGGGGACTCGTCACCGGCTGCGCGCTGACCAACTGAATGTGATAGGAAGTGTAGGTATTCCCGAAATTCGTGACCGTATAGTTGGCATCGGAAATCGGCGCACTCGTTGTCAGCGGGTTCGACGAAACATTGGAGCTGGATACGTTCGGACTGGAAACGTTGGGGCTAGAAACATTGGGGCTCGAGACGTTTGGGCTGGAAACGTTCGGACTCGAGACATTGGGCACCGCCGCGCCGTTCGAAAGCAACGTGTTCGTAAAAGATTGACTCGAAACATTGGGGCTGGACACGTTTGGACTGGAAACGTTCGGACTGGAAACGTTGGGGCTTGAAACATTGGGACTTGAAACGTTGGGACTCGAGACGTTGGGGCTCGAAACGTTCGGGTTGTAAACCTCAACGCCCACAATGGTCGTTCCCGCGGGTGCGTTATCAGGATCAATGAGTCCTGGCACGGTGCCATCCGCGTTCAGTACAACAAATCCTGAGAGACCGTTCGGCGCGACACCGTTAGCATTGATTTCCTGAACGTTCACCGTGAGGCTCGCTGTCGGGTTGCTCGACAGTGCAAACAGCGGCCGAGTGATTCCGTTGTGCGGTCCGATATTGACGGTGATCTGCGTGGTGGGCGCCGGGAGAACGGCCGGCGGAGGATTTGACGTTGCCACAAATGAGGCAAAGCCGGAGGGATCGGCGGTGCCATTGGCTAGCCGCGGCTGATTCGCGATAGTCAATTGAAAGCTCTTTTCCACCGATGTGAAATTCTGAACCAAAATCACAAAGGCTCGCTGCAGAGTCGTGCTTAGAGGCTTTGAGGTTTGTGGCGACGAAACCGCCAGGCCTTGCGTGATGCGGCTGCTATAAATATTTTGGTTGCGGCTCGCCGTTGCGGTTTGATCGCACGGAGGGCGCGTCTGCGTGGGATCGAATACACTTTGGCCAGGCAGTATGGGCGTGTACTTGGTCCAATTTCCGTTTGTTGGCGGCTGGACGTCGCGATTGTCCGTCCAGGTTGCGATGTGCACCGGTGCCGGCTCTGGAGCGGTGTCAAAGACCCACGAACTCCCATTTGGCTTGAGATTGGTTCCCGCGATATCGACATAATCCCCGAGAAATGGCGCAATACCACCCTCAAACATGGGCAGGTCAGGAGGATTTACCTCGAGCTGCTGCACGATCGAACTCTGATTCAAGCCGCTAGTTCCGAACCGATATTGGGAAACACGCGCAGTAGAAAAGCTTCCAGGCCCATTAGGCACCCCGGACGGGCAGGCATTGGCTGGTGTGAACTGGGCCACGCGCACATCTACGATATGCCGCATCGCTGTTAGGCCGGCGTCATTCACAAAAGGGCCAAAGATTGGTTTGGACGGTTCTGGCACGCCAACACGCTGTTCCAGAACCAAGCGGCCTTGCGCGTCGGGAACTGGGAACCCGTCGGCACTGAAATTGTAAGCATTCGGATACGCAGGAGCGAAAGCCCCCAGCGTGTGATCAAGGCGGAGGTCATAATAAAGGAGCATCAGCTTCCCGCCCGAGAACGTAAGAGACGGCATGAGCTGATTTCCTCGAGAGAAGTTGCCGGCGTAATCGTCTGAGATGGCGTTATTGTCCACACGGAAGGGCGTCGTCCAGTTCACGCCATCCATGGATGTCGACATCATGATCCTCGCGTCACCCATCGACTGCGGGTCGCGCTGCGACCAGGCGATATAAATCTGCCCGCATCCATCAATCGCCATCGATGGAAAGGTTGTCGTGCGAATTTCCGGTCCCCCGCTCGTCGTGGTCAGGGTGTTCTCGTCGAAAAACGAAGCCGTTGCCGCAGGATTGCTCGAATTGAACGCCGGCAAGCTAAGGAAGGTGACGCCTGTCGAGAACGACTGGCCTTGATTAGTGGACTTCGCTACGGTCAGCCCATCCGGCGTGCTGGCTGCTGCCACCGTGCGCCAGGCCACGTAAACATTGCCGCTGGCTGGGTCGACCGCTAGGGTCACTCCCTGATTGAGCGGGTATCCCTCACTTAGCTTGATTGGCGTGCTCCAGGTTGCGCCGCAGTCCAACGAGCGTGAAAAATAGATCTTGGTGCGCATCAGGGTATTGCCCACAAAATCTGCCCACGCCATGTACACATTCCCCGCCGGAATCGTCTGCGTTACGCTGCCGCTCGGTGCGCCCGGTTCTGGAACGTTGATCGTGCAGGTAGCCGTGCCGCGCGGAATATCCACCGCGAGCCATGGCTTGTCCAGGAATTGCCCGGCGCTGCCGTTGTCCAGAATCGCGGTGCTCACGTAGCGAATCGGATCCGTGTTGCTATTGATGGTCGTGCTAATCGCGGCTCCGTTCTCTTTGTTGTTCAGGTCCATAAAGCGCGAGACAAACACCACCCCGTTGTTTGTCCCGCGATTAAATGCGATCCCGCTGTAGAAGAACAGACCATTAGTACCTGCGCGCACCACCGGGTCGGACGCGGCATTGAACTGCGTTGGCGCTTTTAGCGGGGACGCCAGTCCTTCTGGCGTTCTGTCTAGTGGGTAGCCGGGAAACAATGTGCTTTGCCAGGTCGCGCCTCCATCAAAAGACTTGAAGACGCCCAACCAAGCGTCGCCCGTTTCTCCAGTAGCCAGGAAGTTCAGGTCTACCGTGCGGTAGTCATTTGCGCCGGCGAGCAAATGCATGGAGTTTCGCGACGACACGGCAATCGAAGGCTCATTCTGCCGCTGCAGGAACGGGTCGCCACCAGGCCACTGCGTGCCCGAAACCATATTCACGTTCTGCCCGGGCGTAGGCCCACTTTGCGCTCGGGTCGTCGGCGCGATTACTGTCAGCGCGACCTCAAACAACAAGGTTCGTGCCAGGACCCTCCGCATACCATCAAACATCTGACGCCTCCCTTCACAAATGACCAAACGAGTATGCGTGGTTGTTGCCGACGCTTACTTGAGGCTCGGCCACTGCGGTCCTGTCTGTCCAGAGCGCGTATCGATCGGGGACAAATTGAAATGGCCTAACGCTTACTCTTGGAGGCGTTCGTTGTCAAGGGAAAAACGGAAGGCCAAATCACTCTTGGGAGCGGCGAATTCCCTAGCGAAACGGGGATCTCCGCCTACGATCGCACGAACAATTCGGGGCGCTTTCAATAAGCTAAAGAAAACACGCGAGGTGTTTTGGTCGGGGCGTCCGGATTCGAACCGGAGGCCTCCTGCGCCCAAGGCAGGCGCGCTACCAGGCTGCGCTACGCCCCGACAAACGTAGTTCTTGAGTTTACCGCACTTTGTGATTTTGTCGACGCGGTTCAGA
>Ga0137361_10002896_pt1 | contig 11062 bp, 8 predicted proteins | sample Mad1_80_16metaG_FD_104923 | JGI IMG/M metagenome (GOLD analysis project Ga0137361, IMG submission 104923) | Vadose zone soil microbial communities from Angelo Coast Range Reserve, California, USA - Mad1_80_16 metaG | ecosystem: Environmental > Terrestrial > Soil > Vadose zone | place: USA... | reverse complement strand
GCGCGCCGATCAGGGCCGCCGCGAGGAACGAGGCGGGCACCGCGGCCGCGAGGTACCAGTCGAGGTGCCCCGGCGCCCAGCGCCGGAACGCGAGCTGCACCAGCCAGGTGGCATAGGCGCCGACCATGAGCAGTTCGCCGTGCGCCATGTTGATGACGCCCATCAGCCCGAAGGTCACGGCGAGCCCCAGCGCCGCGAGGAGCAGGACGCTCCCGAGGCTGAGCCCGCTGAACACCAGGCCGGCCATCTCTCCGCGCTTCAGCGAGGCTTCCACGCTTTCGACGGCGTCCTTCAGCGCCGGGATCACGACCGGGTCCTGCTCGACCGCGAGGCGCTGCCCCAGCAGCCTCTTGCTGGCGGCCCCCGGAATCCGCCGGAGCTGCTCGATCGCGCCGAGGCGGCGCTCGGCTTCGGGAGCTCCGAGGGCGAGCATGGCCCGGGTGGTGACGAGCGCCTCGCGGACGCGGGCGTCGGACTCTCGCCCGAGCGCCGCCTCCACGGCCGGCAGCAGGTCCGTGTCGGGAGACTGCTGCATCGCGCGCGACGCCTCGAGGCGCTGCGCCGGCTCCGGCGCCGACAACGCCAGCGCGGCGAGGGAGCGCTCCAGAGTGCGCCGCAGGCGGTTGTTGATGGTGACCTTTTCCGAATCCTCCCGCGGAGTGGTCTTGGAGCCGGTGAGCGCGTCCCGGAAGGCTCCGTCCTCCTCGATGAGGATGGCCCCCTCGGCGCCCGCATAGAGGCGGCCGTCGAGGAGGGCGCGCAGCACCCGCGCCGCGCCGGCGTCGCCCGCGAGCACCACGGCGGAGAGCGCCTCGTCGCGTTCCGCCGGGGTGCCGCGCGCGATCTTCTCGATCGAGCCCGCGTCCATCGCGAGCGCGAGAACGACGGCTGCGAGTGCGCTGGACATCATTCCTGGACTTGCAGTCCGACCTGTACGCCGGTGAAGCTCGATCCGGACGGCGGGTTGGTGTTCTGCACCACGAGGGCCATGCGCAAGTTGTGTCCCTCCAGGATGTAGTTGATCCCTCCGTCGATGGTCTTGGTGGCGCCGCCCAGGGCCGCCTCCGCGTGCTGGTACCGGAACATCGGCTGCACGCGCCCCGGCCCCAGCTTGTCGGCGACCAGCCAGCTGGCGAGACCGTACGCGCTCCAGCCCTGGCTCCCCGCCGCGTTGCCCTGGTTGAAGTTGTAGTACGCGCCCTCGAGCGTCAGCACGTTGGCGGCGATCAGCTTCTTCTCGAAGAGCAAGTCGAAGTTGAAGCCGATGAACTTCTGCTCCGGGATGATGCCGCTGGCGGCGGTCTTCTTGTACTGGACCGCGCCGCCCACGGCGAGCACGTTCTGGGCGCCGTAGTAAGTGCTCGAGTTGTAATAGCCGGGCTCCGGGTCGAGGAGGTTGAGCACGACCCGCCCGGCGTAGATGGCCTGCGACGGAGGGGTGCTCGAGTCCAAGGTGAACACGCCGGCCTGGTACTTGATCTGCCCCTTCCCGATCTGTCCCCAGACTGCGCCGCCGTCGGCCCGGCCCGCGAAGATCGACGGGTATGCGTTGACGGTGGCGGGGAAGTTCCAGGCGTTCTGGTAGTACGGGCCGCTCAGGTTGGCGCGGTCCGAAGGCGGCAGGAACCGGCCGATCCAGACGTTGAAGAGGTCGTTGGGCTCGAACTGCCCGATGGCGTCGAGCACGTGGATGCGGTCGTTGTCGGCGTGGTTCAGGTCGAGGTTGCCGGTGAACTTCAGCCAGGGCGCGAACTGGCCGCTGATGTAGGGCCGCACGTCCAGCGTCTGCAGGCCCAGGGTTTCGGTCGGAGACTGGTCGGAGTATCCGCCGCCGACGCGGATGCCGACCCCGTAGTTGAGCGACTTGGGTCCCAGCGACCAGTCGGCGCCGGAGGCGCTGGCAGCGGCCAGCGCGGTCAAGAGAGCCGGAGCGATTTTCATCTAGCGATCCGCCCGCTTCTCGTTGCCGGGGATGAAGGGGCTCCAGGGCTGCGCTCGGATCGGTTTGTCCGTCTTCCAGACCACGTCGAACTGCCCGTTGCCCTGCACCTCGCCGATCAGCACCGGCTTCCAGAGATGGTGATTGGTCTCGTCCATCTTGAGGGTGAAGCCCGAGGGCGCCGGGAACGTCTGCCCGGCCATCGCCTTGCGCACGTCGTCCACCTTGGTGCTGCCGGCCTTCTGCACCGCCTGCGCCCACATGTGCATGCCGACGTAGGTGGCCTCCATCGGGTCGTTGGTGACCCGCGAGTCCCCGCCCGGGAGCTTGTGCTTCGCCACGTACGCCTTCCAGGTCTTGATGAACGCGGCGTTGGTCTTGTTCTTCAGCGACATGAAGTAGTTCCAGGCGGCGAGATGGCCGACCAGGGGCTTGGTGTCGATCCCGCGCAGCTCCTCCTCGCCCACCGAGAAGGCGACCACCGGGATGTCCGTCGCCTTCATCCCCTGGTTCCCCAGCTCCTTGTAGAAGGGGACGTTGGAGTCGCCGTTGATGGTGGAGATCACCGCGGTGTGCCCGCCGGCGCCGAACGCCTTGATGCGCGCGACGATGGTCTGGTAGTCGCTGTGGCCGAAGGGCGTGTACGTCTCGTCGATGTCCTTCTCGGGGATGCCCTTCGACTTGAGGAACGCGCGCAGGATCTTGTTGGTGGTGCGCGGGTAGACGTAGTCGGTGCCGAGGAGGACGAACCGGGTGGCGCCGCCGCCTTCCTTGGACATGAGGTACTCGACCGCCGGGATCGCCTGCTGGTTCGGAGCGGCGCCGGTATAGAAGACGTTCTGCGAGAGCTCCTCGCCCTCGTACTGCACCGGGTAGAACAGGAGCCCGTTCAGCTCCTCGAAGACGGGCAGCACCGACTTGCGCGAGACCGACGTCCAGCAGCCGAAGACCACCGCCACCTTGTCCTGCGTCAAGAGCTGCCGGGCCTTCTCGGCGAAGAGCGGCCAGTTGGAGGCGGGGTCCACTACCACCGGCTCCAGCTTCTTCCCCAACACGCCTCCCTTGGCGTTGATCTCCTCGATGGTCATCAGCGCCGTGTCCTTGAGCGACGTCTCGCTGATGGCCATCGTTCCCGAGAGCGAATGAAGGATGCCGACCTTGATCGTCTCGGCGGCGTGCGCGGAGCTCGCGCCCAGCAAAACGGCGAAGAGGATCGGTGACCAACGGACTGCGGCGAGCTTGCGGCTCTTCGACATGTCGGGTCTCCTCGGTCCGTCCGGACCTGCGGCGCACATGTGCAAGCGCGGGACCACCTCGGGCGCGCCGCGTTGCCGGCCGTCTTCATTCGTAGAAGAGGGTAGAAGGCCGGCGGGGACTTCCGACCAAAACGTCGGAATGCAAGGCCAGGATGACGAAAACGTGCGAAACGCACGGCGCTCGGATCGGCGGCGCGACACCGTCAAGTGCTCGCCTTCGCGGCGCAGGCGCGCGACTCCCTGACGAGTCCGTCGTTTCCTACAAGCCGAGCGACGAATTCGTCGGACCGGGCGCTCGGATGTGAAGATCGCGTGAAAGGCCGGCGGATCCGGAAGATGCATTTGACAACACTGCCACCTTGGGGCTACGGATCACGCCCGATGCATTCCCGGCTCCCGAGCGCAGACGCCTTCTCCGCCTCCGCGCTGGAGCTTCGCTCGTCCGCTCTCCTTCTTGGTCTCGTCCTCGGACTGCTTCCGCTCATTAGCAGCGGGTGCGGGCCGCCGTCCTGACCGAGAAACGTCTCCGGAAGGAACCTGGCCCCCGCACCCGAACCGGTGCGGGGGCTTTTTTTTCGCCCCGAGGTCCGCATGTCGTCGCAGTCCGCAGCCGTCCAGCAGAGCAAAGGCAGTCCCCAGGCGGATCCCGCGCAGAAGACCGGCGCGCAGATCGTCTGGGAGGTCCTGGCGCGGGAGGGCGTCGAGGTCGTCTTCGGATATCCCGGCGGCGCGATCATGCCGACCTACGACGCGTTGCCGGGCTACCCCATCCGGCACGTGCTGGTGCGCCACGAGCAAGGGGCGGCCCACATGGCCGACGGGTACGCGCGGGCCTCGGGCAAGGTCGGCGTGGCCATCGCCACCTCGGGGCCGGGCGCCACCAACCTCGTCACCGGCATCGCGACGGCGATGATGGACTCCTCGCCCATCGTCTGCATCACCGGCCAGGTGCCGTCCACGGCGCTGGGCAGCGACGCCTTCCAGGAGACGGACATCACCGGCATCACGCTGCCGATCACCAAGCACAACTACCTGGTCACCCGCGCCGAAGACGTGGCGCCCGCGCTCCATGAAGCCTTCTTCATCGCCCGGTCCGGCAGGCCGGGGCCGGTGCTGGTGGACATCACCAAGGACGCGCAGCAAGGCCTGGCCCGGCTCGAGAGCCGCCCGCCGCCGCGCTCCATGCGGCGCCACCCGATCCCGGTCGCCTCGTCGGAAGCGATCGCCCGGGCGGCCCTGCTCATCGACGCCGCCGAGCGGCCGCTGATCTTCGCCGGACAAGGCGTGATCGCCTCCGGCTCCAGCCAGCTGCTGCGCGAGCTGGCCGAGAAGACGGGGATCCCGGTCACCTCCACGCTGCTGGGCCTGGGCGGCTTTCCCGCCTCGCACCCGCTCAGCCTGGGAATGATGGGGATGCACGGCGAGGCCTGGGTGAACGCCTCCATCCAGGAGGCCGATCTGCTCATCGCGCTGGGGATGCGTTTCGACGACCGCGTCACCGGCAAGCTGCAGACGTACGCGGTCAATGCCCGGAAGATCCACGCGGAGATCGACCCCACCGAGATCAACAAGAACGTGCGGGTGGACGTGGCGCTGCCCGGAGATGTGGGCCGCACGCTGTCGGCCCTGATCCCCGCGGTGCAGGCGAAGACCCGGCAGCCCTGGCTCGACCGCATCTCCGCCCGGCGCAGCGAGGCGGCGCCCCGCGACGTCCAGACGATCCCCTGCGGCGGCAAGCTGTACGCCGCGCACGTGCTGCACGATCTCTGGCGGCTCACCGAAGGCAAGGCGCTGGTGGTCACCGACGTGGGCCAGCACCAGATGTGGGAAGCGCAGTACTACAAGCACGACCGGCCGCGCTCGCTGATCACCTCCGGCGGCCTGGGGACGATGGGCTTCGCGCTGCCCGCCGCGATGGGCGCGCGCTTCGCCCGGCCGCAGGACGAGATCTGGGTGGTGGCCGGCGACGGCGGCTTCCAGATGACCGCCTGCGAGATGGTCACCTGCGCCCAGGAAGGGCTCAAGCTGAACATCGCCATCATCAACAACGGCTACCTGGGGATGGTCCGGCAGTGGCAGGAGTTCTTCTACAACCGCCGCTACGTCGCCACGCCGCTGCGCAGCCCCGACTTCGTCAAGCTGGCCGAGGCGCACGGCCTCGCCGCCCTCCGGGTCACCAAGCGGGAGGAGATCCCCGAGGCGGTGGCCCGGGCGCGCGCCGAGCCGGGCTCGGTGGTGGTCGAGTTCCGGGTCGAGCAGGAAGACTCGGTCTACCCGATGGTGCCGGCCAACACCGACCTGCGCGACATGATCCGGCGCCCCGCCAACGCCTTCGAGGAGGAGTGATGCCGCACGAGTCCGCCTTTGCCCTCCCCGCCGGGCCCAAGACGGCCCAGACGCTGATCGCCTACGTCGAGGACCGGCCCGGGACCTTGAACCGGATCGTGTCGCTGTTCCGCAGGCGGGGCTTCAACATCGAGTCGCTCACCGTGGGGCGCACCGAGCGCGAAGGCATCTCCCGCATCACGGTGGTGGTCCGCGCCGACGACGAGACGGCGCGCCGGCTGGAAGCGAATCTCTACAAGCTCTTCAACGTGCTCTCGGTCGAGGACGTCACGCACGCGCCCTCGGTCACCCGGGAGATGGCGTTCGTCAAGGTGCGGGCCGCCCAGGAGCGGCGGGCCGAGCTGCTCCAGCTGGTGCAGACGTTCCGCGCCCGCGTGGTCGACCTCGGCCCGGAGTCGGTGATCGTGGAGACCACCGGCACGCAGGAGAAGCTCGACGGGCTGGTCGAGGTGCTGCGGCCCTTCGGGATCATCGAGCTGGTGCGCACCGGCGCGGTGGCGATGCTGCGCGGGCCGGGAGCGGGCGGGCAGAACGGCGCCGCGCGGGCCGAAGACGGAGTCGCGGCATGACTTTCAACCCAGACGCAGGAGCACGACGGATGGATGCGGACGGAAGCGGCAACGGAGTCGAGGACCGGGTGATCGTGTTCGACACCACGCTGCGGGACGGCGAGCAAGCCCCGGGCGCGAGCATGAACCTCTCGCAGAAGCTGCAGGTGGCGCGGGCGCTCGCATCGCTCGGCGTGGACGTGATGGAGGCCGGGTTCCCGGTGGCGTCTCCCGGCGATTTCCAGGCGGTGGAGACGATCGCGCGCCAGGTGGACGGACCCGTGATCGCCGCCCTGGCCCGGGCGAACCGGCCGGACATCGACGCGGCGCTGAAGGCGCTCGCGCCGGCGCCGCGGCGCAGGCTGCACGTCTTCCTCGCCACCAGCCCCATCCACCGCGAATACAAGCTGCGGATGACGCCGGAGGAAGTGGTACGGGTGGCCACCTCTGCCATCGAGTACGGGCGCGAGCGGTGCGACGACGTCGAGTTCTCCGCCGAGGACGCGGCCCGCACCGAGCCGGACTTCCTCGTCGAGGTGGTGGAGCGCGCCATCGAGGCCGGCGCCACCACCATCAACATCCCCGACACGGTGGGCTACGCGGTGCCCTCGCACTTCGCCGCCATCATCGAGAACCTGCGCGCCAAGGTCCGGGGGATCGAGCGGGTGGTGCTCAGCGTCCACTGCCACGACGACCTGGGCATGGCGGTGGCGAACAGCCTCGCCGCGCTGCAGGCGGGCGCGCGGCAGGTGGAGTGCACCGTCAACGGCATCGGCGAGCGCGCCGGCAACTGCTCGCTGGAAGAGGTGGTGATGGCGCTGCGCACCCGCCACGACTTCTTCGGGCTGCGCACCGGCATCCGCACCCAGCAGCTCTGCTCCGCGAGCCGGGTGGTGGCGGGAGCGACCGGCTTCCACGTGGCCCGCAACAAGGCCGTGGTGGGGCAGAACGCCTTCGCCCACGAGTCGGGCATCCACCAGCACGGGATGATCACGCACCAGCAGACGTACGAGGTGATGCGCCCCGAGGACGTCGGCTTCAAGAGCACGAATCTGGTGCTGGGCAAGCACAGCGGCCGGCACGCGCTGACGGCGCGGCTGAAGGAGCTCGGCTACCAGCTGGAGCCGGAGCAGATCGACCGCGTCTTCGAGGAGCTGAAGAAGCTCGCCGACAAGAAGAAGGAGATCTACGACGGCGACCTCGACGCGCTGCTGGTCAGCCTCTTCCAGAATGGGACCGCCCGCCGCTGGCAGCTGGCCAGCCTGAACGCGGTCAGCGGGACGGGCACGCCTCCCACCGCCGCCGTCTCGCTCCTCTCGCGCGACGGCCGCAAGCTCGACGAGGCGGCCACCGGCGACGGGCCGGTCGACGCCGTGTTCAAGTGCATCGAGCGGATCACCGGGATCAAGGCGCGCCTCAAGGACTTCAACATCGTCAGCGTGAGCGCCGGGGAGGACGCCCAGGGCGAAGTGGTGGTGGTGGTGGAGCACGAAGGCCGCACGTACCGCGGGCGCGGCCTCAACACCGACATCGTGATGGCCAGCGCGGAAGCGTACCTGGAGGTGGTGAACCGCATCGCGGCGGGCCGGATGCAGCGCAAGCCGCCGCCGGAGCCGGAGGTCGTCTGTGGCGCAGTCTGAGCCACGCACGCTGTTCGCGAAGATCTGGGACGCGCACCTGGTCGCGCCGGAGACGGCGGAGACGCCGGCGGTGCTGTACGTCGACCTGCACCTGGTGCACGAGGTGACGTCCCCGCAGGCCTTCGCGCAGCTGCGCGAGGCCGGTCTTCGCGTCCGGCGGCCTGGGCGCACGCTCGCCACCATGGACCATTCCACGCCGACCACTCCCCGCAAGCCGGGGATGCCGCTGGTGATCGAGGACCGGGAGTGCGCGGCGCAGCTCTCCGCGCTGGAAGCGAACTGCGCCGAGTTCGGCATCGAGCTGCATGGGCTCTCCAGCGAGCAGCAGGGCATCGTGCACGTGATCGGGCCCGAGCTCGGCCTCACCTTGCCCGGGAGCACGGTGGTGTGCGGCGACAGCCACACCAGCACGCACGGCGCGTTCGGCGCCTTTGCCTTCGGCATCGGCACCAGCGAGGTGGCGCACGTGCTCGCCACCCAGTGCCTGCTGCAGCGCCGCCCGCGCACCCTGCAAGTGCGCGTCGAGGGCCGGCTCCGGCCGGGAGTCTCGGCGAAGGACTTGATCCTCGCGGTCATCGCCCGCATCGGCATCGCCGGCGGCACGGGTCAGGTGATCGAGTACACCGGCAACGCCGTGCGCGCGCTCTCGATGGAAGAGCGCATGACGATCTGCAACATGTCCATCGAGGCGGGGGCGCGCGCCGGCATGATCGCGCCCGACGACACCACCTTCGAGTACCTGGCGGACCGTCCCCGCGCGCCCAAGGGCGCCGCATGGGACCGAGCGCTTCTGGCCTGGCGCGCGCTGCGGACCGACGCGGGCGCCGGCTACGACCGGACGGTGGAGATCGACGGCAGCGCGCTCGAGCCGAGGATCACGTTCGGAACCAACCCTTCCATGTCCGCGCCGATCCGCGGCGAGGTGCCGGATCCGGGGTCCGTCACTGACGCCGCGGATCGGGCGGCATTGGATCGGGCCCTGCGCTACATGGGCCTGCGCCCCGGGCAGCCGCTGCTCGGTCATCCGGTCGACGTCGTCTTCATCGGGAGCTGTACCAACTCCCGCATCGAGGACCTGCGCGCCGCCGCCTCTGTCTTGCGGGGGCGCAAGGTGGCTGCGGGCGTCCGCACGCTGGTGGTCCCCGGCTCGCGGCAGGTAAAGCGGGCCGCGGAGGCCGAGGGGCTGGACCGCGTCTTCCGGGAGGCCGGCGCCGAGTGGCGCGAGCCGGGTTGCTCGATGTGCATCGCCATGAACGGCGATCAGCTGCGGCCCGGCCAGTCCGCCGTGAGCACCAGCAACCGGAACTTCGAGGGCCGCCAAGGCGCCGGAGGCCGCACCTTCCTGGCGAGCCCGCTGACCGCCGCCGCCTCGGCGCTGGCGGGCGCCATCGCCGACCCGCGGGAGATCCTGCGATGACCCGGACGCCCTTCCGCCGGCTGGAGTCGCGCACCGCCGTCCTCGCCCGGCCGGACATCGACACCGACCAGATCATCCCGGCGCGCTTTCTCAAGGGCACCACCCGCACCGGGTTGGGCAAGCACCTCTTCGCGGGCTGGCGCTACGACGAGAGCGGGCGCCCCAGGCCGGACTTCCCGCTCTCGAGCCCCGAGTCCCGCGGGGCGCAGGTGCTGGTGGCCGGCGCGAACTTCGGCTGCGGATCGTCGCGCGAGCACGCCCCCTGGGCGCTGCTCGACTACGGCTTCCGGGCGGTGATCAGCTCCTCCATCGCCGACATCTTCCGGGCCAACGCGCTGAAGAACGGGCTCTTGCCCGTCCTGGTGGACCCGACCACGCACGAGGTCCTGCTCGGCTCGCCGGGGATGCGGGTGCGGATCGACCTGGAGGCGTGCACCCTCGGCTTCGACGACGCGCGGGTCTCGTTCCAGGTGGACCCCTTCGCGCGCCGCTGCCTGCTCGACGGAGTGGACGAGCTGGGGTTCCTGGTCTCGCAGGAGAGCGCCATCGCCGGCTACGAGGCCAAGGAGGAGGCATGAAAGCCTTGATCGCGCTCCTGCCCGGCGACGGCATCGGCCCCGAGGTGACGGCCCAGGCCGCCCGCGTGCTCGCCGAGGTGGCCAGGCTCCACGGCCACGACTTCGAGCTGCGCGAGGCGCTGGTCGGGGGCGTCGCCATCGATCGGACCGGCGTTCCCCTCCCGGCGGAGACCATCGCGCTCTGCAGGGACGCGGACGCGGTGCTCCTCGGCGCGGTGGGCGGCCCGCGCTGGGGACCGGCCGAGCCGGTCCGCCCCGAGCAGGGCCTGCTCGCGCTCCGCCGCACGCTGGGCGTCTTCGCCAACCTCCGCCCCGCGGCCATGCATCCGCGGCTCATGGGCGCCTCGCCGCTGAAACCGGCGGTGCTGCGCGGCGTGGACGTGCTGGTGGTGCGCGAGCTGACCGGAGGGATCTACTTCGGCGAGAAGCGCCGCGAGCCCGACTGGGCCGAGGACCTCTGCGCCTACAGCGCCGACGAGATCGCGCGCGTCGTACGGGTCGCGGCCACGCTGGCGAAGTCGCGCAAGGGCCGCCTCACTTCGGTGGACAAGGCGAACGTGCTGGAGACGTCGCGGCTCTGGCGCGAGGTGGCCACCCGGGTGGTGCACGAGGACTTCCCCGGCGTCCAGCTCGACCACCAGCTGGTCGACTCCTGCGCGCTGCGGCTGCTGCAGAAGCCGTCCGAGTACGACGTCATCGTCACCGAGAACCTCTTCGGCGACATCCTCACCGATCTCGCGGCGGTGCTGGGCGGCTCCATCGGGATGCTGCCCTCGGCGTCGCTGGGGCTCGGCGGGCCTGGCCTTTACGAGCCGGTGCACGGCTCCGCGCCGGACATCGCCGGCAAAGGCGTCGCGAACCCGTACGGCGCCATCGGCAGCGTCGCCCTGCTGCTGCGGCACTCGCTGCGCCTGGAACCGGAGGCGCGCGAGGTGGAGGCGGCCATCGCGGCCGCGCTGGAGGCTGGCGCCTTGCCGCCGGACGTGGCCACCGGGGGCGAGCGCCCCTGCTCGACTTCCGAGGCGGCCGATGCGGTGCTCCGCGCCCTCGCCTTGCGGAAGGAGACGCGCTGATGCCGGACGATCCTCGCTCGCGCAGCCGCGCCATCACCGAAGGGCCGGACCGGGCGCCTGCCCGGGCCATGCTGAAGGCGGTCGGCTTCACCGATGCCGATCTCTCCCGGCCCATCGTCGGCGTGGCCTCGACCTGGACGGAGACCATGCCCTGCAACTTCCACCTGCGTCGCCTGGCCGAGCGGGCGAAGGAAGGAATCCGCGCGGCGGGCGCGACCCCGATGGAGTTCAACACCATCGCCATCAGCGACGGCGTCACCATGGG
>Ga0137361_10002892_pt1 | contig 11068 bp, 8 predicted proteins | sample Mad1_80_16metaG_FD_104923 | JGI IMG/M metagenome (GOLD analysis project Ga0137361, IMG submission 104923) | Vadose zone soil microbial communities from Angelo Coast Range Reserve, California, USA - Mad1_80_16 metaG | ecosystem: Environmental > Terrestrial > Soil > Vadose zone | place: USA... | reverse complement strand
CTTATGGCCCGGCCTGGCGGATTGATCGCGAGCGATTCGATCGGATGCTTCGCACCGCTTGTGAGCAAGCCGGGGCTCGAGTTGAAATCGGCTTCGAGCCACTTGAGGCATGCCGAATGGCGAAGGGCTGGCGAATCGCGGGACGACGTGGAGCTGAACTGCTGTCCATCGAATCCCGCTTCATCGTGGATGCGACCGGGCGCGCGGCGACTGTAGCTCGAGCCGCCGGCGCTCGTTGGCGCGCGGGTAACCGACTGTTTGCTTTCGGCGGCGTTCTTAGACCTTCTGCCGGATCAGTTGGCGGGGACGATGTACTCTTGATCGAATCGGTCTCCAATGGTTGGTGGTACTCATCCGTCCTGCCTGGCGGCGACCTGGTGGCAGTCTTCCTCACCGATGTAGATCTTGTGCGCGGCCAGGCGGCAAGGCCCACCCAGCGTTGGGAGAGCGCCCTTACCAAGTCCCAGTTTACGAGAGCCCGCGCGGTTGGCTTTCGGCAATGCGCCGTCCATACCCGGTCAGCGCGAAGTGGCTGTCTTGATACTGCGGCTGGAGAGGCCTGGATCGCCGTCGGCGACGCGGCGAGCGCCATCGATCCACTTTCTGGTATGGGCATCGCGACCGGCCTGCGCAACGCAATTTTGGCCGCGCGTGCAGTGCAAGATTATCTTACGGGACGCGCCGGGGCACTTGAAGCTTACGCCGATCGCATTCGAAGTGAATTCGAGGCGCACCAGCGAATGGCCCAAATGTATTATGGCGCTGAGCGCCGCTGGCCTGATTCAACCTTCTGGCGCCGGCGGCAGTCGGAACCGCGCTCAGCATTGGACTAGGAGAACATCATGCCAACTTTGTCTAGACCTGAAGGCAACACCATCCTGCTAAGCCGGAGGCTCGCCCCCATAGATACGACAATCGGGATCCAGCGCCGGCTGAACCAGATGGGATTCCAGGCGGGGACCGAGGACGACATCTATGGCCCAAAGACAACGGCGGCCGTCAAACGCTTCCAACGGTTCTGTAAAGAACACGCGGGTCTGGATGATCCTCGTATTATCGATTCGGGACCGGTCGATGGCATTGCTGGCCCGATTACAAAAAACGCTCTCTTGCACTTTTACGGCTCCTAATTTCGGTAATAACATACTTGACTGATCCCGATCAGCAAGTCGAGTGTCATAGGTAGAGTTGGCAGCGGGAAGGCTCCAGCTGAGAAGTTAGGGGCGTGTGAGGTAACTCGTGGGGGTTCGAGTTCCACCTTCGGCATCATTGAGGAATCCCCATACGCCGCAGAAGCTCCGCGAAGCGCGGATCCGAGTGCAGCGAGTCCAGTTGCGGATCCAGACGAACCCAGATGACTTGCGGATCTCTTTCTTTGTAAGCTTTGTTCAGCCAGTCAATCGCCTCATCTTTTTGGTCGAGCGAAGTGTAGAGGAGCGCTATCATAAAAGGCGAAACGTATTGCTCCTTCCGCGTCTTCAGAAATTTGTCAAGAATCTTTTGCGCGTCATCCTTTCGCCCGGCGCGTGCGTAAGCATAGCCCAGCGTTGGTAATATGGCCGGGTCATCCGGCGAGTCCCTTAGCGCTTTCCGGCATTCGTCAATCGCCCGGTCGTAGGCTCCCTTCCGCTCATAAATCTGTCCGATTAAGAAAGGGACGGGAACGAAGTTAGGATCCAGTTTGTGCGACTTTTCATACAAGTCTATCGCTTCATCATAGTGATGCTGGTTATAAGCGAGCGCCGCTATATCCATATTCACGAGGCCCATAAGCGGCGTGATCTTTTGCGCGGTCTTCAATTCGGCGCCGGCTTTGTCGTATTGCCGTTGCACCTCCCAGTAGTAACCTAACAGTTCATGTGCATCAGGTTCATTGGGATTGAGTTCGATAGCGTGCTCGAACTCTTTTCTGGCATTTGACCAATCGTGTTCAAAGAAAAGTCGTTTCCCTCCCAGTGCCACATGGCCTTCCGCCAGCGAGTCATCGAGTTTTACCGCAGTCTCAGCCGCGCTTTTAGACTTGAGGTAGGCTTCCTCCGGACGCACCGAGCCGATCGCCCCCTGGATACTATAAGAGAAACTCAGACCGGCGTATGCCAGAGCGTAGTTCGGATCGAGGGCGATGGCTTGATTGTAGTAGCTGATGCTTTTCTCCGCTCCTTCAGGTGAGAACTTGTACCAGTAGACTCTGCCCTGGGAATAGAGTTGATAAGCTTCGATGTTTTCCGTGTAATGTTTCCCGATTTGTTGGTGCTCGATTCCAGTCAGCTTTGAAACCAGCGCCTGGGCCACCTCTTGCGAGATTTCATCCTGCACCGCGAAAACATTTGTGACCCGATCATCGAAAGTCCCGGCCCACATGCGTACTCCATCACTCACGCGGATCAGGCTGACAGTAAACCTGATCCGGTCACCAGCCTTCTGCACCTGGCCTTCAACAATCGCATCCACGCTTTGCTCGCGTCCGGCGACGAGCAAATCCTGACTGGACGTTGCGTATTTCAAAACAGAACTCGTAGGCCGCACGGCGATTTGTTTGACGTTGCTTAGTTTGGTGATCAGCGCGTCAGCTATTCCCAACTCGAGAGACTCATCATGACTCTCAGCCGAAAGAGGTCTGAAAGGAAGGACGGCCAGCGAACGAATTTGGCTGGTCGGCGCAATTGTGGGCGTAGCGTGTCTGGTCCACAAAAAGTAACCGGCGGTCATCAACACCAGAACGCCTACGGCAGCACCGGCCCATACGCGAGGTGAAACGTGTCTCTTATTTTTTGTTGACTCGGGGAATCACTGCCGGTCCTTCTGCTTCAATAAAAAGCTCACCTGCGACTGGTCAACCGAGCGATTTGAGACAGATCAACAGCAACCCACCCTGCGATTCGGTGAAATGTAGCTGCCCTGCTTCGGCCCAGCGATAGATCGGGCAGGCGCGACTTATTACTATCGCTTCATGGCGAAGACAGGAAGTGTCAAAGTCACGCTCGTGGGTCAGACCAATAACTATTCAACGCAATTTGAAGCAGACCTGATTAATAGCAGCGGAGCGGACCTGGGCAAAATTTACGTGAGCGCAAGTGACCAACGCAACCATACGCTTAAAGTTTTCAGCTCCGACAGAGATCAACCGGTAAATATCGTTGTGTAGCTGACGAAGGATGATACGTTGAAATGGCAGTACTACAGCATCACGCTTTCCGGAGCGGTTGAACTCGCGGCGAATGACGGGCAGCCCACCCCTGCACAGAAAGCGCCGGATCTAGTCGTTACTCAAATCATCTTCGAACAGTCGCCTGCGAAAATTCGCGTTCGCGTAACGAACATCGGCAGCGCCGCATCCACCAGTTGCTTTCTGGCACTCGCCAGTGGGGCAAGTGACGACCCGTCCCTGGGCACAAAGAAACGGCTGTGGAGCATAAAGGTTCCAGCGCTTGAAGCCGGCAAAGGATTTTCAAGCGTCATCGACGTCTCGCCGCTGACTCAAACCAACGGCCCATGGAAGGCAATCGTAGATCGCTCCGACTCAGTCAAGGAATCAAATGAAACCAATAACTCGTTGACTCACCCTCTTGAATAAGATCGGGGATCGCCATCTCCCAATTGGGTGTTGGACAACAAGGGTTCAAAGAACGAGAAAGACCGAAAATCCAACCAAGCAAGACCGCGGTGCACGCGAGGTTCTGTATCGCGTGCTCGCGGTAGAGCGAAGCAGCAAGCTTCATTGATTGACAGTGAGGACAAGTGACCGGCGCACGCATGCAGACTAATGGGCGGTTGGCGTTTGGTCAGCGGTCGCGGTGCCGGACCTGTTGCGTCCCACGCTGTCGCCACATGAAGTAAGCCGGTACGCCGAGAATAACGATGCCAATTCCTATTACCGCCCGACCGGGCTGAGTGAGGATCGTGTTGATTACTAACGCCACTGCGGCGACTATGAAGAAGAGTGGGGTCCAAGGATAGCCGGGAACGCGATAAGACAACGCGCCATGCGGTTCATTCCGCCGATAAACGAAAATGCTCGCGGCCCCCAGAGCGTAAAACAGCCATCCGGTAAAGACCACATAAGTCAAAAGCTGTTCGAATGATCCGGTTGCTGCGAGCAAGATGGCCCATGCAGATCCGGCGAGTATCGCAAAGGCCGGAGTTCCGAAGCGAGGGTGAACCTTAGCCAATTGGTGAAAGAAAACCTCATCGCGAGCCATCGCATAATACACACGTGGCGCGGTGAGCGTAAGCCCATTAGTGGCACTGAAGATCGAGATTAGGATGGCAACCGCGACGAAATTCGACGCCGATCGGCCAACGACCGCAGTCACGGCGGCCGCAGCCACGCTATCAGTTTGCGCTGCCCTTACTGGGCCGAGCGCTGCCAAATACGCGAGGTTGGCAAGCAGGTAGATTCCGATAAGCGCAGCGGAACCAATCAGCAAGGCGCGGGGAAAGTTCCGCTGCGCATTAATGGTTTCGCCCGCGCTAAACGTAACGTATTGCCACCCTTCATACGCCCACAATACTCCGATCATCGCGAAGCCCACTCCGGATAATGGCGATGTGGCTCCCGTACTGGCTATGTCTAAAGAGAGGCCCCTCAACCCTGGTCCGAGCACTAACAACACCGCACACATTAACAGAATCGCGAGCACTTTAATGGCAGTGGTCCAGCCCTGCAGGTCCGCACTTTTTCTCGTTCCGAGCACGTTGACGATCGTAACCAGTACGATCATGGCTATCGCGGAGAGCTTCGCCGTCAGCGGAGAAAGCGGGATGATCTCACTCAGATAACCGCTAAACGCAACCGCGAGTGTGGCCACCGAACCGCTGCTGATGACGAAGAAAAGCGTCCAGCCATAAAGGAAAGCTGGAAGCTTACCGAAACCATCGCGAATGAAGACGTATAGACCACCGGCTTTCGGGTTCGTCGCCGCGAGTTCACCATAAGTGAGAGCGCCCAGCAGTGAGAGAATGCCACCCGCAAGCCACACCAACATCGCCAAAGTGACGCTGCCATTCGTTTGCCGCAGCACTGCACTCGGTACAATAAAGATACCGGAACCGATGACCGTACCAATAACCAGAAAAATAAGATCACGTAGGCCGAGCGTGCGTTCCAAAGTTGAGGATGTAGTTTCATTTTTCATTCGACGGTTTTCATAAACCATTTCACGTTACCTGAATCATAAAGGTCGCGCCTGTAATTCATACACGGCCTTCAGCCGGGTGAATAGGGCGCGCGAACAATTTCCAATTAGCGGTTTCAAGGGCTTGCGGTCCTGCCCAGGTATTCGTTGATAAACTCCCAAAACCATTGAAACGGTTCAGAGTACTTCCATCGCTGCAAGTGTCACCCGGCTGAAGTCTGGGTGTGAATGAGAAACAACCGTGAAGCAGAATGGCGATGCAGAACCGCGATGTGGCTAAATGAAGTCAGCAAACTTGTTTCTCCTACTAAGGATGTATACCCCAATCACTCGATCCCTCTTCGCAAGCCTGTGAAATTCTTCGACTAGAAATCCGGCGGCGATCGCTTCAGTGAAGGCCCAGCGTACGGCTTTGCGCCATTCGACGGCGAGTTTCGGCCGCTCGCGCTGGAGATCATTAATGTCCCATGGGATTTCTAAAGAAAGATGGTTCCTACCGAATAATTCCGAGTCGGTATTTTTCCTTGGCTCCCAGCCGGAAGAAACCTGGACTAGAGCTGGAGCATTATCCGATTCAAGTGGTGGTTGCTTCTTATCCATTTCAGATTGTAATCGCTCGCGTACTGATTCACTTTCGATGAGCCAGGTAACCCAAAGTCGATCAGTGCCAATTTGGTGTAAGAAGCTCGATGTCGTCTCGCCGTAAAAATTGATCTTATACGTGTCTGAAATAACGCCCAGCTTTCCAAAATTCAGATGCGCATTTAAGCTTTGCAGGGGATCGAATGTCCACGTGATGCGTTTGACTCCCTGGGCCAACACTCGTTCACGTTGCGCCAATTTTAGTTTGAAGCCAAGTCTATGGTTTCGATAAGCCGGCTTGACCGCAAGCATGTGCGAGTGATGAACCAGGTGGCCGTGTTCGTAACCGGGGAAGCCGTATACGAATCCAACGAGTGACTCGCCGTCATAAGCGCCAATGAGTGTCGCGCCAACCTCTCGACTCGCAACTAACATGGTGAGAGGAACTACATCAAGGTCATCGCATCCCCATATTTCTTTCTGAAGCGCCTCAACAGACCTCAGCTCTGAAGTACCGTTGACGTCGCGGATAACGATGTTTGATCCCTGCGTTGTGTTAGGCACGATTCAAATCCACTCAAGGCAAATCTCCGTCGAAACCCTTCGGTTCACGATACCAACGATGCCCGGCAGCATATTCTCGATCGGTTGGCCGCAGACGATTGAGTGAACGTTTCGGGTCGATGTGAGCGCAAGCTACGTGAATCGCGCTGATCGCAGCCATCGGCGCAACATACGAGTTTAGAAACGAAGGACTCACGACCGGCGTAATGAGATAGGCATCGCAGCAGCGGGCAATCGGCGACGTGTTACTATCGGTGATCCCGAAAGTGGGCACGCCCTGTCTTTTGGCTTGCAGAACTGATTCGACCGTATCCCTGAGACACTGGCCGAAACTGATGGCAACCAGCAGATCTTTTGAGCTTAGAACTTCGACTTTGTACTGAAGATTACCGCTGCTGCCAATCGGCGCTTCCGCATCGAATCCAAGTGCCAACAACCCATAAGCCAGGTAATAGGATAGTGAAGAGGCGAAGTCCAGCCCAACCACGATGACGTGTCGTGAGCGCTTGATCAGCTTGGCGAGACCTATCACGCGCTGCCTGTCCAAGTCCGACTTCAGTACGTTGAGATTGTCTATCGCCTTTTCCAAAGAGTGATCAATATGATCCGCGACGCTACGCTTCTCCTTAGTCGCAGCCTTTAGCACCGTATAAGGATTGATTCGCGAGACGAAATGTTGTCGCAGATCGGCGGCAAACTCAGCAAAGGTTCGATAACCCAGCACCTGCGTAGTGCGCAGAATCGTCGTCGCGTCGAGGTGAAATCGCTTCGCCATCTCCCGAGAAGATAGAAAACAAGTTTCGTCCGCGGAATCCAGGATGGCCCTCAGCAAGCGCTGACGACGTGGGTTAAGTTGACTTCGCGCTTTGGCAAAACGGCTCTCGAGAGCACTCGGCGAAGCATGACCATCCCGACCGTTAAAATCCTGGAGAATGCGCTCGATCTTTTTGTGTGAGTTGGTGCGTTTCATGGCTCAATTGAAAAAGTGGGCGATACCGGAATCAAAATATTCTGCCCTTCAGATTAGCTGAGACCGACTTGAGATCACCTCTCGAAGTGTTCCGAACGCGCTCTGCAAAATCTCGTCTTCGCGGGCGATGCAAAAGCGCATGTAGTTGTCAAAGTCGTCGCCGTCCGCAAAAGCGCTGCCGGGCACACCCGCAACGCCATTCTTAATTAGCAGATCATTGAGCTGCGTGGCGTTTACATAACCTTCCGGGATGCGCGCCCAAAGGTAAAAGGCTGAACCCGAATCATACATTTGAAATCCGACTCTCTCGAGCGCTTCAGCCGCAAACTTGCGTTTCACGGTGAATCGCTGATGCAGTTCCGAGTAGTATTGTGGCTCGGCCATCAGGACCTTGGCCAGAGCTTTTTGCAGCGGCGTGGGCGAGCAAACATAGAAGACGTTGTTGGCATTGTTCAGCGGGGCGATCAATTTGCCGTCACCATAAACATAACCGAGTCGCCAACCGGAAATGTTCCACGACTTGGAAAATGAATTGACCGTGATTGTGCGCTCTCGCATGCCGTCGATCGTGGCGATCGAAAGGTGCGCTCTCTCGTCGATGACGTAATGCTCGTAAACCTCGTCTGCCACACAGAGCAGATCAAATTCTTTACACACATCGGCCATCGTTTCAAGTTCATTTCTGGTAAAGACTTTGCCAGTCGGATTGACGGGAGTGCACACGATAATCGCGCGCAGGGGGTAACGCTGCCGGCTCTTCAAATCTCGGCAACGGGCTCGCAGTTCATCTTTGTCTAGTTCGAGATGCTCGCCCCGGAGTTGTAAAGCCTCGGTGCGTCCGCCTAATTCATCAGGAATACGCCGGTGGTATGGATAGTAAGGCTCGAAAACCAGCGCCGATGCACCAGCGAGATAAGTACGAGCGATAGCCACTAGTGCGCCCGTCGCGCCGGGAGTGATTAATAGTTCGAGTGGCTGGGCCCGCGGATCAACTTCGATGCCGTTGAATCGAGCGATCTTTTGCGCTACCGCTTTTCGCAGTTCGCCGACGCCCTCCGCCGGACTATAGTGATTCTGGCTGGAAGAGATCATCTCGCTTGCGGCCCGCACCAGGTCGGGGTTGATCGCCAGCTCTGATTGCCCTTGGACGAGATTTCCACCAGGGGGAACCAGACGCGTGATTGTTCTGATATCTGGCCTTGCCTTCTTAAGCGATGCTGTTGAACCAGGCTTCACTTGCTGATTGCTCCCACTTGATGATTCTCTTTGCATTAGTGTGCCAGGGAAACGGTTTCTCTTCGAACCGTTAGAGCCTCGATGCGATCCTCATTGACTTCAAAACCGATGCCGGGTCCCGTCGGCGCTTTGATTGTGCCGTCGGGACTGACGGTCACCGGTGGCTCGATGATGTCTTCTTCCCAGTATCGCGCCGAGGCCGAGACATCTCCCGGCAAAGTAAAACCGGGCAACGTCGAGAGCGCTATGTTGTGCGCGCGCCCGATTCCGGCTTCAAGCATACCGCCGCACCACACAGGCATGCCGCGCTCTTGCGCGAAAGCTTGTATAGCTTTCGCTTCCGAGAATCCCCCTACACGACCCAGCTTGATGTTGATGATTCGGCAAGCTCCCAATTCATGCGCATGACGGGCATTGGCCAAACACACGATTGATTCGTCCAGACAGATAGGAGTCCGCAGTTCACGCTGCAACTTACTGTGGTCCAGGAGATCACCCGGCGTCAGCGGCTGCTCGATCATAAGCAGGTCGAAATTATCAAGCTGCTTGAGCAGCGCGACATCCGTTTCCAGTCGATAGGCTGAGTTCGCGTCGACCGAAAGCGTGATCGCCGGAAACTCCTGGCGAACAGCTTCCGCCAATTGCACATCCTTACCGGGCTTGATTTTGATCTTGATTCGTTGATAGCCGCTCTCAACCTCGCAGCTCACTTTGTCCAGCAGTGCTTCGGTCGAATTCTGTAAACCGATTGAAACGCCGCAAGCGATTTCGCCGCGCGTGCCGCCAATGTGCTGCCATAGGGCCGCTCCCGCCAACTTCGCTTCCAGGTCCCAAATCGCCGCTTCGACTCCCGCCTTGGCCATGCGATTCTCCCGAATAGGCGCGAGCAGATCATTTACCTGCGCGGCAACTTTGAGCTGCGACTTTGGCAGCATAGGAGCGATACATTTCGCGGTCATCAACCAAGCTGTATCGATGGTCTCGTGATTAAAAAATGGGTTCTCGCCTGCCACACATTCTCCATAGCCGGTGGCCCCGTCCTTATTGATAATTTTCACAATCAGAATGCGGCGGCGAGTAGTGCTGCCGAAGCTCGTCTCGAATGGCTCTTTGAGAGGCAGTTCGATCTCCCGTAGTTCAATGCGCTCTAGTTTTAGATCCATATGTGAAAGTCCTACTTTCTGTGACGCAATCACTACGCAAAATTAAAACGACAACGTCAAATGCTTTGCCGGAAATTCCAATTGATGGCGGGGCAAGATAGCAAATCAGAATTCGAGAGGCAAGAACTGTGTGCAGCAAGCGTCGCACTATTGACATTTTGCAGCAGTTGCGGTAAGAGATGAGCGGTTTACGGACAGGTTAGTGTTTCGATTGTTGCGCGGCGCCGAGAATAAAGGCGGGACAAATGTGCGGTGAGCCTCAGCTTGGCCAAGCAGTGAGTTCAGGAGATCAATATTTCAGACTCGCGGGCCAGGGCTGGACCAAACGGATGCGAGTAACGGAGGTGAATTGACGATGAAAACCAATCGAATTGTTCTTCTATTAATGGCAGTACTCTTTTGCACCGCTCCAGCGTTGGCCCAAACTGCCAGCACGGGCGCGTTGACGGGAGAGATAACTGATCCCCACGGCGCGGTTGTTCCGGGTGCGCAGGTGCTGGTAGTGAACGAGGCGACTGGCGAGAAGCGGGAAGCAGTCTCACAGGACAACGGCAGTTATACGGTCGCCTTGCTGCTTCCGGGGTCGTACCGCGTCGAATTCACCAAGCAAGGTTTCAAGTCTTCGGTTAAGACCGCCCTCGAGATCAACGTCACTGAAACCAGGAGATTGGACGCACAACTAGAAGTCGGTTCCGTAGAAGAACGCGTTGTGGTGGTGTCCGAGTCTCAGTTGTTGCAGACGGAGTCGCCGGCCCTCGGGAATGTCACGGACCACGAATCCGTTGTTAACTTGCCGCTAGTGACGCGAAATTACACTCAGATCGTGACACTGTCGCCCGGCATCTCCGCGGGAGTGACGAACGCCGCCGCCCTTGGACGAGGCAGCAGCGGCGAGAGCCAGGGTAATTTTCGCGTGCATGGAGCAAGTGGCGCCGATAATAATTTTCAGATGAACGGCGTCGAGATCAATGATCTACAGGCGAGCGGATTTCTCAGCGGCGGCGTCGCCGTGCCTAACCCGGATGCCATCCAGGAATTCAAGGTGCAAACAGGGCTCTACGATGCCTCGTATGGCCGCAATGCCGGCGCCAACGTCGATGTCGTTACGCGCGGCGGCGGCAATAAATTTCACGGTACTGCGTTTGAGTTCTTGCGCAACGATGCTCTCAACGCCAACGAGTTTTTCCGCAACGCCACCGGTCAAAAGAAGGGAATTCTGAAGCAGAACCAGTTTGGTTTTACACTCGGTGGGCCGATCAAGAAAGACAAGTTATTGTTCTTCGGTTCTTATCAGGGCATCCGCCAAATTAATGGCGTCGGTGGTGGCGCGACCAGCAACTTTTTCTCGCCGGCCTTTACTGATGACCGCTCGCGCGCTGCGTTGGGTAAATTATTTGCGGTGCAGGCGAGAGCGAAGG
>Ga0137361_10002890_pt1 | contig 11071 bp, 14 predicted proteins | sample Mad1_80_16metaG_FD_104923 | JGI IMG/M metagenome (GOLD analysis project Ga0137361, IMG submission 104923) | Vadose zone soil microbial communities from Angelo Coast Range Reserve, California, USA - Mad1_80_16 metaG | ecosystem: Environmental > Terrestrial > Soil > Vadose zone | place: USA... | reverse complement strand
GTCGTTCGAGGATTGGCTCATATTGACGTGGTCGTTGGGGTGCACTGGCGCCTTCTGCCCCCGCTTGCCACCCAGCATCTCGTTCGCTCGGGCTGCGACCACCTCGTTGACGTTCATGTTGGTTTGAGTGCCGGACCCGGTCTGCCACACCAACAACGGGAAATGATCGTCGAGTTCTCCGTCCATCACCTCGCATGCCGCCCGCGCTATGGCCTGGGCGCGCTTCTTATCGAGGGGGCCCAACCGATGGTTGATCTCGGCCGCCGCCTGTTTGATGAGGCCTAGTGCGCGAATGATTGGCTTGGGCATGCGCTCCTCGCCGATGCGGAAATTGCGGCGGGAACGTTCGGTTTGCGCTCCCCAAAGTCGATCGGCCGGTACCTCAACGGAGCCGAACGTGTCACTTTCCGTGCGCGTCTTGGTCATGCCGGACGACAGATGACGGAAAATAGAGAACAGAGCAAGGAAAGCCCATTACCTCTCGCGCTGTAAACGCGACTCTGCGGGGAATTGCCATGCGCAGCTTGCGCACTGGACCGACGAGACGCGGTCATTGATTCTGCAACGGTTTTCGGATGGAATTTCTAAGCAGGGACGGTGTTGATGCCATCACACGTCACCGAGCTTCTCATGCATATCTGGAAGTAGCCTTTGGAGTACGCCGTATGAATATCACGAGGTTGATCAAGCACCTTCGCATCGATGATCCCGAAAGTTTTCGGCTTGCATCCGTTGATCCTGCCGACACCGGGGGAATTGATCTCGATAAGGACGAAGCTAAGGCACTTCTCGCTGCCGACATTAAACGTCTCGCGCAGTTGCAGAAACGCCTTTACGCCGACGGACACTGGGCGGTTCTGATCGTGCTGCAAGGGATGGACGCTGCGGGCAAGGACGGCGTCATCGCGCATGTGATGTCGGGCCTCAATCCGCAGGGGTGCGAAGTGCGCGCGTTCAAGGCGCCGAGCGAAGAGGAACTTGCTCATGATTTTCTTTGGCGGGCGGCCTTGCGACTGCCGGAGCGAGGACGGATCGGTATCTTCAACCGATCCCATTGCGAAGAAGTCATAGTGGTGCGAGTCCATCCCGAGCTTCTGAAGCGGCAAAAGCTTCCATCGAAACTTCTCACCAGGGACATTTGGATTCAGCGGTTCAAGGACATCCGCGCTTTCGAGCGCCACCTCGCACGCAATGGCATGCTCGTGCTCAAGTTTTTTCTCCATGTTTCCAAGGAGGAGCAGCGCCAGCGATTGCTCGCTCGCCTGGAGGAGCCTGACAAACGTTGGAAATTCTCCATGAACGACATCGCCGAGCGCAAGCTCTGGGGCAAGTACACGGCTGCCTATGAGGACATGATTCAAGCAACCAGCCGACAGCAGGCGCCCTGGTACGTAGTTCCTGCCGACAATAAGCCATTTGCGCGCCTTGTGGTGGCGGCGGCGGTGATCGCGGCTTTGGAGGGTCTCGACCTGCAATATCCCAAGATGGAAGGCGCGGCGCTCAAGGAAATTGAGCAGGTTCGGAGCGCGCTCAAGTCCGAAGGACGCCGCGCAAAAGTAAGAAAAAAACCGTCAAGGAGATCGTAGGGCGGGCGGGGCGAGTGTGCTGTAATCAGACTTCAAAGCGCTCGCGCTCGCTTCCAGTGCCGAGCTCGCGCATCGGCGCGTGTTGAATTTGACGTCCGTCATGGCGAACCACTGACTCGCCGCTAAATTCGACGAAGATGAAATTAGCACGTTCGGGCGGATTAATAGCGATGGCGCGCTTTCTGATCGTGCACTTCAGGTGGTCCGATTTCATTCTCGGATCATTGACGGCTTAACTGCCGAGGTTGGACATGTCGACGATCGATACGCGCCGCGAGCAGATGTTTCCGAAGCTAGAGCCGCGTGAAATCGATCGTCTTCGCCGTTTTGGGAAGGTTCGGCGCTATGCCGCGGGCGAGGCGTTGTTCGTGACGGGAGAAATCGCCCCCGGCATGTTCGTGCTGATTAAGGGCTCAGCGCGGCTCACCCGACGCGATCCATTGGGGCACAGCGCCCCAATCCTGGAACAGGGACCCGGTGAGTTCGTCGCTGAAGTCGGGCAATTGTCCGGCCAGCCAGCGTTCGTCGACGTCCACGCGATCGACGAGGTGGAAGCGCTGCTTATTCCGCCCGAAAATTTGCGCGCCTTGATGATCGAAGAGCCCGAACTTGGCGAACGGATCATGCGGGCACTTATCCTGCGTCGCGTCGCGCTGGTGGAGGCTGGTGCCGGCGGTCCGATCCTGATTGGTCCCGCATCCAGTCCGGACGTGGTTCGCCTGCAAGGTTTCCTGGCCCGCAATGCGTACCCGCATCAATTGCTCGATCCGACACAGGATCGGGGCGCGGCGGAACTGGTCAAACGATATGCCCCTAGTCCCGCAGACCTGCCGCTAGCCGTGTGTCCAAAAGGTTCGATCCTGAAAAATCCGAGCGAGACCGAATTGGCGCACGCACTCGGTATGGTGCCGATCGACGAACGGGATCGAACCTACGACGTCGCGGTCGTCGGTGCCGGACCCGCTGGTCTCTCAACCGCGGTCTATGCCGCGTCGGACGGTCTCTCCGTGATCGTTTTCGACGCCCGCGCCTTCGGTGGACAAGCTGGAGCGAGCGCTCGTATCGAGAATTATCTCGGTTTCCCAACCGGCATTTCCGGCCAGGCGCTCACCGGCCGCGCCTACGTCCAGGCGCAGAAATTCGGGGCCAGGATGGTGATACCCACCGAGGTGGTGCGCCTCGATCCGACCGAAACGCTAGTCGCGCTTCACTTGGGCGACGGCCGGCGTGTGAAGGCCTCGACAGTGGTCGTGGCGACCGGTGCCCGCTACCGGCGCCTCAATGTCCCGCATCTGCAGGAGTTCGAAGGGCGTGGAGTCTGGTACTGGGCTTCACCCATCGAGGCGCGCCTTTGTCGCAGCGAGGAGATCGTTTTGGTCGGTGGCGGCAACTCGGCTGGGCAAGCCGCCATCTTCCTGCGCAGCTTCGCTGCAAAAATTTGGATGCTGGTGCGCGGGCCAAGTCTCGCCGAGAGCATGTCGCAGTATCTCATCGATCGCATCAAAGCGACCAACAATATTGAAGTATTGACCCAGACGGAGATCGTTGCCTTATACGGGAGTCCGGAAAAGCAGCTGGAGCGGGTACGCTGGCGCAATAATGTGACCGGCGAAGAAACCGAGAAGCCGATCCGCCATGTCTTTCTTTTCATTGGCGCGGATCCGGCAACGACCTGGCTCAAGGACAGTGGGGTCGTTTTGGACGCCAAGAATTTCATTGTAACGGGCTCGGACGTTCCATCCGACGTCCGACGGGCAAACAATGGATCTGGCCGTCTGTTGCCTCTGGAAGCCAGCGTTCGAAGGGTATTCGCCATCGGCGATGTGCGATCTGGGTCAGTCAAGCGGGTGGGCGCGGCAATCGGCGAGGGAGCAGTCGTGGTGGCAGAACTGCACGCCGTTCTTGCAAATGACGGCGCCGCATCGCGATAGTTCAAGCATTTCAAATCATACAGCGAATGGCTACCAGCCAAGGCCCGTGTATCGGCCCGCCGGCGCGTTGAAACCACGACGACCAGGAAGATGCCTTTGGTAATCTCAAAAGATATCGCGCACGCTGTTGTTCAAATCGGGGCCGTGGCCAGGGTCCAGGCGAATATGCACAACGCACCCAGCCCAATTGCGGTTTGTCCCCATTCGAGCAGCCCCCAGTCGCGCATTAGTTCGCGAGCGGCGGAGCGTGCTGCATTTGGAGGGATCGTGCACAACCAGATGTTCAAAGGAACCATGACAAAATAGGCATAAGGCCAGCTCGCGAGGATCACCGTCCCGCCGATGATCCAGCGCACGTCGCCGGTGTGGGCAAAATCCGCGTAAGCCAGGGTTGCTGATATGGCTGCGAGCGAAGCAAGCATAACAAAGCCGCGCCGATTGCTGGGCGTCCATTCCCGAACCATCGAGCGGGCATCGAGCGCGAGCCGAGCCGGCTGCTCGACGAGGTTGATATAGAGAGCTGCGCCGAGAAACGCTGAAGCCGAAGCGAAAGCGAATAGACCGGGTCGCATGTGCGCTTACTCCTAGCAAGGGAGTTGTCGCCGGGCTTGCTCGACATTCCACCGGATGTGTCCTGTGGCTAATCGATAGGCGGAGGCCATACCGCAGATCAATGTTCGGTCTTGTGTGGCGATCCCAGCGGGAGCTTGGGCGGCACGAGCAAATCTTCTAGTTCGAGTAACTCGCGCAGGGCGCCGATGACCTCAATAGCTTCCTCTTCGCTGCGCACCGCGCGAAGCCGGTCATAGATGTCCCGCCATGCCGGCGGCCGTCCAAGCCGCATAGCATCGTCAACGAAGGCGCGTGCCTCGGCGAGCGAAGCAAGCCGCCGCGGCTTCGGCGCGTCCTTAACGACGAGCGGTGGTTCGATGCGAAAGTCGTCCATGCAAGACACAGGGTAGCGGACTTAACGCCACGCGGCACTGAGTCCGCTTACGGGCTCACGATGATCCGGTCATGGACGCTGGTAACGCCGGGCGCGGACCAAGCCACGCGCTCGGCTTCTTCGCGCTCGATCCAGGACCGTACCGAGCCTTTGAGGGTAACCTCGCTGCCGTTGGTTTCGACGATGATGCGGTTGGCATCGAGCTCGGCGTTACGCCTGAACGCCTCTTCAATCTTATTCTTGACCTCCTCTGGCCGGACACGGGGCTTGAGCTGGATCATATTGCTTACGCCCTTGACGCCTTTGATTCGGCACACGGCATTTTCCGCCGTTTGACGCTGGTACTGCCACTCGACTCGCCCTTCCAGCGTCACCCAGCCGCTTTGGACGACGACTTTGATATTCTCCGACGAGAATGGCAGATGGGCCTTGATCGCTGACACCGCATCACGCGCGATATCGGGATCTGGCCTCTGATCCACGGTCGGCAAGCGAATTTCGAGGTCGTTGGCCACCCCGGATACTCCAGCAACGCGTTTTGCCGCGACCTCGGCCTCGTGTTTGTCGCTGTAGCTCTTGACGTAGCCCGCCAGCGTGACGACGCCGCCCTTTACCGAGACGGCGATGTCGGTTGCATCGAGATCAGGATCCCATTGCAGCTCATCCTTCACATCGCGTTCAATGTCGCTATCGGATCGCATGATTGCCTCCGCATAAGGCCGCTTGTCCTGCGCGACGGCTCACGCCGCGCCTTATCAATCCTGCGGCGAGGGTGTGTTACTGGACCATGACGTTCGTCAATTTTTCGACTTTTTTCCGGTCCGGCGTTTCTGGCAAGGGGCGAACCCGTTCGCCGTCAGAAACCGTAGCAACAGATCGAAAACTTCGAACGATCCCGTGGCCCGAAAAAGGGTTAGCCGATTGACGCCCGTCAACGCGACAGCGAAGCCCCACGGTACTATGTCGTCAGCCTACGGGCAGCGACGAGCACGATGGATTTACAGGTGCTCCGCTTAGGGGCTGATAATGATTCGATTGTCGACTCTCGCTACACCTGGCGCTGCCCAAGCGGCTTTTTTTCTGCCTCCTGGCGTTCGGCCCACGAGCGCACGGTACCCCTCAGGATCACCTCGCTGCCGTTGGTCTCGACCGTAACGTGGGTAGCGTCGATGTCAGCTGCTCGCCGCAACGCGTCTTCGATCTTGCGTCTGATCTCCGTAGGTGCCACCCGCGGCTTGACTTCGATAGCGTTGGTGACGCCCTCCACCCCACGCACGCGGCCGGACCGCCGCTTCCGCTCGGTCCCGCTGGTAATGCCATTCGACTTCGCCTTCCAGCGTAAGCCGAGCATTCTTCACTACCACCCGGATATTTTCCCATGCATACGGCAGTTCGTTCTTGATCTGTGCAATGGCGTCGCGAGCGATCTCGGGATCCGGTCTCTGGTCCATGTCAGGCAAGCGCACTTGCAGGTCGTTGGCGACGGCCAGCACTCCGGCAACACGCCTTGTAGCGGCTTCCGCCAGGTGTCTTTCCGGGTAGCTGCGAACAAACCCTATCAGGGTGACAACGCCGTTGTTGACACTGACTGCAATGTCGGTCGGATCTATCTCCGGAACCCAGCGGAGTTCATCTTCAACGTCGCGCCTGATGTCGCTGTCGGATCTCATGGGATAACTACTCCATCGAGGGTCCCTACGCGTCTATCCTTATGCGGTTGTCGATTTTGCTGACGCCCGGAGCACTCCATCCCCCTCAAGGTGATCTCGCTTCCATTCGCCTCGACCGTAATGCGGCTGGCGTCGATCTCAGCGGCTCGCCGCAACGCCTCCTCAATTTTGCGCTTGATCTCGATCGATGGAACCTGCGGCCGGACCTCAATGTTATCCGGGTCTGATCTCAACTCATCCTCCACATCTCGTTTGATATCGGGGTCTAATCGCATTGCAATATCTCCACACCGTTCACTGGGGATAGGCGTGCCAAGCTCTGGTCCGTCGGGCTGGTGACGACTGTATGCGATCGGAGCATCACCGCCCTGATAACCGTCAATATTAGTAGGATTTGCAGCAAGGAACGCGTTCGCATAGGGGCGCGAATCTGTTACAGCCATCAACCCGATGGACTCTCGGGTGTATCCATCACTTCCTGCTTACATCGGCTTCCTCCGAAGGGAGGATCGTTAAATGAGCTTGCTTCCTCGCGTGACCGAGAAGGCTCGAGAATTAGTCGCCCGAGAATTCGATACTCGTGGGCCCGATGCCTGCACGGCAGAGATCATCGAGCATCTCGAGGAGCACAATCCCGAGCTTCTGGACATGGCAGCCAGATGTGCCGTCGACCTCGGGAATCCGGCGAGGGCAATGTTCGGGTTCAGCATGTTTTATCGTCTGCTGCTCCCGGTGGCCCCCGGCGCAGGCGCTCTGACCCCGCTTCCTCGCGTTAGTGAAGAAACGCGTGCACTGCTGGTTTCGGAAATTGACGAAAAGGGGCCGGAAGACTTTACGATGGAGGCGATCGCAGAACTCGAGGAGAGCAATCCCGAGCTCCTTCAGATGGCACACAATTTTGCTTCAGGATTAGGAAATTACCTGCATGGCATGCAGGGTTTTGTGTTGCTGTACAAGTCCCTTGCGATTCAATCGACAGTGGAGCGCGCTAGACTGCACTGACCGCCGCATCGGGAGCTTCAGTGTGGGTCGTGTCGGCTGATCGCAGTCGCGAGATCGGATAAATCCCGCTCCAGCTCATCACGCAATGTAATTTCCATGAACGGTGACATGAGAGGCTGCAAAGCCCGTCCTGTCGGCGTCGCAGGTCTGCTTCGAAAGATCAGCATCATCCGGCAGCCGCCGCCGTACACTGCATCAATCACATGATCGAGTTCGTAGTGCAGGTCTGGATGATTGGCCAGAAGGCGTAGTCGATGGGGGCGTTCGATCGTTGCGATTTCCAACTCTTGCGTCAGATCGCGACCGAACATGATCCGATCCTCTCGCAGTCGCGTGCCCGCTCGGATCGGGCCTGGCGTCAACACTTCGATACTTTTGATCGAGCTAATGATTTCCGGCCAATCGACGACGTTCGCTACGATCGCGAACGCAGTTGCCGGCCGAGAGGCCACGGTCTTTGCTAGCTCGATCTGCATGACCTTTTTCCTCTGAGCCGGCCTGGGGACCGATGCTCAGGCACGCGAGCGTTAGACCCGGCGGTGCGCCGCATCCATGATCGGCATCAATAATTGCGCAAAAAGATGCGATCGGCTTGCCCCTGCACGGCGACATTCGAGTGCCCGTCGTGCAAACTTGATAGTTGTCAAGGCGCGCGCGGGTCCTGATCGCCATTTTGCAGGGGGTGGAGGGACAACGTGACTGGTGTACGTCGCTTACCCTCGCTGCGATGCGACTGATCAGAGGTTGTCTATCCGGGCCTCTTCGACCCGACGGCACTTCGACGGTTGAAAAAGCGGGCCGCGAGCGCACGACGAGACAGCATTGAGGAGATAGCAGCCATGAGACACGTCGCTAAGCCCATTCCAACGAAACCTTCGCGACGTTCAATGGGAACGGATCCCGCACTATCGGACGAGGTATCGCGCCAAGCCAACGAAAATGAGGCCGACATTTGCCTGGACAACGACCTCGGCGCGGAGTGGACGGGAAACATCGACTGCGAGGAGCGCGCGAAGAACAAACCGAAGCGCGGATCAGGCGCCTGAGAACGGGTTAGTCACTGCGAAGCCGCCCTCATAGGGCGAAGCCGGTTATGAAGTCCTCGCATTCGCCGGTCGCATGCGACCCACGATGAACTTGCGAACGGAGATGATTCGATGGCCCCACGCCCATTTTGGAAGGGATATCTGCGTTTGTCGCTGGTCTTGTGTCCGATCCAGCTGTTCCCGGCAACGTCGGAGCGGGAGAAGATCCGATTTCATCAGATCAACAAAAAAACCGGGCATCGAATCAAATACTGCAAGCTTGATGCGCAAACCGGTGAGCAGGTCGATCCCGAGGACATCGTCATGGGTTACGAGATCGCCAAGGGACAATACATCGAAGTGACCGAGGATGAACTCGAGGCGCTGGCGATCGAAGGCAGGCATACGATTGAGATCGATCAGTTCGTCCCGCGGAATGACATCGACGATGTCTATTTGAACCATCCTTACTATCTGACCCCCGAGGGGGAGATTGGCCGACAGGCCTACGCGGTGATCCGAGAGGCAATCAAAAAAGAAGGCATGGTCGCGCTCGGACGGGTGATACTTACCACACGAGAGCATGTCATCGCGATCGAGCCCCATGGTGAGGGCCTGTTGGGCGTAACGCTCCGCTATCCCTACGAGATCCGCAACCAGGCTAAGTACTTCGGTGACCTGCCAGATGAGAGAGTGCCGAAAGAGTTGCTTGACCTTGCCACGCACATCGTCGCAACGAGATCCGGTCATTTTCGCCCTGAAAAATTCGAAGATCACTACGAGCTCGCACTCAGGGAACTGATCAAGAGAAAGCAACGCGGTGAGAAGATCGCTAAACCAAAGGAACGGCCTCCGGCAAAGGTCATTGATCTCATGGAAGCACTGCGTCAAAGCGCGGCAGTCGGACATGGCGCTGCTCGAAGGCATCCTCAGCACGCCTCTGCTGAAGACAGGCGAGCGCGTGCACGGCGCGCACATGCGCAGGCTCGGAAGGCGAGCTGATCGATGATCGCTGCCGCCTCAGCGAAATTCCAAACCAGTCAGGAGTAGAGTGAAGCCAAGACAAGCGGCGCAACGCGTTCCCAAACGAATTCGCGTAGACGGCTGCGCACATTAGGCGGGCAGAGCAGCGAATACGTAACATGCACCGAGCCCGAATTGTCGTTTGCCCCCCATTCGAGTAGGCCTCCAATCACGCATCAGGTCGCGAGCGGCGCCAACAAAAAAACGCCTGACCGTTCGCAGCCATCATCCCCCATGAGGACGCTTTCGATCGCGTCCTATCTTCTTATCGTCGCCCCACAGTCGCCCGCTCCTTCTCCCGCAAATTCCTCGCATCGCGCTGCAATTCGAGGCAGGTGAGGAGCTCGGTATAGGTCGTATCACCGCCGACCTTGTGTAGCTCTTGGCAGTAGGCACGGTCGGCGGCCGAAAACTGGCTCCATTGCTTGACGAGTCGCTCGCGCGCCTCCCTCTCTTGCCGCAGGCAGACGTCCACATCTCCAACCGGAGCTGCCCGGCGCGCGACCTCGCGGCAGAACGGCTCGACATCGAACGTCGGAACGCCGTCCGCCACCAGCCATACGGAGCCCGCGAGCAGCGCCACGTCAAACCGAAGGAACATGCCCCTTCTCCACGGATGGCTTGCCCGCCATCAACGCGTCCAGCATGCCGTGCAGGTGCGCGGCCGCCAGCTCGATAGCGGTGTGTCTGTATCGCGCGGCGCGGGACTCTGCGGCCAGCACTGCGCAGCGATGAACATTCTTGAAGTCTCCATAGGGAAACTTGTAGCCGCGCTTGCTGCCTTCGGCCTCTTCATCGTCCTCCCCCAGATGCCATTTTCCGAATTCGGCGAATCCGCGCGCTACGAAAAATTTGTTTTCGGCGCTGCGGGCAGGCTTGTGATCGGTCCAGTCGCTCCGCTGATCGAGCACGCAACGTCGATTCTGAATGAGCTTCTGCGCATAGTCATAGCCACTCTGGTGCAGCATCACGGACATGACACGCTCCTGGCATGTTTCCAAGGGGTGGCGCGATGCGGCAGCCGCCGCCGCATCGGAGCCACAGCATCTCGGTCGGCGGCTGGAGTTGCTAACGCGGTGGCGCACCAGGATTCATCGGGTTCGTACCGCCCTGGCTGCTGCCGGTCGTGGCCGGCGCGCCGACGATCTCGGCCACCGTCTTTGTGTCGGGGTCGATCAGCAAAATCCGGTCAGGCAGCTTGATGAAGAGATAGCTCTTCGTCTCCGGCATTTGCGCGGTCACGTCGTTCGGCAGTTGTCTCTGCGTCAGTGAATCCGGAGGCTTGGAGCCGACCTGCCCCTCGTAGCCGGGTACAGATTGCGACGGCTCGTCTGCGAGCCCTTGCGTAACCGCTCGCTCTTGCGATTGGCTCAGATTGAGTTTTTCCTGCCCACCAGTGCTGGCAGGTGCGTTTTGAGCGGCGGCGAAGCCGCCACTCCCGAAAAGCGCAAGCGCGAGCGTGCCGGCGTGAAGTTTCCGCCTCATGATTTTCTCCCGTGTCGGAGCGTCCATAGACTGGCGGTCTTGGCGCGATCCGCAGAACCGATGATCGGCCGCGGTGCGCATTGGCCGCGCGCGTTGGAAGATAGTGAAAATAAATCGAGCGGGAATTGAGCGTCGTCAATTAATCTGTAAAAGAGATGTGCGCGCTGATCACGCGGCAGGCGCGCGATTGCGCCTCAAGGTGTCGGTCACGTGAACGGCAGTCCCAGTGCGCCTGGGCACTGTTACCGAATCCATGTGCGGAGAAGGCTCCGAATTTCGAGCAAATGCGAGTGCCGACGTTGCTCGACCCTAAAAAGATCTCGTGAAGTTGGAAGTAGACCCAAGCGAACGCATGACGTTTACGACGTTAATGAGTCGACCGGCAATAAACGTATGCGTGGCT
>Ga0137361_10002887_pt1 | contig 11074 bp, 8 predicted proteins | sample Mad1_80_16metaG_FD_104923 | JGI IMG/M metagenome (GOLD analysis project Ga0137361, IMG submission 104923) | Vadose zone soil microbial communities from Angelo Coast Range Reserve, California, USA - Mad1_80_16 metaG | ecosystem: Environmental > Terrestrial > Soil > Vadose zone | place: USA... | reverse complement strand
GGACGTGCGGGACCGCAAACAATACCTCATCGACTTCCTTCTGATCACCGTGGTTACCGTCTGGGGATTCAATTTCGCGGTGATGAAGCTCGTTTACACGTGGTTTCATCCCATTGTATTCAATGCCATACGGTTCGTGATCGCATCCGGCGTTATGGTTCTTCTCCTTAGAGTCATGGGTATCTCCCTTCGCATAGACCGTAAGGATTTCCGAGGCGTTGTCTCGCTGGCATTCGTCTCGAATGCGCTGTATCCGTTCCTGTTTGTTCTCGGCTTGAGTCGAACGCGCGCCGGAAACGCTGCCCTTCTGATGGCGTTAACCCCAGTCTTTGCCTATTTGATAGGGGTTTTCAGAAAACGGGAGAGTTTCAATTTCGGGGTCCTGGTCGGAATCGTCATCTCGCTGGGAGGAGTTTTGGCGCTCGTCCTGTTCGGCTCGGGCGAAGTCTCATGGGGAGATACGTGGATAGGCGATTCATTGATGATTTCTTCCGCTTTTTGTTGGGCCTGGTACAGTGCGGAGCAGACCCGTTTCCTTCCGAAATACGGAGCGATCCGGCTGACCGTTTTTATGATGCTCAGCGGGACGGTGATGATAATTCCCCTTTCGATTCCGTGGCTTATAAACCAGGACTGGTCTGGTATTGCGTCAGGGGCCTGGGTTGGCTTAGGATACTCTGCCTTGCTTTCCATCGTTTATTCCTACTTTGTTTGGGCATACGCGTTGAGCAGGATCGGAGTAGCCCATACATCGGTGTTCAATAACGTGACCCCAATCATCGCTCTAATTGCCGGCTGGCTCCTTTTGGGAGAGCAGCCATCGGGAGCACAACTCGTCGGAGTGATGCTGGTCCTGACAGGCGTTTTCATGGTCCGGTCACGAAAACCGACGGCTATTCCAGATGAATAATGTAGTCGCGGGCTTTAGCCCGCGTTTTTAAAATGAGCTGGAAAGATATTCGACTCCTCTATGTTCGCGAGATCCGATCCGCTTTGCGCGACCGGGCGATCGTTACGAACAGCATCATCCTGCCGATATTTCTGTATCCCGTGATGATGTGGCTCGCCTACACCGGAATTACCTTCGTCTCCGGCCAGAGCAACGACTTGAAGTCGCGCATCATGCTGAAGAACGTTCCGGCCCTTCACTCCTCATTGAAGAAGGATTTCGAGACCGACAAATCCATCGTGCTGACAGATTCCGCCGATCCGGTCTCCGATATTCGTGCCGGGAAGCTCGACGCGCTTGTGGAGTTCGTTGCGCCGAAAATAAGCGTTCCCATCACGAACAACTTCGACACGCGGATCACCTATGACGAATCTCGAGATCAGAGTAACCGCGCGAAAGGCCGTATCGACCAGAAGATTTCGCGCTATCGCGACAGCTATCTCGAGCATGAAGCCGGCAAACTCGGTCTGTCACGTGAGCAATTTCAGAATTTCTGGGTGGATGACGACAACGTCTCCGGCGATCGTCAGATGGGACAGTTCCTGATGGGGCTCGTGCTGCCCATCATTTTCATCATCATGCTCGCCGTCGGCGGCATGCATCCTGCCATCGATTCGACGGCAGGAGAACGCGAACACTCTACGTGGGAAACGGTCATGACCACGGCCACATCCCGGGCGAACATCCTGGTCGCGAAGTATCTCTACGTCGCGACGATGTCCTTCACGGCGGCGGTTCTCAATCTGGCCGCGATGATGTTTTCGATGGGAACCATCCTGGGGCCGCTCTTCCGGCGCAGGCAGATGGATGCATCTTTTCAGATCCCGTTTCAGTCCGTGCCGGTGATCCTTGTGGGCGCCGTGTTGCTGGCGCTCTTCATGTCCGCCGGAATGATGATTCTTGCGTCCTTTGCGAAGAACTACAAGGAAGGCCAGTCCCTGGTCAGCCCCTTTTACCTGGCGCTCGTGCTGCCGATCATGTTCCTCCAGACGCCCGGAATCGAATTCACGACTCGACTCGCGCTGATTCCTGTCGCAAATGTCACGATGGTCATCCGCGAGGCGATCCAGGGGATTTACCACTGGCCCCAGATCGGTATCACGCTCGTGGTTGAAACGATCTGCGTGATCGTGGCGCTCCGCATCGCCATGCGGCTCATCCAGCATGAAGATTTTGTTATCGGCAGTTATGGTGGCAGCTTCGGAAAGTTTGCCAAAGAACGATTATTAAGGAGAACAACTTGAACGCACCTGTCCTTGTTCGCAATTTGAGCAAGACTTTCTACGACGAGGGGCGGGGCGAAGTTCGCGCGGTCGATTCCATCAGCTTTGAGTGCCGCGAAGGAGAGGTTTTTGGCCTGCTTGGCGCCAATGGTGCAGGCAAAACGACGACGCTTCGAATGCTTTCGACGATACTTGCGCCCAGTTCGGGAACCGCCAACATCCTCGGTCACGACGTGGTCACCGATTCCCAGGGCGTCCGGAAGAATCTGGGCTTCTATTCTTCGACTACCGCGCTTTACCCGCGCTTGACCGCGCGCGAAACCATCGACTTCTTTGCGCGAATCAATCAATATCCCGCGGACCGCGTGAAGGAACGCGTGGAATACCTCATCCAGAGATTTGGCCTCGCGAAGTACGCGGACGCCCGGGTGGAGAAACTGTCATCGGGTATGAAGCAAAAGGTCTCGATCGCGCGTACCGTCGCACATGATCCTTTGATCGTCATCTTCGACGAACCGACAGTGGGGCTCGACGTTCTGAACGCGCTCGAGGTTCAGGAAAGCATCAGCGAGTTACGTTCGGAAGGCAAAACCATCATTTTCTCGACGCACATCATGAGCGAGGCCGAACGCCTGTGCGATCGCATCGCGATTATTCACGGCGGACGCATTCTTGCGTCCGACACTCTCGCCGGTCTGCGCGAATCCACGGGCCAACACTATCTCGAAGACATCTTCGTTCTCTATGTGAAAGCCGGCCAGGAAACGGTATGAACTGGAGCGTCCTCCGCCTCCTCTACATCCACGAGATAAAAATGCTCGTTCGCGCGAGAAGAACGGTTGTAATGGCACTCGTGATCCCGGCCGTGATCATGCCTGTGATGATCTATGCGCAAAAATTTGCCAATGAACGGCGCGAACGAACTCTGACCGCGACCACCTATCTGTACGCTGTAGCGGGCCCGCTGGCCGATCGTGTGCGAAGCCTGATCGAGAATACACGGCAGGCTGTTGCCGAGAACAGAGACGAGGAATTCGACAATCTCCGCCAGTTCAAGTTTGATGAGATACGCGTTGCGAATCCCCGCGAGAGTCTCGACAACAACACCATCCAGTTTTATGTTCAGGCGATCAGCGGCGAGGAAGCCGACAAACTTCCCCGCACAAATGATGGTTCCGGCTCGCGGCCGTCCTCGGCTCCGCCGCCCTCGAAGCGTTTAACCGGTGTTCCGAGGGTCACCGTGATCTATCGCGCGGACCGGGATGGATCCGACAACGCGCACAACCGGATAATGGAACTGCTGCGCCTGGCGCGCGAGAAGGATTCCCAGCTGCTGCTCGTGGACCGCGGCTTTCCGGGCAGTCCCAAGGGGCTGTTCGCTGCCCAGGACTCCAACATCGCCACGAATGGACAGGTGACCGGTTCGCTCGTCGGCCGATTCATCACGCTTTTCCTGGTCATGATGATGTTTACGGGCGGCGCAGTTGCGTCGATGGACATCATCGCCGGCGAAAAGGAACGCGGGACGCTCGAAACACTGCTGACGACGGCGGTACGGCGCACGGAAATCGTCACCGCAAAACTGATGGCCATCACTTGCGTGGCGCTTGTGATCACGCTCATTCAAGGCGTGAACTTCTTTCTCTACATCCGCCTCAAGGTGATCGCGCTTCCGAAGGACTTCGATCTTCAGCTCCCGACCGGAATGGCCCTTACCCTTCTGGCGCTGTTCATACCGCTGGCGGCAACCATCGCCGCAGTGCTGTTGATGCTCTCGGCCTACGCGAAGAGCTACAAAGAAGCCCAGATGTACTTCTTCCCTGTATACATGGTGAGCATGATTCCGGCGCTTGCCTCCGTCATGCCAGGCCTTTCGCTGCGTTCCGCAATCGCGCTGGTGCCGCTCGCGAACGTCAGCGTCGCATCGCGGGAAATTCTCATGGGCCGGCCGGACCCGCTGATGATCATGGTGACATTTCTGGTCATGGCGCTCACGGCGGTCTTCCTTATAAGGATGTCGGCCAGGATGCTTGCGCGAGAGGACCTTGTTATTCCATCGCATTCCGAGCCCGCTGAATTCCTCGGAGGTCCGGCGCTGTTTCAGAAACGGGTGCTGCGCTGGTTTGCGCTGATGTGGGCCGTGACGTTCGCCGTCGCCGCAAACGTGCCTCAACTTGCGACTTTCCAAAGACAACTGGTGTTCAACGAAGTTGTCATCATGATCGGCGCAACGCTGCTGATGTTGAAGGTCTACAACCTCGACGTGACCGATGCTCTATCGCTGCGGCGGGTAAAGCCGGCGGTCTGGCTCGCCATTTTGTTCGCCATTCCATCCGGTTACCTTACGGCGCTGGCCATATTCCGCATTGTGAACAAGGTCATCCCCGCTCCCCAGCAACTGCTCGAACGATTCGCCGAAGACTTCATACCGGCCGGCATGCCCATGTGGCAGCTTTACCTCTACGTCGCGGTCCTGCCCGCAATTTGCGAAGAGATCGCTTTTCGTGGAATGTTGCTGAATGGTTTGCGGCGCCGGCTGCGGCCCGCAGCTCTCATGGTTTCCGTTGGTATCATCTTCGGCCTTTTTCACATGACTCTCTTTCGGATAGCGCCGACGGCTCTCCTCGGGATGATTCTCACGGGCATCGCTTTAATGACCGGATCGATCTTTCCGGGAATGCTGATGCATGCCGGGAACAACGCATTCGGCCTGTGGGCGGGTGGCGGCGGTCTCGGTCTGGAGACCCTGGACTGGCAGTATTACGCGGCGGCCGGATCGATCTTTGCTCTGGCGCTGTGGATCATTTACCGGAACAGAACTCCCTTGCCAACCCGATCCGTCTATCGCGGCGCGTAAACGCATTCTCCGCTTTTGACAATATCGCATCGCTGGGTCGATGAGCCTTGCCTGGGCTATACTCCCTTTCCAAAGGAGAACTCCAATGCGGCGATTTTACTTATTGGTTGCAGTGGCAATTGCGATGTTCGCGCCCATCGGGTTGGCTCAGCACGCCGGCCCGTACAAGGTGCTCAAGACAGCCAGGGTCGGCGGTGAAGGTGGCTGGGACTACATCTATGCCGACGTTGCCGGACGCCGGCTGTACATCCCGCGTCGCGGAACGCCCGCGAACGCGGTGCCGGCCGTTCAGACACGGTTGACGATCTTCAATCTCGACACACTCGAGCCGATCGGTGAGATTGCCGGTGTCGGAGGAAACGGCGCCGCGGTCGACCCGAAGTCGGGTCATGGCTTCACCAGCAGCAAGCCGGTCTCGATGTTTGACACGAAGACGATGACGCTCATCAAGACCATCGATGTGGGTGCCGCGCAGCCGGACGGCATCTACTTCGATCCCTTCAACGAGAGGGTCTACGTCTTCAGTCATCCGACGAAGGACGCGACGGTGATCGACGCCAAAGACGGCAATGTCCTCGGCACGATCGATCTCGGCGGCGTGCCGGAGCAGGGCGTGGGCGACGGCAAAGGCATGCTCTACGTCGTCATGCAGGACCCGGAGGGCAGCGTCACGGCCGTCGACGCCAGGACGATGAAGGCGATCGCGCACTACCCCTTCGGGGACAAGGGCAGGTGCAACGGGCTGGCCCTTGACCTGAAGAATCAGGTGCTCTTCGCGGCGTGCGCAAATTCGGGAAATCCGCCTGTACAGCCGGCACAACCCATGATGGTGATTTTGAGCGCCAGGGACGGCAAGATCATCACGAGTCTGCCGCTCGCCGGCGGGTCGGACGGCGCCGTGTTCAACCCCTCGACGATGGAAGCCTTCAGCACGCATGGCAACGGCACGTTGACCGTCGTCAAGGAGAAGAGCCCGACGAGTTTCGAGGTCGAGCAGAATCTGGACACGATGAACGGCGCCCGAACGATCACGTTCGACAGCAAGACGAACCACATCTTCGCGATGAGCCAGGAGCGTGGGCCGGCGCCGCCGCCACCGCCTGGCGGAGGTCGCGGAGCCCAGGGCACACCGGTTCCGGGCTCGTTCACGATTCTGATGATCGGCAAGTAGGTTCGCGGATTCCGTTTAACTACCCTCCCGATTCCATACTCCCGGCTAGAACGCGGCGCCTGGGGCGCCGCGTTCTCGCTGAAATCACGCAGCTACCGGGCTGCGGAAAAACTCGGATCGAGCCACTGTAGCGGCGCTCTATGAGCGCCGGTTTTTCCTGGAATCAACCAAATACCCGGCGGTCATAGACCGCCGCTACAGCTCGGATTGCGTACTTAAAAAAACATTTTTCCGCAGGCAGCTAGCGGCGGCAGTTCTTGTGGCAACAAGAATGCAATATAAGGGCGACCCACAGGAGCGCTTATGTCGAAAGCTCGGCTTGAGACGGCGGAGTCCCCGCTGACTATCGAATGGTTAACCAGCCCGGAACAGATGGAATCGATTTCCGACCAGTGGAGAACACTCGAACAGGAGGTTCAGAACCGAACGGCGCTGTCGACGTTCGACTTTCTGGCTACCTGGTATCGACATTTCTCCGGCGAGTATGGTGGGGCGCCCCGCATTGGCCTGGCCTGGCGGGGATCGCGTCTGGTGGGTGTTGCTCCGCTGACGCTGCGTCGCGGCAGTATCGGAAAGATTCCGGTCACCCGGGTCGATTTCGCTCCGAACGATTCTCCGGTGGGCGCATTCCTGGTCGAGGACGATCATCCCAGGACCGTGACGGAGCTTCTGCAGTCCCTCGTTCACGCCGAGAAATTTGATGTCGTTTGTCTCAGCGGGTTTGATCCCGGCTCAGCTCATCTGACCCTGCTCGAGGAGGCGGCACCGCAACTGAGGCTGGCTGTCGGGCTGGAAGACGAGGCGTCTGCGGTAGCGGACCTGAGCGGTGGATATCAAGCGTACCGGGCTACTCTCAGCGGCCACTTTCGGCGCAATCTCAACCACCGGGCGCGAAAGATTGCCGCAGCAGGACGGACGGCGATCGAAGGCGTCGTTCTCAGCGACGGCGCCGAAACAACACAGACGAGCATCGATCGAATGATCGCGATCACGGAAACGAGCTACAAGCTCAAGGGACAACGTCTCGGCGACAGCCATCGCGCCTATTTGTTCGAGCTGGGCAAACGTTTCGGTCCGCGCGGAATGATGAGTCTGACGATCCTGACTATCGACGGGCAGGACGTGGCTTACCTGTTTGGTCTCGTCGAGCGCGGCTGCTTCTACGACATTAACCTCTCGTATGATGAACGCTTCGAAAAGCTGTCCCCTGGCACGTTCCTGACGCAGAGAACGATGGAGATTCTCGAGACCAAAGGGGTTCATACCGTCGTCTCTCACGGTGCCCATGACTACAAGAGATACTGGGCCACCGAATTCGTTCCCGAGAAACGAATGTTCCTGTTCGCGTCAAGCGTCCGAGGAACTGCGGCGCGTCTTGTGCGCTTCGGCCTGGCGCCGCTCTGGCGCAGAGCCTCGGAACGCCAGAATGGATACAATGAGAACCCTGCGGCATAAAAAGCCCGCGAGCACCTGATTGCGGGGACACGTGGCCGTCAGCACCACAAACATTTCAAGTCAGGTCTCTCCTGCGGGCGGTCGCTTGAAGGACTAACCGTATGCGAAAAGGGTTTACGAGAAAACCGCAAGGAGACGAGCCCGCCGCGCGAGTCAAGAACTACATCACGCCGAGCGGCCTGCAGCGCCTCAAAGACGAGCACCGGTTTCTACTCACCAGGGAACGACCGGCAGTGACCAAGGTGGTGGCGTGGGCCGCGAGCAACGGCGATCGCAGTGAGAACGCCGATTATCAGTACGGCAAGCGGCGGCTGCGCCAGATCGATGGGCGGATTCGCTTTCTCACGAAGCGAATCGATGCCGCGGAAGTGGTGGACCCGGAAAGTCCGCGAGCGGGGCAGGCGGCGACGCGGGCATTCTTCGGAGCGACCGTGCGCTATTCCAATGCCGCAGGAACGGAGCGAGTGGTGAGCATCGTCGGCACCGACGAGGTCGATCTCGTCCGCGACCACATCAGTTGGGTGTCGCCCCTGGCGCGCGCGTTGATGAAGGCCGCAGCGGGCGACCGCGTGGTTCTGCACGCGCCGGGCGGCACGGAATACCTGACCGTCCTGGAGGTGTGTTACGAGCGCATTCCCGTGGAACCGTTCCGTGAACCACCTGGAGCCGAGGCCTCGGCAAAGGAGCTCCCCGCCGACGCCGATCGACCTGACGAAGGTTAAGCGATGCGGCACCTGAAAATTCCAAGCCACGCCGTCGCTTGCGTAAGTTGCGGACGTTGCTGCCGCCGGAGTCGGCGAAGTCCTTCTCGAGGTCCTTTCGCGCGATCAGCCGCAACATGCCTGATATAAACCGTAGACGTGCTGCGACGGACCGCCCCTGGGCGTTGTCTCCGCAGGGGATTATTCCCCGAAAACGCCGCTTGGTTTACCGACGCGAATCTCAACTCCTGAGAGGTCGGTATCCCGGACTTGTGAAATCATTTTGATGATTCCCGTCGGCGCAAAGTGACGGGATCGCGGTTTACCGCACACGTCTTCTTCGATCAACTTTTGAAGTTCCTGCGTTCGTTCGTGCCCGCCATGGATCACAAGCATGTGTGGATCGAGACACACCGGCGCGGCAGTTGTTACCGCCGCGCCCTCATGGGAGCCCAGTAGACGTGACGCCAGTATTCCTCCACGATAGGCAGGGCGCAAACTATCGTTCCACGCTAGCCTGTTACGCCAACGAGCGTATTCTCGGTATTACGGTAAGTGCAGCGGGTCGGCCGCCATCCGACCCGTTCGGTTTCACTGAATCGGTTCGATGCCGAGCCGATCATTTACCGCTTCACGAAATCGTTGCTTGCAGCCGAGATAATGCTCCGTAGTTTGCACAGAAACGTGCCCCAACAAGAACTGGATCTGCTCCAACTCGCCCCCGGCGGCATGACAGAACCGGGCACACGATCTTCTCAAATCGTGAGGCGCGAGCTGCGGCATCTCCAGGTTCTTCGCGTATGTTTTGACGACGTGCCAGACCACCTTCTCTGTCATTCCGGCGCCCCATACCTTTCCTGAACGGCACACGCACCGAAATAACTTGCCAGTCCTAATTTGCCCGGCCGTAAGCCATTCGTCCAGGAATTGCTTCACCCAGTCCGGAACAGGGACTGTCCGAATGTGTCCACCTTTTCCGACGAGATCGACGATGGCCCAACGGTCATCACGACGCTGAAGGTGGTCGAAGCTGAGATCAGCAAGTTCCCGTCGTCGAAGACCGCAGCCGAGCAAAACGGTAATGATCGCTCGGTCTCGCTTGCCTTTGATGGTTTCGGCATCCGGAGATTGCCACAATTGGCGAGCCTCCTTTGCAGACAACCAATTTCCCAGCCGGACACCGAGTTTCTTCACCCCCTTGAGGCGACGGATGCCGGCGGCGAGCTCTGGGCTGAGCAAACCGGCGTCAGCGGCTTCGTAGGCCAATCGCCGGACCGCAGCCAACCTGACGTTGATGGTGCCAGGCGACAAATTGCGTGATTCGAGGTGAATTCGGTATCGCAATACGACCGTCCGACTGAACGACAGGCGCGGTTCCGAACAATACCAGTCGATGAATTCGTCAATGGCGTGCGTATAACCACGCTGCGATTCCGGGGATCGAAGGCTGCCAATCACGGCCGCCTTGGATTGATCGAGATCCGGAAGGCCCAATCTTGCCTTCGGCTTTTCGCCCCTTCGCTTTTTCGGTTTTCTTCTCATGCGCAGCCGCCCCCAAACGGCTGAACAAGAGAATGCCGACGAGTCATCCCCTACGGGACGGAATCGCGGTTATACGGGAACTGGTCGCAAGTCTGAAGCGGGAGAGTTAGTTTTCTCCCTTTTTCGGATGTGTTATGTACTCGGTGTTCGCAAAACAAAACATGCGCCTCATCATGACGAGGATTTAGATTGTGGTCCAGTTTACTCCATTTAATATCAGGGGATGAGGCCAACGAATACTGACCGCTGGCGCGTAGCCTGTTTCGATCTCGACGGCACTCTCGTTGTGGGAACAACGATTCGCCGACACCTTGGTCAACATTTCAGTCACGAGATCATTCGCGAACTGGATACGAAATATGCCGAAGGGATGATTTCAACCCGGCAGATTGCTGAGGCGGAAGCCAACCTGTTTGATGGCGTACTGCAGACAGAAGTGGAAGCAGCGTTAACGACAATACCGTTCATCGGCGGTATCGTGGAAACGTTAGAAGTGTTGCGAGCCATGAACATCCACATTCTCTTGACAACAATTACTTGGGAATTCGCTTCGCGGCATGTGGCTAGTATCTACGGATTTGATGCGTGGACAGGTTGCCTTATGAACGAAAGTCATCCGGGCACGCTCTCAGGACGACTTAAACAAGTATGCGATGAAAACGATAAACGTGATTTCGTTCTTCAGTATTGCAAGCAGTGGGGCGTCAACGTTGATCAGGTCTTTGCTGTCGGAGACTCTCGATCGGATGTCCCGTTATTTCGTGTTGTGGGCCACTCGATCGCCATCAATGCTTCACCAGACGCGAAGGCTGCTGCCGCATGTAGCATCGACACCTTGAACTTAACTGATGTATTGAAACTTGTACCTGGCCTGCTGCCCTAGATTTGGGACGTAAAGTCGGCATCCCGGTAAGTGCTCTCAACTGGCGCTCGCCAAAAATCCAATCGAAGGGTACGCGGTTTCTCGACCACTTGACCGCGTTCACCGCTCGTAATTCAATGGACGGCAGTGATTATGAAAACAAACCGCCGACAGTTCTTGACGACGGGTCTGGGCGCCGCAGTAACGACAGCTACCACCGCGCGCGAGGTTTTCGGGAAAGTAGCCAACGATCTGACGTCGTTGACGCTAGTGGAAGCAGCCAAATTGGTTCGTCGGAGGGCTGTTTCACCAGT
>Ga0137361_10002883_pt1 | contig 11078 bp, 10 predicted proteins | sample Mad1_80_16metaG_FD_104923 | JGI IMG/M metagenome (GOLD analysis project Ga0137361, IMG submission 104923) | Vadose zone soil microbial communities from Angelo Coast Range Reserve, California, USA - Mad1_80_16 metaG | ecosystem: Environmental > Terrestrial > Soil > Vadose zone | place: USA... | reverse complement strand
CGCGAGCTCGAAAAGATCGCGAAGCGTCGGGGAATAACGATTCAGGAATTGATCAGGGCAGTCATAGTCCCAGAGTGGATTAATGGACTCAATGGCGTACAGGTTAAGGATCCTTCCCCAGCGAAGTTGAATAGTTGGCGGTAGTTTTCCACCAATTCTAGAGCCAACGGTCTAAGCGAGACCTCACGCGACCGACAACACGTCAAAACGTCTTCTTTCCTACTTAAGAATCGCGGAAAGCAATGTGTAGATCATATTGTAACACAGAGGATAACGTAGGCCCAACCATGTCTTCTCTCAGTGAGTAAGATGTCGAAAGATAGACGAACGTTCTCTCCTACTGTCCAGAATATTCTCTCAATAATCACTCGTAGGATGACGATTCGATGAGCGTTGAGAGATTGGATGACACCGTGGCAGCGATTACTCTCGCTGCTACGGTCATCACTATAGCGGTAGGTTTCCTGTTCAATCTTTAGGAGAAGCAGATTGGGCGCTAGCGCCAGACCTAGCCTTATCAAGAAGACTGGCGTAAAGGCGAAGGGCCTCGCCTTCTGAGAGCTTAGTGTTTATCGATACGATGCTCATCTTGTTGTAGATTGCCGCAACTCTCTCCGATAGAGCCCTCGCGGCGATAAGATATTTCCCACCGAGAAGAACAGAGGAGGTTCCTAGTCCCCCTTCGCGTAACCCGGGAGTCGAGACGGCCAAAGTGCCAATTTTCATTGAATCTTCGTAGAAGAACGCCAAAACCGCGTTTTCTACCGGGAGCAAGCTTACCTTGTGGACAACGCCGTTCCTTTCTAGATTTGCTTCGAGCAAATCGCCTTCAACCCACTCTTTGGGTCCTTCTGCTATAAAATAGCAAACGGAGAGTAGATTTCCAGACGAAGCAGGATATCGGAAAGATAGAATTACTTTCTTGGCTACGTAATGTAGCGATCTTTACCTTCCTCAGGCTTTTCGTCGCCCTCCTTGGCCTCTTCTACTTCTGCGTGTCTGAAACGCTCCATCTTCTTGCGCATATCTTCGATCTCCGTATCCAACTCCTTCAGGTCTACTGGGATGTTCACAAGTCCTGTCAACATCTGGATTACAGCTCTAGCCGCTTCAAGATCCGGGTAGGCGCCTGTTGTCGCTCCCAAGAGGCCGGCGCAGGATAGACTGCGCTGCCGACCTATGCCAAGAATCACGCCTGCTGCTCCTGTTACAGCGCCTCCCTTTGCGAGTTTTGCTCCCATCTTCTTGAGACGCTCTCCCAGTAGAGCCTCTCCCACGACGGCGTAGACTGCTCCCACATCGTTCCCGGAACGAGTGCCATATCCACCCATGGTGTAAACGGCCTTGCAGCCGAAGCGCTGCGCAAAGTCGAGAACGATGCTTGCCACCTCGTACTGTCCTGTTACACTTGGCTGTGCATCGCCAGTGAGGAGGATTACGTTGGGGTCTTTCTCTCCGTAGCCGTAGAATTCGTATCTTGGAAGAGAGTAGGTTCCATCTTCGGAGATGTTGATGCCGAGGTTTCCATCGGGGAAGAGCAGATAGCTTGAGTATAATTCCGCCATTTTCACGGGCTTCAGTTTCTCGATGAAATAGTCCACGGCGACTTTTCCGACATAGCCAAGTCCGGGAAGGCCCTGAATCAAGACCGGCTCCTTTAATTCCACCTGTGCGAGCTCATGTATTCTAGTGTCACTGAGCATTTGTGAAGCCATGAGGAAGCGCTTTCGGGTTTGCGCGGGCTCTGTGACTTATAGTCATTTCGTAGAACATGGAAGAACATGTGGAACGTGACGAGGGACGATGCTTGCTGGATTGACTAGTCTGAGCGAGGCTATAGAGCTAGTGTTCTCCCTTCAAGGAGGTACCCGCAGGCATCAAGGCTCTCAGTTGGGTGCTGGCTCTTAGCAGTTCTCCAGTTACAGCATAATAGGCTCTGCTTCCAAGCGGTAGGAATTTCAAGGCCTTCGATAGTTGTTTGATGTAGATCTTGAGTTCTTGCGGATCGTGCCGCTGTCGAGTTTGAACGTCAAGCGCTTCAAACTCATCCTCGGGAGACTTGGTTGTGAGTCGTTCTTTCCTTCTTGCCACGCTTCCCATTCCTATTGCCTTCGACCCCTCTAAACGTAATGAGGATTCTGTATCTTGGACCCTAGTGGCCGCGGGATTATCGGTGACTCCCAATTGTTGTGAGCTGCCTAGATCATCTTTCTAGACTATCGGAGACGGGAGACTTAGGGAGAGAGTTAAAATAGCTTGAATCGTTCCTCCACGCTTACTTCGAAACAGAAAGTGACTCTCATGAGCTGTGCACCATTTGTATCATCACCCCACGATGTTGTCAAGAAGATGTTGGAAGTTGCAAGAGCAAGCAAGGACGATGTTCTCTGCGACCTCGGCTGCGGCGATGGCCGGATCCTTACTACAGCGGTCAAGGATTTCGGCATCAAGGCTGCTGTTGGCTACGAGATCAGGGAGGATCTGTTCAAGCAGGCCTCTGGAGAAGTTGAAAAGCTCAAGCTGGTCGAAAGGGTGCATATCTTCAACAAGGACCTGTTCCAAGCGGATCTGAAGGATGCCACTCTGATCACATTGTATCTTACGACTTATGCGAACGAGCGGTTGAAGCCTAAACTGAGATCGGAGGCGCGGCCTGGTTCGAGGATTGTCAGTCATGATTTCATGATCAATGGTTGGAAGCCTTCACGGAAGGAGAATTATAACGAGCATACGATTTATGTCTACTCGATTCCGGACGCGTACTCGATCTAGGGCTCGTATCCAACCTCAGCGAATCTTGAAGATAGCATAACTGCTCCAAGCTCGATGATTCTCGGCCTCTTCTCGGTCGCTGTTGTGACACGAACTGTGCCGTTCCGGATTCGGACGATTCTTCCTATCGAGAGTAATATTCCCTTCTCGTCGAGTAGTCCGGCGAGAGTTCCTCTGTATGTCGAAGCTTGATCGATTCTTTGTTGTCGAGGTCTGTTGAACGTTCTGAGTTTGATCGTGTTGAGGTTAAGATCTAGATGTTTGGGGTTCTGGAGGAATCTCCTGTATCCTTCTTCCCGTGTCTTCTTCCTTTCTTCCCTCGTTCTTGTCCGGGCGAAGGGTGAAGCTTCGAGCCTCAGGGTTGGGTATTGCTGCTGCTCAAGGATGGGGTCAAGCTCATTATCGGAGCCCAGGCCGAGTACGAGGTTTGGCCGTATTGCGTTTAGCAGCTGAAGCTTGTAGCGGACCGCTTCCTCGTCTCTTACCCAGCCGTCGGTGTTCACGATTGTCACCTGTTTTCGCGCCATGATTTCGTCTTTGAGATGCGCGACTGAATGTACGAGCTTGGCTGGGACAAAAGAAGGGCTCGTGTCCCCGATGAAGTATGATCTCTCAGGTCTAAGATTCTGGATACCCAGGATATGGTTGAAAACTGTGGAGGAGCTGATGGTTGTAGGAGGACCGATGTCGGCTTGACCAACGTCTCCGTCGATGATACTGGTCCCAATTCCATGGCCAAAGCAGAGGTTGGCCAGGTAGGTGCAGAGGGTTGATTTTCCAACGTCGACATCTCCCAGAACTATAGCAAGTCCTCGAGATTGCCCGAGGATATCGCCTGCTTCTCGCCAGCTTGTGGGAATAGTCGAGCCGTTGACCTGTTTGTAGGCGCTGTTTTCGCCCACCTGGAAGTAGAATACGGCCTCTTTATCGGTCTCAATCGGAATTCTTCTCAGCTCAGGAATAACTATAGGGTCTCCGGTTCGGATTGGAGCCCCCAATGCCGTCGCTTGACCTTCCTCGAGAGTTATGGTTGCGGGACCGTCGATGAGGAGGGTCTTGTCCGTTTGGAGTCTACCTTGGGGGAAGTGTCTTCCTCCTAGACAGAGTTATTCAATCGACCCGGACTTTTGCTCTTGATGACGAGTCGGTAGGGTCTTGATCATGGAAAGGTTGAGCACGGGGGTTAGCGGGCTGGACCGGTTGCTGAAGGGTGGTTTCGCCTTTCGAAAGATTAACCTGGTCTACGGGGAGGCGTCGACTGGGAAGACCGTTCTGTCGATGCAATCCGCTCTGGCGGCTGCGGGGAGGGGCTTGAAGGTTTTCTTTGTTGATGCTGATCTCTCCTTCTCCGTCCAGAGGCTTGAATCCCTCGATCGTGGGAAGGAGCTTGCGGAGAATATTGTGGTGTTTCAGCCGGAGGAGTTTCGTGAACAGATCCGGATCACGGAGAGCCTTGAGGTCTTGTTGTCTAGGACCCCGGCTTTGTTGGTGGTTGACTCGGTGACGGGTCTCTATCGTGCTGATCTTGAGAAGCCTGGGACGGTTTTTGTAAACAATCGTGAGCTTAACAGGCAGCTGGCTTATCTTTCAGATCTGGCTTCGAGGTTCGAGCTTACTATCTTGTTGACTGGGCAGGTTCATAGCCAGCCTAGCCGTGGAAGCTGGCTTATCGCGCCTGTTGCAACGAGGTCGCTTAGACACTGGTCGTCCACAATCTTGAGACTGCGCCAGACGCCTCGGAGGGACGTGAGAGAGTGCCTTCTCGAGAAGATCGATGGTCGAGAGGTTAATGGTCCGAGGGCGCTTTTCAGGATCGGTGATGCGGGGATAGAGGATGTGTAGCGTTTGGTTCATAACTGTCCACGGTTGACCGGGCGTGTTCAAGCTCTAGGGGATTTGTTCTGGGAATAATTCTCAATGCACTATTGTTCATTGGTCCTTCGTATGTCGCGAACGCTGCTCCTCTTCTGCTGGGTGGTGGTGCTCCCTTGGATGGAGGAAAAAACTTTTTCGATGGGCAGAGGATCCTCGGAGCTCACAAGACCCTTCGTGGATTGTTTGCGGGGGTCATAGCTGGTTCACTTGTAGGGCTTGCTGAGTCACCGGTTAACAGCCATCTTCTGCTCGGTGGGTTTATGATCGCGCTGGGGACCGTTCTCGGGGATCTCCTAGGCGCGTTTTTCAAAAGGCGAATCCGGATAAAACCAGGGAGCCCGCTTCCGATCGTGGATCAGCTGGATTTCGTGTTTGGAGGTCTGCTTCTGGGACAGTTGGTCTTTCCATTGGGTTTGTGGTCGATCTTGGTGGTGGTATTGGTGACTCCGCCGATTCATCTGGGAACAAATTACGGAGCGTATTTGCTGGGAATCAAGAGGACGCGCTGGTAAGGCTCAAAACCAGACGGGCGCTCGTATCTGCACAAGTCCTAAATCCTCATCTTCTGACTAACTCGCTTTTTAGAAATGTCAGCTCCGGCGGCGAAGAAGAAGAGCAGAAAAGGCCTGCTGGTTCTCCTAGTGATCATAGCCTCCGCTATTGTTCTGGTGGTTCCTCCAGCGTTGGCGGGAGGCTTGATGGTTCCGGTTTCCAAAGTGGTCTTCGGCGAGACCACAGGGTCGCTTTCGGCAACGCAGGCGACCGCGAATGTCTCATTGATAACGGCTTACGAGTACTATTTTTCGATCAGGGCCGGAGGGATGTTCAGAACGAGCGATGCGAGCGTGTCGAATTCGAATGGCAACGCGACCATTACTATAGATCTGAAGCTGACTAATCCTTCAGGGCAGACGATTGACTTGGGAAATACGAATATTAGCGGAGGGATAGGAACGCGGACACACACGATCTACCTTTCCATTGACCAGGGTGTCCGAATCTCAGGCTCCTATACGCTCAGCATCGATATTACGGCGAATGTAACCGTTGGAGGACTCTTGCAGCTCAACCTAACGCATGTTGTAACTACTACTTTCACAGTATCATAGCCCGACTCCTCCTCGGGCACTCTTGTGACGCGAGGGTCGGTCGCTAAGACCCCCTATTTTCCTGAAACGATTTCCTGTATGGCACTGATAATGGGCGAGACAGGCGATTCAGGGCACGATCCAGGCTTTAACGGAAGAGCGGTACTGCGTGAAGTGTAGAGCCATTCCCTAACGATTCTAGAGCAGATCTGGAACCATGGTCCCAGAATCGAGATCGGGGTTGATAATGAACGATTCTATTCCTTCTCTTTCGAAAACCGTTTAAAGAGTTCTGAGGGGAGCCGGCGGACTTGGAGGATGTGATGCTGGCACGCTTGGACTGCTCGAGGGAGCGAACATCCGCGCCATGGCCATGGCTGTCTTGCTCTCCCTAACCTTCGCCAGAATGCCGGGTTCTACCCTTCGATAGAAGAGGGTAGGTGCAAGAATGCAGGAAGGCAAGAGAGATGCGAATAGAGTGGTGGTGAGGGAGATTGCCTTGTCGAGGCTTCCGCCAAGCGACACCACGAAAGTGAGAAACGCGCCCAAGCTCCCCACTGAAGCAAGCCAGTTCGACATCCACGCCCCAGGGGCCGTAACAGTAACCCTCTTTGGATTATGGCATCGCAACCCAGAGTCTTCGAGAACCCAGAACAGAACATGTATCGATGACGGAACGGCAAGGATGAAGATAGCAACGTAGACGAAGGCGTTGCTGACAATTGCGATGTTCGCAGGGGTAACATCCGTTATCTGCGGCACAATGATAGCCGAGAGAACAAACACGAACAATAAGACTCGAAAATCCCTCAGGATGCGACGCGAAAAGCCAGGAGGCCCGACCGGCCTCTCAAAATAGTACTGGTGACCCGACGACTCTCGAAAATGGCGGATTATCCAGATGACAAAGAATGCGAGACGATCTACTACGAGGCTCCAGATTAGCACCGGAATGCCTACGTAGACCACAATTATGGTTACAAGCCAGCCGAGGCCCTTGTAGGTGCCCGCTGAAAGAAGCGGAAGGAGAGACAGGATGCCGAGGACGTACTCTTTCCGATAGGTCAAGAATCCACGGAGAATGGCTTTTGATGCCGAACTATGAGTTTTCTAGAACCAACAGGCTCTGACCAAGGGAAGCCTTTCGAGACTATGTGAGATGTGGGGATGCGTGGCTAGAAGGGAGAGACGCTTGTGAAGTTAAAGTCCCTCGCTAGGATCCCAGGCTGCAGGATTCTGAATTGCTGGAATTCGGAGAAGTTTCGCACGGGGTCTGAGAACGCGTCGACTTTGTTGAACAATTCGAGGAGGCTCTGGTTGAACCGCAAGTTCTTCACCGGTCTTTTGATCTCACCATTCTCAACTAGGAAGGTTCCGTCTCTGGTCATGCCGGTCACCGTCTTGGTCCGAGGTTCTGTTTCTCGTACGTACCAGAATCTGGTGATCAGTAGCCCCTTGTCAAGTTCTCCGATTAGCTCCTCTGAGGTCTTGGTAGCGCCCTTGCCTCGAATTACTAGATTGGTCGGCAGCTCACCCAGAGGGTTTGGCAGAGGTAGCTCGTGACCTGTCGGTGCTGCACCATAGCGGTGCTGAGATATTCTGGAGGAAACCACGTTTCGAAAGACCCCGTTCTCGATAAGCGAGACTTTGCTCTTCTGGCAGCCCTCCCCATCGAAGGGAGGCCCGGCCTGGTTTGGATGATACACGTCATCATCGAGGCTGACGTTATCTCCGAGAATCTTCTCTCCGAGTCTACCTGAGAGGTAGCTTCTGCCTTCCTTGTATTGTCGCATTCCAAGATCAGGACTATAGCCGGTGGATGCAGATACGGCAAAGAAGAGTAGCATCTCGCTCCATGCATAAGGATCGACAACAATATCGAACTTTCCGGGGGCGATGTCTGCCTGGTTCTTGTTCAACTTGGCTCTCTCAAGCGCTGTCTGCGAGACCTTGTTCGGGTCCAGCTCGCCAATATCGCCAAATGTTGACATTGCGTATCCTGTCTGGTTACCGTTGTCGGCGTCCATTGTCAACGAGAAGTATCCGCCCGATCCCTGATAGGATGCTTCTAGTCCGGATGTGTTGAGCATCATGACGTGCTCGACACTGGTTCCGAGAACCCCTGAGGCAAGAAGATGGCTTTTCTTGGCCAGATCGATGGCGGACCCGATGTAGCCTGCTTTCAGCTCAGCCGGAGCCTCAACAGTTTTTTCGCTGTATCGGTTGACTGAACGATATTTCTGTGAGCCGGGCATCGGCAGATAATCTGGGTCTTCCGGCGAGTCGCGTGCTTGTCTGTGAGCCTTTTCTACGGTCCTCTCGATGGAGGCCTTGTCCAAGGTGCCTGTGGTGACTCGCCCTTGTTTCTTTTCGGAGGCGACCCTCACGGACAGGTTTCTACTCGTGCTATACTGTGATTGTGCGAGTTCGTTATTCCCAAATCGCAGGTACTCGTCAACTCGCGACACTAGAATGATCTCTGCCTCAGCCTTTCCTGCAACGCTTTTCGCAGTGGTGAAGATCTGGTGAGCTCTTTCTCTGAGAGGCATAGGCTGGTGTTCCATCTTTTGTGACATGGCTAAGATGCTCCAAAAACCCGGATGTTCCTGAATCTGCTAGGTGAGGCTCCATGTCCCGTGATCATCGTCTGCCCAGGCTGGCCTTTTCCACAATTCGGTGTTCCCCATAACACCCAGCTCTTTTTGTTGGCGATGGCATCGCAGGAGTTCCAGAACTCGGGCGTTATGCCGGCGTAGGTTGGTCCTCTGACCATTTCTCCGATGCTTCCGTTCTTTATCCTGTAGCCTTTTTCGGTGTTGAACTGGAAGTTGTACCTCTTCTGATCGATGCTCCAACCATAGTTTGTGACCATAAGGTATCCATCGCGAGTATCCTCGATCATCTCGTTATAGTCCCAATCGCCCGGTTCGAGACTGACGTTGGTCATTCTGATTATTGGAAGCTTGTAGTATTCGGCTCGCATGCACCCGTTACTTCGGGTCTCGCCAACTCTGGGGGCGGTTTCTCGGGACATGAGATATCCCACGAACTTTCCATTCTTGACCGCGAACTTTCGCTGGGCTTTTACTCCCTCATCATCGTAGCCGAATGTTCCCAGTCCGTTCCCATGGTCGAGGGTTGCATCCATAACAATATTCACGTGTTCTGATCCGTATTGGAGTTTTCCGAGCTGGTCTGGTTGGAGAAAGCTTCGGCCTGCAAAGTTCGCCTCGTAACCTAGAACCCTGTCGAGCTCTATTGGGTGGCCGCAGGACTCGTGCACCTGCAACGCGACTTGGTCTCCGCTGAGAATAATGTCTGATTTTCCTTCATTGATAGTCGGGGCGTGGGTGAGCGCTAGGACGTCTTTTGTAATCTCGAGTGCCTGTCCGGGAAGGTCCATCTCGTCGACAAGCTCGTAGCCACCGCCAGTGTTCTGTTGAACCGATCGCCTCTGGACTCCAGTAGGGCCTTTTGCAGCAACGATAGCGGATACACCTGCGTAGGAAAGAGTTTGGAATATCTTCGACCCTTCTGAGTTAGCGAAATATTTCTCGATAAAATCGAACGTCATTTGGCCTCTTCTGGCCACCACGTCGTTTTCCTTCATCCTCTTGGTTGTTTCTTGGAGAACTTCGTACTTGGTCTCGGTGGGGACGCGGAATGGGTCCTTCTTGACCGGTGTCGTCCACTTGTCGACATGAACGGGCTCAGAGGCGCGAGTGACTTTTATCCCGAGCTTGGACGCGCCCCTGGCGAGAGCGAGGGCCTTCTTGGTTGTCTCTCTTACGCTATCATGCTCAAGTTCATCGGTGTCGGCGAATCCCCAGCCCAGATCCTTGTAGAGAACACGAATTCCAACCCCGATTGTACTCGCTTCTTCGCTGGCCGGGTTCTCGTTGACGACGCTAATAGCTTCAGATCGAGTGTTAACGAGTCTCAGCTCGGCATAGCTTGCGTTGTCTCGCTTTGCAAGGTCAAGGGATATCTTCGCCAGTTCTTCTCCAAGGTCCTTTGTAGAAATCACGGAATCGTGATTGGAAACGGTCATGCTTAAGCATTTACCGCGTCAGGTCGACAGTGGAGTGGGCAATAGGGGGATGCCTAAGAGAAGTCGCAGGACGACACTGTTGGCTCTAGTTGAATTGGCTGATTTTCCGCTGGAAATACGCGCTCTGGAGGAGCGCCGAGGTTTCTATCCAACCACGCTTCGGTATCTCGAAAATATCGCCCACTTGATTCAACGCGGCGTCCATGGAATCGAACCTTTCGAACGGTGTTTTGAATAGCGCTCGGAGGCTTTCTCTAACATTCCAAACCCCAACAGGCATTATGTAGCCTGGATGAATTTCCCTCAGCATTATTGCACCGGCTTGCTTTCCTATCGAATCGAGATACTCAGAAACCGCAACTCGTGCCGAGTAGTAGCAACCGCCAGGCTTGGCGTAGGTCTTCCTTCCCCGGAATCCTTCTGAATCGCCAAGCATCACGGGCCGATTTCCTTTCGGAGAAACATAGCTGCTCTTCTCTACGTCCTTGGCCATGTTCACGTCGGGAAAACTAGTGGCGAGTAGCTCAGGTTCGAACCAGGCCTCGATCCACTCAAATTTCCAGTGTTCAGGAGTCAGAAGTCCTACGTAGATATTGTCGAGATAGGTGTACTTGTACACACGGAATTCATCGATAAGAGGATGGTGTCTTACGCGAGTCATTAGCTTGAGGCTAAGATTACTGTCGACCGCCGTAATGCTCCACCGTGTCGGGACGAGCTTGCGTCTTTTGCTCTCGCCGAACATCCCGAGGCTAAACGCTCGCTGAATTCGGGTCACCAAGACACCGTTTCTGTAGAGCTGGAGTACAGCGTCATCGGCCGGGAGATCGCCGTCATAGAACGCTTTCTCGATCCTATTGTCAACGGAGGCGTTGCCCGCATGAAATGAGGTGAGGGGTGCAGTGGGACCGAAGGGCTGGGAATCCTCTCGCAGGTCCAATATTTTTCGAGGGGGTCGAGCTAGGACGAGTTCTGTATCAACAGGTTTTGTCATCATGGCCACGTCTTGCAGGGTCTCGATCAATCTGCCTCCCTTCTGGGCGTCCGAGACTTTCGCCTTGGAGTAGCCTCGAAGCAAACTGTACCTGAAATCTACTATCTCATCGAAGCCCTTGCCCATCCACCATTCTGGAGTGTCGAGAATCTCAGTGTTGCCGGAGATCGATGGCACCATGGGTCCAACGTTGACGTTTGGATACCCGAATCTGCCTACAAAGACTCCCGGGGGACTAGACCCTGCGATGGACTTCAAGTCGAACTCGGGATGATGGGCTGCCAAAGAGTCCGCTTTG
>Ga0137361_10002881_pt1 | contig 11079 bp, 7 predicted proteins | sample Mad1_80_16metaG_FD_104923 | JGI IMG/M metagenome (GOLD analysis project Ga0137361, IMG submission 104923) | Vadose zone soil microbial communities from Angelo Coast Range Reserve, California, USA - Mad1_80_16 metaG | ecosystem: Environmental > Terrestrial > Soil > Vadose zone | place: USA... | reverse complement strand
TCGTTGGCTCTTTCCTTCGCCGTTTTCTTATCCTCTTGAATTACCGAGGTTATTGCGCGATTTGTTCTTTCGCGACAACGAGGAGGTTTCCGCCTCGTGCTTTTCGTACTCGGCGAGTTCCTCTTCGGTATAGGAATAAGACTCGCGGGAGGCAAACATCGAATTGGTTTTGGTGGCCGCCTTCTTCTTTTTGCGGGCGGCGCCGAATTCGTAGCGCGTCATGCGCAGCGGCCCTTCAATCGCCTTCACCTCAACCAGCAGGTCGCTCACCTTCTCCAGAAAATCGTGCAGGTGGAATGGCCGCAGCACGTACGGCAGGCGGGCTTCTTCAATCACTGGAACGAACTGGTTGCCGCTCATCTCCGGCACCACAAAAAGAACGCGGAGCCTGGCACCGTCTTCCACGCTGACCGAAGCCAGTTCGCGAAGAACCTGAAAGAGCGCTGATTCGACGCCGACCATGGCGATATTCGCGATCAACAGTGAATATTCCCCGGTCTTCAACTCTGTCTGCAACATCTTGGTGTCCGGGGCCACGCGCACCCGCCAGCCTTCAGAATCGAGGATCTGGCGAAGCGCATTTCCGCTGTACGGGTCATCCTCAAACACAAGAATGCCGACTTGCGGAGACTGCGGGGTAGGAGAGGTCGCCATCCCCGAAGTATAGGTTGTTGGGGCGTCAAGGTCATCGGCCGCAACGGGTTAGCTGCGTAACGGACACCTGTACGATAGTACGGGCGAGTGGCTGGCGTGGCGTTTCAGGGCTTTGGGGGATCCGGAGGCTTATCCAGAACGCATCCCGTCACCAGCATTCTGCCATCGCCGTCCGGGGTGTCCTCCTGCAGGAAGCCGGTGTCGCCCTTGCCCCACCAGAGAACCTTGCCGTCAGAGTAGCGGTTGCCGTCGGCGGAGCGCGTCTGGCGCATCATGTAGATGTGGTCGCTGGTGCGGACTTTGGCCGTGGTTTCTCGGAGATAGACCGTGATTTTGGCGCCGGCTTCGCAGGTGTAGTCGAACCGCTTCCATTTTAACGCTGGGCGAACGTTGTTTGTGGGGCCGGGCGAGGCAGCCGGTTTTGCGGGGTCCGCTGGTGTCGAAGGCGCTTGGCGGGCGCAGACAATACCCGCTACCACCAGGCCGAGACTCGCCAATGGGAGCAGACCGGTCAGGATTCTCTTTTGGCGCAACGCAGCCTCCATCGGTTCGCTCCCTATTGATTTGAGTCTAGCTCCGAGTGCTGCGGTTGTATGGGTATTGTGGCGCACGTGGGAATCTTCCGATTGGCGGTTTAGGCAGGCGCGGGGCACAACCCTGGGTATCGGGATTCGGCAGATGTATGGATAATGTGGGGCGTGGCGCAACTGGAAAATTTCCGGCTAAAGGTGTTTCGCATGGTGGCGCAGCACCTCAGCTTCCGCAAGGCAGCTGAACATCTCTTTATCACCCAGCCGGCGGTCACGCTCCAGATCAAGGCCCTGGAAGAAGATCTTGGCGTCCGGCTCTTTGACCGGAGAGGCAACCAAATTTTCCTGACCGCGCAGGGAACGCGATTGCTCGGATATGCGAAACGAATGGAAGCCCTTGTCGCCGAGGCAGAGCAGGACATCGCCGAGGGCGAAGGGCAGTTGTCCGGAGAACTAGCGCTGGGAGCGTCCACAACCATTGCCCAATACGTGCTCCCACGGCTGATTGGCGCGTTCCTCCTGGAGAATCCCCGCGTCCGGCTGTCGCTGCAAAGCGGGAACACCGAGCAGATCGTGCGGCTGCTTTTGGACAGCGCGATTGCCCTGGGTCTTATCGAAGGACCGGCGCGGCATCGCGAGGTGCGCACCGAGCCGTTCATGGAAGACGAAATGATACTGATCGGGCCGGCAAACTCGGAATTGGAACGGCTCACCCGCGAACATCTGCGTACGACCAATCTTCTGATGCGGGAACAAGGCTCGGGTTCGCGCCGCGTAATCGAGATGGCCCTTGGAAAAGTGGGCATAAAAACGAAAGATTTTGCGCGGGTGATGGATCTGGATTCGAGCGAAGCCATAAAGTCCGCGGTGGAGGCGGGGCTTGGCGTCGGATTCGTCTCGCGCTGGGCAATCGCCAAAGAACTGGAACTCGGGATCCTGAAGATCGTGGAGGTTCCGGGGCTGCGGGTGACGCGAAGCTTTTCGCTTGCGCGGCGGACCGGCCCGGTGCCGCAGGGGCCGGCGGGCTGCTTTCGCAGCTTCGCCATCGAGCGAGTGCGGGCCCTTTCCTCCGGTTTGAAGAGGTCCGGCCGCCCGGGTAGCCGGGCCGATAAGGCAGACTAATGTGCAATTAGGATTGCTGCTTGGACGGGCCTTCTCTAGACCTATCAGACTCTGCCTATGAACAAAAACCTCTTTTTTGCGGGCGTCATCCTGGCGGCCAGCGGCTTTGTCTCTCCGCCCATAGCGCTACTTGGCGGCCTTATCTATGGCCTGACGTTGGTCCACCCGTTTCATATGGAGAGCAAGAGCCTCTCCAAATTTCTGTTGCAGGCTTCGGTGGTGGCGCTGGGGTTCGGAATGAATCTTCACGAAGTGCTGCACGCCGGGCAGTCGGGATTTGTGTATACGGCACTGAGCATCACCGGCGCGATGCTGCTGGGGCTGGGCCTTGGGTATCTGATTCACGTGCAGAAAAAACCTTCGTTTTTGATTAGCGCGGGCACCGCTATTTGCGGAGGCAGCGCGATTGCCGCCGTTGGACCCATTGCCGAGGCGAATGAAGAAGAGATGGCCGTGTCGCTTGGAACGGTTTTTATTCTGAATTCCGTGGCGTTGTTTCTATTTCCGGTGATTGGGTTGGCGCTGCATATGAGCCAGACGCAGTTCGGCCTCTGGTCAGCCCTGGCGATTCACGACACGAGCTCGGTGGTGGGCGCAACGGCGAAATACGGCGCGGCGGCGCTGGCGGTCGGGACCACGATCAAGCTGGCGCGAGCACTGTGGATCGTGCCGCTCTCGGCCGCGACGGCAATCTTTCTGAGGAGCAAGGCGCGCATCCAGTGGCCGTGGTTCATCCTCTTTTTCTGTTTTGCGGCGTTGCTGAATACGCTGCTACCTTCGTACACGGGCGCATTCGGCGCGCTGAACCACCTAGGGAGAATTGGCTTGACGGTGACGCTGTTTCTGATCGGCACGGGCCTGAACAAAAAAACGCTCGCCAAGGTGGGTGTTCGTCCCCTGCTGCAGGGCCTGATTCTGTGGGTGATTGTGGGCAGCACCACTCTCGCGCTGATCCTCGGCAACTGGATTCACCTATGAGCCACGCGAAGGCGGCCAATGGCCCGCCGCTGATAGTCGGAGAACCCACCGCTTTATTTTAATTTGTGAAGGAGCACCAATTTCTTCGTTCTCTCGAATGCAGATCCTCAAATTCGTGATCGGAAAATTGCGGTTGCTGTCGCCACCCGCGTGTCCAAGTGGCAAATCATTACACTAATAAATAAATCTGATGAGAATTTTGCGTTGGACACGCCCAGCGGATGCGCGTACTGTGCGTGAAAATCAAAAGGCCAAATTGGTCTTTCAAGGGGATTTGGCCGTGTCACAGATATAAAGTTGGCTCGCGGTTGCATGAATTGTGGTCGGTAAGTCGAGGGTCGCTCCAGCGGACAGCCGAAGCATTGCTGTGAACACGGCAGGAATTTGTGTGCCCACACACATCTGCCTGGGGTAATTGCATTTGAACAGCGCGCCGGCTGCCCAGCCGGACAAAAACTCACGGAGGAAGAATATGACCTGGCGACTTAGTGTCTTTGTCCTGATTGTATTGTTGGCAGTCACTCCGCTGAACTCACAAACGTTTCGCGGAGCAATCAACGGAACGGTGATGGATCCGGCGGGCGCTGTTGTGCCGAATGCGCAGGTGAAAGCGACGGATACAGCAACGCAGATCGAGCATACGAGCGCGACAACAAGCGACGGAATTTTCGCGTTTCAGGACCTGCCCGTGGGCACCTATAAGGTCACCGTAACCACGTCGGGATTCCCGGTGGTCACTGTGGAGAACGTCCTGGTGACGCAGGGAAGCATTTACACACTGCCGGTGAAATTGCAGATGTCTCAGCAAGCGACCACGGTGGAGGTGTCTGCCGCAACACTGACGCTGGACACCACAACAACAACTCAGACAACGAGCGTCGCTGGAACAGACCTGCAAACCATGCCGCAAAACGGCCGCGACTTTACGCAGCTGATTCAACTCGTGCCGGGATATGCGGGATATTCGGCAGGAGGCTACGGCTCCTTGAACGGCACGCGAGCCAATCAGCTGAACTGGCAAATCGATGGCGTGGACAACAACGATCTATGGCACAACATCCCGGCGGTCAATCAAGGCGGAGTTTCCGGAATTGCGGGAATTATTCTGCCGATCGACTCCGTTGACCAGTTCTCCGTGCAAACGCAGGGCTCGCCGGAATCGGGGCGAAACCCGGGAGGGACGGTCGATCTGGCGCTGAAGTCCGGTTCGAACGGATATCACGGCACGGTTTATTACTATGATCGGAACGAGGCGTTTGCCGCGGCCTCGCCCTTTGTGACTTCGAAGAAAGAAAATCGCAACTACAACTACGGGTTTTCGTTTGGCGGGCCGCTGCTGAAGGACAAACTGTTCTTTTTCACGACCTTTGAAAAACAACGGTTTACCATCGGGCTGCCGGGATTGGCCACGGAGCCCTCGCAAGCCTATCAGGCGCTGGCGGAGGCGCAACTAGCCAAGTACGGTATCGCAATCAACCCGGTCAGCACCGCCCTGCTGGCAAATCTTTGGCCGAGCTATGCGTTAAATGGGGTGGCGGCGCGTGACAATTATTCGAGCCCGGACCCCGAATATGGTTACAGCTACAACGGATTGGTGAAGATCGATTATCAGATCAACAGTAAGAATACGTTGTCGTTCCACTATTTTGCCGGGCAAGGAAATCAAGTGGCGCCGGTAGGAGGCTCGGCGCTATCGGAGGCGGCGTCGGAGCTGAAGTATTACTACGAAGTGGCGCCCATCCACGTATCGAACTATGCGTTGGTTTGGAATTCGGCGATCACGACACGCTGGTCCAACCAGGTGCTTGCGGGCGTTAATTACTTCCGGCAAATCTTCAATGACTTTAACAGCGGGTTTGTGGTGTCCAAGTACGGGCTGGTGTTGGCGCCAAACTTTGATGCGACCGGGCTGACCGGAGCGCCGAATATTCAAATCAGCGGGTTTGACGGAGTGGGCCAAACGCCACCGGAAGGCCGGCAGGATGTGACGGGGCATCTGACCGACGTGGTGTCTTATACCGTTGGAAAACACCAATATCGTTTCGGCGGCGAGTTCCGGCGCGCGCAACTTGAAGAGTTCTATCACCGGCATGGATTGGGGAACCTCAAGTTCGATGGATCGCAAGGGCCCTGGGCCAGCGACACCACCATCACGGACTCAAGGGTACAAAGCCTTGCGGACTTTTTGGCAGGTTATCTCAATCCTGGCACGTCGACTATCGCCCTGGGAGATCCAACGCGTCTTGTCTTTGTGAAAACATTTAATCTTTTCGCGCAGGATACCTGGCAGGTAAACCGGAAGCTGACAGTGAACTACGGCCTGCGGTGGGACTATGAGGGCCCGTTGGGAAACGACAAGAAAAACCTGTCAGTTTTCATCCCGAGCAAGGGCGGATTGGTGTTTCAGGGCGCGGGAATCGATTCCGTGTATCCCAAGAACTACAAGAACTTCTCGCCGCGGATGGGATTTGCATACAAACCGCGTGAGAGCGGGGACATGGTCGTTCGCGCGGGTTTCGGCTTGTATTTCGATACCCCGAACCTGAATCCGTTTCTCGACAACCGGCCGGCGAACGGCGCTCCCAATGGTCTTGAGGGAAATCCAGCCGGAACGAGCCCTGTGAGTACCGTGGGGCCAACTAACGGCAACGGCGTGATCGCTTCCGGGCAACCAATTTTTCCGGCGGCAGGGAGCACATGCCTTACAGGAAATGGCTGCAACCAAATCTATAACCTATTTTCTGTCAGCCAGAATTTTCGCAATGCGTACAATTACAACTACAATGTGAATATCGAGAAGGGAATCGGAAAGTCTCTCGTTTTGCAGGTAGGTGACGTGGGGAGCGCCGCGCATCGCCTGCTGACGACGCAGGATATCAACCAGGCGGCAGTTTCGCCGACGTTGGCAGTCCCATTGTTTAACGCCCAGACAGCATATTCAACAAACCCGACCCCAGCCAACCTGGCGACACTGCAAGCGGCAAAGGCGGCGATACAGGCAAGCCGGCCCTACTACGCACAATTTCCTGATTTCGGGATCATCAACCAGATCGAGGGCAACGGGAACTCAAATTATAACTCTTTCCAGACACTCTTGAAGACGCGCGAGTGGCACCGGTTCACCGGACAATTCACCTACACGTGGGCCCACGCGTTTGATGATATGACAGCCTATCGCGGAGCCACTCCGCAAAACAGCTTTGACATTCAAGGCGACTACGGAAACAGCGATTTCGACACGCGCCATAACTTTACGGCATTGCTCAACTACGACTTGCCGAATGGATCGAGTTGGAAACTGCTGACAAACGGATGGACGATGAGCAGTTTGTTGTCGTTCCACACGGGACAGCCGTTTAACATTACATCCAACGTTGATAGCACTGGGACTGGCGAGGGAGTGCAGCGCGTCGACCTGATCGGGAATCCTCAAGCCGGCGTGTCGCACTCGTTCAACAGCGGAGGCGTTACGTGGATCAATCCGGCCGCGTTTGCGGCGCCTGCGCCTGGGACCTACGGCACACTTCCTCGCAACTTTTTATACGGACCGGGATTCGGCGACGTGGACTTTTCCGTGGTCAAGAACACGAAGATTACGGAAAGGATCAACACGCAATTCCGGATCGAGCTATTCAATATCTTTAATCGCAAAAATCTGGCGCCACCCAGCAGCGGGTGCGGTGTAAGCAACTTCAACTCCGCCGCGCTGAGTGACCGCACGTGCCTGGCGGGCAGCGGCTTGGGCGTGACGGCGGATACCATTGGAGACTACAACGGCGCACCCGGGATAGGCCCCGGCGAGGCGTTCAACATGCAACTGGCGCTGAAGATCATCTTCTAACCCAGATCGACTTAGAATTTCGGGCGGGCCTGCCCCTCCGGGGCAGGCCCGGTTTTGTTTAGGGAGGCAAGCTTGGCTCAAGAAATCGGACCATGTTGACGATGCGGTTGCCCAGGCCAAAGGACAAAGATGCAAAGAAATGTGACCTGAGAAAGCGGAACCAACTCTAACCACATATAGAAGAATGGGCGGTTGCCGATTGACAGTTGGTTGGCGGCCGTTGTCACGCGTCGCCGCGCCCTGGCTACAAGTCACTGCGCTCCGTTCTGGAGGCGTGTTTTGCTGGTGGGTTGGCGCGTTTTGATCCAGAGAGGCAGGGCCGCACAGCGCCACCAACGCTTGCGTAAATCAAGTTTGGAGGAAAGCACAAATGAGTGAAGCAGCTCGACAGACGGCGAAAGAAACAACTTCGGCGAAGCCGAAGACCTTTGCGGCAGACGCGTTCGCGGCGGGGAGCCCGACATCGGGTTTGGCTGCGCTCACCATTCCGCGGCGCGAGCCGCGTCCGCAGGATGTGCAGATCGAGATACTTTTTTGCGGCGTTTGCCATTCCGATTTGCACCAGGTGCGCAACGAATGGAAAGAAGTGATGCCGACCGTGTATCCCGTGGTGCCGGGGCATGAAATCGTGGGCCGTGTGACGAAGGTGGGCAGCGCGGTGACGAAGTTCAAGGCGGGCGACATCGCAGCGGTCGGATGTATGGTCGATTCCTGCCGGCAATGCTCGGCTTGCAAGGCAGGTGAGGAGCAGTATTGTGAAAACGGCCTGACGCTGACGTACAACGGGGAAGACAAGATTCTGGGCGGCGTCACGTATGGCGGGTATTCGACTGCGATTGTAGTGGACGAAAAGTATGTGTTGAGCGTGCCTAAGAGCCTGGACCTGGCGGGCGTGGCGCCGCTGCTCTGCGCGGGCATCACTACGTATTCGCCGCTGCGGCACTGGAATGTGGGCAAGGGACAAAAAGTGGGCGTAGTGGGCCTGGGCGGGCTGGGACACATGGGCGTTAAGTTTGCACATGCGTTCGGCGCTCACGTGGTGCTGTTCACCACTTCGCCGAACAAAGCCGCGGATGCGAAACGGCTGGGCGCCAATGAAGTGGTGAATTCGCGCAACACCGAGGAGATGCAGAAGCACGCCGGGAGCTTCGATTTCATTCTGGACACAGTTTCCGCGGATCACGATCTGAACGCGTACCTGCAGTTGCTGAAGCTGGATGGTACGATGACGCTGGTGGGAGCGCCGGAAAAGCCGGCGGCAGTTGCGGCGTTTAATTTTCTGATGAAGCGGCGGAGGCTGGCGGGATCGGCCATCGGTGGCATCCGGGAAACGCAGGAGATGCTGGACTTTTGCGCGAAGCATGGGATCACTTCGGACATCGAGTTGATTCCAATTCAGAAGGTCAACGATGCGTACGAGCGGCTGCTGAAGAGCGACGTGAAGTATCGCTTCGTGATTGATATGGCGTCGCTGAAGTAAGAGGCGATCAAATTATTTGCCGATTACGAAGAAAGACCCGGAGTTGAAGCTGTGGAGATTGCTGGAGTCCCAGAAAATGCTCCAGGTGGAAAGTGGGACTTTGCCCGGGACGCCGCGCGTGTAGAAGATTTGCAGGCCGTCGCGGGACCATTCGGCAGCGCGTTGGTAGGAATCGGTGGAGCCGAGGATGGTGCGGCGCTTCGAGAGAACTTCATAGAGAAAAAAGGTGGAGTTTAGCCCCACTGAATCCGAGGGCGCGCCTGTGGGTGTCTTCAAATAGTAGGCGGAGACGAGCAGCAGATCGGCGTTGATGGGATTCGGGCGAATGGTATCGCTGCTCATCACCTGGAAGGAATCACCATAAATTTCTTTGAGGGCGACGGTTTGTGTCGGCTTGTCGTCGCTCAACCAGTAGGCGTTTTCTAGATCGCTGGCGAGGATCGTGGTCGGCGAAATCCAGCCATGCAGGGCGTCAACCTCTTGCGGAGAAAACTGGGCGGCGGTTTCGGGCGCGTTGACGGGAAGCGTCCAGACCTGCCAGACCTTGCCGTCGTACTTTAGGAAAGCCACGCGGGAATCGTCGGGCGACCAGAAGGCGCTGCGAGCGCTGGTGGTGGCGAGATCGCGCAAGCGGCCGGTGTCCCAATCATAGAGAACAATCGTGCGCTCGGGGCCGTTCGGGGTGTCAGAGCGAGTGTAGAGGAGTTTCTTGCCGTCATGGGAGACGGCGAGTTCGGAGCCTTCGGGCGCGACGGTCCTTCTGATTGCACTGCGGCTGAAAATGACTTTTCCGCTGGAGTCGAGGTAAGCCATCGCTGTTGGGGGCTGAAAATTAGTGATGGGATCGAGGACGGACTTCTTGTCTTTATCTTTGTCCTTGTCTTTATCTTTATCCTTACTTTTATCTTTGTCTTTGTCGTCCGCGCTGTCATCCGGGTCCAACTGATTCTTTTTGCGGAATTCGGGGAATTTTTCGGGGGCGCTCTGGCCGCACCCGTTGAGGATTCCGATCTGCGTGTGCTGCAACTCGACTTTGAAGGTGTACTTGATGTCGGCCATGCCGTCGGAACAGGAATCGCGGGAAAGCTCAACGGCCACGTCGGCGCCCGTGACGGTGTCTTTGGCGTGGTAGACCCAGGAGACGCCAGGTTCGTCGGGAACGATTTCGTCGGGTTCGAGGACGATCGGGGGGTAGCCGGCGCGGTCGAGGCGCTCGGGCCCTTTCATGCCCAGGCGCAAGGACCAGTTAGGCTCATTGCCGTGGGCGAGAATGAGGATGGGGTAGTGGCGCGAAACGGGGGAAGGCATGGGAGCGCTGGAGGCGGGGGGAGCAGGATTTGCCGGCGCCGACGCGGCAGGCTTTTGCCCAGGAGTTTGGGCGCAAGCGAGACTCGCAACGAGCAATAGGCTGCACAGAAATAGAATGCGAGTGAAACTCGATGCGCGCATGCGGAAGGCTCCCCAGAAAATACTGTACCAAGAGGCGCTACGGACGGGCGAGGAGAATGGGGATGCCGTATTCTCAATGCAAAGAGCGAGACATTGAAGGCGCGGGAGGGGTAGGCGAGGAATTTTCTTGACAGGACGAACAAAAAGCGAAACAATGGGCTCGCAACGAGGTGAGCCATGTCCCCAGTTCTTCCCCATACGACGCCGCGTTTCGCGATGCGGCGCCGCCCCGCTCGACGCCCCGCAACACAACTCCTTCCTTTTAGCCCTGCTGAACCAAAGCCAGAGGCCGGCGCCCTTGCCCAGGGCGAAGCCGGCTGGCGTAAGGCAAGTCTGGAAAGCCCAACGGCAGATTGCCCCCTGCCGGAATTTCCGACTTCCCATGCGCCACTGGTGGGCATTGCTCGCCTCGCCGCTGAAGCCCCGGCGGCGGACACGAAGCGGAAGTCTTTGGAGAAGCCGGAGTACTTTTTCCTGCCGGTGAAATCGATTTTGAATAAATGCGATTCGGCGAGGGTGCCGTTTGACTGGACGATCAATCCGTACCGCGGATGCGAGTTTGCCTGCAAATACTGCTACGCGCGATACACGCACGAGTACATGGAGATTGACGGCGGGGAATTCGAACGTAAGATTTTTGTGAAGCAGAATGCGGCAGGATTGCTAAGGCATGATGTGGACCGGAAGTATTCGTACGCGTCGAAGGCTTCCGGTTACACCAAGGCGGAGCACATCGCGATCGGGACGGCGACGGATCCCTACCAGCCGGCGGAGCGGGAATATGGAGTGACGCGAGCGTGCCTGGAGGAATTGGCGAAGCGGGAGGGGCTGAGCGTTTCGATCATCACCAAGTCGAACCAGATTGTGCGCGACATTGATTTACTGAAAGTGATTGCAGTGAAGTCGGCGCTGACCGTGAATATTACGGTCACTACGCTAAGGCCGCGGTTGGCGCGCTTGCTGGAGCCGCGAGCGCCGCGGCCGGATTTGCGGCTGGCGGCGGTAAAGGAGTTGCGCGAGGCGGG
>Ga0137361_10002879_pt1 | contig 11080 bp, 10 predicted proteins | sample Mad1_80_16metaG_FD_104923 | JGI IMG/M metagenome (GOLD analysis project Ga0137361, IMG submission 104923) | Vadose zone soil microbial communities from Angelo Coast Range Reserve, California, USA - Mad1_80_16 metaG | ecosystem: Environmental > Terrestrial > Soil > Vadose zone | place: USA... | reverse complement strand
AGCAGCGTGTAGGTGGTTTTAGCCAGCGAATAGATATCAGCAGCGGGGCTCAAATGTTCTTTGTTGATGAGCAGCGCGCCCGTGTCCAATTGGCCGGTCTGGACCAGTGGGTTGTGTTCCGGCGCGGAGTAGACGTTTGTACCGACGCGCGTAATTGCGCCTTCCATGGCTTCGAGACGGGCCACGCCAAAGTCGGCAATCTTCACCACCTGGCGGTCGGCTGTTAATAACAAATTATGCGGCTTGATGTCACGATGAATAACGCCACACTCATGCGCGTGTGCCAAACCGGAACAAACCTGCTCGAGATAGAACAGCGCCCTGTCGATCGTCAACGGGTGTTGGCGCGAAAGCGCTGACATGTCGCCACCCGACAGATACTCGAGCACGATGTAATGAAAAGTAGTGCCGGCAAGATCGATGGCGGTGCCATGGCCCAGGCGGTTGATGATGTTTGGATGGCGCACGCGATCGAGCGCGACTGCTTCGTTCTGAAAATTTGCAATCAGCGTGTGTTCGAGATCGGCATCAGGCGCGTCCTGAAGAAACATGTTCAGGGCCTTGATGACCACGGTGGTGGGCGCGCCTTCCGGGGCAGCGTTGTCATGCGCTACATAGATCTCGGCATAGCTACCGCGCCCCAGGCATTCAACAATGTCGTAACGGCCATCGAGCCTGCTTTGTTGTAGCTTCAGTTCTGCCATCGTTCGCGCGTTGTCTTTGATGCCGGGCGGCGAATTGAGGGCTATGGGGTAGGCTGCGAAACTGCCGGGGAAACGGTTGCGGAGGGTTTCTGAATTATTTCATCAAGATGTGTTTGCGCCGCTGCCTTGTCCTTGTCTGACTTTAATGCTACTGCGGCGAGTCCGAGCGTCGCCTCTTTCCGCAAAGTTGCATTCTCCGGTGACAAATCTGTCTTTGCAATGACTGCCTCGAACGCTTTCGCTGCTTCATCGATATTTCCAGTTAAGAGGGAAGCGCGCCCGTAGAGATACAGAAATTCAGGCTCAGTAGCATCTAATGGTTTCTGAACGCCTTGTCGTGCTACCTCACCCGGTACCGTCGTCAGCCATGCAGTCGGATTCTGATCAACTTCGCGCCGATTCAGTTCAAAATCTGAAAACGCCTCCGTCAGGCTCGTCGGCAAGGGTGACGGCTGTGCCGCGATTTGATTGTCGGGATCGACGTAGGGTATGGGGCCTTTGTATTTCCTGCCGCCATAAAAAGCCGCGGCGACTGCGCCCAGCACGAGCAAAAATAGAATAAAGCCGCTGGCGAAACCACCACCGCCGCGCGGTTTCTCGGCGGACTTGGTGACGGCAACTTCATCTCTGCGCTCGAAGTTGGTCGGTTCTGCAGTCTGTGCCGCGACGCCTGGAAACACTCTCCGCGAAGCCGGCACGAATTCCGCCTGCGCAGTTTCCTGCGTTTCCATCCTTCGCGCGGCTGGCACAACATTAGCTTCCGGTGTTAGCGTCTCGTCCATCTCGGCGCTGCGCTGCGCGGCTGAGATAGAAGTACCGACGCGGACCACAACGGCAGTCAGGTTATCTTCGGCGCCGCGTTGGTAGCAACGTTCTTTCAGCGCGGCGCAGAGTGCCGGCAGATCATCGTTCAGGATCATCATCTGCCGCAGCTCGTAATCGGGAATGTGTCGCGTGATGCCGTCAGTGCACAGGAGAAACTGCGTGCCGTCTTCCACTTCCAGCACCTTCATATCAACTTCAACACCGTCCTCGGCGCCCAGTGCGCGACTGATAATGTTCTTGCTCGGGTGATTGGCGGCTTGCTCCGCGGTCATGCGGCCCGCGCGTACTTCTTCCTCGACGACAGAATGGTCTTCAGTTTCGCGCAGCAGACGGCCATCGGGTGTCAGGCGATACAAACGCGAGTCGCCAACGTGGCCGATGGTGGCAATGTTGTTTTTGATATGAAGCGCGACGATGGTGGTGGCCATCATCGCAAACTTGGCGTGCTCCTGGGCCATCTTGTGAATGGATGCATTGGCGCGTTGAATCGCAAGCTCCATCAAGTCTTCAACGTCGGCGCCGTCTTCCTTATGGCGAAACGCTTCATCGAGCACTTCAATCGCAGTCTGCGAGGCAACTTCGCCGGCTTCAGCGCCGCCAACGCCGTCGGCTGCCGCGAAGATGCCGCGTTCACTGTCAGCCAAAAACGAGTCTTCATTGAGAGGCCGTTTCTCGCTTAAGCCACGATCGGTGACCGCCGCGGATTTGAGGATCAGCGCGGGCGCGGGATGATTGCTGGGTTGGCTCATTCGACCGCCTCCAATTTTAGTGGCGACACAGGCACGCCCGGCGAGGGCTTGGCGAGCATTTGGTCGCGCGCGTTTCGATGGGAAAAGGCCATCAGCATACCTAACATCGCAAAGCTGGTAACCAGACTAAATCCACCGTGACTAACGAAAGGCAATGTAATTCCAGTCATCGGCAAGGCGCGCAAGATGCCGCCGACATTAACCAGTGCCTGGAAGCCCATGAAAGCTGTTAGGCCGGCTGCGGAAAGCTTGGTAAACATATCACGCGCGTCGAGGGAAGTACGAACTCCGGCCACCACTAGGATGATCACTGCCAGCAGCACGATCGCGCCCCCCGTCAAACCAAGTTCTTCGGCAATTGCCGCATAGACATAATCCGAGTCGGCGATGGGAATGACTTCCGGAAAACCCAAGCCCAGGCCACGGCCCGTATTCTTGCCTGAAGCAATGCCAAAAACGGCCTGTGCCGGTTGGAAAGCCAGCTTATCAAACCAGACATCGACGTTAACAATCTTCTGCATCGCCGGACTTTGCTCGGCAAGTTGTTTGAGCTGCGGATCGTTGTTGAGTGCTTCCTGATAATCCTTCTTCCACCAGGAAACTTCCGGCGACGGCGGATCGAAACCGTCCAACCACAAATGAAACCGCTGCTGAATTCGCGCCGGCAGCATTGTCTGAATGGGACGCGCGATAGTCGGCAGCAGCGGCACTCTCTCTTGAACGTCGCGGGGCAATGCGCCAACGACGAGAATACTGATGACCAGCAACACCGAACCGACAAACAAGAGCAACTGCGGCCAGCGTCTAACGGCAACAAGATAAAGCGTCGTGTAAGCGCCGCTGAAGATCAGCATCTGGCCAAAATCTTTTAGGGCGAAGAAGGGAACGAACGGCAACATCGCCATCACGAGCAGAGGCACCACATCACGCGCGCGCGGAATGCCCCAATACGTTTCACCAAGATCTTTGTAGCGCGCCGTTAAGATTCCCGCGAAGCCCAGCAGAAAAGGAATCTTCGATGGCTCCCACGGCGTCATATTTCCCAGGGCTTTGCCGGCGCTCGAGGTGACGACCGCCGCCGCCAGTGGCACCAGGGTCAGCAGAACCACGATGAAACTGTTGCGTTGCAGCCATAGCAGAAAGCCATCGCGAACACAGAACATGTAGGCCACGGCGAACGCCAGAAAGGAAAAGATGGGAATCCAGGTATAACTCGAAGTTAGTGCGTCGCCGATTGAATAATTGGCTGCGCGGCGCGGCAATTGATCCAGGTCGATCGACGATGCGGGTGTGACCGGCAAAGCCATCATCTGTTTCTTTGCGGCATCATAGTTCTCAATGATGTAACGCGTGCGCAGCGCCTCCATCTTTTGCTCGCGTGCCGCCGATTTGTTGCGCGCGTTGTATTCAGGATCGCTGTAGAGCCGGTATTGGACCAGCAGGCCGATGGAGAAAAGCAGGACGGCAGTCGTAAACAGAATCCACTGCCCCCTGTAATTCATTACCCGCGAAAGCCAAAGCACCGCGGCCAACAGCGGTACGAACATCAGCAGATCCCGTATGGCGCCGATGGTGGACGTTTCATAACCGCGCAGCAGGCCTCCGCGGTGAATCGCCCAGTAACCCGCAATCTCGAAAAGAAAGATCAGCAGAATGATTAAAAGATGTGATGATGCGCGATTCTTCATAAACCAGAGGTCTGAAGTTAGAAGTCAGAAGAACCCTATTTCCATTCGAACGTTTTAAGTCATTTCACTGTGTTGGCGTTGCCGCCGCGCGCGGCCGCCGTTGAGCCGGAGCCTGGCCTTGATTTGGCTGCTGATTATTTGGTTGACTCCGGACCGAATTGAAATAGCCAAGATCTCTTGCCTTCAACACTAAAGCCGCCGCTATTGGGGCAGCGGATTTCGATCCGTAGCCGCCGCCTTCGACGATTACGGCAATCGCCAGTTGTGGCCGCTCCAGCGGAGCGATGCACAAAAACCAGGCATCAACGCGCGGATGCTCTTCGTCCATGATGGTCTCTTCATATTCACGAATGATATTGCCCTTGTTGTCCTTTTCTACGCGGTGCCGCGTTTGCGGTTCTCCCGTCTTCGGGTCGTAAACCGGAACGATCTTCTGCGCCGTGCCTGTCTTGCCTCCAGTGTTAATGCCAGCCGCTTGCACTGGAGCAAAAACTTCCCGCGCCGTACCCCTGGCCCCACCAGTAACGCGACCCATGATGCTGCGCAGCGTCGCCGCTACTTGCGGCGACATCACTTGCTTGAACATTTCCGGCGGGCGATTGAATTCAATCCTGGGCTTCATCAATCGTCCATCCATGTTTGCAATTGCAGCCGCAGCCAGCGCCATCTGAAATGGTGTCATCTGGCCCGCGTATCCCTGACCGTAACCCATCAGCGCCAGGTCGTACCTTGTCACGCCCTTACCAGTGACGATGGTGGCTTCGCGCGGGGCAAGTGCGCGCTTGACGGCATCGCTGCTGGCGTTCCAGATCTCCGGTTCCTTTCGACCGCGCAAGGCCTCCGTTGGCGTATCGTAAGTGCCAATGCCCAGCAGTTGCGCGGCGACTTTCAGCCGCTCGGCGCCGAGCTTCACGCCCATTTGTGCGAAGTATTGATTGCAGGAAACTTCAAAGGCGGTGTCGATGCCGATGCGTCCGTGCACTTCGCCGGCGCCGCCGTCGTCAAAAATAGCGTTTGCGCCCGGCGCTGCGACATAGCCGCCGCCGCTACAGGTGAACTGCGTGTTCTGTTCACCCGCGAGAAAAGCGGCCGTCATCGTCACGGTCTTAAAGGTGGAGCCGGGAATGTAATAAGCGCCAAGCGCGCGGCTCACCAGCGGGCGATCGCGTTGGTTGGCTTCGAGCTTAATCCAGGTGGCTTCGTCTTCCACTTCTTTCAAGCTGTATGACGGCTCGCTGTAAAGCGCCAGCACCTCGCCGGTTTGTGGATTGAGCACGACAACGGCGCCGTGCTTTCCTTTCAACTGATCCAGGGCGGTCTGTTGCAGGTCGCGATCGATTGTTAAGCGCACATCGGTGTTGCCTTTGATGTTGATGGTATGGCCCTCGGCAACTTCGAGCGCTTCGGGCAGCGCGCCGCTTTGCGTCCCAAACAGCGCGCGCTCAAGGCCCGGATCGCCGCGATCGGAACCAAAGATCTGGGCCATGGCCTGGTCCATCGGGTAGTCGCGGTAAATGTTGCCGCTGGAATCGCGACGATATAGCGCCAGGGCGTTTTCGAGTTTGCCGCTGCGATCCAAAATCCAGCCGCGCAATGTCGATTCTGACAGACGCCGGTTGCGCAAGTCTTTGTAGCTTAGTTCCTGAAACTTTTCGTTGTTTTCTGCGGCATAGTGGGTCCAGTAAACATGAAAGCCGAAAACACCCACAGCCAGCAACACGAATAGCCAACGCAACGCGCGCAGGCCACGGTTGGTTGAGGTCGAGCCGAGACGCCGCTTGACTGCTTTGGGTAGATCTTCAGCGACCGCGAGTGGAGTGATGACACCGCGCCGGCGGTTTCGAAAAACCGACACCAGCAACAGCAAAGCGATTAGCGTAAGGCCAGCGAGATAAATCAGTGTCAACGTTGCCGGCACTCTTTCCGGCACGGTGACGGATGGCACGGGAGTGGCGGATTGAAAGAACAGGAAGAGTGTCATCGTTATTAGCTACTTTAATAACTCATTCATTTCTGCGAAAACGAACTTCGACGTCGCCAAATCCCACCACGTCGCCATCCACGATCTGCCGCGCTTCGCCATACGAGATGCGACGGCCATTTATAAAAGTTCCATTTGTCGATCCGGTGTCGGCGACCAGCAATGTTCCTTGTTGATTCATCAGCAGCGTGGCATGAATTTTGGAGACGCTTGTATCGTGCAAGGCAAGCTCGTTATCAGTAGCGCGTCCCACATTCAAACGACGGCCGCCGGGCTTGAACACGAGTGGCACTTCACGAGTGCCATTGCTCATCGTGACGCGCGCCGTCACGCCCACGTCGGGAATCGGCGGCACCCCTTTTGGCGGGGCAGGCAAATGCTTTGCGCGCTTTTCTTCATCTTCGCGCCGCAGCTTTTCTTCAAACTCGCCGAAGGTCGGGTCAACGGTAATGCCGCTGGTAAAGATATCCACTTCCGTTTCGACTTTTACCGGCCCCAGCGTGCGATAACGATGATCATTTATGTGGTCGATGGCGGCGGCCAGGACTTCAGTCTCCAGGTCTTTGATTATTTCTGTGGGCGCTTCCGAGTGCGTGCCCCATTCGACCTTCAGTTTTAGGTGATGAGGCGCGATGCGGCCACTGCGTCCTTCTTCGCGCACGCGGTCGTCAATAGTTTTCTTCATGCGCTCGATGAGTTGCGAAGTTGTCAGGCCACCTTTAGGCGCGATGGTGCGCCCGAATTTGCGATCGACGACTTCGCCCATGCTTTCCAGCACGCGCCGCAGCAAGCGTTCAGGCAGGGCCTCTTCGCGTTTCTTTTTCTTTGGCTGATTGATTTCGTCTGCCATCGTGTGCAGAAAACGCAGCTTGATCACGCTGCGCAAGAAACGAAAACTAAACTGCTCGGAAACGACGCTATTCTACTTTAAACGGAAGCTTCGACAATAGCGCGCTCGAAAATTATGAAACAAATATGGCGGTCGGGAGTGGAAAACTCATGAAAGGAATTAAGCTGCTTCTGGCGGTTATTGCCTCCTTGTTGTGCGGGGTAGTGCTCGGCGCTTATTTGTTTTCAGACACGCGGCCGCGTCCATTTCTATTGACGCGAAATTGTGAAGGGAACTGTTTCCGGCCGAATGAACTAGTTGGCCTGCTGACGAGCGTCGCAATACAAAGACTTCCCGAGTTTGTTCCGGGAGTGATAAAGGAAACTGACAAGACTATCGTAATCGAGCAACCAGGTGCGCACACGGGAATTCACTATCTCGTTATTCCAAAAAAAGACATCAGGAATGCCGGCGATCTGTCAGATTCTGACCGCGAGTCCCTGATTGATCTTTTTGCTGTGATGGGCGAAATAATTCGGGAGAAGAATCTTACTGATTATCAAATCATGACGAATGGGCCAGGGTACCAGACCGTGAGCTATCTGCATTTTCATTTAGTGGCAAGGTAGTCTCGCTGCCGCGCCGCCTCGTAAAGCAACACGCCTGCCGCCACCGATACATTCAAACTTTCAACCGGCGCTTGCATCGGGATTCTTGTAGCTTCAGCCGCCGCTTCGATTTCAGCGCGCGTCAAGCCACTTGTTTCCGGCCCCAGAATTAAGGCGCGCGGTATGGTCCAATCGATGTCGGTGTAGAGCGTCGTAGCATCGAGGTCAGCACAAACTGTCTTTATGGCCTGCTGCGAGCACCATTCAATTACCTTCGCATAACTTGGCCGAAACCAGATCGGCAGCCGGAAAGCTGCTCCCATCGCTCCGCGCAATGCTTTGGGCGAAAACGGGTCGGTCGCATTTTCAGTTGCAATGGCACCCGTTACACCTGTGGCTTCAGCAGTACGCAGTATCGCTCCGACGTTCACTGGATTGGTGATGCGATGCATTACCACAATCAAAGGTGTTCCGCTTTGTTGCCGCGTGAGCTGTACTTCCGTCATCTCCGGCCGCGTCGCAAGCATGACGATGCCCTGTGGTGTTTTGCTGTAGGAGATTGAAGCGAGCAACTTCTCACTGACAGCTGCGACGCGCTCGCTGGACGCAGCAAACTTTTCAATCGACTCGGCCGGTTTTGTTTTTTGTGCCAGCTCATCGGAAAAGATCAACGCGCGAATAGGCAGTTTGGAGTTCACCGCTTCTTCGCAAAGACGCAATCCTTCGACGAAGATCATTTCCTCAACTTTGCCGTCGCGAACGGTGCGTGCCTCGCGCAGCAGGGAATTGTCTTTGCTGGTAATTCTTTCCGTCATTTGTCTGGATAGCTACGGCTCGTCACTCAAGCAAGCAACCATGAGATTACTTGGATTGAACGTCTGATCGCTTGTCCAAGCCTCTGTTCCTTTCATTCGACAACGATCTCTGCCCAAATGGGCCAGTGATCGGAAACGTTCAATGGCCGGGCGACACCCCAGTTTGCAATCTTCAGATTCCGATAAAAAATCCAATCGGCGTGCAAACGAATTCCCGCGCCACGCCACGTGGGCGTGCCTGTCGGAATTGGTGTTTGAAAGCCTCGGGACTCCATGAAAGCCTTTGTCTCCGCGCATTTTTGTTGCGACAGGGTGTTGAAGTCGCCAACTACCAACGTAGGTCCTGAATGTCTCGCAGCTTCTTCAGTCAACACTTCAAGTTGTTCTAACTGCCCGTCAACTGCCGCGTGCGGATCAACATGAGCGTTAAGCATTCGCAGTTTCTTATTGCCCAGCGAAATGGTTGCAGCCATCGCGAGCCGCGGCCTCCAGGGACACTCGTGCCACGGCAAATCAATACGCGTCACGTCTTCCAGCGGGAAGCGGCTCAGCAAAGCAACGCCGGTGTCTCCGGTATCATGCAGCCCGATCTGTTCTTCAAAATCAAGCCACCATTGCCGCGCCACCGGTGTTTGTCCCCGCGGGATGCCGGCGGGCGCATGTACCCACGACACTTTCATCGCTTCCGCCAATTCGCGTGCGACATGATGTCCGCCTGCCCGCGTGGTTTGTTTATCTGCTTCCTGTAAAGCCACCAGGTCCGGGATAGGCATTAGTTTGGCCGAGCTGAAAACTTCCGCGGTGTGGCGAATATTTTCACCAACTTGATTCGCACGTCTGCGGTTTCCATTAATACCAAGCTTGCGCAGCAGTCCGCTCGATATCAAAAAGCGGCCAACTGCGTAGCGAATGTTGTATGATGCAAGCACGAGTTTTGAGCGCTCGCCGTCGCCCGTTGGCGGCGGTTGCGGATCACCAAACTCAAGCTTTTCCGAATCTCTCAGCGGGGGAATCGCAGTTAACATCGCAACGTATCTTTACGCGAAATGATTCCGAACGACAAATTCAAATGCTGAACGCATCGTTGGTATAAAGTGCCGTCCACATTTCAACCCAATCTGGCTAGCAATTACAACAACGACCCTCAACCAGTTTTTATTCCGACAACTATATGATTCGAACCGTAATCGCTGTGATTGACGACATGTTTTTGGCCTCGAAAGTACGAGCCACGGCTAAAGCTCTAGGCATGATGGCTGTTTTTCCGCGCGGCCTCGACGCGCTGCGACACCTCATTGTCGATAGCACGCCCGACATTATCGTAGTCGATCTACAACACGCAAAGCTCGATGCTATTTCGGTGGGTAGGGAATTGAAAACTGACGAAAGCTTGGCGGGGATTCCGGTGATCGGGTTCTTTTCCCACGTTGAAGTCGAGCTGCAGCGGAAAGCAGTCCAGGCGGGCTATGATCAGGTGATGCCGCGTTCCGTATTCTTTGGTGAGCTGGCAAATATTCTGTCTGGCGAAATCAAGAAAGCCTAAGACATTCTTAACCTACCGGCGCCGGCGCGATGACTTCGTGAATTGCGCGGACTTCACTGACAAGCCGCTCATATTGATCCAACGTCAAAGCTTGTGCTCCATCGGACAGAGCGTTATTCGGCGAATCGTGCACCTCGACAATTAGCCCATCGGCGCCCACTGCAACCGCGGCGCGGGCCAGCGGAGTCACCATAAAGTTTTTGCCGGTCCCATGCGAAGGATCAACGATAACGGGCAAATGTGAAATTCGCCTGACAGCTGGAATGGCGGCGAGATCGAGAGTGTTCCTGGTGTGCTGCGAGAATGTGCGAATGCCGCGCTCGCAAAGAACCACGCGATAGTTTCCTTCAGCCATGATGTATTCGGCCGCGAGCAGCCATTCGTCGAGAGTCGCCGACAAGCCGCGTTTTAATAGCACTGGCAAACTCGACTTTCCCACGTGTCGCAACAGCGTAAAGTTTTGCATGCTGCGCGCGCCGATCTGAATCATGTCTGCGTAGCGCTCAACCAGATCAACTCCGGGTTCATCCAACGCCTCGGAAACAATCTTTAGTCCGTACGTTTCGCGAATCTCTGCGAGAATCTTTAAGCCTTCTTCACCCAAACCCTGAAACGCATAAGGCGACGTGCGCGGTTTGAAAGCGCCGCCGCGGAAAAAGCGCGCACCGCTGTGCCGCACAACTTCGGCAACCGCAAAAGCCTGGCTGCGACTTTCGACAGCACATGGACCAGCAATTATGGCCAACTCGTCGCCGCCAATGGCGGCATCGCCAACGCGCACTACTGTCTTTTCCATGTGCAAATCAAGTGTGACCAGCTTGTATGGCTTGCTGACGCGAATGGCTTCTGCCACGCCCGCGAGATTTTCGAAGTGCGAAGGGTCAATTGCGCCCGCGTTTCCGGTGATGCCAATGGCGGTTCGGGCGGCGCCAGGCATGGGATGCGCTTTGTAGCCGAGCCCTTCAATGACGCGCACAACGATCTCGACCTGGCCGTCAGTGGCATCAGCTTTCATTACGATCAGCATGGTTTAGTTAGGAATCGCGAGAATGATCTCCAAAGCTCTATTACTTGCGATAAACCTCTCGACAATGGCGCACATAATGAACGAGCACTTGTCTGGCCTGCTAATTGACTCCATACACGATACGATAGTCTCCGACCCTTACGCGGTATAGTTGCCCTCCGCCTTCCAACTTCAGCGCCTGTCGTGGGAAAGGATTTTCCGCCAACAAATCCAGACTGTTAATAACGCGGGTAATCACGGATTTCGGTATTGAACGCAAATCCTTTTCAAACGACGGTTTGAGGATGACTTTATATGAGGCCATCCTTCTT
>Ga0137361_10002876_pt1 | contig 11093 bp, 5 predicted proteins | sample Mad1_80_16metaG_FD_104923 | JGI IMG/M metagenome (GOLD analysis project Ga0137361, IMG submission 104923) | Vadose zone soil microbial communities from Angelo Coast Range Reserve, California, USA - Mad1_80_16 metaG | ecosystem: Environmental > Terrestrial > Soil > Vadose zone | place: USA... | reverse complement strand
TAATCACACCCACCGAGACATGGAGGGGGCGGCGTGCGGAGGAGGAGAAACGCGTTCGGCGCGATGGCGTCGGCCGTTGTCTTTGTGTGCGCCTTGGCGAGCGGCCAAGCCCTGGCGGCAGCGGCCGCTCCCGCTTCCCCGGCACAGCAGGCGCCATCCGAACTTATGCTCGGAGCGATGCAATCGAACGGCGCCCCGGCATCGCCGCCGCCCTTCGTGCGGCCCAGTGTAAGGGCGGTCCGCATCGATACCTCCGAAGCGCCCAAAATCGACGCCGATCTCTCCGATCCGGTCTGGGCGAAGGCAGCGATCATCGACAATTTCACGCAGAGATCGCCCAATCCCTACGAGCCCGCCACCGAACGCACCGTGGTGCGCATCCTCTACGACGAGAACAACCTCTATATCTCGTTTTACAATTACGACAGCCGGCCCGACCAAATCGTGGTTCGCAACATGCAGCGGGACGGCCAGGTCTACACATCCGATTCGGTCATGGTTTATCTCGATCCGGGGCGGACACGGCGCAACGCTTACAATTTTGAGATTGGCGCGTCGGGAGGGCGAACCGACCAGCTCGAACTCAATAACGTCCAGGAAGTGAGGGAATGGAACACGATCTTTGAGGCCAAAGCGCGCGTCGTGCAGGACGGGTGGGTGGCGGAGTTTGCGATTCCCTTCAAGAGCCTCTCCTATGAGAAGGGCGACACCACTTGGGGCTTCGACGTCGGACGCCGGATCTACCACAAGAACGAGCGCGTCCATTGGTCGGGCTTCAATCCCGCGCTCGACTTTACCGACGTCAGCATGACCGGCGACCTCGTCGGCATCGAAAATGTCAGCCAGGGCATCGGACTCGACGTCCAGATCTACGGCGCGCTGCGCGCAAAACACGATTGGCAGCTTCAGGGCGATGGCGCCGGGTTGAGCTTCACGGCGGGAGGCAATGCCTTCTACAAGGTGACGCCGGCATTGACCGACACGCTCACCGTCAATCCCGATTTCTCGGATGCGCCGTTGGACATCCGCCAGGTCAACACGACGCGGTTCTCCCTCTTCACTCCCGAGACACGCGATTTCTTTTTACAAGATGCGGCTGCGTTTGAGTTTGGGGGTCGCAGTTTTGGCCGTAACAACCAGGACCGCGTATCGAACAATGGGCGGCCGTTTTTCTCGCGGAATATCGGCCTCGTGCAAGGACGGCCGGTAAGCCTGATCGTCGGCGACAAATTGTCCGGACAGTTGGCGGGATTCGACGTCGGCGCGTTCGGCGTTTTGACCGACAAGACGCCTACCGGGGAGGACCAGCAGATTTTGGCCGTGGCGCGCGTGACGCATCCGATCTTGGCCGAATCGAAGATCGGTTTCGTCTTCACCTACGGCGATCCCACGGGACTGACGCAAAATATGGTGACGGGCGCAGACCTTCAGTATCGCAATTCGCACGTCTTCGGCGACAAGGTGCTGCAGGCGGACGCCTATTACATGAAGAGCTTTTCGAGCACCGCCGGCAATGACGACTCGGCTGCGTTCGCGCTCAACTTTCCCAACGAGCCCTGGTCCGGCGATCTCTTGATCAAGCAGATCGGCCGGAATTTCACGCCCGCACTTGGCTTCGTCAACCGTAGCGCGATCCGGCAATATGTCGGTACCGTGGAACATCTGACACGTTACCGGAATAGGTACCTCAACACGCTGGAATTCGGCACCGATTTCGAGTTCGTCACCGATCTGAATGACGTGCTGGAGTCGCGTGAGAACGACGTGTTCGTGCGCGCCAGATCCCGAATCGGCGACCAGGTCACGGTGAAACTGATCAATTCGCTCGAGAACGTGCCGGCGCCGTTTCTTATCGCCAACACCGTTCCGATACTTCCCGGAACCTACGAATGGAACAACTTCGACGTGGCCACGCGCACCTTCAGCGGCCGGCTGATCACGCTGAACGGCAATGTGACGTGCTGCAGCTTCTACAACGGCACCGCCGTACACCCGCGAGCGGAGATCGTCTTCCGCCCCAGCATCTATTTCGAGATCAGCACGTCCTATGAGGGCAACTTCATCGATCTGCCCACCGGCAAGATCGATATCCATATCGGGACCGTGGACGCGGTGATCAATTTGACGCCCGACATGCAGGTCGCGCTCCAGGCCCAATACGACAACATCAGCGACAATTTCGGCTTCTCTGCGCGCTACCGCTGGGAATACCGCCCGGGCAATGAAGTCTTTGTCGGCATAGGACAGAGCGCGGTGATCGACAACCGTGGCTTCGTTGCGCGGACGACGCAGGCAACAATCCGCGTGGGCCACACTTTCCGATTCTGAGATCTAGCGAGCGACGCCTGCCTGCTGGCCTGCCATCCGAAGCTGCGAAGCAATCAACAGCCCACCTTCGCCCTGCGGGCTTCGGTGGCCCACCTGCGCTGCTGCGCAGCGCAGGTTGGAGCGGGCGATGGGAATCGAACCCACGACATTCAGCTTGGGAAGCTGACGTTCTACCTCTGAACTACGCCCGCGCTTTGCATATTCATATCATAGCTGTCTCTCGCGGACCTTGTCCGCCTCCGCGCGCCGCACGGGGTGTCATGGCACGCCGATACGATCCGAATTCCCTTTGGACTTTTGAGGGGCCGCACCCCTGAAATGCGAAGGCGGCCGATCCGGCCCCGAGGACTCGGGTGGACCTAGCCGCCTAACGCTTGCCCCCTGCGAATTTCGGGGCCTTGCGTGCCCTCGCCCCCGACAGACACGCATCCGGTACTTTGAATGAAGTGTTTATGGTTGCAATGAGATTTCGAAGGCGCGATGCGTTTCTGCCGCTCCGTGTGGAGGAAATGACACAGTTTTGCGAAGACTTCGGTCAGGGCAGCCGGAAATGCTTCGAAAGTTTCAAGCCTTGGCGCTGGTAGTTCGACCCAAGGGCTTGGCCGTACACCTGAGGCGGCGTGTCCGTTAACCGTTCGAAGATGAGCCGCCCGATGGTTTGGCCGTGTTCCAGCACGAAGGGCACTTCCCGCGAGCGGACTTCCAGGACGGCCCGCGCGCCGCGCCCCTGTCCTGCTTCGTGGCCGAATCCCGGATCGAAGAATCCGGCATAGTGGACGCGGAATTCTCCGACCAAGGGATTGAACGGCATCATCTCGGCCGCGAAGTCGGGCGGAACGCTGACGGCCTCGCGCGAGGCGAGAATGTAGAACTCGTCGGGATCGAGCACGATGCCTGCGCTCTTGCGCGCATAGACGGGATCCCAGAAGTCGAGCGGGTCGTAGGCCGCGCGCGCGTCCACGTCGACGACGCCGGCATGGCGGCGGGCCCGCCAGCCGACCTGTCTCGTCATGGAATCGCCGCGCAGATCGGCCGAGAGCGCCAAACCGCCCTCGATGTCGGCTTCGCCGTCGACGAGCCCGACTTCGTCGTGCAGGCGCTTCAATTGCGTGTCGGTGAACTGGGGCGATCCGTGACGCAGGCGAAGCTGGTTCAGCCGGGAGCCTTTGCGCACCAGGATTGGAAATGTGCGCGGAGAGATCTCCGCGTAAAGCGGGCCGTGGTAATTCTCGTCGACGCGGTCGAAGGCTTGCGCATGATCGGTGATCAGCCGCGTGAAGACGTCGAGACGGCCGGTCGAGCTTTTGGGATTGGCGATGCCGGAAATCCGAAACGAAAGCTCGAGCTTTTCGGCGAGCGGCACGAGATAGACGCAGCCCGTTTCCAACACCGCGCCGGCTTTCAGGTCGATCTCGTGAATCGCCATGTCACTGAGCTTGTCGGTGACGCGCGCGTCGCGTCCGGGGAGAAAGCTCGCCCTGAGGCGATAAGCCATCGCGCCAAGTCTCAAATCGATGCTCGCCGGCTGGATCTGCTCGTCGCCGATTTCTTCGGTCGCCAATACTTCGCGGCGAGCACGAATCAGCCGCCGCAACACGTGGCTCGGCAGGATTCCGGTGGAATGCTTGCCGTACGGACCGTCCGTGCCCGCCAAATCGTGGGGGCCGTCATCGAAAGGCAGGCCTGCAATCGGTGTCGCCACGGCGTGTCTCATGCCCGCCTATTAAACGGAATCGGGTCCATCAAATAGCAGCTGACAAATAAGTCCCAAGAATATTCGAGAGTTCCCTAACCCAGCTGTTATTGGGGTTCCTGGATCAGGCGCATATAGAAACCGACCGCTGGTCCGAGATCGGAGATCGCGATTCGTTCGTTGGTGCCATGCACGCGGGGCAGGTCGCTCGCATCCACGGGAAAGGGGCGAAAGCGCAGCACCGCATCCGCGACCGGCAGATAATGGCGTGAATCGGTGGAAGCAGGCATCAGATCCGGTGCCACGGGAACCGCGAAATTGGCTGCAATTTGCCGTGAAATATAGGCGTAGGCGCGACTCCCCAAGTCGACGGCCTTCGAGGCCTGGGCTTGGTTTTCGCTGAGTACGTTCACGTCCACGCCGGGATCGTTGATGGCTTGCTTCACGTGGGCGATCGCCGAATCGATGCTGTCGCGCTGATGCGTGCGCACATTGATCACGGCGCGCGCCATTGGCGGAGTGCCGTTCGCCTTGCCCTCACCCGGCGCAGTCTCAGGCACTATTGTGGTGCCTAGGATCACCGCCGTTTCCGCGTTCGACTCCATCGCACCCACTACCATCGGCTTCAGCAACCAGAGATTGGCGAGCTTGACACGCTCACTGAACGGAACCAGCGGCGCAAGCACTTCAATCTTGGCGCGCTGAATATCGTCGAGGTCGGAAACGAAGGGACGGTTAAGAACGGCCTTGAGCGCATTGTCGATTCGCGGCGCGGCGTTGCGGGCGGGCCGTGCCGCTTGCCCGCTTTCGCCCTTGGCGACGAGTTCGAGACCGACAAAACCCTTCTCCGCCACAGAGAGAAAGGCAACGGGCTCGGTCACTCCCGGATAAGGCTGGTTCAGAATCGGAGTGCCTTCGTCCAGCACCCAGGCAAAATGCACGCCGCGCGATTGCAGCGCCGTGGCGATGGCAGCATTGCCTTTGCCGCCCACTTCCGCGTCTTCGCCGAGGGCGAACATGATGGTGCGGCGTGGCTGGAATCCGGAGGCCGCAAGACGCTCACCGGCCTCGAGGATGGCGATGGCAGAGCTCTTGTCGTCGAACGCGCCGCGGCCCCAAACGAATCCATCGGCGATGTCGCCGGCAAAAGGCGCGTGCTTCCAATCCTTTTCCGTACCGGGCGCCACCGGCGTAACGTCCAAATGCGCCATCAACAGCACCGGCGGAAGATTCTCGTCGGTGCCCCGCCAAACGAACAGCAGACTCTCCCCGAATTGCTCTTGTGGCGCTGCTTCATGAAGGTAGCGATAGGTCCTCTCCATCCAGGTGTGCATCTCCTGAAGAGCAGTAGACCTTTCTTTCACCTTCGCGCCGTTGACGTAGGAGACGGTTTGGAAGCGCAGCGCCTGTGCCAGATGGGCCGCCGCCAAATTCGAATCGATCGGAGGCGGCGGCGGGGCGCTGGCTTCGACGGGCGCGGGGACCAGCATAGCGCGCGCAATCGCGACGGCGCCGACGAGAGCTGCCGTACCGACAACCGCAATGATGGCCGCGATGCCGATTGTCTTGCGCTTCATTGCCTGTCCCTGGCTGACATTGCCATCATCTCGTTTACAGGAATCTGCGTGTTTCGGCGACAGCCTCCGCGAGGCTGCAGCGCAAAATCGGCGCCTCCGGCGGCAGCGCGACCAGCAGCCGGCTCGGACAGGCGGCATCGAGGATGACGAATACGCCCTTGTCGTTCTCGCTGCGAATGAGCCGGCCGAACGCTTGCTTCAAGCGCAATCGGGCGATGAGATTGTCATAAGTTTTGCCGAAGCGTTCGCGCCGCGCTTTGTGCAGTATTGTCGGCTTGGGCCAGGGCACCTTGTCGAAGACACAAAGCCTCAGCGAGCGGCCGGGCACGTCGACGCCGTCGCGCAGGGCATCCGTCCCGAGCAGACAGGCATTCTCCTCGGCGCGGAAGAGATCGACCAGCGTGCCGGTATCGAGCGCATCGACGTGCTGCGCGTAAAGAGTGAGCCCGGCTTCGGCAAGCGGTGTCTGGATGCGGGCGTGAACCGCTTTCAGCATGCGCACTGCGGTGAAGAGACCGAGCGCGCCTCCGGACGCGGCGAGGAACAGCTCGCGATAGGCCGCCGCGATTTGGTCTATTTCGCGTCTATCGATGTCGCGGACCACGATAATACGCGCCTGCCGCGGCCAGTCGAACGGCGATCCGAACAGCGCGCGTGTCGGCGGTTCAGGCAGATGGTGCGCGCCGACCCGCACTTCGGCCGAGCGCCAATCCTGCGCGTCTCCACCGCCGACGTCGCGCAGCGTGGCCGAGGTGATCAGCACGCCATGCGCCGGCTTCAGGATCGCCTCGGCGAAGGGAATGGTCGGATCGATCCAGTGACGCTTCAGTCCCACGTCGACATCGCGTCCGTCATCGCGGGAGACTTCGAACCAATCGGCGAATTCCGAAGCTTGCGTCGTGTCGTCCTCGAGCGTCGCCAACATGTCCCGCCACGAAGGAATAAGCAGACGTCCGCGCCGCTCGATTCCGCGCGCCGCCGCTTCCAGACGAATACGCAGATTGGCCTCGAGATCGGCTGCTTTAAGGTCCAGGCGCCGGCGCAAACGTGCCGCAAGGCGTGCCAAGGGACCGATCAGGCGCGCCAGGCTATGGTCGAGCGCGCGAGCGGATGCGTGCAATTCGGGCGGCACGGGCCGGCTCTCCGCTTCGCTGCCATATTGCGAATCCGCCGCCGTGCTTTGAGCGCGAACGTGAGCAAAGGCATGAGCGAGAAAGGCTTCTCCGGGCCCGCGCGGTCCACCGCCCTTGATCCGGGCGAGCCAACCATCCCCCGCAAGGGCGGCAGATGCGGCGACCGCCCCTTCAAGCGCTGATATTGCCTCGTCGTCTTCGGCTACGAGTTCGCGCGCGCGCTCATGGAGCCCCCGAGCACGCGAGCTCTTTCCTTCGGGACCGCGCAGCCAGCGTCGCAATTCGACCATTTCGGCGCCCGAAAGATGCGTCGAGAAGGCCGAGTCCGCCGCGTCGAACACGTGATGGCCTTCGTCGAAGACGTAACGCACCCGTCTTTCCGGCGCGACATCGTCGGCTTCTTCGGCGCGAATACCGTCCTGGGTGGCTTGCGCCATGACGAGCGCGTGATTGGCGATGACCAAGGGGGCATGACGCGCGCGCCGCAGTCCGCGCTCGATGAAGCAGGTGCGATAATGCGGGCAGGCCGCGTAGATGCATTCGCCGCGCCGGTCCGTCAGTTCGCGCAAGGGAACGGAGGCGGCGAGAAATGCGGGAAACCCCGCTCCGGTCAGATCGCCGTCCGGCGTTGCCGCGACCCACCGCGCGATCAGGCCGAGCGCCACCATGCGTTGCCCGGATTGCATGGCGTTGCGCTTTGCCGCGTCTTCGAAATTGAGCAGGCAGAGATAATTCTCGCGTCCCTTGCGCAGCACGGCCTTCTCTTCGCGTTCGGCCGGGTCGGGATAGAGCTTCGCGGCCTCCTGCAAAATCTGACGCTGCAGATTGCGCGTATAGGTCGAGATCCAGAGTCCCGGGCCATTGCGTTCCGCCCACAACGAAGCGGGAGCGAGGTAGCCGAGAGTCTTGCCGGTGCCGGTCCCCGCCTCGACAAGGGCAATGCGCGGGGAACCGGCGCGTTCGCGTGGCGCAAACGCCGTCATCGCGGCGGATGTAAACTCACGCTGCTGCCTGCGAACGCCGCCATAGGCGCGCACCAACCCATGCAACCGCGTTTGCGCCTCTTCCTCTTCAATGGGCTGTTGGCGAGAGCCGCCCGGGGGGGCGCTATCCTCCCATTCGTTCAGGCCGCGCCAGGCGTCGAATCCGGAGAGCGGACTGACCATGCGCTCGGGTTCACCCAGCACAGAGAGCACGGCCGGTCCCCAGCGCCAGCCGGCTTTCGCCATGGCCGCCGCTGTCTTTCGGGCTCGTTCCTTTTCGTCCCGAGAAAGCGCAAGCAGCCCGTCCAGCAGAACGCCAGCCGCGCGATGGAGCGCAGGCGCGGATTCCTCCGCTGTGCGCGGTTCTGAAAGCTTCAATGCGCGGGCAAGGCCCAAAGGGCTCGGCAGGCAGGGTTCGCCAGGGCGCGCGAATGCAAAGAGCTCGAGCACGTCGAACATGGGTTGCAACGGCCGCGTGCCCAGCCGCGCCGATACGAAAAGGGCGTGACAGACCAGAACCTCGCCGCTTGCAACGATGTCTCGCGCTTCTCTGGAAGAGAGCTTCCGCGTTTCGCCCGAGGGCACGGCGAGCACCGCGCCGCCGCCGATCATTGCAAGCGCCGGCAAATCCAATGCGGGAAGACGCAATCCATTCCTCGCTTCAGGCGGCGACGCGAGGGGGACTATGGCGGGTTACCGCCTAAGCCGAAAGGTCGGGATAAAGGCGGCGCAACGCCTCGCGCACGCGGCGGTCTTCGGATAGCACCTCGTCCGCCGCGGCCGACAGCACACTGGACTTGGCGCCGTCGCGCGCGCTCTGCGCAAGTGAGCGGGCTGCCGCGGCAATCGCAACAAGCCCCAACCCGCCGGCGGCACCAGCGAAATCCTGTGCCAAACGGCCGGCTTGGCCCCAGTCTTCGCGCTCGCTTGCGGCGAAGATTGCACTCGCAAGCTCCTCGGCCGTATGGACATAGGATTGCAAGATGTCGATCAGGGTTTTGAACCCGAGCGCCTTCTCGAGATCGGCGATGGCCTTGGCGTCGATGGCTGCCGCGATGCCCTGCTCTTTGGCATCGGCATTCTTTCTGGCGCCTTCTTCTCCGATCACTGCGGTGATGGCGGAATAGAGCGCGTCCGGCGTTGCCGGCCAACGCAGCACGCCGTCGGCACCTTCGGGCCGGCGTTCGTCGCGCGCGGTCAATGCGAGAATAGGCGTCGTTTGCCCGGGCGCCGCGGCCAGAACGTCGGCGCTTCCCGCCGTCGCCAGAATCATGTCGAAGCCGCCGCGGGTCGACATCGTCGAGGCTTGCACCAGCGTGTCGACGAAGGTGATCCGATTGCCGAATGGCGCTAACAAGGGATCGAGTGCCTCGCGGTCGGAAGCGCCGACGAATGCCAACAGCGTCAAGCCGCTTGGCGCGGCACTGCGCTCAACCTCATGGTCTAGGTCCGAGCCTTGCGTTTGCGTGGCAGGCACCGTGATCCAGAAGCTTGCGCCCATGCCAGGCTCGCTTTCCACTCCGATGCTGCCGCCCACGGATTCGATCAGCTTCTTGGCGACGGAAAGACCCACGCCGGCCCCCGCGCGCCGCGCCGAATAGGAGTTTTCTCCTTTGGCGAAAGGCTGGAAGATCGAGTCGAGCAGAACGCTTGGAATGCCTGGACCCGTGTCCGTTATGACGAAGCGGACCATCGGTCCTTGCGAATCGGCAATGGCGTCGAGCGCAATCTCGACATTGCCGCGTTCGGTGAATTTGATGGAGTTGCCGACGAGTTTCAGCAGAACGCGGCGCAACAGCCTTGCATCGACTGCGACGCGGGGTAAACCAGCGGCGATGTTGACGGAAAGCCGCAGGCGTTTTTCCCAGGCGTTGGGTTGCAGCAATCGGGCGACCGTGCGAGCGGCTTGAGCCGCGTCGCAGCCTTCCTCGGGTGCGGCCGGTGACTCGTCGCTTTGGCTCGCCAGCGCGATGATGTCGTCAAGAAGGGTCTTCAAGCCGCGTCCTGCTTCGAGCAGGACCTTGACATGGTCGCGCTGCGCCTTTTCGAGATCGCTCCGTTCCAACAGCTGGGCCATGCCGAGGATGGCATTCAAGGGTGTGCGCAATTCGTGGCTGATATTGGAGATGAATGCCGATTTGGCGCGCTCGCTTGTCTTAGCCGCGTCGCGCGTGGCCTCCGCCATGCGCTTCTCGTCATTGAGTCGCGCGATCAACTGGGCGTTGTGGTGGCGCAAGACGATGCTTTGATCGAGCAGACGCCCGACGGTTTCGCCGTGAAAGTAAAGCACGCCGGCAAAAGAGATGAGGAGAAGCGCGGAGAGCAGCTGATAAAGCCCGCCCTGGAGCACGAGCATTGCTGCGAGTGGTGCCAATGACGGAATGGCATGCGCGAGATACGCCGGACGATAGGCGGCCCGCGCGATGAACTCGGTTGCGCTCATGCCGAGAAAGGCCAGTACGAGATAGGCTTCGGCCGAGAATGAGCTCGGGGCGAACCACAGCACCGCCCCCAAGCCCCAGATCGTGCCGACGACGCCCGAGAAAACCGTGGAGCGACGCGCCCAGAGCTTCGGATCGTCATTGTCGCCACGGTTGTCGTATGCGGACTTGAGACGGTTGCCGCAGAGGACCGCGACGATCTGCAGAAGAAAGGGCAGGGCCATGGTGACGAGGTTGGCGTTCGCTTGCAGCAGCGCAGCCGCCATGCACAGAGCCGCAAAGGGCAGAAAGAGGTAATTGTGGCTGAGCGTGTAAAGCACGGCGACCCTGCCACGCAGCAGGGCGTCCTCGCGCGCAAGCGAGGGGTGTTCGCCGAAGGCTTCTGCCACGACCTCGCTCTCCCTCGCGCGCTTCATTTGAATGGATTTGGCAAGCGCGCGTTGACCTTGGTTGGGGCGCAGCCTAGCTTTTCCCGGCTTTCGAACCGTTTAATTTTGGAACTCGCATGACATCCGGCTTGAGCCGCGACCTTCCCTTAGCCGCCGCTGGGCGGGCCGCCCGCGCCTGGCCGTTTGAAGAGGCGCGCAAAGTGGTCAAGCGCCTCGAAACGCGCGGCCTCGCGGGCGCCATGGTTAAGGAAGTGTTGTTCGAAACCGGCTACGGCCCGTCTGGCCTGCCGCATATCGGCACTTTCGGTGAGGTGGCGCGAACGAGCTGGGTGCGCCAAGCCTTTGAGGCGCTCTCCGACGTGCCGACGCGGCTGGTTGCGTTTTCCGACGACATGGACGGGTTGCGAAAAGTGCCGGACAACGTGCCGAACCAGGAAATGCTGACACTGCACCTGGGTAAGCCGCTGACCGCCATTCCCGATCCCTTCGGCACGCATGAGAGCTTCGGCGCCCACAACAATGCGCGGCTGAAGGCGTTCCTCGATCGCT
>Ga0137361_10002859_pt1 | contig 11115 bp, 9 predicted proteins | sample Mad1_80_16metaG_FD_104923 | JGI IMG/M metagenome (GOLD analysis project Ga0137361, IMG submission 104923) | Vadose zone soil microbial communities from Angelo Coast Range Reserve, California, USA - Mad1_80_16 metaG | ecosystem: Environmental > Terrestrial > Soil > Vadose zone | place: USA... | reverse complement strand
TGCAAGTGCGCTTCAATGGGCTCGATACCGGCGTGGTCCCACAAACGCCCGACTTCATGAAATCGCTCGCCATTGATCATGCGCGCCGCACCAACTGGAACGGCGCGGGCTTCATGCGCAACGTGATCGAGTCGGTGTCCGTGCAAGCGGCCTAATTATTTGGAGCAATATCATGAATACGAGCCTACGCAACATTGCTCTGATCTCGACGGCCCCCGTCTTGCTGGCAATCGCGCTTGCGGCCGGTCGGGCATGGCCGCGCACAGTCAATTCCGAGCCCGCGGCGAAAGAAGCGGTCAAGGGTTCGGTCCCAAAGTGGGCCAAGGTCAGTGTTGACCTGCCCGTGAGCCAGATCTCGTTCCCGCCTGGTAACGGCTCGGTCATCGCCAATGCGTATTGCCTGATCTGCCACTCGGCAGGCATGGTGTTGCGTCAACCGCCGCTCACGCAGGATGCATGGACCGTCGAAATCAACAAGATGCGTAACGCCTTCGGCGCTCCGTTGCCGACCGATCAGGTCGAGGCTCTCGCAAAGTATCTACGCAACATCAACGGCCAGTCCCCAAACGACCCGTCCGCCGTGGATGGACAAGGCAGCTGATCGCGTCGCCGCCGCCGCGCTTGCGGCGCTGGGGCTCACCACACACGTCTCTGCGATCCGCAATGCCGGTATCAGGCCCCCGGTGTAAGGACCCGTTTTTAGGACCGATGATTCGGAGTGCCCTCTGTGTGGGCGAGGACATTGCTGCCCTCACCTCACACAGACCGGTACGACTCCGCAAGCTAATGAGCAACGGCGATGTTGCTCACGACCCGCGCCACGCCCGGGACTTCATCGGCAACTGACTGCGCCGTCTCGCTCTCTAAGCCCGCACTCACAAATCCATTTAGGTATACGCCATGCTCAATCGTCGGCTCGTCGATCGAATGCGGGGGTCCCAACTCCGGACGTCGATCCAACTGCGTCTGGACGTTCGCCGAGATCTTCGCGTCGTCGGCACAGGCACTGGATCCGCATTCTCTGAATGTCGCACATCCGGGAAGTGCGACTGCCAGGATGAGGAGGGAAGCCAATGCATAAAGTGGTTTGGGGTTGGTCATTTTAAACTCCTTGGTACTCGCTTGGTGGAGATAATTTAAGATCCACCGATAATCTAAGATCTGCTGACATAGATCACAAATACATTGTTAATAACGTTACGTTATCTTTTTGATCTATGGCATTCAGCCGGGTCGTCGGCCGCAACCTCTACATAGAATCCCCGCATCCCATACCCAATCTTCAGGATTCTCCCCACGACCCTGGGACGGTACCTTGCCGCGCCCATGACCCAGTACAGATCGCGAGGGGAAGCTCGATGACTCATAACGGTACGTTTGCCGGGACTTCAACACTCCAACCCGGACTCAACGGTACGGTGCCTCGCGCTCGGCGCGTCCTCATTGTGGATGACCATCCCGTCGTTCGTCAGGGCCTGCGCCTCGTAATGCAATACGAGGATGATCTCATCGTCTGCGGGGAAACCGGGACGGCCGGCGACGCGAGTACCGCCATACTCGAATTGAACCCCGATGTTCTGATCTGTGATGTCAATCAGAGACGCATCGATGGCATCGAGCTGGTTCGGCGCGTGCGCGCGCATCATCCACAACTGCGGATCCTGGTGCTGTCCACACAGGATGAAACCATATTTGCCGAGCGCATGTTGGCCGTCGGCGCGAATGGCTACATTACCAAACAAGCGACGAGCGACGAGCTTCTGGCTTCGTTGCGGCGTGTTCTAGACGGCAACATCTATGTCTCCCAGACCGTCGGCAGTAACATGATCCATAAGTATGCCGCCGCAGGTTCATATGACTCGGCGGATCCGCTGGATCGACTGAGCAACCGTGAGTTGCAGGTCCTGCACCTGATCGGCGAGGGAATGGGCACGCGCGAAGTCGCGCAGTCCCTGCATCTGAGCATCAAGACGGTGGAGTCGCATCGACAGCGCATCAAGCGAAAATTGAACATCACTACGGCCATGCAACTGGTGCGTTATGCGGTACTAGGCCTATCCAGGCGAGGTGCATCGAACAAATTGTAGTCGCCGCAGCGTTTTCGCGCGCCCGAGCGTTCAGCTGCTAGCATAGGCGCATGGATACCGGAGTTTCTTCGGCGGGCGCATCGCGGGCGATACTGCATGAACTACCGCGCGTCCTGAACGCCTCGCACGCGACCTCCTTCGTCGTCGGCATCATCATCGGCAGCGGCATCTTCCTGGTGCCCCGCGAGATGATGGCCGCCGTCGGCTCTTCGGTCGCCGTCTATGCGGTGTGGATCGTCGGCGGCGTGCTCTCCCTCTTCGGCGCCATGACCTACGCGGAGATCGCCGCCTCCCGCCCCAAATACGGCGGCGAGTACGCCTTCCTGCGCGAGGCCTACGGGGATCTCACCGCCTTCGTCTTCATGTGGACGCAGGTCACCGTCGCCAAGCCCTCGTCGATCGCATCGATCGCCTCGGGCGTCGTCCGCGTCTTGGGCAACTTCTCTGCCTTCTCCTTCCTCTCGGGCACATTCCTTCCGCACATCGTCTACGGCCAGCTCGTGGCCATCGCCTTCGTCTGGCTCATCACCGGGCTCAACATCCTCGGTACGCGCAAGGCAGGCAACGCCCAACGCGTGCTCATGGGCCTCAAGGTCGCGATGGTTCTGACCGTCGTCGGGATCTGCTTCTTTGGCGGCCACGGCACGACGGCAAACTTCTCCACCCACCACCCCGGAGCACGCGGCGGCTTCCCCGGTTTTATGGTCGCCCTGATCGCTGCCCTATGGGCCTACGACGGCTGGTCCGACGTCACCCACACTGCGGGAGAGATCCAGAATCCCCAACGCAGCCTGCCCTTGGCGCTCATCGGCGGAGTCTGCATCGTCGGCGTGCTCTACATGATGACCAATGCCGCGATTCAGTTCGTACTGCCCGCGACCGCCATCGCCAACGCCGACCGGCCCGCCGTCACCGCCATCCTGCAGAGCGCGGGCCCCGCAGCCGCATGGCTCTTCTCCATCGGCCTGGCCATCTCCTACGGTTCGACCTTCATCGGCTCGTCGCTCACCGGAGCGCGCATTCCCTTCGCCGCGGCCCGCGACGGCCTGTTTTTCCGCAGACTGGCCTACGTCCACCCCCGCTTCAAGACTCCCTCCCGCGCCCTGATCCTGCAGGCCACTCTCTCCTCCATCCTGCTGCTGCTCATCAACACCTTCCAGGGCCTGTTCTCACTCGCCATCTTCTCCGAATGGCTCTTCTACGCTGCAGTCACCGCCTCGGTTTTCGTCTTTCGCAGACGCGAGACCGCAGCCGAAAAAGCAAACCGCCCCTATAGCGTCTGGGGCTATCCCGTCGTCCCTGCGCTCTTCATCATCGCGGCAGCTGTGCTACTGGTGTTCTCTTTTGCCGACCAGCCGCGCAATTCGCTGATCGGCACCGCCATCATCCTACTGGGCATTCCACTGCACTACCTCCTGCAGCGTCGCCGCCGATCCCGAACGACAGTTGCTCACTAGTTCCCCATCGCTCTGGGCGCGACCCCGCAGCCGCGAGCGCTGCACCCGTTCCTCAATGCCCGGCATGCAGGGTGGTTCGCCCGCATGCTTCAAATAGTCTTGGAAACGATCGTCGAGAGTTCGCTTTCCACGGCCTGGGCATCGTATGCCCTGATTGCGAAATACCATGTGCCTGACGCAAGGCTGCTGATGGTGTAGCTGCTCGCCGCGGGATTATTGATCGCTATGACCTTCGTCATCGTCGTCGAACTCGTGCCGTAGTAGAGGTTATAGCCGGCCAGGTCCGTCAGTGGCGTGCCGTTTGTATAGAGCGTTGGGGCAGTCCATGAGAGCGTGGCTGTCCCGGTGGTCGTCGATGTCGTCGCCGCACCCCCGTTGATCGTCACGATGGCCGAGGTGGTCGTACCCAAAGACACGTTTTCCGCTCTTGCGATCGCGATCGCAAACTTTTTGGTGCCCGTAAACGGCGCCGCGTTGCTGATCGGGATCACAATCTTCTTGGGCGCCATGTCGCCGTTGCCCCACACGAGCGTGCCGCGTTCAGACGTGTAGTTGGTCCCGGCTATTGCGGTGCTGTTGGCTGTCGCGTAACTCACGCATGCCTGGCCGGCCGAGCCGCTCGTACGATTCACGGCGATCGTCACAGAACCTGCATTCTGTGCGACGGTGTAGGTCGGCGCAGATAGCGACACCAAACCCGCTCCCTTATTGCCGTAGATCGTCACTTTGGTCGTGGCGGGTGTTCCCAAAGGCGCCCCGGTCGGACCGCTCAATTTCACGTAAAACGTTTTTTCGCCGGAAAAGGGCGTCGCGTCGCTAATTGTGACGTTACACCATTTCTCCGTCGCGTCACCGCTCGCCCAGGTGATCACACGGCTTACTGCCGAGTAGTCTTTCCCTGCTACCGCAGTGCCGTTAGCCGTGTTGCAAAGCACGCTCGCTGCACCGAGCGATCCGCCCGTGCGAAGTACGCCGATTGTCCTGACCCCTAGGTTCTCCACGGCGCCGGCCGTCGCCGAGGACATCGATATCGTGCCCGCCGAGGTGCCGGCTGCGTTTGCCGCCGAACCGCCGCTCAAGGTGGCGCCGAAAAAAGACAATGCCAGGGATATCAGCGAAACGAAAATACCAGGAAATGCCTTTTGACGTGGATGCATCCACTTCACCTCAGGTTCTGTTTGACGAGCGCCTAGGCCCGTGCGATGAAAATTAGCGGCGGACAGTGGGGATACTGCTGGTCGCGATTGACTAAAATTTAGCCAGGCGCACTTTGTATCCGCAAAATCGGAGCGTTGCTATTGTCTCCAAACAGCGCCACCTAATTTATTCGCCGACGATGATTTCGCTGCGAAAGAAATCGAGTGCAGTTCGATGCACGTAAATTTTTTACAATTGTGTAACAGAGCCTAGAAATACCGAGAAATTCTAAATTTTATTTTATTTATCCCGCGCGCAATGTTGGAGCGGGCCCCGTACTTTAGCCGCACCTCAATTGTGCGGGCTGTCGCCAAACGTATGCACTGTCGCCACCCTGCGTCATCCGTGTGCGACGACGTAGGATCGCCGCTCGAGGAGTCAAGCGAAGTCAATGACATGCACGAGCGTCCGAGAGTAGATGACGTGACGCTGGTGCTCGCACATTGCGAGGTTTCACGATGCCGTTTAGATTACGCTGTATTTCCCGCGTCGACAGTCAGCGTGGTGCCGGTCATGTTGCGGCCCGCATCCCCGAGCAGAAACTCGACACTGCGCGCCACGTCGATGGGATCGGCCATGCGCTTGAGGGCGCTGCGCCGCGCAATCTTAAGGCGCTGCGACTCGTCCAGCTCGTGCGTCATTTCGGTGGCGATGAAGCCGGGTGCGATGGCGTTGACCGTGATGCCGAGTTGCCCGACCTCGCGCGCCAGCGAGCGGGTGAAGCCAATCAACGAGGCCTTGGTGGCGCTGTAGACCGAGAGCCCGCTGTAGCCGGTGGATGCCACGATCGAGGCGATGTTGATGATTCGGCCTTCACGCTGCGACATCATCGACCGAACTACGTACTTCGACAGCAGAATGGGCGCGACGGTATTGAGTTGAATCAGGCGCTGGATATCTTGATCGCGCATGTTGCTCAGAATACCGCTGGTGCCCAAGCCTGCGTTGTTGACGAGGCCGTAGAGCGGACCGAAGTCCGCGCGCAGCGCTTTCACCAGCGGTGCAATCCCGCCCAAGTCGGACAAGTCGCAGGCACGGAACTCGATCGCGCCACGGCCGCTGTCCGCCGCCGCGCGGCTCGCGGCCATCAATTCCTCGGTGCTGCCGCGCGCAAGCGCGATAATGCGGTAGCCGGAGGCTGCGAGAGTGCGGGCCATGGCGAGTCCGAGCCCGCGGCTGCCGCCGGTCACGATGACATTTTGCATTGGCCATTATCGTCCATGGCGCAAACCAGCGGCAAGCGCGAGTGCCATTCTGTCAAACTCTCGTTACTCGACCACACGAAGCGCGCCGTATTGACATGAATCCCGCCGCCTTGTCGACCCCATTGGGCACTCTGTTCCCGGCGGGCGCCGTCGCCGCAGACCTGCGCGGGCCGGGCAATCCCGACCTGCTGCTGGCGGGGGAGGCCATTTATGTGGGTCGAGCGGTCCCCAAGCGCGTGCAGGAATTTGCGGCGGGGCGCCTGTGCGCGAGGCGGGCGTTGGCCGAATTCGGCATCGTCGATTTCCCCGTCAGGGTGGCCGATGACCGGCAACCGATCTGGCCTGATTCCTTCGTCGGGAGCATTACCCACACGGAAGGGTACGGCGCTGCGGTGGTGGCCGAACGCCGGCGCATTCGCGCGCTGGGGCTCGACAGCGAGATTGTCGGGCAGGTCAAGGCGCCGCTTTGGGCGACCATCTGCACCACGAGTGAGATCGCCTGGCTGCGCTCACTGCCCCCATCGGAGCAGGCCGCCGCGGCCACCGTGATCTTCTCTGCCAAGGAAGCTTTCTACAAGTGCCAATATCCCTTGACTCGCGAGCGCTTGAATTTTCTCGACGCGGTGGTGGAGGGGGTGACGCAGCCCTTCTCGAATGGCACATTCAGCATCCGGTCCACCCGGCGCATCGCCTTGGAAGATCACGCGATCATGCCCCTGCGAGGTCGGTATCTATTTCACGACGAAGAGGTGACGGCCGGTATCGCCATACCGGCCGCTGCCGGTTCAGACCCTGCCTGATACGGTGAGGCAGCTCGCTTTCCACGTCGCCGCCGGCGTGAGCGGCTCTGGTGCGGCTCAGTAGGCCTTATCGTCGCGAAACACCTTGATCGCGGTGAGCAAAATGATTTTGATGTCCAGCATGGGCGTCCAATGCCTGAGGTAGTCGAGGTCGTAGTTCACCCGCGCCTCCATCTCTTCCAGCTGCGAGGTCTCTCCCCGGCAACCGTTGACCTGCGCAAGGCCGGTGATGCCGGGCAATACTTTGTGACGCACCATGTAGCCCTTGATGAGCTTGCGGTATTCCTCGTTGTGAGCCACGGCGTGGGGCCGTGGGCCCACCAGGCTCATACGGCCCTGCAGGACGTTGATGAGCTGCGGCAGCTCATCCAGCGAGGTCCGTCTGAGTATGCGGCCGATACTGGTGATACGGCTGTCGGCCTTCGACGCCTGCCGGACCTGCTCACCGTCCTCGGTTACGTTCATGGTCCTGAATTTGTACACGGCAATCTCGCGCCCATCCAGACCGTAACGGCGCTGCTTGAATATGACGGGTCCGGGCGATGAGATTTTGACCAGAATAGCGATCAGCATCAGCAGGGGCAGGAACAGCAGCAGGATCACGACGGACAAACCGATATCGGTCAGCCGTTTGGTGACACCGCGGTATCCGTAGAAAGGGGTCTCACACATGGCGACCACGGGAATGCCGTGAATCTCGCCGGAACGCGCTTGGATGAGGTCGAACACGAAGATATCCGGGATGTAGTAGATCGACGCCGTGGTGTCGCGCAAATCGTCGAGCAGGTTCATGACGCGCTTCACATGCCGGATGGGCAGCGCGATGAAAATGACATCCGTCCCATGTTCCTTCACGTAGCTGGACAGATCGCTCAGGCTGCCGACGCGTTTGGCGTCGGGCTCCAAGCCAAGCCGGTCGCTGCTGCGGTCATCGAAGAAGCCGGACACCTCCAGGCGCATCGCGGGGTTGTTGGTCAGCCGGCGCGCGAGCTCGAGGCTGCTGTTGTTGTAGCCGGCGAAGATGGCGCTGCGGTTGTCGAAGGCGTTCATCAAGAAGCGATGCATGATTTCCTGCATGGCCAGCGTGGAAAAGACCAGCGCCACCGGCGTGACCACCGCCCAGGTGATGAATATTCGGCGCGGATATTCAGCGAGAGAATGCGTGACGTAACCGATCGCCAGCATGACCGCGAGGAGCAGCAGCCAGCGAAAGATCACGTCCGCGACCGCCGATATGCGTGCCGAAGTCAGCTGAGTGTTCACCTCGCGCGGCGGCTGAACCAGCATCAAACACAGTACGGCGACGATGATGATGGCCTGGGAAGACCGGTTGAACGCGATGCCGAAAAATATGATCGTCGAATACAAGGAGGCAACGGCAACGGCCGCCGGCATCATCGCCTGAATGCCCGCCAATACGGCGACGAGAAAGCTTTGTTTGAATAGGACCGGCTGGGTCATCGGATATCCGTTGCGCCATGGACGGCATTCGCGATGCTCGCGCGTGGCAGAAGTGCGACAAAAATCAATGTATATTATCAGTCAAATGCATCGATTCATGCGCGAACTTATTTCCGTCTAATGTTAAATCCGTCTAATGTTAAATCGCTTCCGCCAATGTCAAATCGTCTCCGCCAATGCTCGATCGCGTCCGAGAGGTGGCCGTCCGCCGGCCAATGGTATTCTATGGGACTATGACAAACGTCCCATTACTCGATCTTAAGGCCCAATTTGCCCAAATTCGCGCCGAGGTGATGCCGGCCATCGACCAAGTGTGCGCCAGTCAGCATTTCATTCTGGGCGAACATGTGCGCGCTCTGGAGGAAGAGGTCGCGCGCTATTGCGCGGTGTCGGCCGGCATCGGCGTCTCCTCCGGTACGGACGCCCTGTTGCTCGCGCTCATGGCTCTCGGCATCGGCGCGGGGGATGAGGTTATCACTTCTCCTTTTACGTTTTTCGCAACGGCGGGAACGATCGCCCGCACCGGCGCGCGGCCCATATTTTGCGATATCGACCCCGTGACCTTCAATTTGTCGCCCGCTGCAGTGCAAACCTTCATTCACGAACAGTGTGCGGAACGCGAGGGCTTGATCAATCGCGCCACCGGCGGCCGTATCAAGGCATTGATGCCGGTCCACCTGTACGGTCAAGCCGCCGACATGGACCCGTTGATGGCCATCGCGCGGCGGCATCGATTGAAGGTCATCGAAGACGCCGCGCAGGCCATCGGCACGGAGTACAAGAACGGTGTTCGCGCCGGCTCGATCGGCGACGTTGGGTGCTTTTCGTTCTTTCCCAGCAAGAATTTGGGTGCGTTCGGCGATGCCGGCTTGTGTACGACCAATGATGCGGAGCTTGCCGAAAGCTTGCGGGTGCTGCGCGTGCACGGCGGCAAACCCAAGTATTTTCATGCAGTGGTCGGCGGCAACTTCCGCATCGACGAATTGCAGGCCGCCGTGCTGCGCGTGAAATTGAAATACCTGGACGGATGGACGGAAGGGAGGCAGCGCAACGCGGCGTATTACGACGCTGCTTTTGCCGATGCCGGGCTGGGGGAAAAACTGCGCACGCCGGCGGCCGTTCCCGGCTATCGCCACATCTTCAACCAATACGTCGTACGGGCGCAGAACCGGGACGCGCTCCGGGCAAGGCTCACCGAGCGCGGCATCGGCAGCGAGATCTACTATCCCGTGCCCCTGCATTTGCAGAAGTGCTTCACCTACTTGAACCACCACGCCGGGGATTTTCCCCAATCGGAACGGGCCGCTGCGGAAACCCTGGCGCTGCCCATCTATCCGGAACTCAACGAGGCGCAATTGGCGTACGTCGTTGCAACGATCGCCGAGTTCTACGCCTGAGAAATAAGAGCGCGGCCCGCGAACCGGGTCTCAGCTCTTTTTGAAATCATCGGGCAGCAATTGGTGGCGCGACAGCAGCTTGTAGAAGTCTGTGCGGTTGCGCCTGGCCAGGCGTGCCGCCTGGCTGACGTTGCCGCCGGTGATCTGCAATATCTGCGACAGGTAATTTCGCGTGAACTCATCGCGCGCTTCGTCGAACGACGGCAGCCGCGTGGGGTTGCCGCCCAGGGATTGCTGTACGAGTTCGGCGGTAATGATGGCGCCATGCGACAGCGCGACGTTCTGGCGCACCACGTTGTACAACTGGCGCACGTTGCCGGGCCATTCGGCGGTCGCCAGGAGCTCCACTGCCTCGGGGGCGTAAATCTTTCGCTGGCCGCTCTCCTTGGCGATCTGCTCCAGGAAATGCGCGACCAGCAGCGGAATGTCCTCGCGGCGCTTTCCCAAGGCGGGCATCTCGATGTGCACGACATTCAGCCGGTAATACAAATCCTCGCGAAATTGGCCGCCGACCATCAATTCATGCAGATCGCGATGGGTTGAGGAAATGATCCGAACGTTGATCGGCACCGTTTCGGCCGCCCCCACCGGGCGTATTTGGTTCTCCTGCAGCACGCGCAGCAATTTCACCTGCAATCGCATCGGCATGTCGCCGACTTCGTCCAGCAGCAAGGTGCCGCCGTCGGCGGTTTCGAACAGTCCTTTCTGCGAGCGCGTCGCGCCCGGGAAGGCGCCCTTTTCGTGGCCGAAGAGTTCCGATTCGAGCAGGTTTTCCGCCATCGCACTGCAATTGATGGTGATGAACGGCTTGTTGCGCCGGGGACTCGCTTCGTGAATGGCGCGCGCCAGCAGTTCCTTGCCCGTGCCGCTCTCGCCGGTCAGCAATACCCGCGCATCGGTGCCGGCCACCATGTTGGCCTGCGCGAGCTTGTCTTCCATCAGTTGATTGCGTGTGATGATGTTCGAGCGCCAATCTTCGTCCACATGCGCGAACCCGGACACCTTCAGGGCCTTTTGCACGTGATCGAGCAACTCCTGCTTGTCCACCGGTTTGGTCAGAAAGCCGAAGGCGCCGCTCTGCGTGGCATGCACGGCGTCCGGGATCGTGCCATGCGCCGTCAGGATGATCACCCGCAGCCCCGGCCACCGGCTCTGCAGCTCCTTGAGCAGGCCAATCCCGTCCATCTGATCCATGCGCAAGTCCGTGATCACGAGATCCGGCCGAAAGCGCACACAGGCGGACAGGGCCGCCGCCGCACTCTCGACCGCTTCCACTTCGTAGTTCTCGGCGCGCAGGCGGATGGTCAGCAGGCGCAGCAGTCCCGGATCATCGTCCACCACCAGAATTCGCGCTTTGCGCTTTTGCGGCGCCTGCGTCTCCCGGGTGCTGGAATGCAGGCCGAACGAGAGGGGGGTCGTGGCGGCGATCGAGTAGGCGTTCAATTCGGTGTCTCCGGTGACTTTCACGGTGTGTGCGATCCGTTCGTTTTGCGGTCGTTGATCGATCGCTC
>Ga0137361_10002858_pt1 | contig 11117 bp, 14 predicted proteins | sample Mad1_80_16metaG_FD_104923 | JGI IMG/M metagenome (GOLD analysis project Ga0137361, IMG submission 104923) | Vadose zone soil microbial communities from Angelo Coast Range Reserve, California, USA - Mad1_80_16 metaG | ecosystem: Environmental > Terrestrial > Soil > Vadose zone | place: USA... | reverse complement strand
GGTCTCCCAGACAGCCCTTGAAAGAGCTAGGTTGAACAAGAGCCAGGCGGAAATAGCTCCTGGAAAGTTCGACGTCGTTGTCGACCCATATGCGTGGAGCGAGATGTTGCTCTTCTTCGCTGTCTCTGCATCCACGGGCTACAGTCCTGATCTTGGAATGCGACAGTACAAGGAAGGAAGAAGCTACTTGTCAGGTAGGCTGGGTGAGAAAATCCTCGGCGATAACATCAGCATCGATGATGACGTGTATCATCCAAGCCAGGCGGGCCCGCCCTTCGACGGCGAAGGCTGCCAGAAGAGCAAAGTGTCGCTTGTAGAGAACGGAGTCTTTCGAAACGTCGTCTCCTCCCGAATATCCCAGCACCGTTACGGTGCAGCGGCAACCGGCCACGAGCTGCCACTGCCCAACCCTCTCGGAGAGCTGCCGACCAACCTTGTAATCCGAGGCAGAGGAGCCACCAAGACCCCGGAGGAGCTAATCGGAGAACTTGACAAAGGGCTCTTAATTACTAGATTCTGGTATGTGCGAGAAACGGAGCCAAAGACCAAGATAGTGACCGGCATGACAAGGGACGGAACGTTCTTGGTGGAAAATGGTGAGATCAAGAGACCCGTGAAGAACTTGCGATTCAACCAGAGCCTCCTGGAACTGTTCAGCAAAGTCGACGCGGTCTCTGAGCCAGTGCGGAACTTCTCCGAGTTCCAGCAGTTCAGAGTCCTACAGCCTGGTATTCTGGCGAGGGACTTTAACTTCACGAGCGTCTCTCCCTTCTAAGCCACGACGCAGTTAGACGTAGTCTCAGAAAGGTTCCCCTAGACGGTGCCTTGTTGGTTCTAGAAAACTGATACTTCACGATCTAAAGCCGTTCACCGTGGATTCTTGACCTACCGGAAGGAGTACGTCATCGGCATTCTTTCCCTGATGCCCCTTCTTGTAGAAGGCACGTACAAGGGATTGGGCTGGCTCATCACAATCATCGCCGTATACGTTGGTATCCCTGTTCTCATCTGGAGCCTAGTAGTCGATCGTCTCGTATTCCTGGTCATCGGGATTATTCGATATTTCCGCGAGTCGTCTGGTCACATGTACTATTTTGAGAGGCCGGTGGGACCGCCAGGTTTTTCGCGCCGGATTATGAGGGATTTCCGGGTTCTTCTCTTCGTCTTCGTCTTGTCCGCTACAATTGTTCCTCAGATAACCTCGGTTAGTCCGGCGAACGTCGCGATTGTCAGCAACGAGTTCGTCTACGTTGCCATCTTCATCCTCGCCGTCCCGTCTTCCATTCATGTTCTCTTCTGGGTTCTCGAAGACTCCGGGTTGAGGTGTCATAATCCGAAGAGGGTCACTGTCACGGCTCCCGGGGCGTGGATGTCAAACTGGCTAGCGTCGGTTGGAAGCCTGGGTGCCTTTCTGACCTTCGCCATCTCTCTGGGGGGAAGCCTTGACAGGGCAATCTCGCTCACCACAACCCTTCTCGCGTCCCTGCTGCCCTCATGCATCCTCGCGCCAACCCTGTTTTACCGACGCGTGGAACCGGGTATTCTTGCGAAGGTTCGGGAGAGCAAGACCGCAATGACCATGAACCGTATGTTCGCGCCTCCCGGCAGTCCAAGCACGCCGCCGTCATATCCTCCCAGCCTGCCAGCTCCGCCAGGACGAGCCCCCAACTCCTAGGCCACAGGAACTGTTCGTCCGCGGGACCCGGCTTCAGGTCTCCAGGGAATAGAAGAATCGTCCATTCTCACCCCTATTCTCGATTCTGGGACATGGCTACAATCTCGCCCATGATTCGTTTGGGAGCCGCCCTAGATTTCCCGTCTTTTTGCCATTCCATCCAAGCCCGGACCCTGCCCAGAATCGCAGAACTCGCCCATTACCAGTGCCAGACAGGAAATTTTCTCAAGAAAAGAAGGGGGGTATAGTGCAGAGCATCTCGTGACGCAAGAGTGGGGGAGGGGAAACTTCCAGTTCGCCAAATCGCCCATTATCAACCCTAAACGGGAATCTGAGATGCGATCTGATCTTCCCTCGCGAATCGTTCGGGGACTCGGTGGAAAAACGGCAAGTTTCGCCTCGGCGTTCAAGCCTGGATCGCACCCTGAACCGTTAGATAGCCCGGAATCAGCACCGGACAGCAAATCATCCCGTCCGAAAGTCGGGTATTCTTTGGCGGTTTTGCGTGGCATGAGTGGTCTCCACGGATACGCGTGAAAATAAGCCTAAGCGCCTCGCGGCGAGGGTGATGAGAGGTAAGAGCCGCTCTACGATACTGTGAAGGTAGCAGTCAGGTCAACAGGTGACAGGCTAACCTCCAAGATTCCCCCAACCGTCACGCTGGCTGTGATATCGATGCTGAGCGTGTAAGAGCCTGAGACCCTGACACCCTGATCAACCGATAGATAGATCGTGTGCGTCCGCGTTCCTAATCCACCGTTAATATTCGTGTTTCCAAGATCAGTTGTCTGTCCCGAAGGATTAGTCAGTTTCAGATCTATCTTGATGGTCGTGTTGCCGTTCGAGTTCACATTTGTATCGCTGGTTCTGAATATTCCCCCGGACCTGACCGAAAAATAGTACTCATACGCTGTTATCAGTGACACGTTCGCGGTCGCCTGCGTTGCCGATAGCGACCCTGTTGTCTCCTTGAAGACGATTTTGGAGACTGGAACCATCAAGCCTCCCGCCAACGCTGGAGGAATTACCAAAACAATAGCGGCAATGACGATCACTGCGAGTGCAATAAGGCCCTTCCTGCTCTTCTTCTTTGGTGCTGGAGCTACCATTTCTTGTAAGTCGCCCTCGATAGAAGATGACCATTTTAGACTTGTGCAGATACGAGAACGCGCCTACCAGCGCGTCCTCTTGATTCCCAGCAAGTACGCTCCGTAATTCGTTCCTAGATGAATCGGCGGAGTCACCAATACCACGATCAAGACCGACCACAGACTCAGCGGAAAGACCAATTGTCCGAGGAGCAGACCTCCAAATACAAAATCCAGCTGGTCCACGATCGGAAGCGGACTCCCAGGCTTTATCCGAATACGCCTCTTGAAAAAGGCGCCCAGCAGATCCCCGAGAACCGTTCCCAACGCGATCATAAAACCACCAAGCAACAGCCGGCTGTCAACTGGCGATTCAGCAAGCCCTATCACGGAACCAGCGATTATCCCCGCAAACAATCCGCGAACAGTCTTGTGCCCTCCAAAAATCCTCTCTCCATCCAGAAAGTTCTTTCCCCCATCCAGCGGAGCGCCGCCACCGAAGAGAAGAGGCGCAGCGTTCGCCACGTAAGACGGGCCAATGAACAATAACGCGTCCAGAAATATTCCCAGACTAGATCGCCTATAGCTTGACCCGCTCCGTCAACCAGGCACCGTTATGAAGCAAACCCTACGCGTCCTCCAATCCAGTCTCGCCTATCCTGAACAGTGCACGAGCACCCCTAACGTCTCTACCATCTATCTTCTCTAGAAGACACTCTCTCACATCATGTCTAGGAGTCGGGCGCAGTCTCAAGATCAGATACGACCAGTGTCTCAACGTCCTCGTGGCGACAGGCGCGATAAGCCAGCTCCCACGACTTGGCTGGCTGTGTACCTGTCCAGTCAACAAGATAGTGAGCTCGAATCTTGAGGCGAGATCGGAGAGATAGGCCAGCTGCCTGTTAAGCTCGCGATTGTTGACAAAAACCGTCCCAGGCTTCTCGAGATCAGCACGATAGAGTCCCGTCACCGAATCAACGATCAACAGCGCAGGAGTCCTAGACAGCATCACCTCCAAGCTCTCTGTTATCCGGTTCTGCTCGCGAAAATCCTCTGGCTGAAAAACCATAATGTTCTCGGCAAGCTCCCCACCCCGATCCAGGGATTCGAGCCTTTGAACCGAGAAGGAGAGATCAGCGTCAACAAAGAAAACCTTGAAGCCTCTCGCCGAGGCCTCCAGCGCGGATTGCATCGCCAAGACCGTCTTCCCCGTCGACGCCTCCCCATAGACCAAGTTGATCTGTTTAAGAGCAAAACCCCCCTTCAACAACCGATCCAGGCCACTCGTCCCAGTACTCAGTCCTTCCATAACCAAAAACCAACCAGTCTAGGAGAGACGCGACACTTGCCTAGATTGAATAACTCTGCCTAGGAGGAAGATACTTCCCCGAAGTTAGGCTCTCGAAGGAGAAGACCCTTCTGGTTGACGGTCCCGCGTCCGTAGTACTGGAGGAAGGAACAGCCGCTTCTCTTGCCGCCCCAATCCGGATCGGCGACTCAACAGTCGTAACAGAGCATCAAAGAATCGCAATAGAGACGGATACGGAAGCTGTGTTTCAAGTCAGGATAGGAGTGGCCGGCTCTTACAGACAAGTCAACGGTTCGACCATCCCTCCAAGTTGGCGAGATGCAGCGGACGTTCTTGTACGAACACGAGGATTGGCGGTCATTCTAGGAGACGTCGACTCTGGAAAGTCCACACTCTCCACCTTCCTCGCCAACACTTGCATAGACCATAGAGTTCAGACAAGTGTCATCGATGGCGATGTTGGACAAGCAGACATCGGCCCGCCAACGACGACAAGCTCCTCAACCGTAAACAAGCACATCGTCAATCTCCAAGAGCTGAGACCTGAACGATCCTATTTCGTTGGCGACACCAGCCCGTCTTCAATCCCAGACAAGCTCGTACAATCAATCACCCATCTCAAAGACAAGATCCCAACCAGAAGCGAGATCACCATTTTGAACACTGATGGCTGGGTTAGAGAAGATGAAGCGGTCGAGCACAAGCTCAAGCTCCTAGACAGGCTACGACCAGACCTTGTGCTTGCCCTAGGCCTCGATCATGAACTCGACCATATTCTCGAATTGCAAAAGCGTCCAACCCTACGGCTCGAATCCTCAAGCTTTGCCCGGAGAAGAACAAGAGAAGAAAGGAAAAAGGCCAGGGAAGAAGGATATAGACGATTTCTAAAGAACCCGATTCGTTTGGATCTAAGACTCAACACGATCAAGCTCAGAATGTTCAACGCCCCAAAACAACAACGTCTCGATCAAACATCAATGCACAAAGGAACCCTTGTCGGAATACTCGACGAGACGGGAGAATTACTATCGATAGGAAGGATTGAGCGAATCGGGAACGGCATCATCCGTATAACAACAAAGGCTGAAGAAACGCCGAGAACCGTTGAGATAGGAGCCGTTATTCTCTCTTCAAGATCGGAAGAGATAAGGTACGAGCGTTAGATCGAGTAGGCGTCGGGAATCGAGTACACGTAGATCGTGTGCTCGTTATAATTCTCCTTCCGCGAAGGCTTCCAGCCATTGATCATAAAGTCGTGACTTACAATCCTCGAGCCGGGCCGCGCCTCCGATCTCAACTTGGGCTTCAACCGTTCATTGGCGTACGTAGTAAGATACAGAGTGATCAGGGTTGCGTCCTTCAGGTCCGCCTGAAACAGGTCTTTGTTGAAAATGTGCACCTTCTCCATTAACTTGAGTTTCTCAACTTCACCGGACGCCTGTTTGAACAGGTCTTCCCTAATCTCATAACCGACAGCGGATTTGATCCCGAAATCTTTGACAGCTGTGGTCAAGATGCGACCGTCGCCACAGCCAAGGTCGCAGAGAACGTCGTCTTTGCTTGCTCTTGCAACTTCCAGCATCTTCTTGACAACATCGTGCGGAGACGATACAAATGGTGCACAGCTCATGAAACTGACTCTCTGGTTTGAAGTGAGGTCCAAGCGCGATTCAAGCTATTTTAACTCTCTCTCCCGCAAAATGCGATCATCCATCCCATCGAGGAATTGTAAGCTTCCTCCTTCACTACCATGCTAGAGTTTCGAAACATTCCGCTACCAACCAGTGTTTCAGATACAGAACACTCATTACGTTTGAAACCGGTGAAGGAGGCAGAGATGAGTTAGTCTTGCCGCGAAGGAAAGAAAGGCTCACGATCAACTCTCCGGAAGACGAGTTTGAAGCATCCGATGTTCAGACTCACCAACGGCACGACCCACAAGAACTCAAGATATACATCAAACAACTATCGAAAGCTCTGAAATTCCTACCGTTGGGAAGCCGAGCCTACTACGCTGTAACCGGAGAACTTCTCAGAGCAAGCACACAGCTGAAGGCCCTGGTTCCAACAGGAACTGCAATGAAGGGCGAACACTAGACTACTCTTTTTTCATCGAAGAAACTATCGCAAACCTCTGGCTCGAACTCGCCAGCTGCTCGAGCTTTACGAAATAACTATAAACCACAGAGCCCCGCGAGACCCCGAAAGCGTTCCTTCATGGCTTCTCAAACGCTCGGCGACACACGGATACACGAGCTCGCACAGATCCAACTGAAAGCACCTATCCTCATCCAAGGACTCCCCGGACTTGGCTATGTAGGAAAGGTTGCAGTCGACTATTTCATAGAGAAACTAAAGCCCGAAAAAATGGGCGAACTATACTCCAGCTACCTCCTCTTCCCGGACGGCAACCTCGGCATCAACATCTCAGAAGACGGAACATACTCTCTACCACGATACGAATTCTACGGCTATGGCGAGCTAGATCCAAACGTCATCCTCCTCACAGGAGACGCCCAACCAAGCGTAACCGGACAATACGAAGTCGCAAGCATCGTCCTTGACTTCGCCCAACGATTCGGGTGTAAGGCCGTCTACACGATGGGAGGATATGGCACACGCTCCGGAAACGACGTAGGAGCCGTCTATGCCGTTGTCGGAGAGGTTGCGCTCGGAGAGCGCTTGAGAAAAATGGGAGCAAAACTTGCGAAAGGAGGCGCCGTCACAGGAGCGGCGGGAGTAATACTCGGCATCGGCCGACAACGCGGCATGCAATGCGCAGGCCTACTCGGTGCAACTACGGGAGCCTATCCGGACTTGGAAGCCGCAAGGGCCGTGATCCAAATGTTGACTGGGCTGGTCAGTATTCCGGTTGATCTTAAAGAGCTGGATTCAGAGATTGAAGACATGCGCAAAAAGATGGAACGTTTCAGACACGCAGAAGCTGAAGAGTCCAAGGAAGGCGAAGAAAAGCCCGAGGAAGGTAAGGACCGCTACATTACTTAACTAGAGAACGTTCCTTCTACTTTCGGATTTGGACTGGAGCCTATTCCTCTCATCCCATTTTATAGCAGGAGAATACTTGAGAGCGGGTTGAAGAGGATTTGCTCGAAGCGAGTCTGGAAAGGGATGGCGCAGTCCACAAGGTGAGCCTTCTTCCGGTAGAAAACGCGGTTTTGGCGTTTTTTTATGATGATATATTCAGGATTGGCACTTTGGCTGTCTCTACTCCAGGCTTGCGCGAGGGAGGACTAGGAACTTCATCTGTTCTTCTCGGCGGGAAATACCTGATCGCTGCGAGGGCCTTGTCGGAGAGAGTGGCAGCAATCTACAACAAAATGAGCATAGTATCGATAAACACGAAGCTCTCAGAAGGCGAGGCCCTCCGACTCTACGCGAGCCTCCTTGACAAGGCTAGATCTGGCAAAAGTGCTGACTCAGCTTCCTCTAAAGGTTGAAGAGGAAACCCACTGCGATTGTGATCACTGTGGCAGTGAAGGCAATCGCTGCCACAGCATCATCCAATCTCTCAACGCTCATCGGATCGTCATCCTACGAGTAATCATTGAGAGAATGTTCTGTACAGTCGTCGAGTATGTTGGCTTGTTCTTCGACATCTTACTCACTCCAGAAAAGCTGAGGCTAGGCGGGCGTTATCCTCTCTGTAACAACGCGACCTACTCGTTCCCTTCCGCGACTCTTTAATAGGAAAGAAGAGATTTTGGCGTGTTGTCAGTCGCGTGCGGTCTCCCTTAGAGTCTTGGCTCTAGAATAGATGGAAAACTATCGCCAATTGTTCAGCTTGTTTGAGCCAGAATCCTTGACCTCGACGCCGTTAAGTCCATTGATCCACTCGGGGACTATGACTGCCCTGATCAGTTCTTGGATTGTTATTCCCCTTCGTTTCGCGATCTTTTCTAGTTCGCGATAAATCATGTCGTCAAGCGTCTGCATGAACTTGGGCAGTCTAAACACCACGGTTTCTCGGGATATCAATGTCAGTTCAGGGGTTGAAATAAAGTGCTGATGTAACTTGTAGAATTCCAAGGAAGTGACAGGCTTGAGGCGTTGGGAGCTCGATCAGTAAGGTCTTCCTCTAGGTCGGAACGTCTCCAAGAATCTGGCGCGACGCAGATTCGACTCTGGAACGGTACGACTCATTCGTGTATACTCTCACGAGGTTCATGAACGTCTGAAGAACCTGCGCGATCTTGGAAGCCTTCGATAAAGGGACTTTCTCCTTTTTCCCATCAGGGGAACGCTTGAAAACGGGTATGTCCATGGAAGGAAGGACCGAAGTATGGTGGTACGGAACTGATGGTTGAGTAGGCACGTCGATTGTGACATCTTCCAGTGCAATCTTCGCCTTCCTAGCAATCTGTTTTTCGATGTCCGCGCGAACCCGTTCGTCTGAGATGACGTTAGACGCCAGCTCTTCACCGGAAAACAGGGTACGTTCATAAGCGCATTTGAGAAGTCTTCTATGTTCCAGGTCCTTCATTATCTTCTCGGACTTCTTGCACTCCTTCAGCCCTGTCCATACTTTGTAATCATCAAGCTTGAGATAATCCTCAGGTACATCAAAGTCCAACAAATGGAGTTCATCTCTTGCCACTTCCAAAGCCCTTACCATCATAATCTGAACTGCCCTAGAGGCTTTGTGGAAGTATATCGTTCGAAACGATTCAAAACGTGCAAGCAGGAAGCTCTCAAGAGTCGCGACCGCCGAATCGTCGATTGACAAGTCCTTGTCAATTACATCCATCGCGTACAGGAGGCGATGAACATCGAAGGAGCCGTATCCTGCCCCTGTATGAAAGGAGTCTCTAACAACATAATCCAATTTGTCGATGTCAACGCCGCCGCTGATTATCTGGTCTAGGTATGGCCGTTCTCTACTCGCCAATTTTCCAACTGCCAATCGGCCCAAAATATTGGTGTCGAGGCCCGCGGCCTCGAGCCTTTCAGCTATGTCCGTCTCTCTTACGAGCCATGGAACAAAGTCCTCATGACGCTTACCCAGGTATTTTGCCAAGAGGGGTTCAAAGACATGCGAAAAAGGGCCGTGCCCAATGTCATGAAGCAACGCGGCCAAGCGCAACTGTTCTCGTTGACTTCGAGGCAACTCTATCGGAAGCACATCCCCAAGAGTACCTGCGAGATGCATTGCGCCAATTACATGCTCGAACCTAGTGTGGTTTGCGGCGGGATAGACGAATTCTGAGCCAGCAAGTTGGCGGATGCGCTTGAGCCTTTGAACAGGCTCGGTATCGATAACTGATCTTTCGGTCTGGCTGATTCTGATATAGCCATGAATCGGGTCTTTGATGAACCCGCCAGACTTCTCGGTCATCTTTCTCTACTATGCTGAGACAACATTATGTAGTTAACTTCTCATTCGAGTATTGAGGAGTCTCTTTTTATCCGGGTTACTGCGATTCGTTGAAGTACGGACTGTATCTTGAATGGTTCAGGATAAGATTCTCTGCTTCGTTTGTTCAGTGAAGGGTCTTGAGACGACGTTCGCAACGTATTACGAATTGCAAGACCATCTCTACAAAGACCATGATATGACCAAAGATCCTGCAATGGAAATTTTCACCAAGCATAAGTCGTTGGCAACAAAGGCGGCTCCGACAAAGTGATCGCGCTCATGCCTAGTTCCTCAACCTCTTTCCAAGCATGATTGCGTTTGGCTATCCCGATATTTCTCTGGAATCCTAGGGACTTGGGTTGAAGAAGGCGTGAGACTGGTTGCCTAGCTGAACGGGAGTATTGACACGATAAGAACTACGAGTATGACGCATATGATAAAGGTCAGCATGCTCTGTTGAGTGCTGAATCCTACAGCGTGCTTTACCGCGAACACGCTGGATATTCCAATCCAAGCGACGCCAACTGCCCGGATGACCTCAAAGAGAATTGTTATTGGGCCGGACAGCAAAACGAAGAGCAGTCCTGGGGCCCACGAGAAGAAAAAAGGGCGGGAGAGCCCCCAATAACCGATTGTTCTCCGGAAGAGTCTTGTAACGATTAGGAAGGTTGTGCCTGACCAGACAAAAGCGATGACGAGGGCCGAGAACAACCCTATCAGGGTAATTGTGAGGACGTCAAGGAGAGACGTCCCAGCGAGGAAAAAACCAAAGCCGGCACCGTAACATAACCCGATTATTGCCACAACAAGAAGGGACTGGGCAGTGGCGCTTGGATCATCTCGCAGTTGTCTGAAGGTTTCTCCATCAAGTCTTGCGGCCCTCAGCATCCGGGATCCCATCTTCTTGAGATTGAAGTCTTGTGTGGTAGCGAATAGCCCGGTCATTGTGTCAGCGTCTCTTTCCAGTTTTCTCAACGTCGGCACTTATCAACTCATGGGAAAGATAGCCCGGTCGCTCTCGTGTTATCTTGAGAGGAGACATTCTGTAAGATTAGCTGTTAGCTTGTCAGAACTGATTGAAAGGGGCAGTAGCATCTAGATTGTCATTTGGATGAAGGCGAGGATTAGTAGGCCTACGACCGATGTGAGCAGCGCCCGTTGCGTGTTGAAACCCATCGCGCTCCTTAAGGCGACGAACTCTGCGGAGACGATCCATGCGGATGCCATGACAGCTATGGCTACTATGACGGGGAAGAATGGTATTGCGATCAAGATGAATAGGATGCCTGGTGCTGTGGAGAAGAATAGCGGTCGGGCGAGTTGCCAGTAGCCTGTTTTGCCTTGGAACAATTTTGTTCCGACTAGGAAGACGGTTGCAGACCATATGAAAATGGCGAAGTCCGTCACGATCATGTTGGCTAACGTCTGGGAAATGACAAAGTCTGGTGAGAGAGTAGATTTCTGGAGCCCGTTGAAGATGCTAAATCCAAGTCCGTAAGATAGGCCGACCAGGAGCAGGACTGCGACTGCCTGCCCAGTTGCGTTCTTGTCCTCTTTGAGCTCGCGGAACGTCTCCTTGTCGAACCTTGCGACGTGATAGATTCGTGATCCGAGCTGTCGGATCTTGCGTCCGGTGATAGGGCGTTCTTGTCCCTGCACCAAGTTCCTTGC
>Ga0137361_10002857_pt1 | contig 11118 bp, 8 predicted proteins | sample Mad1_80_16metaG_FD_104923 | JGI IMG/M metagenome (GOLD analysis project Ga0137361, IMG submission 104923) | Vadose zone soil microbial communities from Angelo Coast Range Reserve, California, USA - Mad1_80_16 metaG | ecosystem: Environmental > Terrestrial > Soil > Vadose zone | place: USA... | reverse complement strand
TGGAAAGCACACGTTCGCGCACCAGCCCTAAGCCGGCGAATTTTGGACCCAAAGAAGATGTTATTCGACGCATAGACATCGGTCGGCGCGCTGCCGCCGTGCGTCGCTGCCGGTGACTTCATGCCAGTGGGGCGAAAGGGAGTGGTCCTATGCCGTCGCCTTAGGAGCTACGGCTTCGGAACCACTCCGGCCCTTGCGGTTTATCCCTGCGCGGTTTCGCGTGCGTACTGGTTGAACCACTCGATGGTGCGCGTCCAGGCCTGCCTGGCCGCGGCCTCGTTGTAGCGTTCCGGCGTGGCGTCGTTGAAGAAGCCGTGCACGGAATTCGGATAAATGTGGCCTTCGTAACGGACGTTGTTTTTCTTCAGTTCCGCTTCCTGCGCGGGATATGCGCCCGACAATGCCTTATCGAGCCCGCCGTGGTGGATAAGGATAGCGCCCTTGATTTTGGGCACGTCCTCCGGCTTGGGCGCGCCGCCGTAGAACGGGGCGGCTGCCGCCAACTCCCCGCCCAGCATAACGGACAAGGTATTGGCCATTCCACCGCCAAAGCAAAAGCCGGTTGCGGCGACTTTCCCGGTGCAGTCCGGACGGGCTTTCAACCACCGCGCGGCGGCGATGAAATCCTGGGTCCTTTTGGCGCCGTCGAGCTTGCCGAACAACAGGCCGCCCTTGTAGTCGTCGCCCGGATAACCGCCGACGGACGTAAGCGCGTCCGGCGCAAACGCCATGAAGTTCGCCAGGGCAAAGCGCCGCGCAACATCCTCCGTGTGCGGATTCAGTCCCCGATTCTCGTGGACGACGATAACGCCGGGCAGTTTCGCCGGGTTCTCGTCGCGTGAATTGGCGCTGTCCGGCCGGGCGAAATAGCCTCGGATGTATCCATGACCATTCGGCGAGGGCACGGTCTCATAGCTCGCCCTGATCCGCTCGTCGTCCTTGCGAACCTGCTGCCCCAATGCGTAGTTCGGCATCAACGCATCGATAATCGCCGTGGCAGTAAGTCCGGCAACGGCGAAACGCTTCACGCCATCGGCAAAGGCACGGCGACTGATCTCGCCATGAATAAACTGTGAGTACAGTTCCACCGCTTCCGCGGGAATTTTCTTCCGTTCGTTCAGCATAGAGCCCTCCTTTGGGTCCAGGGAGGATACCATTGCTCGCGCGACTTCTGAAGCCTGTAACTGGATTGAACACCCGATTGCTGGACCAGACGGCAGTCCGACCCTGATCCCTGGCTGGGTCCGGGCCACCCTGCCGGAAGGCAGTCTGGACATCCCGGTTTTGCCAATCCAGCGTCTCGGAGAAAAACCGGGATGGGTGTATAGTCCCGGCAGCCGAGAGGCCAAACCGCCAATTCCGGCAAAGGAGGAGAACAACGATGTTTAGCCATAGGAGTAGAATCCTAGCTGTAATCGTTCCTGTAGCGCTGCTTGTCGGCGCCCAGTCGATTCGAGCGGAAGGCTTTGCCGGCCGCGTTCAGGGCGTGGTCAAGAATGCATCCGGGCAAGCGCTTCCCGGAGCCTATGTCAAATTGATCAATGCCGAGAGACGTCTGACGTTCATGGCCGTCACTCAGGCGCAAGGCCGCTACACCATGAACAACCTGCCGCCGGGGCAATACACCGTGCAGGGTATTGGGAGCGGCTTCCAGAGCAAGCCCACGCTGGTGGCTCTGACGACCGACAAGCCCGCGACGGCCGATGTGTCGCTGACGGATACGCAGGGGCCCGTGATCGCGAATGGCTGGGTTCGGTCTCCCGGGCGCGTCGCCGGCAACGAACTGGATTCCGAGTTGGCACCGCCAAAGCTGCCGGAAGGGGCAGGCAAAGCGATCGTGGAAACCAAGTGCAACCAATGCCATTTCCTGCACCGGCTGACGCAAGAGAGATGGACCCACAAGAATTGGGAGCAAAAGATCGCCTGGATGCGCGAACGCATCCATGAACGCGGGGCCAACGATCTGACGCCAGAGGAACAGAAGATCGTGGTGGATTACCTGGCGAAGAATTTTTCCGACACCACGCCAAAAGCCGACCCCAATGGCCGCTTGTCGAGAACGCCGCTCAAGGGCGACGCCGCCAAGTACATCGCCGTTGATTTTGCGGGACCCAATCCCGATGCAGCGTTCCACGACATCACGGTGGACGCCCGGGGAGTAGCGTGGGCGAACCAGCTCAACCTATACGCCCTGGCCAAGTTCGATCCCAAGACGTTCACCTTTAGTGAGGTTCGTCCTCCCGCCCTCGGAGTGACGCCCGGCACCTTGGCTCACATGGGTCCGCCGACGCGAGGCACTGGGGATTCGATCTGGATGGCGGATATCGGCGGAACCCGCCGCTGGCTGGAGTTCGACACCAAGACCGAGAAGTTCAATTCATATCTGGTGCCCGGCGACTTCAAGGGTCCGATCAGCGGCAACTTCATGCGGGCCGACCCCAATGGGAAGATGGTTTGGACGACCGCCAGCACCCGAGTCGTGGGATTGAATCTCCAGAACAAGCAGTTCGTCGCCTATGACATTCCTACGAAGAACCCGGGCGCTTACGGGATGGATGTCGCGGGGGATGGCAGGGTTTGGTTTGTCGAGCGCGAAGCGATGAAGGTCGGCCGGCTGGACCCTGCTTCGGGAAAGATTGACGAGTTCCCGACACCGGGGAAAGACGTTCCGCGCAGGATGGGAGCGGATTGGGAAGGCAATCTCTGGGTCGGCTTCCATGAGACCGGCAAGCTCGTGAAGGTCGATCAGAAGACCGGCAAGATGACGTTCTATGAACCCCCGACAAAGGGCAGTGGTATGTATCTCCCGGTCCCCGATGCAAGGCGCAAGGTGATTTGGGTGACCGAACAGACGGCGGACAAGATCGCCCGCTTCGATCCCAAGACGGAAACCTGGACGGAGTTCTCGCTACCGATCGTGGAGTCGGATGCGAGAAGAATCGAGCTCGATCCGTCCAACCCGAACCGCATCTGGTGGTCGGGCGACACCTCGAGCCATTTGGGCTACATCGAGGTGCTCGACCAGTAGGAAACGAATGGGCAGTGGCGGAGGGCAAGCGAGCGCGAGTCCTCCGCCATTTCTCCGTCATATTTTTTTCGCCGATCAGAAATCCGGCTTGACCGCCCGCGGCACATCGGCGTCCTTTCCCGAGTACCACTGGATGTTTTCGGCGCAAGCCTGTTCCGACCAGTCGGCGGCGGCGTCAGGTCCACCGCTTCCATACGTCATGGTCGCGGTCCACGGCGCTGTGAAGACGCCCTTATCCTCGACCGTGAATTGGAGCTGCAGGTACTTGCCCCGAGAGCTCGCATTCCTCATCCCGTCGGCGACGTTATGCTGCTTTGCGTCCCGTTCGAATCCGTCTTTCGCGGCTTCGCGATCAAGCAGCCGATAGCGCTCGACCACGTGCAGAGCCTCGGTGTGCGGCGTGCCATACCAGTCGACCATGGAATAGCGCCCGACCTTCATGCCCACGGTATCGATAACCAGCGTGTCGCCCTCATAGTGGCCCACGGAGTCGCCGTACCAGGACGGGGTCACCTTTGCCGGATGAGGCTGGTTCATGCGCACATGACGGACCTGATGATCATAGGCATAAAGGATGGTGACCTTGTCCTTTTGTTGCAGCAGCTCAGTCGGGCCATTCGTAAAAACGAAAGGCACACCTTCAGGCCAACACTGGTTGCGCGGGTTGGGATCGCCTATGCCGTTCAGCCCGAGTACACCGTGCTTTTTCACGACCTCCGCCGCCTCAGGCTTCAGAATAGGATTGGTGTAATCGCCGTTGAGCTTGAGGATTTCGCCGGTGCCATTCGCGCGGCGCGACCGGTTGACCAGCGCCGTGGGACCCGATGGCAGCGGTTCGAACCCGGGAAGTGTATGCAACCAGACGCCCGAGAAATCCGGGATGGATTTGGCGCTTTCGCTTCCGCCGATGGCTGGCCCAACCGCGGGCGCCGCCGCTTGCCCGAAGGCGGGCGTCGCAGCCACCGCCGCAAGTGTGAGTACCAAAGGGAAATTCCGCCACTGCAAATCCATTGGCTCTCCTCCTCCGTTCATTACATTCCGTTGGAAGCTCTTGCGCAAAGCTACTCCTCTACGTGTGCCCTTGGAAGGTGACGGTGTCCTGCTCCTGTCGGGTGTCCGCTCCTGGCAATACGCGGGTGCGGCGGCGGAATAGACGCTCCGCCTCTCAAAAATCTGGCTTGGCCGTCTGCGGTATCGGTTCGTCGGTGTTGCCGAACAGGCCGTTGTTGTTTTCAGAGCAGACATTTTCGATCATCGGGCCCTGCTCGACACGACGGTAGCGCTGCAGCGCGTTCCACGGCGTGGTGAAAGCGCCCGGATCCTCGACATGGGCGCTCGCCTCGATCGCCTTTCCATCCTCGATAAGATGAAAGCGCTCGACGACGTGAAGCTTCACCGTGTGCGGCGTGCGGAATTGGTCGACGAATGTCCTGGTGTTCAATCCGATCGTGTCGACGACCAAGGTGTCGCCGTTCTCGTAATGGCCGATGGATTCGCCGAACCAGGACGGCTTCACAGTGGCCGAATGCTTGTCGGTCAGAAAGACGTGGCGAACCATGTGGTCTTCCTGCCAGATCAAAACCACCTCTTTCGGGGTCTGGAGGAAATAGACGGGGGTGACAGGATAGAGAAGCCATCCGGGAACGCCGATCGGCCAGCATCTCTCCTTGGGTGTATAGACCGCTTCGCCTGCAAGTACGCGCTGATTGACCTTTCTTAGCTCCTCCCGCACCCAGGGCTGAAGAATGGGATTGCTCAAATCAGCGACATGGAAGGTCGGCTGCTTGCCGGTTCTCACCGCGAACTGGTTGTCGATGTAAGGATGGTCCTTGTCGGACATGACGGGTCCGGGTCCGCTCGGCGGCGGCAGAAAATCATCGCCGATGGGTTCCTCGCTCATGGGCACGCCGGCAATCCAGCCGACCTTGCTGTCCATGCCGAAATTCGGGACGGCCGCGTTCTCTGCGGCTATCACGGGCGACATCGCCGCAAACGCAAGCCCGGCAAAGCCGGCGGAGGCAAAGATCCATTTCATCATGAAGCTGCTCGTGAGGTGTCCGGCCAAATTAGCACTCTCGATAGCGTTCGCCAGAGTCATTTTGCGGCGCGGGAGAAGACGTAAACCGAGACGGCCTTGATCTCCTCCGGCTTCAATTTGCCCTCGAAGGCCGGCATGATTCCATGGCGCCCGCGGTTGATGGATTCAAGGATCGACGCGCGGTCCGAGCCATACAGATACAGATCTTTCCGGGTCAGATTCGTCGATCCAAGCGGAAGATCGCCGGTTGCGTCCTCGCCATGGCAGTCATTGCAGTTGCCTTTGGTGCCGTCATGGAAGAGCGCGTCGCCGCGTGCGGCCTTGGCGGCATCCGCATCCTGGCCGCCGAGCTTGAGGACATATTCCGCCACGTCGGCAATCTCATCGGGAGTCAGAAAGCGCCGGTTGCCCAATTCCTTCGTGTCCTCTTGGGTACGATATTGCGGATCGAACGCGACCATGTCCGCTTCCAGCCCGCGTGCGTAAGCATGACCGGAGCGGATGCCGTAGCGCACCGTCCACTCGACGTCGGAAGGAAATTTGGTCAAGCCGGCTGACTCCAAATCGTCGCCGGCAAAGCGCCACTCGGCATCGGTCAAATCGGGCGTGTGCTGGGCGGCAACACCTTTGAGATCGGCACCGTGACATGAGGCGCAGCTCTTGTCGTAGATATCCTGGCCCACTGTCTTCGCCGTAACGTTCAGGCGCATCGATTTGACGATATCGTTGACAGCAACGGAGACGAGCTCCTCCGGCTTGGCGTAGAACTCGCCGTATTCCTCGGCGAAGGCCGATGTTCGCGATGAAGGCGCAGCTGACGGGCTGGAAGCCGTGCTCGCCGTTTGATTGCAGGCGGCGATTCCCAATGCGGCCATTGCGGTCACGATGAAGCAAGCGCTTCGCTTGAGTCGACGACGTTCCATGGTTTGATCCTCCCAGGTCACAGTCCGGTTCAGCGGCAAACTGATTATAGCGCGTTGGGTTCATCGCGCCCGCAACACGAGGCGGCGTGGAAACGACAAAGGCGGAGTCTGCTTTCGCGGACTCCGCCTTTGTCACAACTAAGAACTACGTCGACTTACTTCGCGAGCGGATCGGGACGCAGCTGGAAGTGCACGACTTTGCTGGTCGTGCCCTTGCCGCCTTCGATGTGCGTGGCGGCGCGGTCGGAATAGGTCGACCACAGGCCCTTGCCCTTCCATCCGGTGGACGCATCGTCGATGCGGCCGTCCATGCCCTTGGCGAAATAGCCGATCGGGTAGGGAACGCGCATCACCACCCACTGCCCGTTCACCAGGGCCGCGAGCGAGTCGGACTCATTGCCGGTGGCGATGGGAACGTTCTTGCCGAGGCCGAAGGTGTCGTACTGATCGACCCAATTGTAGTACGGCGCTTCGGCGCTGGCGCCGACGGTGCCGGCCGGAACGTCGAATGTCGGTCCAGGCATCTGATAGAGCTTCCAGCCTTCCGCGCAATTCTGCGGATCGGCTGCCGACGGCCCGCTGTGCGGTCCTTTGCACAGCTTGCGGTCGAAGCTCGCGAGATGGCCGCTGGCCAGCACCGTCCACACGACGCCGTCGGTGGTGATGTCCATGCCGCGCGGGGAGAAGCCCTGCCCGGATGCCGGTACCTTGTTGGTCTTGAACGGCGCCTCGTAATACTCGGAGAGCTGGGTCTTGGGATCATAGCGGACCAGCGCGCCGGGAAAGCCGGTCATCGAGCCCCAGACGCTGCCGTCGGCCGGATTGGGCGCAACGCCATAGAAGCCGGTGTTGATGCGCTTGTCCTTTTGCGGATTGATCGGCTGATTGGGTTCCGTCCAGCCCGCATCGCGCTTGCCGTTGCCGTTGACGTCGATGATGAAGGGCGACCAGCCTTGGCTTGCTTGCTCATCGTGGGTCTGTTCGAACTTCTTCGTGTCGAACCAGCCGACAGCCTGATTTTGGGCGCTGCCCGAGAACCACAGCAGGCCGTCCTTGTCGAACTGGAGATGATGCGTCGAGTAGCAGAGATCGATCGTGGTGATCTTCTGCGTCTTCGGATCATACAATTCGGCCTGGCGTCCGGAGCGATCGAGCGGGAACACTTTCGCCGAGGGATGGTTCGAGCCGGCTTTGCAGAAGGCCGGGTTGGCATTGGGACGAATGCGCGCCGTCACCCAGAGGCGGCCTTTTTCATCCAGCATCGGATTGTGGATGTTGGTGTGGCTGTCCCAAACCGGTTCGTTGCCCCAATAGGGCGACTCGCCGAAGATCGGACTGGTCTTGCTGGTGGGCGTCTTGGGATCGCGAAATTCCGACTTGATCAGGCCGGATTTGTTGTCGACCGGATCGAGCCAGGGAATGAAGTCCGAGCTCTCTTCGGTGGCGCCGTAAATCAGGCCATGGCTGTTGACCGTCGGATTGCGGCGGTCGGTGGCGATCTCGTCATGCAGATAGGTCGATGGCGTATTCCAATCCCACGCCGTGACGACGATGTTGCGCTCCCTGCCTTGCGGGCGAGTCGGATCGGTCTTGGGCAATTCGCCCTTGGCGACGCGATCGGTCCAATCGCCCAAATTGGCAAGCGCACGTTGCGTGTCGAAGCGGCCGATGGCGTTGACCATGCTGTCGCCTGCCTGGCCGGACTGAATGCGCCGCTCCCATGCCGCGGCTCCGGTGTCGAAGTGGCCGAGCTGCGAGGGGATCGTGCGTGTGGCTTTGTCGCCAAGCTGATGGCAGGAGATGCAGCCATCGGTCTTCATATAGCGCAGCCACAGACCCTGATCGGTGAGCTGCACGGGCATGCCGTTGCCGGACGTGCCGGTGCCCGGGAAGAGATTCTTATCGGGAACCTTCACCATCGAGTACCAATAGATCGCCGGATAATACTCGGCAGCCGCTGCGCGGTTCGGCGCAGCCACGGCTTTCAAGTTCAGAGTCTTGCCCGGCGCCGATTTCGTCTTTGGCGAATCCACCAAGCCGTAGCCGCGCACCCAGATGTCGTAATTCCCTTTTGGAAGATCGGGGAGCACATAGCGTCCCTGGTCGTCGGTGACGACGATCTTCACGTACTTCGTCGGCAGGTCCCTCGTTTCCGCGATCACCCATACGCCGGCTTCGGGGCCCTTGGCGCCGGTGACCACACCGCCGATGTCGTCGGCGTCGATCCGTACTTGCTGACCAGCGGCAGGTTGGGCCGCCGCGGTATTGACGGACGCTGCACATAACAACGCCGCGGAGCTGACACTCAGCATGGCGACGCAGGCTGCTCTCTGGATCCTCATTTTTTCCCTCATCGTTGGGGGGCTCAACGGCGCACAGTTTACGCCATTTCAGACCAAAGCACGAGATGGGCGAGTCGGGGGATCCATTGGCCTAGGAATGGCGAAAGTTGTAGGTTTCGCGGCTCGCGCGGCCTCATTCGATACCGGCCAAGGAGGAGCTATGAGAACCGCTTCCAAGTGCTTGAGTGTTCTCACACTTGCGCTCATTCCGGGTTCCTTTGCCCATGGGGCAACCGTCACCGGGACAGTGAAAGCGCCCGACGGCGCGCCGTTCCGCGGCGCATTCGTCCAGGCACAGAATACAAGCACCAAGATCACGGTCAGCGTGCTGTCCGACAAGAACGGCCGCTATCGGATCGAGAATTTGCCGGCCGGCGCCTATCAACTGCACGTGAAGGCGGTTGGGTACCGCGCGGAGACGCGCGCCCCCGTCAGTCTGACGGCAGTCGAGAATGCGACCTCGGAGTTTCCTCTGCAGACGGACATGGTCCGGTGGAGCGATCTTTCGAGTTATCAAGGCGTGAGGCTGTTTCCCGGTGCACAGGGCAACCAAGTTCTCAGAGGCAAGGAGATCCTCGCCAACCGCTGTTTCGCCTGCCACGGATTCGAAACCAGGATGGCATCGGTCAAGCGCGATAAGGACGCGTGGATAGATCGCGTCAATTACATGCGCGGAACGATGCATTTTTTCCTGGATAGCGCGCAGCCCTTCAGCGATCAGGATGCCGACGATGTGGCGTCCTATATCAATTTGCTGTTCGGAGAAAGTTCCGTTCTGCCGCCTTCGCCCGCGGAAATGCCGGCATACAAGAGTCTCGTGCGGTCCTTCGGCGACGATGCGATGAAGATCGTCTACGTGGAATATGAGCTGCCGGGGCCCAATCGCATGCCTTGGAGCGCTGTTCCCGACAAGGACGGAAATTTTTGGATGCCGTATTACGGAACGGCGAACCGGATCGGCAAGCTCGATCCCAAGACCGGCGCCGTGCAGGAATTCCGCGTTCCCAATCAAGGCACCGCCGCGATTCATTCCGCCGTGCCGGCAGCGGACGGCAGCGTCTGGCTGACCGAGCAGGGAGCGAACAAGCTTGGAAAGTGGAGTCCCGCCACCAAAACGATCGTGGAATACCAGGACAGCTATATTCCCGGCAAAGAAGGAGTCACGTCTGGCGGGCAGAAGCATACCGTGCGCGTCGATCCACAGGGACGCGTATGGTCCACCGGCACGCCGCTGACGGTGTTCGACCCCAAGACGGGAAAGTTCACGCCCATCCGCGAGGTGCCCAGGGTGTATGGGCTCGCGCTCGATAGAGACGGCAATTGCTGGTTTGCCGAGAACATCCAAAACGGACAAATCGGAAAGGTCGATGGAAAGACGCTCAAAGTGACCAAATGGGCGCCGCCGACGGTCGATGGCCGCCCACGCCGAATCCAAATCGATACCGATGGGGTGGTTTGGTTCGGCGAATTCGAAGCGGGAAAAATCGGGCGCTTCGATCCGAAGACGGAAACCTTCAAGGAATATCCGCTGCCGGGCCCGAGCGCGGACGCGACGCCTTACGCTCTCGGGATCGATAGGAACCACACCATCTGGTATTCCTCGGAGCATCTCGACGTCGTCGGAAATTTGGATCCGAAGACCGGCCGCGTGACCGAGTATCCGTTTCCGCACTCGGAAAACACGATGCGGGAATTTTTTATGGATGCTCAGGGGCGGATGTGGTTCGGCTCGCCGGCAAACAACAAGGTCGGCTACTTCTACCTCGCCGGAGCGAGCAACTGATCCTATCGCGGGGACGAGAAGAGCTGGCCATCGAGCCAGGCGCAGCCGTAATTCCTGATCTGCTCGTCAATATCGAAATCGCGGGTGGCGCGCTGACGACGCAGCGTGTCGTCGGCCTTCTTGCCGTTTTCGGCGTGGTGCGCGGGATCGGACGCGTCGAGTTGAGCCCACAATTGTTGCAACGCCGCGCGACGCAAAGCATCTCCCTTGGCGAGAAATGCCTGGTCGGCGGCGTCCTGACCGCGATGACATTTGAGGATGATGAGATTGCGAACATTGAAATCATCGAACGCCGCTACCGCATCCGCCGCGACCGCCGGGGCAGAGATTGCAACGAGCGCCACAAATCCAATTAGAATCGATCGCGTGGCCCGAGGGTAAACTCCGGGCGCATCAATGACTCTTTTTCCGCGCGTGGACACGCGCGGGCTGGTTGGCCGGGCCAAGCCCGGCCATGGTGAAAAGAGGGGGGCAACCCATTCCAAAACGGCGCTACCGCGGCTGGGCTGCTTTCGGCGCCGTGCCGAGGAACTCCCGAATCTGCTGCACGGCGTAGTCGACCTTTCTGTCGAACGCCATTTTGCCGAGCTCGACGCTCGAGCGGCGCCCATCGCCGGTGATGCCGTTGTTGACACGCGGCGCGTTGGTTTGTGGCTGTCCCGGCTGCGGAACCGGATCTCCGAGGGCCGTCCTGATCAGGTCTTTGCGCACCCATTCATCGCCGCCGAGATACATCATGATCGAGGTGTCGGAAATGCCGGCATGCGTGCTGCGCGGATAACCGTTGGCGACGAGCCAAGTCTCGAAGTCGGCGCCGGCTTTAATATAGACGTCGTCGCAATAGTAGACGTGGATGCCGCGCGGCGCGTATTTGTCGTCGAGCTTTTTCGCCACCGTCCGGTAGACGTTGGGCTGGCCGCCGCCATGGTCGCCCATCAGGGCGACGTTCTTGAAGCCGGTGACGATGGCCTGCTCGGAGATTCGTTCGAGAACGGCGGCGAGGA
>Ga0137361_10002855_pt1 | contig 11121 bp, 11 predicted proteins | sample Mad1_80_16metaG_FD_104923 | JGI IMG/M metagenome (GOLD analysis project Ga0137361, IMG submission 104923) | Vadose zone soil microbial communities from Angelo Coast Range Reserve, California, USA - Mad1_80_16 metaG | ecosystem: Environmental > Terrestrial > Soil > Vadose zone | place: USA... | reverse complement strand
GCGCGGCGCAGCCGTGCCCGCATGTCATCAAAATATCCACAGCATTCGAGGCGCTCGCCTGCCGTTACGGGTTTTAGTCCCTGAAGCTCAGCTATTAATGATGTGTCGCGGCCCGATAGTCCGACCACATGGGCATTCAGGTCCTGAGAACTGGACGATTGGAGATCTACAATTTTCATGGCGTGAGGTTTAATCTGGACGCAGCTCCAATTGAAAGTAACAGCTATGTCATCAACGGCTATACGGACTTTATTGGAGCAAATCTTTTATATTTTGCATCCTATCCCGGTATAGCTGTTCTCTGCGCTTCAAAGACAACAGTGATTTGCCATGTGTCTCATGGGTGCCATCGCGTTCCAAAGTTTTAATGATGCACCGCAGAAGGCGAGCCGTAGCAATGACGACACCATGGTCCCTCGTTTCAAACGGAAAGGAGCTCGAACAAAATACAATTAGAGCCTAGGTACAAGGATCGCTTCAAGCTTTGTGAGACTTATGGTAGAAGCAATCGCCATTTGAGAGGACGCCCGTGTGTGCCGACAAAAATGCTCGGTTAGCCGGCCGGGTGCCGTCCGGAATGTGGTTGAAATTCGTGCCGCGAGATCTCCAGCGACGTGAAGCTATCTAATTGTCGATTTGCATTCAAGCTGCTCTGGTAGCGAGAACGCGAGCGTTTAGGAAGGCCCCTGGTTTCTTGTCGAGTAAAAAATTGGAAATCCACGGACGACTATTTGGAATGATGTTCAGGTTCAGATGTATTACGACGGCCACAACGTTTCACAATCCAACCCTGATACCCCCTGAAGGCTGGTGCGATTAAACTGTGAAGAAAGCTCAATAACCTTAACGGGATTCCTGGGACAATAAGAAATCTGCCTTTTTGGGCCCCTTTTATTATCGCCAGCGCAACTTGGTCCGGCTCCCAAACTCCAGCGGCTCCCGCTATTTCTTCGGTGGCCGTTGGTCGCAGCGGAGCTTCATATTCCAGCATGGGTGTATGGGTATCCGGAGGGTGGGCTAGGATAACCAATATGCCGTGTTCACGTAATTCTACCCTAAGGACTTCGGCCAAACCCCTTACCGCGAACTTCGATGGACAGTAGCCACTGTATCCATAAATTCCGATTAATGCTGCTCCAGATGCCACAAAGATCAATTTGCCACCGCCATTCTCCACCATTGCAGGTACAACTGCATGACAAAAATTCAGGCTGCCGACAAAGTTAGTCTCAAATTGGCTCCGATGATCATCAAGTGACAGCGTCCTAAACGCGCCGGGCTTTACGATACCGGCGCACGCTACTGCCCAATCTGGCGGCCCGTTTGCGGCAATGGCCTGTTCGACCGCCACTCGACAGCTGTCTGCTAATCGAACATCACAAGGGATAGCTTCCACATTTGCGGCATCTGCGGCAAGCGCCAGAATGTCCTTTCGTGAATTCTCAAGTCGTTGCGAATTCCTAGCAAGAATGGAGACTGATATGCCCCTTGCGGCAAATAAACAGGCGAGCGCGAATCCGATGCCGCTACTCCCGCCTGTAATGATAGCATGATTAGTTTGGCCAAGTGTCGGCCCTATTGTTGATCCACGTCGCGAGAAGTGAGGTCTGAGCCTGGTAATCATTGAAGTCCTTTCTGATTGTGCGTATCGCGCTGATGTGTCCTGATTTGGTGCAGCGATTACCAGATGCCATATCCTTGGCCTTCACACGCAGCCATGCTAAAACCAGCATGCGTTTAGCTCCAACGTGGCAATGACAGTCAGGACCAATTGTGTCGATTATCGATGCTAAGGGCTGCCAGCCGCGATTGCTGACAAGATTGTCGCCAACAAGGCCAATTGTCTACTTGCCCTCAAGGCAACGAGCCGACGCCGGAAATCGATGTCGCGGACTACTTCGCGACCGCTCCCGCCGCCAAACTCGTCGCCAAAATCACTGTGGAGAAGGAGCATGGCCGGATCGAGACCCGGACCTATACCGCCTCCGACAAGATCGATTGGATCGCCTCCGAGCGGAGCTATCCCCCGGCGAGCCTCGGCAAGACTGTTGTGCAGGTCAACAAGCTTATGCCTCCACCAACTAGAGAAAAATTTTAGACTTTTATACATGTTTGTTTATCTCCTTCCCTCCCTCCCATCTCTACGGCAATGGGCGGAAAATTAATTGAATGGGCAACGGCATGTGCGTGGGCTGTGCAGTCCTCCTCAATACGGCCATCGAGCGCGCGCCAATGTGCTATTTTTGGGGTGGTGTATTGGTCGACTACACGACCATCCTCGAGAAGATCTACAGTCCCGATCCTATTTCGGCCGCGTACGGCGCGTTGCCAGGCTCCTCAACCTATCCGATCGACCAACAGCGCATGTATCGGGCCCCCAGCTGTTAATGATTGCACGCCTCATATGGCGCATGACCAAAGAAAAAGACATTCGCCGCTATTTCTGGAGCACCGCTTTCGATTGCGCGCTTCATAACCTGCCGGCGTTCGGAGACGTCCTCTTTGCGGCCGCCCTTTATCTGCATTTGGGCCCATTCGCCCGATATGTGCGCGCTTGCACGGAGGAACAGATCGCATCGACCCACAGCGGCAACGGTCACCCACACGATTCGCGTGTCGCCCTCGGGGAATTAGCCTGCTTTTGCTCCAGCCGGTATTCCCTTGGGAATAGCATGGACTGCCCTCTCGGCCATCCTCTGCAAAACAATTCAGGATTTGCAACAGGGAAAACCTGATTTGGATACGATGGAGCCCTAGCGTCAAAATTAGGGAGCCGGTACGTGCGCATCGCCTAAGCGTGCCGCCATGATGGCATGGCGGTATGCCTATGCCAAACAGTTCAACCGCCACCGCCGACAGGCTGCGCATTTTGCGCACCCGGTTCGGCCCGCTCATCCGCGACATCCGGCGAAAGATCGCAGGCCACACGGACTTCGAGGCTGCATTCGCTTGGCCGCTCTCGCGGGCCGATTAGATCCGCTCGCAGCAGCAGCGCCAGCGCGGCTGGAAGCTTTATTCCTTAATGCTGCGGCCTCAGGGGGTTCTGACGCTGCGCCAGGTCACCGCTCTTATTCGCTGTGAAACGGTTTCCAGGGTGTCGTGTTGGCGTGAACGGATTCCACGGATGCGTTCGCGGTATTCGCCGAGGCGCGGCAGCATAGCAGCGAGAATGCTGGGAATTTCGTATTCACTCCGGTAGGTTTCGCCAATTCTCCAGGCTTCCAGCAGTTCCACCGTGCCCATGTCGTTGCGGGTGGCCCGTGCCGGAATCAATAGAGGAAGGCCGGCAAGAATCACTTCCAGAAAGACAGTCGCGGATGGCCGCGCAATCATTACCGACGCCTTTCGAAAGCGATCCGGAAGGTCTGCGGCAAAACCGAGACATTCGACCCGGACCGGCGAACTCCGGGACGATGTGAGCGCGCTGAGTTCGGCGATAGCGGCTTCGTCGCGCCCGCAGATCGCCACGACGTCCGCAACGAGATCGCTTGAGGCGCACAACCGCCGGACAACCGAAACGACGAAACGGCCGCCAAGCGACCCGCTGACTACGAGGATCCGAGGGCGTTCCCCCGGCGGCGGATCTCCCGCAGGGGCGTGGTCTTCGGGCCGCCGCAGCGGCCCGATCACGTGACAAGCCAGCCCATTCGTTCCCGGCGCCGTGTTTCCCGCGCGCTGGAACAATAGTGGCTCCGTACGCATCACGCCGTAGAACTGCACCCAGTTCGCGAAGTAGCGTAAGCGGTTCATCCACGAGGTGCCATCCGGGATCGAGCTGCGGAAATACGGTGCGCTGAGGTCAAACCTGCGGATGGCACGTGCAGTCTCCTCAAAGCTGCACAAATACTCGGCTGCGGGGTGAAGGAGGTCGGCGAATATGGAAAATTCCACTGGCATCACGGTGAACGGCACGGCCAGATCTGTGGCAGCGTCGCCGAGCGCCCGATTGTAGATGTCCGCAGTCGAAAGCACGGCGTCTGGCCGCAGGGCTTTGAGGTGAGCCTTTACTTTCTCTCCGGCTGTGATGGCCAACAGGGGAAATCCCAGCACGCGTAGCCAGTGATTGAAAATCCAGTCGGCGAGACGAAACCATCCCTTGCGGATCAGAAGATTCCAAAGTTCCACCACCGACCCGGGCCCCGGAGTGTCGCTGTCCAGCGTTTCGCCGTCCCGCAACAGAACCTCGATATTCGGATCTCCTTCCAGAATGCGCTGGAGTGTTTGCGCCGCGGCCAGATGTCCCTCGCCGGCTCTTGCGTAGACCACGACGGCACGCTTCTTGGATTGATGATCGTTATTGCTGTGCGCGGCTGCCCCGGACATAATGCCGAAGGATAAGGGAAGAAGCTTCACTCCAGCAACCGGCGCCCAGCGAGGATGCTCGATTGTCGATCCCACAACAGCTGAGGAGTGGCTGCATAGAATGCGATTGCGCATTAAAGCTTGTAGAAGAGAAAGCTTGTAGAAGAGGGATGAGACTCATCGAGCCGGTGAGCGTGTCGATTGCTTACCGCTCACGCGGCCTTCCTCCTTTTCGAGATGCTATGGGCCGATCCGGCAAAACGGTACATTGATGCCGGTCCGAATCAAGGAGCGCCGCCACGGCAAATCAAAACGATCTCAATCGATCTGTTCTGTAGTGGCGTTTGAACAGGACAAGACGGGGAGGGAGTGAATGCTGCAAGTACTTGGGCGGGCTGTCCATGTCCAAAAATAAAACTTACAGAAGTAAACCGAATGGCGGCCAAATCACCGTCATCGTGCCGGCGTATAATGAAGCGCCGAGCCTTACAGACACGATTGACAGCCTGCTGAATCAGACGCTTCCGCCGATTGAGATTATCGTTGTCGACGACTGCTCGACTGATGGCAGCGGCGATGTCGCACGTGACCTTGGGGTCACGGTCCGACGCCCGCCCAGGAACACGGGCAAGGCTGGCGCACAGACTTATGCTCTACCTTTCGTTAACACCGAGTTCTGCATCTCGATCGATGCCGACACCATTCTGGCTCCCGATGCAATACAGAAATTATTCGAGGCAATGCGAGATCCTGATGTGGCGGCTGCCTCCGGCTATGTTCTCCCACGGTATGTGAAAAGTGTGTGGGAGCGAGGTCGTTATGTTGAGTATTTACTTTGCTTCAAACTTTTTCAAGATCACTTTGAACGACCTTTGATTTTATCCGGCTGCTTTTCCATCTACCGTACCGATGTACTTCGCGAGATCGGTGGATGGTCGAACCGCACCATGGCGGAGGACATCGATCTTACCTGGACTCTCTATGCTGCTGGTTGGAAAGTTCGATTTGCACCAGAGGCAGCGTGCTACCCCATCGAGCCCCACGATTTTCACGTTCTTGGTTGCCAGCTTCGACGATGGTCCCATGGCTTCATCCAAAACGTGGTGCTTCACTGGCGTGATGTTCTTGAACAGCGCTACCTCCGGACATTCGTGGCGGTCGTGCTTTGGGACACAATCGTCACGGGGTCCCTGCTTTTGTTCGCGATCCCGATCCTCAGCATTTTGGTCAATCCCTTTTTTCTCCTTGGGTACATCGTTGACATTGTGATAATCGCGGTGCCCGTCCTATTGGAGGCCCTAAAGCGCCGGGAGTTTGGACGCGCGTTACTGAGCCTACCGGCTTATCCGGTTTACAGGATGGTCAATATGGCCAGTTTGGTAAAGGCATTCTGGTTAGAAATAGTAAAAAGGCAATCTCTTCGAGTTTATGAGAAAGGACACTGAATGTGAGCATTATATCTGCTCCTGATTGGATGCTAGTGCGTGAATTGATCGGAACAGCGGCCGGCGTTTCGCGGCGGCGCCTCACAGGAAAGATGGTTTTCGTTACGCTCGCCATGTCTTGGCTGCATAGAATGCGATTACGCACTAAGGCTTGTAGAAGAGGCATGAAACTACCCCAGCGGATCGAGCGGGTGAGCGTGTCGATTGCTCTCAAGCGACCTTCCTCCTTTGTCACTTTCGAGATGCTATGGGCCGATCCGGGAAGGCTGCAGGTCGCTGCCCGAGCGGTGGCGACCACGTTGCACCGCGGCCCTATGGCATTTACGCTCTAGCCGAATTCACGCATTGCCGCGCGGTACGTTCCGCTGCGGCTCATCCGGAGTGCAGATCAACGAAACATCTCAGTCGATCTGTAGTAGCGTTCTTATAAACGCTAAGTAAGTCCCTGGAGATAAATAACTATGCCAGTAAGTGCTTTCGAAGGTAAGAATTATATCCGTGATGTATTAGCCAAAATCCACCAAACCATTCCCATAAAATCCGTGCTTGATATTGGCGTAGGAGCAGGGACCTATTCCAATTTGTTTCGTGCTAGCTATCCCGGCAAGTGGATAGGAGTGGAAATTTGGGAACCCTATATTGAAAAGTATCAATTGATCAAAAAATACGATGAAATTCACGTTGGAGATGCTCGTCAGATGGAATTTCCAGAGGCGGATTATCCCACCTATAACGTCTGCTTTTTGGGCGACATTTTGGAGCACATGACGCCGCAAGAAGCGATTGCTTTGTATAACAAGGGGCTAGACGCAGCGGAATTTGTCTTTATCTCAATTCCGATTATTCTTTACCCACAAAAAACTGTTGAGGGTAACCCCTATGAAACCCATATTGCTCCAGATTGGACTCATGACAAAGTTGTATCTACTTTTTGTCATATTAAAAGCTGGTATCACGGTCGTGTTGTTGGTGTATACGTTGGGTCTAAATGGCATAACTTAGATATTCCAAAATGTGAACGATCAGGTTTATTTCGCAGGTTATTCAAGTTGTTTTAGCGAATGTTGCAACCGTCACCAGCGGGCAAAACTCCTTATACAAAGCGGACGAAATGCGGCTGATGCCGGCAAACTCGGCGCAGCTCCGGGAACGCCATTGCAGCGGCAGATGCTTGCCGAGGAATCGCAACCGGTTTTTCGTGTCGGCCACCAGATAGAACTCATCGCCGGATGCACTCAGGTCGGCACAAGCACTATTTAAGGATCGCTGCGACCGGCGCCTAATCGAAGTCTGGAGGATCGACCACCACGAGAGCCGTCCTCACATGGCTCTTGGAAATATATCGCGGCGGGAATACGCTTTGCTGGCAATAGTCTGGCTTACAAAAGCCAAGCGCTTCAAAGATCGTTTAAAGCAGCATCGCATCTGGCGGGACTTCGCGATGATACTTAATGGGTAGCAGATGAAGATGCGAGTCGCAATCTTCTCAACCCTATTGCGACACTCGAGTTGGGTAGCGCAAGTGGGCTTAGCCGTAGTGAATAGGATCGGGGGTCAGAAGAATGGGTAAGTTTGCCGTCCGATGTCTCAAGCTCATGTCGAGACATCCAGGGCTGTACGCGATGTTCTGGCTGGCGATCGTGGTACAGCTCATTTACCAACTTGGCGCGGCATTTTGCTATCAACAGATCTTCGACGAAGGCATCATTCGCGCCAATTCGGCGGCACTGTATGAAGCCGTGGCCATCCTTGCCGGGCTTCTCGTGCTGTTCGCAGCGGCGTTGCTGCTGCAGGAACGCGCGATGTCTACGCTCGGAATGCGCGCCACCAGCGAGCTCCGGATGAGATTGTTTCGGAAGCTCCTTGTACTCTCGCCCGGTTACCATGCGAAGACCAGCCCCTCGGAACTCATAGATCGCATGGGAAATGACATTGGCGCCTTTGAGCTCGCATTCGTCCGCGCCTTGCCAGTAATGCTACTCAGTGGCAGCCTGGTCTTTACCTCGGTGGTCCTTCTGTTCGCTATAGAATGGCGTCTGGCCCTGCTGGTGCTCGCGTCAGTCCCGTTAATACTTCTTGTTTCCAAGCCATTCGCCAGTCGCGCAACGGAAGAGAGCCGGCGTGCAGGTGAAACACGCGCCCGTCTGTTGGCGCTGACTCAGGAAGCGGTCTCCGGTCATCTCGTGATTCGGCTGTTCGGCATGGGGGATGAATCCGCCAAGCAATTCGACGAGGTTCTGACGGCGGTGAATCTCCTCGGAGGTCGAGGTCATTTCTACACGGGCCTGATCGCACGCTCGGGGCAGGTTGCCTCCGGTATCATGCAATTGATCGTCATCGGGTTTGGGGGCTGGCTGGCGTTCAGCGGTTATATGACGGGAGGATTCCTAATCGCATTTGTTGGGCTCTTGATGGGAATCAGCGAAGCAGTGAATTCTATCACGGGTGTCGTTCCCATCGTGAGTCACGGGGCCGAGAGTCTTTCCCGTATCGATCGTCTGCTGGGCGAGCTGGACGACATTGCCGACCGGCCAGACGCCGCCGCTCTGGTGGCGCCACAGGGGGAGATTCGCTTCGACAATGTCTCCTTTTCATACGTCGACACACCGGCGCTGGACGGCGTCTCTTTCACGGTCACGCCCGGTGAATCGGTTGCGTTTGTGGGACCGTCGGGTTCGGGGAAATCGACGGTTCTGGCGCTGCTCACGAGACTTTACGAGCCGCAGAGCGGCGTTATCCTGCTGGACGACGTGCCGCTTGGGCAGGCGACCGAAGCCTCGCTACGCGACATATTCACTGCCGTTCCCCAGGCTTCGATTTTGTTTCGCGGCAGCATCCGTTATAATATTTCTGTTGCTCGTCCATCGGCGACCGACGCGCAGATAGCAACGGCGGTGCGCGCTGCGGCACTGGATGACCTGATCCGAGAGCTGCCGGAGCGCCTTGCAACTCAAGTGGGCGAAGGCGGTTGCAGTCTCTCTGGCGGACAACGGCAACGTATCGCGATCGCCCGTGCATTCCTGCGTAATGCTCCGATCCTGATCTTGGATGAGGCGACCTCCGCCTTGGATCCTGTGTCGGAAGCGACGGTCAATCAGTCCATCGCGAATCTCGCCGGCCGCGTGACCGTCTTCGCGGCTACCCATCGCCTAACGTCGGTCACCGGATTCGACCGCATTCTCGTCTTCGACCACGGCAGGCTCGTCCAGAGCGGCTCACATCAGACTTTGCTCGCGGAGGGCGGCCTTTACGCGCGGCTATGGGAGAAAGTCAGCGGGTTGAAAATTGCTGAGGATGCGTCCGATGCAGCAATCGCGCCGTCACGGCTTGAAAGTGTGCCGTTTCTCGCTGGATGCCCAACAGAGACCCTTGCGGCGCTGGCGACTCTTTTTGTCCCTGAGCGCATCAAAGAAGGCCGCGATGTTTTCCGACAGGGGGACGCGGGCGAGAAGTTTTACATTATCGCGCGAGGAACGGTCGAAGTCCTCGTTGCTCATGCGAATGAAGCCCTCGTCTTGCTCCGCGACGGCGATTTCTTTGGCGAGCTTGCGCTAATGACCGACCAGCCGCGGAACGCCACCATCCGCGCTGTGACTGATTGCTGGTTTTTGACGCTACATCGGGTGTCGTTCCTCGGCATTCTCGAACGCGAGCCGGCACTCCGCGACCGAATCAAGGAGGCGGTCGCACGTCGGTCCAGGCCGCAAGCCGCAGCGTAAGGGCATGGGTAGCGAGCATTCACAAAATCCCTGTAAAGTGCGGCTGGCAATGGGGCATAGCGCCGGAGGTGATCGGCTCGCAGTCAAACCTTCAGTGGGCACCAGGGACCGTAAGCCGCAGAAATGGGACAAGATGGCTAAATTGAATAGGCGCCGCCGCTGGCGAGGGCCTGCGCTAGGCGGACGGCTTCAAAGGGGTGTGCGGTTTTGCTTCACCGCCCATAATGGTGAGGCCTCAACTCCGACGCTGACGGAATGGGCGCGGCCCGAGATCGTCCATGCTGGCCGCCGGCCTACCGCGGCGCAAATGGTCAACCAGGCGCGAGCGCTACGTTCAATTGGAGCGAAGAGGGTGCTGCGAGAGGGGCGTGGTTGGGTGTGGCGACTTAGCGACAGTTAGGCGCCCTCTGCTTGCCTGCTACTTGAAATAATCAAAACGGTGGTTTAGTCTCTTTCAGCAGAAGCTGGGAGGGAGCACATGTCACCACATCAGGGCAAGTTTATCGCCTATTTCCGGGTATCCACGGACAAGCTCGGCAAGTCCGGCTTGGGCCTCGAAGCGCAGCGCAAGACCGTGCTTGATTATCTAGACGGCGGCCGGTGGTCGCTTGTGCAGGAATTCGTCGAGATTGAGAGCGGCAAGCACAATGAGCGTCCGCAGCTCATGGCTGCGCTGGCCGCCTGCAAGAAACATAAGGCGAAGCTGGTCATCGCAAAGCTCGACCAGTTATCTCGAAACTTGGCCTTTATCGCGGCACTCATGGAATCCGGAGTGGAGTTCGTGGCGGTGGATAATCCGCACGCAACAAAGCTCTCGGTGCACATCTTGGCCGCCGTGGCAGAGCACGAACGGGAAATGATTTCTGAGCGCACCAAGGCGGCCCTGAAGGCCGCCAAGGCACGAGGAACGCGGCTAGGAAATCCGCAGCTGGCCAAGGCTGCGAAGCGTGGCACGGCCGCTGTAAAGGCGAATGCGAGGCAATTTGCGGCCAACGTGCTGCCGATCATCGAGGAGATCGAGCGGGCCGGTATCACGAGCCACAACGCCATTGCCGCGAAGCTCAACGAGCGCAATGTGCGCACCGCGCGGGGTGGCAAATGGACTCACGTTCAGGTCGGCGCGGTGCTTCGCCCTTTCGAGGGAAGCGCGGTCGGCGCCGATCAGTGAAGCGAAGCCGCTGACGCACGGTTCCCGATCCCCTTCCTCCGAATCACTATCACTCGGGCGCCGACAGCCACAAAACGCGAGTCGGGTCAACCATTATCCGCTCCTTGAATTATCGGCCCGGCCGCCCACCTTCGATCCGTTCACCGGCATCGGCAAACCCGAGCACCTGCGGTCGGCCTGTCAGGCTACTGGTGGCGCGCTGCATCACTGGCGAGCATCGCTTCGCGGGCAAGCCTGCCATCCTGACGAATTCTCAGACCCGCTACCACTACGGAAAGGAATGATGACTGAGAAACCGCACCATCTGTCCGCCCCCGAAGACTCCGATGGCCCACTCCGCTCATTCGAGGAGCTTGGAGCGGCCCTTGGGCGCGACTGCGCGAATGTTACACGTCTAGAGGAGAGCCCGGTTCTCGACACCGAGGCAGCTGCCCGGGCCAAGGTCGAGAAGGCACCCTATAGCGTTCAGAAGGTCGGCCGTGAGGCT
>Ga0137361_10002854_pt1 | contig 11121 bp, 11 predicted proteins | sample Mad1_80_16metaG_FD_104923 | JGI IMG/M metagenome (GOLD analysis project Ga0137361, IMG submission 104923) | Vadose zone soil microbial communities from Angelo Coast Range Reserve, California, USA - Mad1_80_16 metaG | ecosystem: Environmental > Terrestrial > Soil > Vadose zone | place: USA... | reverse complement strand
TGGTACGACCCTGGCCGATATTGCCCAGCAGGCCCAGGTGCCCTTAGGCAATATCTACTATCATTTCCGCACCAAGGAAGCTCTGGTAGAGGCCGTGATCCAGGCGCATCTCCAGGAGTTGCAGTCCTTGTTTGCACAACTCGACCGCCAGCCTGCTCCACGCCAGCGCCTGCTAGGGCTGCTGGCAGCCGAGTGCGAGGGTGAACAGGGGCTCGCTCGCTATGGCTGCCCGTATGGGAGTCTGTCTCAAGAACTCAACAAAGAGGACGGCCAGCCTGCGACCACTGCAGTTCTGCTGTTTCAGGCCTGCCTGGACTGGGCAGCAACGCAGTTTCGCCTGCTCGGCAAGGGCGAAGAGGAGGCGAAAGATTTGGCCATGGATCTGATCGCGTCGTTGCAGGGCACGTTTGTATTGGCCAATAGTTTTCGTTCGCCTGAGTTGTTGGAGCGCAAGCTCCAGCGCCTGGAGCTGTGGCTCTGCTCCCTCTAGCAGGGAGCTCTTGTCTTTTTTATTGCTGTTTTTAGTTAGTTAACTAACTTCACTTCATTACAAAAAGGAGAACGTTATGAAAACCGTGTTTCAGTTTGTCGAACGTATTGCACCTTACACCTTGCGCATTAGCCTGGGCCTGGTCCTGCTCTGGATTGGAGCCCTGCATCTTCAGAATCCCCATTCGATCCTTGTCTTGCTCTCGATGTCGCTTCCTTTCCTGGCCTCCAGCACGTTCGTTTATGTGCTCGGCGCGCTTGAAGTCATTGCCGGCGTGCTGCTTATCGCTGGCCTTTGGGTGCGCTACGTCGGCCTGTTGACCCTGATCTTGTTCGCCGGAACGTTGACCATCTTCGTGATTACTCCAGGGCTGACAGGCTTCCCCATCCTCACCCTGACAGGCCAATTCCTCCTGAAGGACCTGGTGCTGGCTTCTGCCGCCATCACGGTGGCAGCGACGGATGCGGCCAGGCATGAGGCGAAACAGGATATGGGTAAGTGGGCCGAAAAGAAGGCCGCTTAATACCTGGCAAGACGGTGTTGGCGAGAGGTGAGCACAAGGAGACGTATGATATGGAGCATCGACCCGTCAGATCCAGACGCGCACACAAGCGTGTTCTGATCGCGATGATCACGGGAGTGTTCGTGGCAACGCTGGTTGCCGTCGTGCCCGCTATTACCGGGCACGCTGACAATGGTAGACAGATGAACAGGCACATCTTAGTGGTCGATGATGATGAGCACATGCGATCTATGTTACAAGTCGTGCTAGAGAGCGAGGGGTACGTCGTAGACACAGCGAGCGATGGACTCATCGCTCTAGACAAACTCATCCACCAGCAAGCCCTGCCTGCAGTGATCTTGCTGGACCTGCATATGCCACGCATGAATGGCCTGCAACTGATCGAGGCCTTACGGCAGCAGGAAGCAGCATGCTTAGATTCTATTATCGTACTCAGTGCGGATCGGGACGCGCTGCAAGAGGCCTGTAGGCTGGGTATTCGCCGCTGCCTGGACAAGCCCTTTGACCTGGAGACGTTACTGCTACTCGTCTCCACGCTTGTCGTGTGACGACATGCTCCTCTGTGGGGCTGGATGCGTCGCGACCCCGCGCTGGCGGGGATCGGTGTCGCTCTCAAGGGATGTTGTGCTGCTCCTGGAGCAGCGGGCGCGTGCTACCAGAGTCCAGGCTGCTCTGTGTCGCAGAAGCGTTCAGGCTGCTCGTATTAATCCGAACCGTGATAGTGCAACCGCTTGATGCATGAAGCGTCAAGCGACTACTCAGTATAGCAACTGCCTGGAAGCGGGCAGAACATAATCGAGAATAAAATGGGATTGGAGAGGTAACATATGGCGCTCGATACTTTTGTCTACACAGAAGCGGAACTGCTGAGAGCTGACTGGCTAAGCATAGCCGGTCACGAACTCAGGACCCCACTAGCTGTTTTGAAACTGCAAACGCAATACTTACACAGGCACCTGGCCACGCAAGGTCTCTACGATGATGTCGCCATCCTGGCGAAAATGGAGGCGCAAATCCAGAAACTGGAACGACTGAACGGAGACTTGCTTAACGTCTCCAAAATTCAGGCAGGCAGGCTGGAGTACGTTGAGGGGCGCGTGGATCTGAACCAGCTCCTCCGGGAGAGTGCCGGGGTGATGCACCAGATACACCCGACGCACACCATCGTGGTGCGTGGGGCCGCACCGACCGGTGTGCTCGGAGATGCAGGCCGCCTGGGCCAGGTCTTCAGCAACTTGCTGAGCAATGCCATCAAATATTCGCCCCATGCCGACACGGTCGAAGTGGAGATCGGTTCATCTGCAGAAGCCATCACCATCAGTGTGCGCGATCACGGCATTGGCATCCCGCAGGAGCAGCGCGAGCGCATTTTTGAGTGTTTCTATCGGGCCATTGATGCGAGCAGGCAGGGGTTTCCCGGGCTGGGGATCGGGTTATATCTGGTGGCGGAGATCATCAAGCAACATGGAGGGACGATCAGGGTGGAAAGTGCCATGGGACAGGGATCCACGTTTCACGTGGTGCTCCCGCTGACCAGGTAGAGAGTCTGCGGAAGCCTCTCCATCCTTTAGGGTGAAACCTGTAAAAATTCATGCGGCCACCTCCAACAGGATCCGCAGTCGTAGGTGGCGTCGATTGCGATAGCCATATCCTTGACGCATCAAGGCTTTGGTCCGATTGTTCTTGCCTTCCACAAAGCCGTTGGAGAGACGTGTGGGCAGAAAGTCAAAGAAGGCCAGAATTTCGCGTCGCCAGTTGCGAAAGGCCGACAAGGCTTTGCGCAACTCTTTGGGACCGTAGCCTTTGACGTCTGCGATCCAGGCATCCAAGCCTGTTGCCGCGGTGGCAGCCGATGCGGTGGCATACCAGGTGCGCAAGGCTTCTTTGAGCTGCCAGGCCCTGCCGATCTCAGGAAAGGCCGCCGCTAAAGTCGTCCGGGTTTGCTCTTCCTCGGCAGACAGGTCTGCCTGGTTGCGTAAGAACAGATGCCGCTGGCCCTCTAAGGCCTGCTTCCCCTCCTCTTTTTTAGCACACCGACCGATCACCTTGTTGACCGCTTTGTTCACGTGCTGGATCACATGAAAGTGATCGGCCACGATACGTGCACGAGGTAAGCACAACTGCACGGCTTCACGGAAGGTGGTGCTCATATCCATGCTCACCGCTTCCACGCCCTCACCGTTCGAGAGCCGCTCCAGCAAGCTCGCGACTTCGTCTTTCTTGCGTCCGGCACTCACTTCCAGCACCTTGCGACCCTCCAGGTCGCACAAGATCGTATCATAGCGGTGTCCCTTGCGCCGGGCGAATTCATCAATGCCCAGAAAGCGCGGAGTCGGCAACGGCCCGCTCTCCTCCAGGCGGAGTCCGCGCTTGGCGAGCTGGGTACTGGCCACGGCCTCTAGACAGGCTTGCACAAACCGCGGACCCACCTCGTAGTGGCTGGCGACATGCATGAGAGGACGACTGCACGCGAGCTTCCCAATCTCCTCGCGCAGCCGCACGGTCGTGCGTTTGCGGTGGCCACAAGCGCTATCGCTTTCGGTAAAGGCTTTGTGGCAGCGCAGGCACCAAAATCGTCGTTTGTGCAGGACCAGTTCAACGCGATGCCCTCGTAACGGCACATCGCGTTTGCTTCGCTTGCGCACATCGTGCTGTTTGACACAGATGCAGCTACAATGCGGACAATTCGCTTGTTGATTGGTCCCGATCACTTCGACCCGAATCCCTCCGTCGTCTTGTACCTCTTGCTTGAGGATGCGCAGTCCTGCTAACTCTAACGGCACCACGATCCCCCCTTCTTGGTCAGGTTCCTCCCCTGTGGTATGCTGGCTTGGCATCGCTTGTCCTCCTGTTGGCTCGGTAGTTTCTTCTTACCAAGTCCAACGACGGACAAGCTCTTTTCTGCCAATTTCACCCTAAAGGATGGAGAGCCTTTTCGAAATATCTGTTTTCTTTTTGCATTGAGTATGCTATACTGTCCTCATGCTGACGTAGCTCAGGGGATAGAGCGCGTGCCTCCGGAGCATGAGGTCGTGGGTTCGAATCCCGCCGTCAGCGTTAAATCTCATAATCTTTTGCCCAACGTACTCCCTCCCTGTACTGATTTTTCCCCTGCTTCCCTGTAGATTCCAGACGCAGGGACGTTTCTCCAACAGGACATTCATCGACATGGATCAGATATACTTTTCTTGTATCTGAACTATAGATGCCGAAATATTCAGCGTCTCCTTGATAACCTCGTTTTTGTCGTTTGCCCCCTCCACCAAGGTTGAAGGCATTAAATTGTAAACAGGTTTTATCTCTGGATAACCACGCCGACTTACATTGGATACGCACGAGTTGGGCCTTTTCCCCCGAACTGGCAGGGACGTAATAAGCAAGATCATATCGAAGGTGGTTGCCAACAGGCTCAAGGATTTCAAAACCCAATTCGATTAAGCGCTGTGCTATAGCTAAGTGAGCAGCTAACCCTTTCCTGGCGGTATCTCCAAACATGATCAGTCCCTCCTATATTTCGTAGTTCTGTGCCCAGATGACTTTCTTCACCTGATTATTTTTCGACGGCATTACTCGGAGGTGTACCTCTCCGGTATATGGGACGAGATCGACGGGAACGAGGTATGTCTTATTCAGTTCCTCGCAGTACACCCCGAAGTATTCGGCGTCCCCGATGTATCCGCGCCTCCCAGTACGTCCTCCTGTCCTGTTAAAGTTTTTGAAGAGAATGCAGCCTATTTCAGGCACATAGCGTCCCGCTTTGCATTGGATGCGGATGAGTTCGACTGTTTCTTCTAGATAGTATGCCAAGTCGTAACGTAGATCATCGCTGAGTGGTTGAAGTACTTCAAGTCCCATAGAGACTAATTTGTGTAGGATTGCTGTATGTGCAGCTAATCCTATTCTGGCCGGGTCCTTGTCTTTTCCAAACATGCGCGAAAGTTACCTCCCCATTATTGATTAGTACTGGCATGTGATCTGCCCTCTCTCTTCTTGCTTGACGCGCTATCGCGTGCATGTCATACTGCTAACGAGAACAAAGCTAGGGTGACAACAGCGGTACATGTTCTCGCTCGCTAGCCTGTCCTCTGTCCACGATAGGCTAGTTCGCTCTCATCCCCTTTCTTTAGTTAATGTGTGTTTGGATTCACTAGCTTATAATAATCTTTCATATTGAAAGCTATAAAAACGCGTTTTTACGCGTTTTTACGCGTAAGAAAAGTATAACTAACTGTACTACGAAATGTCAAGCATCTTTAAGCGGAAAAAAGCATCTCCATTGTATTTCACACCTGCATATGTTAAAATCATCCCAGAAAAGTTTTAGGAGTTTCGTTGTGACAGCATTTGAAAAAGCAAGAATTGACGCGGGTTTAACCATTATTCAGCTATCTATAGAGTCTAAAGTATCGCGCTCCACAATTGAAAAGATGGAACGCAACGAACCTGTGAGGGCCGAGCTTGCTGCTCGTGCGTGCAGAGTTATAAGCCAATACCTTGGTCGTGAAGTCACTTATGAAAGTCTAGGAATTAAGGTTATCAGTTAGGAAGTAGAGAGAACTCTACTGAATACATGAAAGACTCGATCAAGACTGCCGCTTGTATCTAAATGTATCTGGTTTCTCATAGCCTTACGTACCTCCTTCAGTGAATGTATAGATTCCTCCAAAGAAATTTTCTGAACACTTACTTTTTGTGCCGTATCCCTTTATAATACAAGTGGGCAGATATTGAACGTTTGCTGCATAGCGGGTGAAGGAAGCACTCGAGAACTTATATGGGAGGGGTATTTCAATGGAAGACCTCGAAAAAGACGCCGATCTCTTAATCAAGGCTGAAGTCCTGGAAAAAGCTGAGCGGGCGAAAAGGAGAAAATTTACCCGGCGCGGCCTTGTCCTGGCAGTGATTGGGTTCATTTTCATCAGCATTGGCATTGTCCTCAATACCGGACCTGCTTCCACAGAGGGTCTTCTTGTGGCTGTGGGCATCATTATGCTCATCAGCAGTATTATTTCATTCTTAATAGGAGTGATCAATCCATCCTTCGCCGATGCAGTAAGGATACGCCGCAGGCGTCGTCAACGAACTGAATTTGAAGAAATAGAAGGGCCGTAAGCATCGCAGAACCCTGTATGGTGCCCCTTCTTTCCCTGTCCAGCTATTAGCGGTTTCATCTTCATGGTTCTGGCAGAGCGCTTCCACCTAAATTACCAAAATCGTGGATCGTTGTGAGAAGTTGCTGAGAAGTGACGTATAGTTTAGTATGTAATGCAAGTTCTTGTTTATATTCAAGTGGACTTGGGTGATTACTGTACTCTTTCTGGATAGGATAGAAGGCTGCTATCCCGAAACTGTGATGGATGGTTCCCGCAAGGGCGGATGACCAATTCCTCACATTTATTTTCACTTGTAGGAGGACACAATGCTTAAAAAACCCCAACCACGTTTTCTTCTGTTGTCCTTTTCCGTCCTGTCGGTGCTGATCCTGGTTCTGAGTGCCTGCGGCGGGCCAACCTCGTCGACGGCGCCCTCTGGTGGCACTGCTGTAAAAGGCGGCACCTGGATCGACGACCTGTTTGAAGAGCCAGACTCGCTGATCCCTAATCTCTCTAACGAGACCTATGCATCTATGGTGATGTATGGCCTCTACGCACCACTCGTCTACGGTGATCCCAATGGCCAGCTGCATGCTGGTTTAGCAACAGAGGTTCCCACTGTTGCGAATGGTCTCGTTAGCGCCGATCTCAAAACCGTGACCTTCCATCTGCGCCCGAACCTGGTGTGGTCTGATGGCCAGCCGCTGGACGCCAGGGACGTAGATTTCACCTGGAAGTTCTGGAAAAATCCCAAGTCTGGCGCGTTTTACACCAGTGCCGTCGACGTGATCTCGTCTGCGGATGTGTCCGCAGACAACCTATCTATTACTTTCCACCTCACCCAGCCGTTTGTTGCATTCGTCACGTATTGGGCAGATGGTTTTTATGCTCCGCTGCCGGCGCACCACTACTCAAGTATGGATCCTGCCTCTGTTGTCAAGTCCCCAGATAACCTGAACCCGTCGGTTGTCAGCGGCCCGTTCACGATGTCTGAGAGCAAGTCGGGCGACCACTACACGATCGTGCGCAACCCGAAGTACTACCTCGCCTCGCAGGGGCTGCCCTACCTGGATAAGGTTGTCTTCCGTATTGTGCCAGACCAGAACACCATCCTGAAGGACCTGCAAGCAGGCACCGCCGATTCCTCCTGGTTCCTGGATGTAAGCAAGGCCACAGCGTATCAAAGGCTTAAGGACTACAAGTTCGTTGGAAATCCCAATACTACGTCCTTCGAGGCCCTGTACTTCGACTTCCACAACAAGGTCCTTGCCGACAATCCCGAAGTACGCCAGGCGATGTCGATGGCGGTAGATCAGCAAACGCTGATCGATGTCGCTCGCCGTGGGTATGGTAGCAAGCTCTGCACGGAGCATTCTAAAGCATCGGTTCCTGGATACCAGGCGGATGCCCCTTGCCCGAAATTTGACCTTGCCGCCGCAAACGCGTTGCTCGACCAGCACGGCTGGACGAAAGACTCCAGCGGCTATCGTTCCAAGAATGGGCAGCGCCTGGAGTTCCAGTACTCTACGACCGCCGGGAACCTCTGGCGCGGTGACGACCAGTTGATCAACCAGGCGAACTTTAAGAAGATTGGTATCAAGCTCGACATCCAGGACTACCCGGCCAGCACGCTCTTCAGCTCGTTCCTGACCGACGGGAAGCCTGGTGTGTATGACATCGTTGAGTATGCTACCGGTGTCAGCTATGATCCTGATGATTCCACGTTTTTCGCGTGCAATACCCCTAGCAACACCACCTACTACTGCAACCGGCAGCTGGATGCCTTGTACAAGCAGCAGCTGTCAACCGGTGACCAGGCGCAGCGGCAGGCGGCCTTCAATCAGATCCACCAGATCGAACTGACGGACTTCCCGTTCATCGTCGAGTTTGCCGCGCCCGACATGGCTGTATACAAAACTGTGGGGCACAATTACCTACCCTCAGCGGTAGGTGTTGGGGAGGATGTAAACATCTGGCTGTGGTGGTGCGATAATGGGAAGTGCTAACTAAGTAACTACCAGCATAGTTACGAGCAATAATGCATGCCTACTTTCGAAAGTAGGCATGCATGTCGCCTCTGGTTGCACATCTCTCAAAGGTGCGCACCAGGGGATTTCTTGTTCTTCTGCTAGATAAAATAGTTACATAGTTGTAAAAAATGTGGTACACTTGTGACTAACGTTTGCCGTTCCCATTGTATGTTCGTCGGAGGCGCTTATGGGTAGATACATCATCAGGCGTATACTACAGGCGATCCCCTTGCTCTTCTTTTTAACTGTGGGTATGTACCTCTTAATCCATTTGCTGCCTGGAGGAGCGGATGCGGTCCTGTTCAACCCGCATCTAACGGCGGCAGCTCGTGCTGGCTTGCGCGCGCGCATGGGCCTGGATGATCCGGGGTATGTGCAGTATTTCAAGTGGCTGGGAAGCGCTTTGACAGGCAACTTCGGCTACTCATTTAACACCAATGAACCCGTGTCAGACATACTTGGTCGGCGTTTTCCCGCGACACTCGAGTTGTTCGGTTCTGCGCTTACGCTTGCATTGATTCTCGCCATTTTGCTAGGTGTCATCTCTGCTGTTCGCCAGGGAACCGCGACAGATTACACCCTGACTGTGATCTCCTACTTCGGTATCGCGATGCCCGTCTTTCTGCTAGGCCTCTTCGCGCAGGACATTTTTGGCGTCCAGTTGCAATGGCTGCCTACCTCAGGTACGGGGAATTATGGTACTGCCCTCCCGCCTTTGGATGCCTTTGTTGATCACGTCCGGCACCTCATTTTACCGATGGTGGTCCTGGCGGTTGCCTTTATCGCCGGATGGAGCCGCTATATGCGCTCGAGTATGATAGAGGTCGTCAAGCAAGACTACATGCGCACGGCTCGCGCTAAGGGCGTGGCCCCCGTACCTCTACTCTTCCGCCACGCACTTCGTAACGCAGTAATTCCCTTGATTACGGTCGTCGCTCTCGATTTTGGAGCCGTGGCCGGCGGCGCTACCATTACCGAAGGTGTATTCGCATGGCCCGGTATGGGCTTGCTGTTTATTGACAGTTTGGACAGGCGTGATTACCCGATACTGATAGCCATGTTGATGCTCGGTGCTGTCTTTGTGATTACATTCAACCTGATAGCAGATATCCTGTATGCGGTAATGGATCCGCGTATCCGCTACTCGTAAATAGGTGAAGCCTGCTGCTACTGAGAAAAGGAGGCATCAGTGGATATATCCGAACAGCTCAACGCAACGAATGTCACCGCGGATGAAGTCGAGCCGTTTCTGGAACTGACCCCTGCTCTTGTGCAGAAGCGACGGAGCCAGGGTCGCATCATCTTTGACCGGTTTCTGCGTAACCGCGCGGCCATCGGTGGCGCGGTATTCCTGGTCTTGCTCTTACTCTTCTGTGTGCTGGGTCCGCTGTTCTGGCGGGTCGACCCTACTCAGACTAATCTGTTGAACGTGTCTGCTACCCTGGCCTCCCCCTCCCCGGCCCACCCACTTGGTACAGACGATGTGGGACGCGATGTCCTGGCTCGCGCGATGGCAGGTGGTAGGGTTTCGCTGCTGGTGGGCCTCAGTTCGATGCTTATGGCCATTCTCTTAGGTATCGGCATTGGCGCTTTTGCTGGCTTCTACGGCAAAGCAATTGATAACCTACTGATGCGCTTTACCGATGTCATCCTGGCTGTGCCGCTCTATCTGCTGCTCTTTGTCCTTTCTGCCTCTTTTACAGATGGTACGCCTAAAAGTGTGATTATCTTGATCGCTATCTTTGGATGGACGTACGCGGCACGCCTGGTGCGAGGAGAATTCCTGGCGCTCAAAGAACGAGAGTTCGTGCTGGCGTCGCGCACAATCGGAGCGGGGAACTTACGGCTGATGTTTCGCCACATGCTGCCCAACGCAGCCGGGCCTATCATCGTGAACGCCACGCTGCTGATTGGCACGAACATCATCCTGGAATCGGTTTTGAGTTACTTTGGCTTTGGTATTAAGCCCCCCGATGCGAGCTGGGGCAGTATGATCGAAGTCGGCCAGGGCCTCTTTGATGTTGACCCCTGGCTGGTTGCCATTCCGGGCCTACTAGTCTTCCTGACAGTGCTTAGTTTGAATCTGGTGGGCGATGGCCTGCGCGATGCGCTTGATCCCTACATGACGGAACGTTAAATTTGTGCATAAGGAGCAACGAACTTGGGAGAGTATCTGCTTGAAGTACAGGATCTCAAGACTTACTTCAAGGTGAAAGCGGGCCGGGTGCGTGCAGTCGATGGAGTGAGTTTTGCGATCAAACCAGGTGAGAAGGTGGGTGTGGTGGGCGAGAGCGGCTGTGGCAAGAGCGTCACAGCTCTCTCGATTATGCGCCTGCTTCCCCAACCCCCAGCGGAAAATGCAGGCGGCGGCGTGTTATTTGAAGATCAGGACCTGCTCGGACTACCTGAAAGCGAAATGCGGAAGGTACGTGGGGGCAGGATTGGTATGATCTTTCAGGACCCCATGACCTGTCTCAACCCGACCATGACCGTGGGCAATCAAATTGGCGAAGCGCTACGTATCCACTTAAAGTTGAGCAAAGGCGAAGCGCAAAAGCGAGCTATTGCCCTGCTGGAGCAGGTGGGTATCCCCGCCGCTGCTGAACGTGTAAATTCCTACCCGCACCAGTTTAGCGGAGGAATGCGCCAGCGCGTGATGATTGCCGTCGCCCTGGCGTGCAATCCTAAACTGCTGATTGCCGATGAACCCACAACCGCGCTGGATGTCACCGTCCAGGCGCAGATCCTCGAACTGATTAACGGCGTGTGTACTGATTTTGGAACGGCTGTGATTCTGATTACGCATGACCTTGGCGTCGTTGCCGGTATGACCGACCGGGTGGTCGTGATGTATGCTGGCAAGGTGGTCGAGATGGCTCCCACGGATGAGTTATATGAAAATCCTCGCCATCCCTACACCCTGGGTTTGTTAGCCTCGGTACCTCGTCTCGATGAGGAACGTCACTCCCAACTCAAGACCATTGA
>Ga0137361_10002851_pt1 | contig 11132 bp, 4 predicted proteins | sample Mad1_80_16metaG_FD_104923 | JGI IMG/M metagenome (GOLD analysis project Ga0137361, IMG submission 104923) | Vadose zone soil microbial communities from Angelo Coast Range Reserve, California, USA - Mad1_80_16 metaG | ecosystem: Environmental > Terrestrial > Soil > Vadose zone | place: USA... | reverse complement strand
GATCCTTTTGACGCAGCCGAACTCTACGCGTGCCGTGGCGGTTGACTCGGTCACCTTGATGGCAGAGCCGTTACCGCCGAATGCGCCGCTTCAGTTTGGCTCGGACAGGCGAACAAGAGTGATGTTGTTCGCGACGAACCTTACGCTGCAAGCTGGAGAAGACGCATCGGCAATCACCGCTGAAGCAGAGGATGGGGTAGCTTTGCGCTATCAACTATCGGTTGAAGCTGTTGTATCTGTTCCGGATTGTCCGGGAATCACAGCGGTGGTGGTGCGGTTGAATGACAACCTCGGCGATGTTGGCGATGTGCGGATCGGCATTGCGTATCATGGAATGACGAGCAATCGAGGACGCGTCGGCATCGGCCATATTGGTGGTGGACCGCCAGATGATCCACCAATCCCGACGCCGACACCGACACCAACGCCGACGCCAACGCCGACACCCACTCCGACGCCAACACCTACGCCGAATCCAACCCCGACTCCGACGCCGGTTCCCGCAGCGACACCTGACCTCGGAGCGGGAGCAAGTTTGCACGGCAAGAAAGTCTTTCCACCGGACAATCCGTGGAACCAGGACGTCTCGACAATGCCGGTCGATCCGAACTCATCGAATTTGATTGCGAGCATCGGCTTGAACACGGGATTGCACGCCGACTTTGGCACCGTCTACGATGGCGCGCCGAACGGCATTCCCTACGTCGTCGTTTCGGGAACGCAATCGCTTGTCATTATCAACTTCACGGCTTACGGCGATGAAAGCGATCCTGGTCCTTATCCGGTCCCGTCGAATGCTCCCATCGAGGGTGGGCCAAATTCGAGCGGGGATCGTCACGTGCTGGTCATCGATCGCGATCATTGGAAGCTTTATGAATTGGGTTACGCGTTCCCAATCAACAACGGCGCGAGTTGGAATGCGAACTGTGGCGCGGTGTTCGATTTGAATTCGAATGCATTGCGGCCGGCGGGCTGGACTTCGGCCGATGCCGCGGGTCTGCCGATCTTTCCTGGTTTGGTGCGTTACGACGAAACGGTCGAGCAGAGCCAGATTACGCATGCGCTGCGTTTCACGGTGCAAAACACTCGGCACGCGTACGTCTATCCCGCGCGACACTTTGCCAGCAACAAGACTGATCCGAACCTCCCGCCGATGGGGATGCGCGTGCGCTTGAAAGCTTCTTTCGACACCTCAGGATTTCCGCCCGAGGTGCAGGCGATTCTGCGCGCGCTGAAAAAGTACGGAATGATCGTCGCGGATAACGGATCGAACTGGTATATCAGTGGCGCGCCCGATCCGCGCTGGAGCGACGACAACCTGCGCACGCTTGGCTCGATCAAAGGCTCGAACTTCGAAGTGGTCCAGATGGGAACGATTGTGACGAAGTGAAATGGTTACGACATCATCATCATCAGATCTACTTGCCTGCTGCCACGTCAAAGTTGCCTGTTAGTCGTATATCTTCCGAGCCGGAGCCGATCATTACTTTGAACTTTCCCGGTTCGACTACGAAATGCATCTGCCGATCCCAGAGGGCGAGGTCTTGGGGTTTCAAGATCAAAGTGACGGTTTTGGTTTCGCCGGGCTGGAGATGAATCCGTTCGAAGCCGCGGAGGTTCTTTTCGTAAGTCGTAACGCTGGTCACGAGTTCGTGCGTGTAGAGTTGAACAACTTCGTCGCCTTCGCGCGAGCCGGTGTTGACTACGTCCAGGGTCACTGTGATGCTAGAGCCCTCCCTGACGGTCGGGCTACTGACCCGTTGTGTTCTGGCCGCGCTAAAACCCTCACCCCTCCCTCTCCCAGAGGGAGAGGGCGACAAAACAGCCGTACTAACCGGCGGAGTGATCTTCAGATTGCTGTACGCGAAGGTTGTGTAACTCAAGCCGTGACCGAAAAAGTAAAGGGCTCCGTTAACGCGTGTCTTCTCGCCTTCCCATTGCGCGCTAGGTTTGGTCGGAAAGTTGTAGGGGATTTGCCCGACTGTCTTTGGGAAAGTAACTGTTAGTTTTCCTCCGGGATTGTAATCGCCGAAAAGCACGTCGGCAATTGCGGTCCCGCCTTGTGCGCCGGGGAACCATGCTTCGACAATTCCCGGAACATATTTGTTCACCCAGTTGATGCTCATCGGACGACCGTTCAGCAAGACAACCACAACTGGTTTGCCGGTGGCGTAAACTGCCTGAACCAGATCGAGTTGGCGGCCGGGCAGATCGAGACTGGTGCGCGATGCGGTTTCACCAACGGTGTTCGGCGAATCTCCGAGCACCACGACCGCGACATCGGAGTTCTTCGCAGCCTCGACGGCTTTGGCAATCTCATCCTTTTCTTTTTGAGTAAGGGGCTCGGGCAATACTTCCGTTTCCGGCCAGTGTTCGTTCGTTACCTCACAACCTTTCGCGTAATCGACCTTCACTCTGTCGCCTAACTTGTTCTTGATGCCTTGCAGCACCGTTATTCCTTTCACGCCATTTGGACCGTAGCGATATCGCGTGAGGCTGTCATCGTCGGCATTCGGGCCGATGACCGCGATCGAATGAAGATCTTTCTTGATCGGCAAAGCATTGCGATCATTCTTGAGCAGCACGATGCTCTCACGCGCGGCGCGTAAAGCGATCTGCTGATGCTCGGGCGAGTTGACGGTCTTTGCGGCATAGTCAGCGTCTGCGACATACGGGTGATCGAACATGCCCAGGAGGAACTTCACTCGCAGCACGTCGCGCACTCGGTCATCAAGCGTCTTCATCGAGACCTTGCCTTCTTTGACCAATGCCCGGAGCGGCAGGATGAAATCGTCCGGCGGAGTGAAATTAGTCTTCACATTCAAACCGGCTTCGATCGATTGCCGCACTGCATCTTTCATGTCCGTCGCGACGCCGTGTTTGTTGTAGAGATATTCTACTGCCGCGCTGTCTGAAACAACGTAGCCGCGAAAGCCGAATTCATTTCTCAATCGTTCGGTCAACCAGTAGTGACTGCCCGTGACCGGAATACCGTCATAGTCGTTGTAAGAACTCATCACGCCGAGTATTCCCGCTTCCTTAATCGCGGCCTTGAAAGGCGGCAGAAAAATATTTTCGACTTCATGCAGCGTGGCCTGTGGATCGGTGCGGGCTTGTCCTTCGCGCGCGCCTTTGGCGATGCTGTAAATCGCGAAGTGTTTCGCAGTCGAGGCAATCCGATAATCCTTCTGCATCGCCTTGGCCATCTCGACGCCGAGTCGCGAAACCAGATATGGATCTTCGCCGTAAGTGTCCTCGATGCGCCCCCAACGCTGGTCGCGCGAAACATCCAGCGTCGGCGCGTAAACGTTCGTGTAGCCCAGCGCGCGAGCTTCGTCGGCTTCGATGCGTCCGATCTCGCTGATTAGCTGTTTGTCCCAGGTGTGCCCCTGTCCCAATTCTGATGGAAAGCTGGTGGCCGTAAAGGCCGCGACGCCGCGTAGGCCCTCCTGCGTGAAGTCGACCGGAATTCCCAGCCGCGTTTCTTCGATGAAGAAGCGTTGCACTTCGTTCATGGCCCAAACATGCTTCTTGATATCGGTGGCATAAATGCTCTTGCCGTTTGGGCCGATCCCGTTCAAGTGCTCGTCGATGTTCGCGATGCCATCTTTCCAGATCTTATTCTTCCATTCAGGCGTTGGAAGTTCGTCCTTCAATGGAGGCTCCGCTCCACTTCTACCGCGTCCGACGCCGTACAAGGTCGCGGTCTGACAAGTCTTCTCATCCAGCGTCATCTGCGACAGCAAGTCATCGATGCGCTTTTCGATTGGCGCTTTCGGGTTTTCGTAAACATCCATCCGGCCGTTCTTGTTCAGATCGATCCAGCCATCGTGATAGATGTTCTGCTTTTGTGGCTGTTGTGCCAGCAGAGAAAAATTAAAGCTCGTGAGCAGGGCCGCCAAAAGAATTAGAATATGAACTCTTCGCATCTAATATCCTCGTTTCGCTGATTGTCTCGGCAACAATCAAAGTTGTTTTGAACCGCAGACGTACGCAGCGCGGCAGAGCCGCAACCGAACGCGTTAGCTGTAAACGTAAAGAGACGTGTATCCATAAACATTTGATCCCTACGGGATTTAATGTGTTCAAGAAACTTGCTCAAAAAAACAAGAAGTTCGACCTTTGCTATGCAGAGGAGCGCACTTTGGTTTTCCTCCGCGCCCTTGGCGAAAACCTCTGCGTCCTTTACTTCAATGGTAGAATGCTTCAGCCGATGAAACAAGCTCTGCAGAATCTGAAAAGCGGACTAATCGAGATCCCGGAGGTTCCCACGCCCATTGCTCGCCCAGGATTCGCCCTCGTACGCACCGCGGCTTCCTTAATCAGCGCCGGCACCGAGCGTCTGAGTGTCGAAGCCGGCCAAAAAGGTCTGGTTGGCAGAGCGGTTGATCAGCCATCCCTCGTCAAGCAGGTCATCAACAGAGCGAGAACGGAAGGCATCCTGACCACGATCGATGCGGTGCGATCGAAGTTGGGATCGCTCAACGCGCTTGGTTACAGCGCCGCCGGCAGAGTGATCGAGATCGGAGAAGGCGTTAGCGAATTTCAAGAGGGAGATCGGGTGGCGTGCGCCGGCGTTGGTTATGCTTCGCACGCGGAAGTTCTCTCAGTCCCAAAGAATCTCTGCGCGAGGCTGCCTGACAAAGTGGGTTTTAATTCGGCGGCGTTCGGTACGGTTGGCGCGATCGCCTTGCAGGGCGTGCGACTGGCCGAGCCGACTCTCGGTGAAGCTGTTGTCGTAATCGGTCTTGGTCTGATTGGCCAAATAACCGTGCAGCTTTTGAAAGCGAACGGTTGTCGTGTTTTCGGAATCGATCTCGAATCGAAAAGAATTGAATTGGCGCGACAGTTCGGCGCTGACAGCGGTTGTGCGCCCGATGATGATGCTAAGCCGCGCGTGATGGAATGGTCGCGCGGAAGGGGAGCGGATGCGGTGTTGATTACCGCGGCCACGGAATCCAATCAGCCGATAGAACTCGCCGGTGAAATCTCTCGACAGAAAGGCCGCGTCGTCGTGGTTGGCGCAGTGGGACTGAACATTCCGCGCAAGCCTTACTTCAATCGCGAACTCACGTTCAAGATTTCGATGTCTTACGGTCCGGGTCGCTACGATCCGGAATACGAAGAGCGCGGCCACGATTATCCCTTCGGTTATGTGCGCTGGACCGAGAAACGCAACCTCGAAGCGTTTCTCGATCTGGTGTCTGATGGTCGCGTGAAGGTCGAGCCGTTGATCACGCATCGTTTCAATATCGATCAAGCCGAACAGGCTTATCGATTGATCACCGGTGAAAATGAATCGTATCTCGGTGTCCTTTTGCAATATGACACCGAGCGCGAGCTTGAACGTCGAATTCCGATTACCACGAAATCGTTACCTCGCGCATCGAGCGTTCGTATCGGTTTAATCGGCGCCGGTGGTTACGCCAAGGGCATGCTTTTGCCGCAATTCAAGTCGGCGGGGGCGGAATTTCAATCGATCGCCACCGCTTCAGGCGTTACGGCGCGGTCGGTCGGAGAACAGTTTGGCTTTCGCTTTTGCGCGTCGGGCGCGGATGAAGTGATCCACGATGAAGAAGCAAACCTCATCGTCATCGCCACGCGACACGATTCACACGCAGAGTTGGCGTGTCGCGCCCTGGAAACAGGGCGACACGTTTTTGTCGAGAAGCCTCTGGCTTTGAGCGATGAAGAATTAGGCGCGGTAATCGCCGCTGCCCAACGGTCCCATGGTCATCTGTTGGTTGGATTCAATCGCCGCTTCTCGCCTTTCGCGCGCGCCGCCAAAGAATTCTTCCACGACCGCTCCGGTCCGTTGTCAATCAACTATCGCGTTAACGCCGGACGAGTTCCGCGCGGTCACTGGGCCCACGATCCAAAGGAAGGCGGCGGACGAATTGTTGGCGAGGTCTGTCACTTCGTCGATCTCATGCACTTCATCACCGATTCGCTGGTAGCGCGCGTTTACGCCGAATCGATCTCCAGCCACAATCAAGAGATTGTTGACGATGACTCGGTCTTTATCACTCTGCGCTTCGCCGATGGCTCGAATGGCTCAATCGCGTATCTTGCCGAAGGTGACCAGGCGTTGCCGAAAGAACGCATAGAGATTTTAGGCGGCGGCAAGTCGTTCGTGATCGACGATTTTCGCAGCGCCACTGCCTATCACAACAGACGCGCGAAAAAGATAAAGCTGCGCGGGCAGGACAAAGGACAAAAGAATGAAGTCCACGCCGTTTGTGCCATAGTGCTGCATGGAAAGCCGGCGCCGATTACGCTGGAAGATCTCGGAACCACGACGCGCGCCACGTTTCGGATCAAGGAATCACTACGAACGGGTTTGCCGATTGAAGTGTAACGAGGGTTAACGTACGCTCTGCGCCTACGCTTCTGAGGCTCTGCCGCTCTGATGCGCGGCAAGTCTCCGACTTGCCGTCTCTGGCACTAACCGGATTTAGGGGTCTCCGACCCGCACTATCATGAAACCCACCATTTCGATCGACACTCCCTGTCTCTTCATCACCGCAGTCTCCAAAGACCGCTTGCCGGTTTTCCAAACTGATGCGATGAAACATATTACCTGCGAAGCGATTGATGAAGCGCGGACTTCCTGTGGCTTTCTGTTATTTGCTTACGTGCTGATGCCAGACCATATCCATCTCTTAACAGACAGTCCACACAAGCCATCGAAGGTATTGCAGTTTATCAAAGGCATTGTCGGTCATCGTGCAATTGACTACTTGAAAGCGCACAACTATGAAAGCTCTCTTCGGAAATTACAGCATGAAGACTGGAAAAGAAATCATCGCTACTCGTTGTGGCAACACGATTCTGATGTTTTCTCAGTGACGAGTGAGTCGATGTTTATGCAGAAGGTGAATTACATTCATCTTAATCCAGTGCGCGCAGGTTTGGTCGAGAGCCCGGTTGACTTTCGCTGGTCCAGCGCGCGATTTTGGAACAGATGCCCAAGCGAGGATGAGCCGCTGCGAATTGATCTTGATAAGATCGTTTGGCGCAGGTCATAGACCTTTAGATTCAGGATAAGCTTTGACGGCAAGTCGGAGACTTGCCGCGCATCGGAGCGGCGGAGCCGCAATCTGATAGTCGGGCGGTTTTCAGCGGTCTATAAAAGCTCGCTGCCAAAGTTCGAACGTCAATAACTGAAACACCTGCAGGTTGTAATCCTCTCTGCCCGAAAGATTCGTCTCGATGATTCGTTTCACTTCTTCCGACCGGAAAAGACCTCGCCTCTTCACTGTCTCTGCCGATAGCAAATCGTCTACCATTGGGCGCAGCGGTCCGCGCAGCCATGAACGAATCGGCGCGCCGAAGCCCGCCTTTTTCCTCCAGACGACTTCGCGAGGCAAAAGTCTCTCGGCGGCGCGTTTCAGGATGTACTTTCGTTTCAACCCGCGCAGCTTCAAGTCGGACGGCATCCGCGCCGCCAGCTCAAGCATTTCCTGATTGAGAAACGGCACGCGCACTTCCAGGTTCGCGGCCATCGAAGTCTTGTCCGTCGTCATTAGATTCAGGCAAGGAAGAAACGTCTTCAGATCGACGTACAGAAGTTGATTCAGCGGCGCCGCATTTTTCACGCGCGCGAAGTAACCACGATGCGCGCTATACGCATCCATGCCGCGCGTTGCTTCCCTCAACTCGTCGGTGTAAAGCCGCGTCTTCGCCTCATCGGTGAAATACGTTTGATATCCCAAGTAGCGATTCTCGAAATCCAGCGCCGCGCTGCGAGCGAACTTCTTTGCATTGCGCAATGGCGCTGTCAGTTTTCCCGGCAAGCCGCCTGGCAGAGCGTATGCAAGCGCCTTCATCACCGGCCGACGCAGAAGTTGCGGCACCGGATCGAACGCGCTCGCGATTTTCATCGCGAGTTGCCGCGGATAACCAGCAAAAACTTCATCACCGCCCATCCCTGAAAGCATTACGCGCAAACTCTCACGCGCCGCGCGTGAAACGAGATAACTGGGAATGGCCATATCGATCGCCGGTTCGTCCATATAATAGACGAGCTTCGGCAACAACTCAGCCACATCGGGCTTGAGCATGATCTCGTGATAGTCGGTATCCAGTTGTTGATTGACCCGCCGGGCCCATTCGAGATCGTCGGGAATGATGTCATAGCGTAAATCTTCCGCGTCGATTCCAATCGTATAGGTGCCAATTCGCCGGCCGTTGCTGTGACGCTTCATCATCGCCACGATTGAAGATGAATCGACACCGCCGGAAAGAAACGATCCCAGCGGCACGTCCGCGACCATTTCTAACTTCACGACTCGATCAAGCGTTTCCAGCACACGTTCTTGCCACCACGCCTCGCTGTGTTCTTCTTCGATCCGATCGAAAGAAATATCCCACCATTGTTTGAGGCTCAATTGCCCGTCCCGGATTTTTACGAAGTGGCCGGGCGGAACAGTCTTAATTCCGCGAAACAAGGTGTTTGGATCGGGCGCCCACAGAAAGGTCAAGAATTGATGGAGCGCCTCGTGATCGAGTTCGCGTCCTATCAACCCGCTGGCGAGGATTGATTTAATCTCGGAAGCGAAGACGATCGCGCTGGGAGTGTGGGCGTCTCGTCCGCTGTGCTCGGGAAACTGAAGCTTGTCGGACATGTCAGCGTAATAGATAGGTTTAATGCCCACGCGATCGCGCACGAGGTAAAGAGCACGTTCTTTGTCATCCCAGAGCGCGAACGCAAACATTCCATTCAGGCGTGACAGGCATTCGTAGCCCCATTCGGCCCAAGCTGCTAATAAGACCTCTGTATCTGTTTGTGTGTGAAATCGATGATCTCTGGTTGCGAGTTGTTCTCGCAGTTCGCGATAGTTATAAATCTCACCGTTTAGAATCACGACAAAGCGTCCGTCGGCGGAAAGCATCGGCTGGTGCCCGGCGCTGCTGGTGTCGATGATGGATAATCGTCGGTGCCCAAGACAGACGCGTCGCCGTTCAGCATCGATTGGCTGCGATGTCCAGATGCCTTCATCATCCCGGCCGCGATGCTCGATGCTTCGCAGCATCGAATTGATGAACGCTTGAGGATTCTGGCTAATTAGTCCGGCGATTCCGCACATTTGAATGTAATATTAGCATCTTGATTTTGGATTTCGCTGATAAGCGAGGTTGATGGAGCGATCATCTAACCACTTCTCAGTCTCACCCGCGCTTCAGCCGGGTGACAAGCTTGATTTTCACGCAAAAGAGGGAACCGTTTAAACAGTTTCCTTTTTCCAGAGAACGAACACGTCCGCCTGGCTGAAGCACAGGCGAGAATGAGAGGACGCGGTCCGCCCACGCATTCAGGGATGAGAGCCGACGAAGAAGCCAAACAACGGTTGGTAATTTGTGAGTCGCGTTGGCGCTCCGCTCGCTTGTCGATCTGCTTTTTGATTTTTCTGGTCGCTCTCGGCGTACGGCTATTATCCTGGCATGATACACGCCTTGAAGTCGGAAAAGTACAGACTGGCGTTAGTGCCGACTATAAGCGAGTGGCTGAACTCTTACGAGAGGGAGGCGTGGCTTCACTTCTGAGTTCCTCTTCCCCTTTGAGCGATCTTAACACTCTCGGTCACCCGCCGGGTTATTCGATCCTGCTGGCGCTAATCCATTCGATGTTCGGAGAGTCGGACACCGCCATTCAATTCGTGCAGATGATCTGCGATGCATTGGCTGCGGTCGTCATCCTTTTGATAGTCGCCGAGTTACTGCCGCTTTGCGTCGCGGCTCTCGCCGGAATACTTTCGGCCGTCTCGCCGCAGTTTGCGTGGAACTCAGTGCTGCTCCTGCCTGATTCCCTGTCCGTGCTGCCGATTCTGCTCGCACTCTATTTTCTCACCCGTGCAATTAAGAATCCTCGTCTCGTTAACTTCGTCATCGCCGGCGCACTAATCGGAGTCTCATGTTGGCTTAGAGCAAACGCGATGCTGCTGACATTCTTTCTCGCCACGGTTCCGCTTTTGATTAAGGGCGAAAGACGATGGCGCTATGCGCTCGCGGTTCTCTGCGGCACTTTCCTGATAATTCTGCCGTTGACGATCAGAAACGCAATCGTCTTTCATCGCTTCATTCCCGTTTCGCTCGGAGCCGGACAAACCCTGCTGGAAGGGATTGCCGATTATGACCCTGAGGGAAAATTTGGCATTCCTCGGACCGACGTGGGCATCATGAAACAGGAAGCTGAACAGTTTCATCGGCCCGATTATTACGGCACGCTCTTCAAGCCTGATGGAGTTGAGCGTGAACGGGCGCGATTGTCACGCGGCCTCGCGGTCATTCGTTCGCATCCGTTCTGGTTTGCGGGAGTGATGGCGCGGCGCGCTTCGTCGATGGTCAGGCTGGAACGATCGCGCTTAATTTCGACCGAAGCTCCAGTTACACATTCGCTGGAGGCACTGGACAATCGGCCACCAATCTGGGCGAACACGCCTACCGAGTTACTCACACACGGTACTCTTACGTCTTCGCAGGCTAAGTCTTCTCTCGCCCGCGACGAACAAGCGCTGATCTTGACCGGCGATGATTCGAAATACGGCAGACAGTTCCTTTCGTCGGCGGTCGACATCAAGAAGAACACTGACTACGTTTTCGCTGTGCCGATCAAAATCGAAGGCCGAATGCGAATCTCGGTAATGGGGGCAGGCGACAGAGTCCTTAACTCTGCAATCGTAGAAACCGTCGAAGGCAAAACCCCAGAGCAGCAACCGATGAACGTAGTCCAAATTCCGTTTGTCGCGAGCCGTGACGAACAAGTACGAATCGTTTTCAGCAACGAAGCGTCAATCTCCGCGGCACCGGTCGGTCAAATCGGCGCCATCAAGCTCTACGAGCTTGGCCCGGCGCGGTTTGTCTGGACGCGCTATCCTCGCCTTCTGGTTCACGGCATTCAGAAGATTTTCTTGACGGCAGTAATGTTGCCGCTAGCAGTCGGCGGTCTTGCATTAGCCGCGCTCAAGAGGCGACGTCGAGCGCTGGTAATTCTCTTGACAGTCCCAGCCTATTACTTTTGCGTGCAGTCAATCGTGCACACCGAATATCGTTACGTCATGGCAGTTGATTACTTTTTGTTCGCGCTAGTTGGGGTTGCGGTTGCATCTACCGTTGGTTTGGCGCGAAGACTT
>Ga0137361_10002849_pt1 | contig 11133 bp, 8 predicted proteins | sample Mad1_80_16metaG_FD_104923 | JGI IMG/M metagenome (GOLD analysis project Ga0137361, IMG submission 104923) | Vadose zone soil microbial communities from Angelo Coast Range Reserve, California, USA - Mad1_80_16 metaG | ecosystem: Environmental > Terrestrial > Soil > Vadose zone | place: USA... | reverse complement strand
TGATGACGATCTGGCTCGACCTCGCCGAGGACCAGGAGGTCAACGCGATTATCCTGACAGGCGCGGGCCGGGCGTTTTGCGCCGGCGGCGACGTCAAGAACATGGCGTCACGCGCCGGCACATCGGACGGCCGCAGACGTTCGCTGGCCACTCCCGCCGAAGCGCGCCGCATAGTCGAGGGGATGCTCGATGTCGAGCAGCCGATTATCGGCGCGATCAACGGCGACGCCGTCGGGCTCGGCGCCACGATCGCACTCTTGACCGATATCACGGTTGTCTCGGAGAAGGCGCGTTTCGCGGACACGCACGTGCGCGTCGGTATCGTCGCTGGCGACGGCGGCGCGCTCATCTGGCCGCTGCTCGTCGGACCGCATCGCGCGAAGGAATTCCTGATGCGCGGGCACTTCATCAACGGCGCCGAGGCCGGCCGTATCGGGATGGTCAACTATGCCGTGCCGCCCGAGCAGGTGATGGCGAAGGCGCGCGAACTTGCGCAGGAACTGGCGGATGGTCCCACGTGGGCGATCCGATGGAGCAAGCTTGCGGTCAACAAATGGCTCAAGCATCAGGCGAACCTGATCATGGATGCGTCGCTCGCCTACGAGATGATGACGTTCGGCACCGAAGATCAGAAGGAAGCGGCGCGCGCCTTCGTCGAAAAACGCAAGGCAAAGTTCCAGGGCTTCTGATTTCTTCCTTCCGCCGTTCTCGGGCGCGGCCAGGAATCCGCTTCACCCGGATTCCTGGCCGCCGAAGTAATTTGTTTCTCGGCGCGCTGCCAGCGGCACCCCTCACCCGCGCGTCACGGCGGTTGCAAAAAACACCGCAACCGCCGCGCCGCTTGCCCTCTCCCGCAACCAAGCGTGGCGAGGGATCTTCAGAAAGCCCTCAAGCATCGTGATTTTGTTTATGAAACCCAGTTCGCCACGGTTCGATAACTGCTAAACCCTTCCGGCCAAACGCCGAATCGTCTATCATCGCGCCGGGTGAAATTTTATGCGGCGTGACGTCGAGATAAATGCTGAAGGCGTGGTTTTGCGCGGATGGTTCTATTTGCCCGAGCGGGCGGCTGGTCCGGCGCCATGCATCGTGATGGCGCACGGGTTTTCCGCGGTCAAGGAAATGTACCTCGACCGCTTCGCCGAAGTCTTCGCCGCGGCGGGACTCGCCGCGCTGGTTTACGACAATCGCAATTTCGGCGCGAGCGGCGGTGAGCCGCGCCAGGAGATCGATCCCGTCCAGCAGGTGCGCGACTACCGCCATGCGATTACCTGGGCGCGCATGCAGCCCGAGGTCGATCGCGAGCGAATCGGCGTCTGGGGCTCGAGCTACAGCGGCGGGCATGTGCTTGCGGTCGGTGCGATCGACCGGCGCGTCAAGTGCGTGGTCTCGCAAGTGCCCCTGGTGAGCGGCTATCGTAACGTCCAGCGCCTGATTCGCGCCGACATGTTCGCGCCGCTGCGCCAGCAGCTCGACGCCGACCGCGAGGCACGTTTTCGCGGCGAGGCGCCGATGATGATTCCCGTCGTGACGCAGGACCCGAACGCGCCGGCGGCGTTGCCCACCGCGGATTCGTGGCAATGGTTCGTCGAGACCGGCAAGACCCGCGCTCCCGCGTGGCGCAACGAGGTCACCTTGCGCACGGTCGAAATGCTCACCGAATACGAGCCGGGCGACTACGTCGCGCGCATCAGCCCCACGCCCCTTTTGATGGTCATCGCGGCCGGCGATCATCTTGCCGTCGCCGACGAAGCGTTCACGGCGTTCAATCGGGCGCTCGAACCCAAGCGCCTCGTGATCCTGAGCGGCGGCCATTTCGATGCCTACGTAAGGGATTTCGGGAGCGCCAGCGCGGCTGCGCGCGACTGGTTCGTCGAGCACCTGAAGCACTGAGGCAACGCTGGCGGCGCGCGAGAGTCTTTGGGAGCGTCGCGTCACCATCGATTCGCATGCCAACAAGGCCAGCCGCACCCTCACCCGCGCGTCACGGCGGTTGCAAAAAAGACAGCAACCGCCGCGCCGCTTGCCCTCTCCCGCAACCAAGCGGGCGAGGGAACTTCAGAAAGCCCTCAAGCAGAGAGCCCCACTATAGTTTCGCTTCAGGGCTAATAGTTGCCGCTATGATTGGGGTCTGCGCCGCACTGGCACTCGTCGTGCCGGCGCAGGCGGCTGGCGGGGCCCATCGCGCCGGGCGGATTTTCGTGCTGATGGTGTGGGACGGTTTGCGGCCCGACCTGGTCACGCATCGCGACACTCCAAACGCGTTTGCCTTTCAGAATGAGGGGGTTCGCTTCAACAACCATCATTCGCTCTTTCCAACGGTGACGATGGTCAACGCGGCGACACTCGCGACCGGCGCGCCGCCCGGCGGCAGTGGAATTTACGACGACCTGATGTATTTCCTGCCGCTACTGGGTAAGACCCTCGCCTCCGACCCGTCACTCGCTAACGAGATAAACGGGCCGATCAATATCGAGCGTTCGCCGGCTCTCATCGCGCTCAACTCTCCGCGCGGGTTCGACGGCCGCTTGCTCGGGCTTGAAAGCGTTGCCCAGCAAGTCGAGCGCGCCGGCGGATTCATCGCGATAGCCGGCAAGACCGGACCCACCTTCATGTTCGACGATCGTGTCGGGGACCAGCAGAGCGGGACGCCGGCGGGCGCCAACAATATTTTCGTATCCGACGATCTGGCGGAACCGCCGGCGAAACTTCGCGAAATCGGTCCTCCACCTGGAATGAGGCATGGCGACCCCGCCTCGGTCGGCCAACGCGACACATGGTTCACGAATCTCGTCATCAACAAGGCGCTGCCTGCGGCGAAAGCGGCCTCGAACGAGGGGAAACCTTCGCTGATCGTGCTGTGGCAGCACAATCCCGACACGATGCAGCATATGGCTGGGTTGGGCACACAGCCTGCGCTCGACGCGCTTATGACAGACGATAACAACCTGGGCAGGTTACGCGCGGCAATCTCGTCGAGCGGGATTGGTGATCGCACCGACCTGATGATCGTTTCCGACCACGGCTTCGCAACGATCAAGGAGTACGTGCCGCTGAGCGACTTGCTGATTGGTGCGGGAATCAAAAGGGCGTCTGATGCGGCCGGGATCGTGGTGGCCGGGAACGGCGGCAGCGATCTCGTGTATTTGTCGCGCGAAGAATTTCCGACGGAGACGGCGCAGCGCGCGATTCTCGAGCGGATCGTTAATTTTGCCGAGGCGCAGGAATGGTGCGGGCCCATTTTCGCGCGCGATTCCGGTCCCGGTATCGGGACGAATGGAGACAAGCATCTCGGGTGGATTCCCGGCACATTCAGCCAGGCCGCATTCGGGCTATACAATCCACAACGATCACCCGACCTGATTATCTCGTTCCGCGAGCTTTCGAACGTCGACAACAAAGGCCTCACTGGGCCGGCGAATCCTGCGGTTGAGCTTTCGACGCGCGGGCCGCAGGCGGTGAAGAATATGTCGCAGGTGCTGGTGCGTCCGATTGACGGCGTGATGTATTCGGACGTCGCGAAATTCACGACCGGCATGGGGATGCATGGTGCGGCAGGGCGGCGCGAACTTCATAACTTTTGTGCGGCGGTGGGTCCTGATTTCCACCACCGTTTCGTCGATTTCGTCCCGACCGGAAATGCCGACGTCGCACCGACGATCCGCGCCATCCTCGACGACACCGCCGACCGCGGTTCGAGTGGACGGGTGATGAGCGAGGCGCTCGTTGGGAAAAATCCATATCGCGGGTCAGCTACAGTAGCAGACGTAAGTACACATTTGGCCGTGAACGGGATGGAGACGGTCACGACGCTCAAGGTCTCGCGCTACGCTGGACGGGAATATCTCGATGATTCTTCCGTGACGCGCGCACCCGTGAAACACCGGCAATAGCTCTCCTAATGCGTGTGACATCATAGTTGCACAATCGATGCAGGTCTGCGGTTGCGCGGTTCCGCCGATATCCGCGCGCGACTTAGCCCTGCCCGGCCTGCTATGTTTGGCTATCAGTAGTTGTAATTCCTGAGGCGCTTCAAGCCGATCGCGTCTACGGACGAACTGAGGGAAGGCCGAGCACGAAAGGCGACTGGCGCGGAACGCGAATGCCTGGCGCCCGCCGAATATTTTAGCGGGGCGAGAGAGGGTCGCTATGATCAAAAGACTTTCGCGGTGGCTATTGCGCTTGGTGGTTTCGGTGCTCGTGGTGTTGGCGATCATCCTGGTGAGCGATTTCGTGTCGCATCGTTACCGCCCGGGCACGGTACTCGTGCTCGAATTGAACGGGCCGGTGCCCGAACGCGGCAGCGTGTCCCTCCTTGGAGTGCTCAACACGCACGAGGCGGCGCTCAACCTCGCCCGCCGTGCTCTGATCAACGCCGAGGATGATCCGCGCATCGTGGGACTCGCGATCAAGGTCATCGACCCGGAGATGGAGTTTGCGCAGGCGCAAGAGTTGTGCGACCTGATCGGCGATTTCAAAAAGCACGGAAAGTGGACCAGCGCCTATATCGAGACGGCCGGTGAATCGGGCTCCGGCAACCTGCCCTACCTGGTCGCGAGCACCGCCGACGAAGTCTCGATGATGCCGCAGGGCGAGATGAATCTTTTGGGCGTAGGGGTCCGTGAAATGTTTGCGCGCGGGATGTTCGACTGGCTCAAGGTCAAGCCCAACTTTGACGCTATCGGCCAGTACAAGAGCGCCGCCAACGTGTTCACGCAGAAGGATTTTACGCCGGCGCAGCGGCGCGAGGACGACGCGCTGGTCGGCGATATCTTCGACCAGATTGTTGCGCAGACCGCGGCCCATCGCCATCTCGCGCCCGACGGCATACGGGGGCTGATCGACCGCGCACCGCTGACCGCGGCCGACGGTTTGAAGGCCCGTCTGCTCGACCGGTTGGAATACGAGGACCAGTTCGACGATCGCATCAAGCACTATCGCGGCGAGCATCATGAAGTGGTCGGCTTTCAGTCGTACGCACGCGAGAAGGTACTGCCGCTTCACTCCCCAAGCGACAAGATCGCAGTGATCTACGGACTCGGCGCGATCCAGCGCGGTGGCGGCGGTTTCGACCCGTTGTTGTCACCCGATTCGAACGCGATGGGTTCGGATGACATAACGAAGGCCCTGAAGGACGCACGCGAAGATTCGAGAGTGCGAGCGGTGGTGTTCAGGGTCAATTCTCCCGGCGGGTCCGTGATCGCCTCGGAATTGATCCGGCACGAAGTCGAGTTGACCGCGGCCAAGAAGCCGGTGGTCGTCAGCATGTCGGGGTACGCCGCGTCTGGCGGTTACTGGGTCTCGACCCCCGCTGCGCGCATCTATGCGGAGCCGGGCACCATCACCGGGTCGATCGGCGTACTCGGCGGCAAGTTCAACATCTCGGGAGCGGCTACTGCGCTCGGCGTCAACACCGGTTTGGTCGCGCGCGGCGCCAACGCTAGCATGTTCGACGCGTTCACCGACTTTACGCCGGAACAGGCACAGATTTTCCGCGATCAGATCCTCGGCGACACCTACAAATATTTCCTCCAAATTGTTGCAAAGAACCGCCGCATGACCGTTGACCAGGTCAACGACGTCGCGCAAGGCCGCGTATGGACGGGCGAGCAAGCGCTCAAGATAAAGCTCGTGGACAAGCTCGGCGGCTTGCAGGAGGCGCTAGCTGAGGCGAAGGCGCTGGCGAAACTCGGTCCACAGGCGAAGGTGCAGATCGAGGAGTTGCCGGGACAGGTGGGTGTGTTCGGGCGATTGCTGGGGGGCGGCCAGAGTTACGCGGTAGCGGATATGTGGCGGCCGCCGCGCGCTCTACAGCCGCTCATCTGGATGATGGGCGAGTCACTCGGACGCCATGCGGCATTCGGTGAGGCGTATTGCCCGTTGATGCCGGTAATGTAAGGGCGTCAATTCATAGCGTTGCCGGCATCGACGTTGATCGTCTGTCCGGTGACGCCGGAGGCTAGGTCGCTGATAATGAAGGTTGCGACTTTCGCGATTTCCTGCTCGGTCACCATCCGCTGCTGCGCCGCCGAGGCGGTGAATGCCGCCTTGACCTTTTCGTATGGCTGATTGAACGCCTCGGCGCGGGCCCGGATGACCCGCTCGATGCGCGGTCCCTCGGTCGCCCCGGGGCAGATGCAGTTAACCCGAATCTTTTTCATGCCCCATTCGAGCGCGAGCGTCTGCGTAAGCCCGATCATCGCCCACTTCGATGCGGCGTAGGGCGTGCGCAGCGGAAAGCCGCGACGGCCGGCGCCTGACGAGATCATGAGGATGTCTCCGCCGCCCTGTTCGACCATCACGGGAATTGCCGCGCGCGATGCGAGCCATGCGCCCGTGATATTGATGTCGAGCACTTCCTGCCACTCGGCGAGCGTCATGTCGGGCGTGAGCTTGGTTGGACCGGCGATACCGGCGTTATTGACCAGGACATCGACGCGGCCGAAGGCCTCTACCGTCTCGCTGATCATGTGCGCGCAATCAGCCTCCTTCGACACGTCGGTCTTGAGCCACATCGCACGCGCGCCGGCGGCTTGCAGTTCTGCGCAGGTCTCCTCGAGCGGCCCTTGCGTGCGTGCCGCGATCACCACGCGCATCCCCGCGCGCCCATAAGCGAGGGCAATCTGCTTGCCGATTCCGTATCCGCCGCCCGTGATGATCGCGACCTTGTCCTTCAACTCTTGCAACTCCTGCATCGATGATTTCCCCTGTACTCACGCCAGCTACGGCGGGTTCGTAATGCAAATTTAATAGCAATCCGGTTCCGTCACCAATATGCATTGTCGAGCCTCCAGACGCCCGCGCATCGAAAGCCGTGTCCGCGTGCGCGAAACTGCCTTGTCACGTGAATGCACAGCCCTTATCATGGTGTGGTTTCCCCGATGGCTGCTGTTACACCGATACGCGTGCAGGCGGAGAAGCCGCGCAACTCGCCGTTCATCAACGTCGTCAAGGTCGCGCTGCTTGCGATATTGGTCGGCGGATCGGTCTATCTGCTTTGGGCGCATGCGGAGTGGTTCAAGGATCCGCGAACGGTAAAGGCTGAAGTGGTGTCGTGGCGCGCATGGGGCCCCATCATCTTCATCCTACTCTTTGCGGTGGGGCCTTCCTTTCTTGTTCCCGGTGCGGTGATGACGATCGCGGGGGGACTCGCCTTCGGCGCGCTATGGGGCGCGGTGTACTCGATGATTGGGGCAGAGAGTGGCGCGCTGGTGGCGTTTGCCGCGGGACGGTTCCTCGGTCAGTCGGTCGTGGAACGCGTCGTGGGGTCGCGCTTTCGTCACATGCTCGAGCGAATCGCGCGCAACGGTTTCTACTTAATCCTTTACCTGCGAATTGTGCCCGTTATTCCGTATAACGCGCTCAACCTGCTCGCGGGCGCATCACCAATTTCGTTTCGCGACTATTTCTGGGCGACGACAGTGGGAATGATTCCGGGAACGGTGCTGTTCGCCTTTTTAGGCGACGCGCTGTGGCATCCGGCTTCGGCGCGCTTCTTCGTCGCCGTGGGACTCATCTTGTGCTGCTTCGCGGCGGGCGAAATATATCGCCGCTGGAAAGCAGTCCCGATCGAGGCGTGATACTGCGGCCGGCGCATCTCTGCTGGTCTGGTCGAGGACAAACCAGTCCGGTTACACCTGCAGAACCGTGGCGGCCGGTTGACTCAGGCAATCGATTCCATCGCGGGCACCATCCACTCCCGCTTCTGGCCGTGCCGCGGATTGCCGCTGAAACTAAATCAACGGGCCATGGTTCGTCTGATCTTAGGATGCGGCGTTTATTGAGAAGGACTATATGGTCACATGAAGTGCTTAACGTACTCCGAGTCTCAAGCCTGGTTCGCGGCCATTGGCGTCAAAATCGTCAACTATCGGAACATCTCATTCCCGCAGAGTGCGACGAAAAGACGATGCATCTTCCTCCCCAATCTCGAACTCGATGCATCTAGGGTAACTTCTCTTTCGACCCAACTCGTTGATTGGCTACCAAACGCGTGCGAGCGAATGCTGTGGCTTAAAAACTGGGAAACATATCCTCCGGACCAAACCATGTTATTCGAGGCAGTCCGACGTGGCTGCCAAGAGAGTCGACACATTATCGACGCGCCGGGACATTTGTTTCAATCTAGCCAATATGATCGAAAAGACTACGATACTCGAACAGCACAGGATCACGAGGAAAATGCTGTCATGTGGGGCCTTCTTCTCCTGATGATTATGCTCAATTGGGATGGCTACCTTGTGGCGCCGAACGGGGATTGCATCGAAATTGGCGACATGTCGATTGCCATATCCAGCACAGACGACGCTAAAATAACAGAAGCGCACGAAATCGCAGGTCGCTTCAATCTGAAGTTCCGCGAATAACTCGCATGAACAGGCTGAGCACGATCCATCCGAGGACCAAGGAGCCGGGTTACGTCCCGGTCTGCCAGCTCGACAGGTACTTTTTCTGTTCCTCGGAGAGTGAGTCGATCTGGATTCCCATCGCGGCGAGCTTCAGGCCCGCGACTTCATTCTCGATTTCCTGCGGAACCTCATGCACCTTCACAGGCAGCTTTTTGCCCATCGCTACCCATTGCGACGCCATCGCCTGCGTCGCGAAGCTCATATCCATCACTTGCGCCGGATGGCCCTCGGCACAGGCAAGATTCACGAGGCGGCCTTGTCCGAGCACGTACAGTATGCGCCCGTCTTTCATGTGATAGGCGTCGACGTGTTTGGTGACATTGCGCTCGACTTGATGCGCCGTGTCGTTGAGGTAGACGAGATCGATCTCGACGTCGAAGTGGCCCGAGTTGCAAAGAATCGCACGATTCTTCATCAGGCTGAAATGTGCCGCGTTGAGCACGGAGCGATCGCCGGTCGCGCTGACGAAGACGTCGCCGACTTTGGCCGCCTCCGCCATCGGCATCACACGAAACCCCTCCATCGCGGCCTCGAGTGCGCGAATCGGTTCAACCTCCGTCACGACCACGTCCGCGCCGAGTCCGCGCGCGCGTGACGCAATGCCACGACCGCACCATCCGTAGCCCGCCACGACGAAGACCGAGCCGGCGATAAGCACGCCGGTCGCGCGGATTATTCCGTCGAGCGTGGACTGTCCCGTCCCGTAACGATTGTCGAACAGATGCTTCGTTTGCGCGTCGTTGACGGCGACCACCGGGATTTTGAGCGTGCGGTCGCGTTCCATCGCCCGCAGCCGGATTACACCGGTGGTGGTTTCTTCCATGCTCGCGCGAACTTGGGTCGCATGGTCGTGGTAGTCGGTATGGAGCAGGCTCACGAGATCGGCGCCATCGTCCATCGTAATGGTCGGACGCCGGTCCAGCACGGCCCGCAAATGATTGTAATAGCTCTCGCGATCTTCATCGTGGATCGCGAATGTGGGAATTCCGTATTCGGTGACCAGCGCCGCCGCGACATCGTCCTGGGTCGACAGCGGGTTGCTCGCGCAGCAGAGCACCTCTGCGCCGCCGGCCTTGAGCGCGCGCAACAGGTTCGCCGTTTCGCAAGTAACATGGAGGCACGCGCCGAGCCGCTGGCCTTTCAGCGGTAGCTCATTGGTGAAGCGGTCGCGGATGAGGCGCAGCACGGGCATCTGGTTGTCGGCCCATTCGATTCGTTTACGGCCGGCGGCAGCCAGACCGAGGTCACGCACGTCATGGTCGTGGCCGTTGGCCTGGGACTTGGGCATGGGAGTTCCTCCTGGGTGATTCGGAATATTTTGAACGCACGTCGCAGACTCCTTAGCTCGGCTCCGCTGCGCTCCGCCTAGTGGTTTGCTGGCCGGATACTTCGAACATGCGGCGGCGGAGGGCTCACCCCTCGCCGTTTACGCCGAAGGCGGTCCGCAACGCGTCGATCATGTCGACCTGCTCCCACGGGAAATAGCCGTCATGGGGGGTACGGCCGAAATGGCCATAGGCAGCGGTGGCTTTATAAATCGGCCGTTTCAAATTGAGCGTCTTGATTATTGCGGCCGGCCTGAAATCGAAAAGTTCGCGCAGCGCGGTCGACAGCTTGTGTTCGGGAACGATCCCGGTGTCGAAGGTATCGACGAGGATCGAAAGCGGCTCGGCGACGCCGATCGCGTACGCGACCTGGATCTCGCACTTCGCCGCAAGGCCCGCCGCGACGATATTCTTCGCCACGTGGCGCGCCATGTAGCAGGCCGAGCGATCGACCTTGCTGGGGTCCTTGCCCGAGAATGCACCGCCGCCGTGACGGCCGTAGCCGCCGTAGCTGTCGACGATGATTTTGCGGCCCGTGACCCCACAGTCGCCATGCGGTCCGCCGATCACGAAACTTCCCGTTGGATTGACATGGTAGACGGTTGATTTGTCGAGGTACTGCTCCGGGATCGTCTTCTTGATGAGCTCCTCGATGATCGCCTCGCGAATCGTCGTGTAGCCGACCGCCGCGCTGTGCTGGGTCGAGACTACCACTGCGGTCACGGCGACCGGCTGACCGTTGACGTAACGCACGGTGACCTGGCTTTTGCCGTCGGGCCGCAGAAAGTCGAGCTTTTTCTCCTTGCGCAGCTTTGACAGGTTCTCCATCAGGCGATGCGCGAGCTCGATCGGCAGCGGCATCAACTCGGGCGTCTCATCGCAGGCGTAGCCGAACATCAGGCCCTGATCGCCCGCGCCCTGTTCCTTGAACAACCCCTGCCCCTCAGTGACGCCCTGTGAAATATCCGGCGACTGCGGATGGATCGCCGTCAGCACCGCGCATGAATTACCGTTGAAGCCTATTTCGTCGTTGTCATAGCCGATTTCGAGCGCGGTCTTGCGCGCAATCTTGACAAAATCGGGACTCGACCTGGAAGTTATCTCGCCCGCCATCACGATGAGCCCCGTTTTGACCAGGCTCTCGAGCGCCACCCGGGAATCCGGGTCTTCGGCAATAAGCGCGTCGAGCACGGCGTCCGAGATCTGGTCGCACATCTTGTCGGGGTGACCTTCGGAGACCGATTCCGACGTAAACACGAAGTCTTTAAGCGGCATTAATTGCGGCTCCTTGGCATGAAGGCCGGGTCAGTCCGACTTGATTCAGTCGAGTCCGACCTGATTCGCTGTCGTACCTTGATTCGCTGTCGCGCGAAGAGGACCGCAATGCACCGGCGGTCGCG
>Ga0137361_10002844_pt1 | contig 11143 bp, 6 predicted proteins | sample Mad1_80_16metaG_FD_104923 | JGI IMG/M metagenome (GOLD analysis project Ga0137361, IMG submission 104923) | Vadose zone soil microbial communities from Angelo Coast Range Reserve, California, USA - Mad1_80_16 metaG | ecosystem: Environmental > Terrestrial > Soil > Vadose zone | place: USA... | reverse complement strand
CTACGCCGGCGAGCTGTCGCCGTACGTCCAGCGGACGATGCAGGAGCTGCTCTACTCGCTCTGGGACCTCGGATTACAAGTCGGTCACAGTCTGCGTTCGCTCGACGACTGCGTGGCGATGGCGCGCACGGACTTCCCGAGCCGCACCTCCATGCAAGAGGCGCGCTTCCTTGCCGGCGACCGGCGGCTCTTCGCCCGGTTCCGCCGCGTGTTGCGCGAGAACGTCTATCGGCGCGATTTCGCCCAGTTCCTCGAGACGACGCTGGGCGAGCGCGACCAGCGGTATCGACGCTACGGCGCCTCGCCGTACATCGGCGAGCCGAACGTCAAGGAGTCGGCGGGCGGGCTGCGGGACGTCCACACCGCCATGTGGCTCGGCGCCGCGAAGTTCGAGGCCCGCACCCTGCGCGAGCTGGCCGACAAGGGGCTCATCACGCCGCGCGAGCAGGCGGCGACCGACGCGGCCCTGACCTTCCTCTGGCGTGTTCGGAACGAGCTGCACTTCTTCTCGGGACACAAGAACGACGTGCTCGGGCGAGACCTCCAGCCGCGGATCGCGAAGAACCTGGGCTACGAGAATGACGACACCTCGCTCGGCGTCGAGCGGTTTATGCGCGACTACTACTTGCACGCCCGGGTGATCCACCGCGTGTCGCGCCGCCTGATCGCGCGCTGCCAGGAGACGCTGTCGCGCCGGGGCTCGGCCGAACGGCGTCAGCGCCAGCAAGCGCTGGCCGACGGGCTCGTGTTCTTCGATGGACAACTCCATCTCGCCGACCGCGACCCCGGTCCGCTCCGCGCCGAGCCGTCGCGCCTCATGAAGGTCTTCTGGCACCTGCATCGTCTGGGCTGCGAGCTGTCTCTCGACCTCGAGCGCGCGCTCGAGGACTCCCTCTACCTCGTGGACGGAGGGTTTCAGCGCTCGCCGGCGGTGCGCGAGCTCTTCCTCGACATTTGCCGCACGTGGGGGCGGGCGGCGCAGACGTTCTCGGAGATGCACGAGCTCGGCCTTCTGGGGCGGTACCTGCCGGAGTTCGGCGCGCTGACGTGCCTGGTTCAGTACGACGTCTACCACAAGTTCTCGGCCGACCAGCACTCGCTGCTCGCCGTCGAGCACCTCGAGGCGCTGGCGCCCGGCCAGTCTGCGGAGTCGGAGGGCGCCGCGCAGGTGTTCAACGAGGTGGAAAAGCCCGAGCTGCTCATGCTCGGCATGCTGCTGCACGACGTCGGCAAGGCGAAGGGGCACGGCCACGTGGCCAAGGGCATCCCGCTGATCCGCGAGCTGGTGGTGCGCATGGGACTCGAGCCCGCCGACGGCGCGGTGGTCGAGTTCCTCGTCGCGCACCACCTCACGCTGTCGCACATCGCGCAGCGGCGAGACATCGACGACCCCAAGACCGTCGCGGATCTCGCGGCGATCGCCGGTGACCCCCAGCGCCTCAAGATGCTCTACCTGCTCACGTGGGCCGACATGCGCGCGGTGGGGCCCGGCGTCCTCACTCCCTGGCAGGCGGTGATCCTCCACGAACTGTACAGGCGCGCCCTCGTCCGGCTCACCGGCGGCCGCGCCGAGCGCCCCAGCCGGCCGCAGCTCGCCGAGCGGCTGCGCGTGGCCGCCGGGGGCGAACAGCCGGCCCAGGCGGTCAAAGCGCACCTCGCGATGATGTCGGACCGCTACGTCGCGACGACCGGAGTGCAGCGGATGGCCGAGCATCTCCGGATGTTGCACCAACTGAGCAACACGTCGGTCGTGACCGAGCTGTTTCACCATCCTGACCTGCGTTCATCGGATCTCGTCGTCGTCACCCGCGATCTCCCGGGACTCTTTGCCCTGATCGCGGGAACGCTCGCCTCCCAGGGTGTGAACATCATCTCCGCCCAGATCCACACGCGAGCCGACGGGATCGCCATCGACACCTTTCAGGTCAACGAGCCGACCGGCGAAGCCGTCACGTCGCCGGCGACGTGGGCGCGTACGCTCGACGCGCTCCGGGCCGTGCTGATCGGCGACGCGCAGGTCGCGACGCTGCTCGAGAAGCGGCGGGCGGCGGGCCGCGCCACCACCCTCGCCGGTGGCTCGGCCAAGATCACGCTCGACAACCACCTTTCGGACGACTACACCGTGCTCGAGGTGAAGTGCCCGGACCGCCTGGGCCTGCTCTACCTGGTCACACGCACGCTCGCGGCGCTCGGCCTGGACATCGCGACGGCGAGGATCGCGACCGAGATCGATCAGGCAGTCGACACGTTCTACGTGCACGACGGCCGGGGCGGCAAGATCGAGGATCCGGACGCGCTGGGACGCGTCCGGGCGGCGCTCGAGCAAGCGCTCGTGCAACCCATCTGACGATGCTCGGCCGCTACCGCGAGTCCGTGCGCGTCTGGATCGACCCGGTCGGGCTCATGCTCTATCGGCGGTTCCGCCTACGCCCGAACCACCTGACCATCATCGGGCTCGGCGTGAGCCTGCTGGCCGCAACGGCGTTCTGCGCGGGCCGGACGCGGAGCGCGGGCACCTTGCTCATCCTGGCCGGGCTCTGCGACTTCTTGGACGGGTCGCTGGCGCGCGCCTCGGGCCAGGTGTCGGCGTTCGGCGCGTTTCTCGACTCGGTCATCGACCGGTACTCCGATCTGGTCGTGCTGCTCGGCATCGTCGTGCTCTTCGCGCAGATGCCCCACGCGCGCGGCGCCATCGTCGCGATGGCGGGGCTGATCGGCTCGATGATGGTGAGCTACACGAGAGCCCGGGCCGAGTCGATCGGCGTGCGCTGCACCGTGGGCATGATGGAGCGTCCCGAGCGCATGATCTGTCTGATCGCCGGCGCTCTCCTTGACTTGCTCGAGCCTGCGCTGTGGGTGCTCGCCATCCTCGCGAACCTCACGGCGATCCAGCGCATCCTCTTCACCTGGCGCGCAACGCGCGACGCCGAGCTCCTGCGTACGCTGCTCTTCGCCGCCGTGCTCCTGGTCCCTGCCGCCGGCGTCGCGGGGTCCGAGACGCCGAGCACCGTATCCGAGCCCGAGCAGGCCTGGGCGGCGGCGGTGGAGGCGTACCAGAGGGGCGAGGTCGAGCCGCTCATCCGCGAGTTCGGGACCGACGCCGCCCGCGAGAGTCCGATCGGCGACCACGTCCGCTATCTTCTCGCCGACGCCCTCGCCCGCGTCGACGATCTCGCCGGGGCGCGGACGGCCGCGCTGAGCGTCGCCGAGAAGTACCCGACGAGTCGCCTGGCGCCGCGGGCCCTGCTGCAGGCCGCGACGCTTGACCTGCGCGCCGGCCAGGACGCTGCCGCGCAGACCGTACTGGTCCGGTTGGTCGACACGTACCCTGACGCGCCCGAGCGGCCCGCCGCGCTCTACCTGCTCGGGCTGTCCGCCGAGGCGCGCGGCCAGCTCGACGCCGCGGCCCAGGCCTACCGCGAGATCCGGATCCTGGCGCCAGCGAGTGGCTACGCCGACGGCGCCGAGGACCGGATCGTCGCGCTGCAGACGCTGGGCGTGCACGTGCCGTCCCTCACGCCGGTGCAGCGGGCCGAGCGCGCCGAGCGGCTCCTTCGGGCTGACGTGCCCGACACCGCGATGAGCGAAGCCGAGCGCCTGGTCGACGAGGTCAAAGGGGGCCCGATCGCGACGCGTGCCCTCCGCGTCATCGCCGACGGCGCGCGGAGGCTCGGCCGCCACGAGCTGGCGGGGCGCACCCTCGGACTTCTCGTCGACCGCTCGCCTGCCGAGCGGCGTCCCGCGCTCCGGCTCGAGCAGGCCCGGCTCCTCGTGCGTGCGGGCGAGCGGGCACGAGCCCTCACCACGCTCGACCTGGTCGTCTCGACAGGCGCCGAGGCCGACAAGGCGGAAGCACTGTACCTCAAAGGCCGAGTGCTGGAGGCCCAGGCGCGTGAGGCAGAGCAGGCACGGACAGCGGCCGAGGCTCGCGCGCGCGCCGCTGAGACGCCTGCTCAGCGTCGCGAGTTCGAGGTCAAGGCCGCGCGGTTGGGAGCCGAGGCAATGGCGCGCGAGGCGGAGGCGACCGCCGTCTATCGCCTGGTCGCCGCGAACCACCCGACCCGTGAGGCCGCGGCCGCGTCGCTCTGGTGGCTCGGCTGGCTCGAGTACCTCAAGCGGGACGCGCAGGGCGCGCAGCGGAGCTGGACGCGCCTCGCCGGGCTCGGGAGCGCGGGTGCGTACCGGTACCCGGCGCTCTACTGGGCGGCGCGTGCGCGGGAGCAGGCGGGCGGCGACGCCCCGGAGCTCTACCGCCAGATCCTCGCCGAAGCGCCGCCGCGCAGCTACTACGGCCTGCTCGCGGGCGCGCGCACCGGCCGCGCACAGGAAGGCGGCGTGGCCGCGCCGATCTCGCTGCCGTCCGATCCGCACGAGGCGCTTGCTGACGATCCCGGGTTCGCGCGGGTCGCGCTGCTCCGGCGGATCAATCTCGTGGAGGACGCGGCCCAGGAGCTGGAGGACGTCGTCCAGGGCTCGGCCGGAGATCCCGTCCGTCTCTACGCGCTCGCGGGCGCGTATGTCGAGGTGGAGCGATATCACATGGCGCTCCGCATCATGCGCCAGCATTTCCAGGCCGTGGCCGCGACCGGCGATCCGTCGCTGCCACGCGCATTCTGGGAGATGTTCTATCCCTGGGGATGGCGTGACGACGTGCTGGCCGCCGCGCAGGACGTCAAGCTCGATCCATACCTGGTTGCCGCCGTCGTGCGCGAGGAGTCGAGCTACTACCCGCGCGCGGTATCGCGCACCGGCGCGCGCGGGCTCATGCAGCTCATGCCGACGACGGCTCGGCTGCTGGCGCCGGCCGGCGATCTCGACGATCCCGTGTTCAATATCCAGCTCGGCACCCGCTTCCTCGCTGGACTCCTGCGGGAGTTCACCGACCCGCGCCTGGCGCTGGCCGCCTACAATGCCGGGCCCAATCGCGTCCGACAGTGGTGGGCGGCGCGTCGTAGCGACGACATCGAAGTGTTCGTCGAGCAGATCCCGTTCGACGAGACGCGCCTCTACGTGAAGCGGGTCGTGCTCTCGTGGGACGAGTACCGCCGGATCTACGCCGAGCCCTGATCTCGCCGTCCGTGAACGCACGGAGCCGCTCGAGCACCGAGGCCGCCGCGCGCGCCGAGGCCATCCACGGCCGCGGCGACTCGATCGCGCGCATCCGACCACCCGACGCCGCGCGCCCGGACCGAGACACGTGAGTGAGAAACGCTGGGCGTTGTCGGTGCCGCTCGACGGCTTCACGCTGGCCGAGCACGCCGAGATCGCGCGTGAGGCCGAGCGGCTCGGCTACACTGACGCCTGGTCGCTCGAGGCCGATGGCGTGGACTGCTTCGCGCCGCTGGCCGTCGTGGGGATGGCGACGTCCATGCGCCTCGGCACGGCCATCGCAAACGTATACACGCGGGGGCCGGCGACGCTCGCGATGTGTGCGGCCGGAGTCGCCGAGGTCGCACCGGGCCGCTTCTGCCTCGGCATCGGGGCGGGCTCCCAGCCGATCGTCGAATCGTGGAACGCAGGAGTGTTCCACCGTCCCGCCACTCGCGTGCGCGAGACAGCGCGGTTCCTGCGTCGGGCCCTCGCGGGCGAGCGCGTCGTCTTCACGGGCGAGACCTTTGCGGTCGACGGCTTCCGCCTGAGCCGGCCGCCGGCCCGGCCGATCCCGATCTATGTCGCCGCGTTACGGCCGGGCATGCTACGGGTGGCGGGCGAGGTGGGCGACGGCGTGATCCTCAACTGGCTCTCGGCGAGCGACGTCCCGAATTCGGTGCGCGTCGTCCGCGAGGCCGCCGCCCGCGCCGGGCGCGATCCCGCCGCCGTCGAGATCACGGCGCGCCTCCTGGTCAACGTCGATCCGTCGAGCCCGGCGTCCGACCTGGCGGTGCGCCGGTACGTCACCACCTACCTCAACGTCCCCGTCTACCGGGCGTTCCAGGAGTGGCTCGGCCGCGCCGAGGCGCTCGAGCCGATGTGGAGCGCGTGGCGGAGCGGCGATCGCAGAGCGGCCGTGGCGGCGGTGCCCGAGACGGTGGTGAGTGACTTGATCGTTCGGGGGTCGATGGCCGAGATCGGCGCCCACGTCCGACGCTACCTCGACGCCGGGATTGATACGGCGTTCCTGGCGCTCTCGACGCTCGAGCAGGAGCCCGCGCGCCGACGGGACGTGCTGCTGGGCGCGGTCCGCGCTCTGGCGCCGGCCACCCATAGTTCTAGCCGCCCGTAATCCCCGCGGATTCATTGTACCCTTCGCTGCGGAAGACAAGCCCTCTGGGTTGGGAACCGCCCGCGTCGGACTCACGCGAGCGGGAGCGTCGAGGTCGCTTTGGTCACGCGGTCGTGGGCGCTCAGGATCGGTGCCACATCCGGCTGGACCCTGCGCCAGCCGACTTCCTCCACCACGCGGCACGTCGCTTTGGCGTCGCACGCCTTGTCGTAACGCTGGAGCCACTCGGAGAATCTTTCTTCGTCGTGCGCGTGTTCGCGGGGAAAGCGCACCGCCGGACGCTCGCAGCCACAACGCCAGGGCTTCGGCGTGAGCCGAGCGCGGAAGCTCTCTTGCGCCCGGCACAGCCGGACGAAGGCGGGATCCGCGTCGAACTGGGTCATGAGCGTCTCGGCCTCGGCCGAGCCGGGCTTGAAGACGGGATCGGTCGCCAGCACGCGGAAGCCCGCCGCGGTTCGGTAGATCCGGAAGCTCGATCCGCTGACGCTGGCGAGGACGGTCTTCAGACGCGCCAGCGTCTCTGCCTCGGGCCTGTGTCGGGCCACGCCGAACCAGGCGCCAAAGCGGGATGCGAACGACGCTCGTGGTAGATCCACGTCCACGAACATGGCGCGATCCGCGTTGAGGACGAGACTCCCATAGCCGTTCCTCGTCACGACGCCGACGACCTCGCCTCGCGGAGCGCGTAACTCCTCCACGATCTCCTCGCGGAGCGGCCGCTCGGCGTAGGCGTAACCATGGCTGAGCTCCAGTCCGTGCTCCACGCGTGACCGCAGGCGCGCCAACCGCTCCCGTGCCTTGGCCTCCGCCTCGGACCGGTCGTTTGAAGACCAACCCCAGGCGGCGAGCTCCAGAGAGCGGCCGTCTTTGTTCCGGACATCCGCCGTGGAGCGCGCCCAGAATCGGGGGACGTTCATTGTCCGCTCGGGATCAACGAGCTAGAGGCCGTGGTGCCGACCGGCCGCCGCGGCCCGGGCGCGCGCGTGGTGACCCTGGGGCCGGCCTCGAGCGGCTCGAGCGCGGCGAGGCGGTCGTCGAGCTCGGGTTCCGTCGCCAGGAGGCGTTGTTCGAAGAACCGGGCGGCGGGAGGGTTCACCTCGGCAGCCGCGCGCAAGGCCTCCGCCAGCACCCGGCGCGGAGAGGCGTGGCCCATGGCCCTCAGGATCTCGATGGCCCTCTGGTCGGCCGACAGCTGTTGCTCGCGCGAGAAGGCGCGGACGACGATCGGGTTCACGACGAAATCGGCGAGACCCAATCCCGGCCAGAAGAAGCCCAGCAGCGCGAACCCGGCCGTGATCGAGAGTGACAGGGCTCGGCGCTGGCCCGCATGTCCCAGGACCTCGTGCGCCACCTTCTGAGCCACGAGCGCGTCGACGTCGCGCTGGGGCTGGCGCGCGAGCCCCTCGGAGAAGTAGAAGGTGGCGTCTTCGGCCGCGAACGCCGTCACGGCGCTGGACTGGATGAGCGCGAACGAGTAGCGGGCCGGATCGTCTCCCGCCGCCTCCGCGGCGCGGTAGAGCGCGTGGGAGATCTTGATGGTCCGCGGCTCGCGGGGCGACGGATAGTACGCGAAATCCGGAGGTGTGGGCGGGATGAGCGCGCACCCGGTGCTGAAGATCATGAGGAGGAGGAGCGCGAGTGAGCGACGCATTGCCGGTCCATCCTAGGGAGGGTTCGACGTGAACCCGGCGGAAATAACGACGGGGCGAGAGCAATGTCTACATCTTGGGGCGCGCCCCGCGCGAAGCCACTAACGCAAGACGCGCCCCGTATCGATCAGCCGGTGCTGCCCGATCCTTATTTGCCCCCTCCGAGCAAGGGGCGCAGGTAGGGCCACAGGCGGTCGGCGATCACCTGGTGACCGGCGGCCGTAGGGTGAATACCATCGGGCTGGTTGAGACGGGAGTCGGCCGCGACGCCGTCGAGGAGGAAGGGCATGAGCGTGACCTTCGCGCTCCGCGCGACCGCCGGGAACACCGCCTGGAACTCCGTCGTGAACTCCGCTCCGTAGTTCGGCGGCATGCGCATGCCCGCGAGCAATATTCGCGCCCCCGCGGTCTGGAGCCGTGCGACGATCGTCTCGAGGTTGGCGCGCATCGCGTGCGGGCTCTGGCCGCGCAGGCCGTCGTTGGCCCCGAGCGCGACGATGACGATCTCCGGGCCCACGCGCAGCACCCAGTCGACGCGGCGGAGACCGCCGGCCGTGGTGTCGCCGCTCACGCCCGCGTTGACCACGCGGTAGGTGTAGCCTTCGCGCCGGAGCCGCATCTCGAGCCGCGCGGGATATGCCTCGTCGGCCGCGACGCCCCACCCGGCGGTCAGGCTGTCGCCGAGCGCGACGATGACGCTTTCGCCGCGGGCCTCGGCCGGGACGAGGCTCAGCAGCGCGACGCAGGCGAACACGAGGCCGCGAAGTCCGCTCACGAGGCCAGTGTAGTATGAGTTTCGTGATGATCCAGATCCGCGACGTCGTCATGCGCCTTCCGAGCGGCGGGCGGCCCCTCACGATCCTCGACGGGATCACGCTCGACGTCGGGGCGGGCGAGGTGTGCGCGATCACCGGACCCTCAGGAAGCGGCAAATCGACACTCCTCGGACTCGTCGCGGGTCTCGACCGCCCGAGCTCGGGCTCGATCGCCGTCGCCGGTGTCGAGATCACGCGGCTCGACGAGGACGCGCTCGCGCGGTTTCGCCGGGACACGCTCGGCTACGTCTTCCAGTCCTACCACCTGATCCCGACGCTGACGGCGGTGGAGAACGTCGCCGTCCCTCTCGAGATCACCGGCGCACCGAATGCTCTCGGCCGGGCCCGTGCGCTGCTCGATGACGTCGGGCTCGGCGACCGCGCGCACCACTATCCCGTGCAGCTCTCGGGGGGCGAGCAGCAGCGCGTCGCGCTCGCCCGTGCGGTCGCGCTCGGCCCCGGATTGCTCCTGGCCGACGAGCCGACGGGCAATCTCGACTCCGCCACGGGCGCCCATATCATCGAGCTCTTGCTCGCGCTCAAGCGCCGCCGCGGGTCCACGCTCGTGCTGGTGACCCACGACCAGGCGCTGACGCGGCACGCCGATCGTGTCGTCACGCTGCACGACGGGCGCATCATGAACGGCGCCTCGTGAGCCTCGCCTTTGCGCTGCGGATGGCCTGGCGCGAGACGCGCGGCGCGTGGCGTCACTTCACCGTGCTCTTCGGCTGCGTCGCCCTCGGCGTTGCGGCGCTGGTCTCGGTCGGCACACTCGCCGCAAATCTCGACCGCACGCTGGCGCGCGAGGCCAGGACGCTCACGGGAGGTGACCTCGAGCTCCGCTCAGCGCGACCGCTCGATCCCGCCGAACGCGCGGCGCTTGTCGAGCTCGAGGGCGCCGGTGCCGTCACGACCGCCGTCCGCGAGGTGGCCGGCATGGTGCGCGATCCGACGCGCGGGTCGACGCTCCTGGTGGAACTGAGAGCGGTCGAGCGCGAGTATCCGCTCTACGGGCGAGTCCAGACCATGCCGGAGGCGCCGCTCGACGCGCTGCTCGCGGACCACGGCGGCGCCGGCGGCGCCGTGGTCGAGGCCCGGGTCCTGGAGCGTCTGGGCCTCTCCGTGGGCGATCCGCTGGTCGTCGGTGCCGCGGGCTTCACCGTGGCCGGCGTGCTCGTGAGAGAGCCGGACCGTCCGACCGGTCTGGTGACGCTGGGCCCGCGGGTGCTCATCGCCGGTCCGGCGCTCGAGCGGACGGGACTCCTTCAAGTCGGCAGCCGCGTTCGCTACCGGACGCTCGTGCGCCTCCCCGCTGGCGTGACGACCCGCGCCGCCGGCGTCGCCCTCGCCCGCGCGCTCGGTGATCCGGCGGTCCGCGTCGCGGCCTTCGATGAGGCCCAGCCCGGACTTCGGCGCTTCTTCGCGCAGCTCGCCACCTATCTCGGCCTTGTCGGGCTCGCGAGCCTGCTGGTTGGCGGCGTCGGGATCGCGTCCTCGGTGACGACTTTTCTCAGGCGTCAGTTCGCGACGATCGCGATCCTCAAGTGCCTCGGCGCGGGCTGGCGGACGCTCCTCGTCACCTATCTGGTCCAGACGCTGGCCCTCGGCCTTCTCGGAAGCCTCGCCGGCGCGGCGCTGGGCGTGGCGGTCCAGCCGGTGCTCGTGCGCGCGCTCGCCCCGTTCGCCCCGTTCAGGCTCGAGGTCCAGTGGGACATGGGGACGATCGCGCGCGGGCTCGCGCTCGGCATGCTGACGGCGTTGCTCTGCGCGCTCTGGCCGCTCCTTGCCATCCGCGCGGTGTCCCCATCGCTGATCTTCCGGCGCGACGTCGCGGCGAGTGCGGGGCGCGCGCGCCGCCCGTGGGCCGCGGCGCTCCCGATCCTCGCGGGCCTGGCCGGGCTGGCCGTCTGGCAGGTGGGGTCGCTCCGACTCGGCGCGGTCTTCCTCGGTGCGGCGCTGGCCGCGCTCGCCGTCCTTCTCGGCCTCTCACGCGGGCTCGTGAAGCTCGCGCGGCGGCTGCCGCGCATGCCGGGGCTGGCCTGGCGCCAGGGCCTCGCCGGCCTCGACCGCCCCGGAGGCCACACGGTCAGGGTGGTCGTGGCCCTCGGCGTCGGCGTGATGCTCCTCGTCGCCGTCGCGTTGCTCGAGGCGAGCCTCGGCCGTCAGCTCGCCTACGAGCAGAAGCGTGACGCCCCGGCGTTCTTCTTCATCGACGTGCAGCCGGACCAACGCGAAGCCTTCAGCCGGCTCGTCGGCGCCGCCAGCGGTGGCGCCGCGCCCGCGCTGACACCGATCGTGCGCGCCCGGCTCGCGGCGATCGACGGCGGGCCCGTCACGCGCGAGCTGATCGCCCGGCGGAAGAAGGAAGCTCCTGACAAGATCTGGTATTTCACCCGCGAGTACGTGCTGACCTGGGCGACCGAGCCGCCCCCCGCGAACCTGATCGTTCGCGGACG
>Ga0137361_10002841_pt1 | contig 11152 bp, 14 predicted proteins | sample Mad1_80_16metaG_FD_104923 | JGI IMG/M metagenome (GOLD analysis project Ga0137361, IMG submission 104923) | Vadose zone soil microbial communities from Angelo Coast Range Reserve, California, USA - Mad1_80_16 metaG | ecosystem: Environmental > Terrestrial > Soil > Vadose zone | place: USA... | reverse complement strand
TCAGGGTCGCAAAGTAATGGCGCGCGCTCAAACGCAATTCTGAATACGCTCTCCGAATCGCAACTCGCTCAACTTTTGCCAAAACTCAAGACTGTCGAGCTCGAATTAGGACACGTTCTTTACGAACCGGAGCAGACAATCGACTACGTCTATTTTCCAACTGCGGGAATCATTTCTCTTCTGGCTACGTTCGAAGACGGCGCCACGGTCGAAGCGGGCGTGATAGGTACAGAAGGAATGCTGGGAACACCGGTCGTCCTGGGCGCTGAAACCACGCCCCATCAGGCGCTCGTGCAAGCGAGCGGACAAGCGATGCGGATGACCGTGCACGATTTGAACGGGGAAGTGGGCCGGGATGGCTCGCTGCTTAAGAGCATGTTGCGTTTCACCAACGCGATGTTCATCCAGGTCGCTCAGACCGCCGCCTGCAATCGTTTGCACACGATCGAGCAACGACTCGCGCGCTGGCTGCTGCTGACTCACGATCGAGTGCAACGAGATGAGGTCTCACTGACTCAGGAATTCCTTTCCCGAATGCTCGGTGTGCGCAGGGCCGGCGTGAGCGTGGCGGCAAATAATCTCAAACAATCCGGAGCGATCGACTATAGACGTGGCAATGTCATCGTTGTAGATCGCCAGCGCCTGGAGCAAACATCTTGTGAGTGTTATGAAGCTGTCAAGCAGGAATATGATCGCAACCTCAAGACCTGATCGCGAAGCCAACCCGTTACGTTTCGACTGTTTTCTCCTGATCGCCGTTCTAACTTGCGCTAACGTACAGACATCTCCCACTGAGACAGTCAATGATTATCGTTTTTTAACGGACGTCTGAATTAACGGATGTCCGGAAAGGCGATCCGTGAGCACACCAACTGGACGAACAATTCTGGTAGTTGAGGACGTCGACGAGATTAGCTCGCAGATGAATCGACTCCTCACGAAACGCGGCCATCGAGTGTTACAGGCATCGAATGCCGAAGAGGCGATTCGAATTGCCGAGGCAAACCATCCCACGATAATTCTGACGGACCTCGACCTTCCGACGTTCGACACGTTGATGAAGCTAGTCGAAGAACATAAGGATTTGAGGAATCTGTTGGTGGCGATCATAGACATTGACACTCCGAAAGTGAGCGACGGTCGCCTCAAGGTCTTAGCAGATTTCGACTCTCTGGATGATTTGATTGCCTCGACGCAAAGCCAATCGGGCCATCAGGCTTGACCAACTTGTACGAGAGCGTACAGACGAACCTAATAAGCTATTTGCGCAGGACTGAAAAACTCAGGGTTCGTGCTTGGATCAACGGACTGGAGATGACAGATTGAGTTTTCTGGCCTGCACATGACTTCGTTCAAATCCCGACAGAAGGACCCCCGGAATGCTCATCGAGCCCCAAGATGGGAATTGGTATGTTGTCGCTACTTGTCAGAAATGCCAATCAATGATCGTTCTGTTTCGTGATTTGACTGAAGGCAAGGGTTCAGTGAATGCGACGTACGGCGTTGTGTGTCCTCGTTGTCAGCATCAAGGACATTATGATGGACGGCACTATCGGCATTCGAGCGAGGTATCGAAAACCTAATCACGGCTCGATCAAGCCGAAGTTACCATCTTGCCGTTTGTAGAGCACTCCCACGCGGCTCGTCTCCGCGTCGCGAAAGACAAGAAAGTTATCGGGTCTCGCGGAAAGGTCCAACGCGGCCTCTTCGGCTGTCATGGGCTTCACACTGTAACGCCGTGCGTTGATAATTCGCACTGGTAGAGGTGTGGCTTCTATCTGCCCATCCGGATGCGGCGCTATCTCCGAGGTCTTACGCGCATTATGTTTGCGGTCGATGATTCTCTTCTTTAGTTTCAGCGCCTGCTTTTCGATCTTACCGACGGCGCGAGTCAGCGCCATATACATGTCTGCATTGGTATCGCTCGCCGTGAGCGTATGATCCAGCCAATGAACAACTAATTCACCCGTCTGCCGGTTCTTCTCGACCGCCAAAATCACATGCACGGGAACATTATTGCCGTTAAAGATGTGTTCCAGCTTTCTGAACTGTTCCTCAACATGACGGCGAATTGCTGGCGTGACTTCAACGTGACGCCCGGTATATTCAAACGTCATTCTGGTCTTGGCCCTCCTAGTTCTTCCGCCTGGACGCCCGAGCGCCCGAGTCTCATCTGCGATTTCCATGAACTAAACTATCGCGCGGCGCTCGCGCGAACCGGGGATGTGCATTTGATCGCGATACTTCGCCACCGTTCTCCGCGACAACTTGATTCCATCTTTCACCAGTATCTTTACCACTTGATCGTCGGTAATTGGGTTGTGAGAGTCTTCTTCTTCTATCAATTTTTTAATCTTTAATTTGATTATCCTGGTTGATACTTCCTCGCCCTCTTCATTCAACATCCCTTCGGTGAAGAAGCGCCGCAGCTCGATTACGCCCTGTGGCGTATGCGCGTATTTTCTATTAACGACGCGCGACACCGTGGAAAGATGCATCCCGATGTCTTCGGCAATGTCCTTGAGCATCATGGGCTTGATGTACTCGACGCCTTTGTCGAGGAATGCTTTCTGGCGATGGACAATCGATTCGACCACGCGATAGATCGTCTGGCGGCGATGTTCGATATTGCGCAGAAGGTCGACGGCGGAGCGCATTTTCTCTTTGATAAAATTCCGGGTTTCTTTCGTGACGGTGGCCTGCGAAAGCATCTGCTGATAGCTGGGACTAATACGCAGCCGCGGGCTGCCGTCGTCGGCAAAGTAGATGACATACTCGGTGTCGTCTTCCAGCTTCTCGATATAAATCTCCGGCGAAATCAGGATGGGCTCTTCGGACGAGTAGCGCCTGCCTGGAAAAGGATCGAGAGTGCGAATGAATTGCAGCTCGGCAGCTAAGGTCTCGATATCGATTCCGATCTGCTTCGATAGATGCGGCAGTTTGTGTTGCTGCAACGCTTCGAGATGATCTCGGATCAGCTGCGTCGCCAATCGCTCAGTCTCGCCGCGAACTTCGAGCTGTACCAGCAGGCAGTCGCGCACGTCGCGCGCGCCGCAACCCACAGGCTCGAGTCTCATTACGATCGCGCGCGCTTTCTCGACCGTCTCCTCTGACCACCCGCCCTGCGCCGCGATCTCTTCGTTAGTCGCTTTCAATCGACCATCTTCATCAAGATTTCCGATCACGCTCTCGGCCGCGTCGCAAACCTCGCCGTCCGCACAATCCATGTGAAGCTGCCATTCCAGATGTTCGGATAACGAGGGAGCCTTGGTCAGAAATTGCTCGAAAGTAGGGGCGTCTTCTTTGTATTCGAACTCCTGGGTTTTGTAACCGGGATCAAGATAGTCCTGAAATTCGCGCCCGAAGTCGATTTCTTCAAAAGCGTCGCGCGTGGCGTCCGTCGCGGCGTCCTCCGTAGTTTCAGCGCCCACCGCCTCGCCATCGCTGCCCACAAAATCAGCCTCGCTATCGCCGGCAACATAATCAGGCTCACTCTCGGCGGAAACCAGCGCTTCTGCTTCGGTCGTGCCGGCGCCGTTTGAAGAGGCGTCGCCCACTTCTGGCGACGTTGCTGCGGCTGTCGGAGCATCGAAGCTGTCCATGTCGCCGCCGCTGGCCATGTGATCGATAATTTTCTCCGCCAGCTCCTGCGCCTCTTCCTGCGTCGCGACCTCTTCGAGCACCGGATTCTCCGTGAGTTGCTGCTGAATTAGATCGGTTAGCTCGAGCGAAGTCATCTGCAACATCTCGATCCGTTGGCGCAATTGCGGCGTCAACACGAGACGTTGCGAAAGACTGGTAGTAAGTCTTACTGACATACGATCGACTGATAGCTTAATTAACGGCCGGGGATTTCGTTAGCGGAAAAACCGCAGAAGGATTATAACCCATTAGCGCGCTAATCAAGCACCGAACTTACATGCGGAACTTCTCGCCGAGATAAAGCCTTCTGACTTCCGCGTCTTCTGTCAAGTCGCGCGGCGCGCCGGATCTGAAAATTCTTCCCTCAGCCATGATGTACGCACGATCTGTCACGCCAAGAGTCTCGCGCACGTTGTGATCGGTAATCAATATTCCGATTCCCCGATTGCGCAGATAGAGAATTACGCTCTGTATATCATCGACTGCTTTCGGATCGATTCCCGCAAATGGCTCGTCCAACAAAATAAATTGTGGCTCGGTCGCCAGCGCTCGCGCAATTTCGGTCCGCCGGCGCTCGCCCCCGGACAAGGAGTCTCCGCGCGTGTTGCGAACGTGGGCGATACCAAACTCCTCGAGCAGCTCCTCAACTCTTTTTAATTGCTCGCGCCGGCGCAGGCCCATCGTCTCCAACACCGCAAGAATATTCTCTGCGGCCGTCATCTTGCGGAAGACTGAAGGCTCTTGCGGCAAGTAACCCAGGCCCAGACGTGCGCGCAGATACATGGGCAGCCTGGTTACATCCTGATCGGCGAGATGGACCCGCCCTGCTTCCGGCGTTTCCAGGCCAATGATCATGTAGAAGGTAGTAGTCTTGCCCGCGCCATTCGCTCCGAGCAGACCTACCACTTCGCCCGGTTCCACATGCAGCGTTACGCCATCGACCACGCGGCGGCGTCCATAGGATTTTTGCAGTCCGGAAGCGACCAGCGCTTGCGCCGACGGGACCTTGCCTGGATCGGTATTCAGCTTAACTTCCGGAAAATTCGTGATCGATGGCGCTTCGATAGTTGTCGACAACCCGGTTTCTCCGAACAGATGCAATCTCGCCACAGTCTAACTGCTGCGCACGGCTCTCACAAATGCTTTCATGCGTTCATAGTCTTTGCGTCCTGGCAAAGATTCCAGGGAACTGCAAGCATCGACCGCGAAAGGTTGCACTTCAGCAATTGCCTTGGCTACGTTTTCCGGTGAAAGTCCTCCTGCAAGAAACAAGCACGGAAAAATCTCCCGTGCGCGACGGGCCACCGACCAGTCGATAACCTGTCCGGTCCCTCCCCACAATTGCGAATGAAACGAATCGAGCATGATCGCGTCTGCGTCATACGTTCCGACCTGTTGGGGGTCGAAGGTCGGATCAACCCGAAGAGCCTTGATGACTAGCAGACCATCGCGCCAAATGCGCTTCACAGTCTGGCAGTACTCGGCCGATTCGTCGCCATGTAGCTGCACGGCGTATACCCCGGACTCTCCGGCAATGCGCACCAAGGCCTCAGGCGAACTCTCGTTAACAAACACCGCAACCATTATCGGCGCCTGCGGCGAATACTCTAATTCCGACTGAAGCTCCTCGATGATCTCTCGAGCATGACTGGGTTCGATAAAGCGTGGACTGGGTCCATAGAAATTAAAGCCCAGCATGTCCGCGCCCGCTTCGGTCGCAGCGCGCGCGTCCTCCAGATTCGTGATGCCGCAGATTTTTATTAGAGTCATTCGAACAATTTCTCTAGCCCAGGGGTTTACGCCTGGGTAACGAAAATGGAATCAACCTCTTTCAGCCTTCTTCAGGAGTCTGTCGAAGAAACCGCGTAGCGGCGAAATGTTCATAGAACACCAGACCGAATTGAGATCTGGAAGCTCCTTTAGGAGCGAAACCGAATACCTTTCGCCCGTAAATGGGCTCCTCGCGTCGAGCTTGGTTCCTTTCTATAAACATCGCATCCCTACGGGATTTTTCCGACAGACTCCGGAAGGAGGCCGATAAAAATCTCCTCTTCCCAGGCCTGAACGCCTGGGCTATAGAACATTTCTTCTACGCTTTGCCAGGCGTGAACTGACTTAGAGAGAGCTGCGCCAATAATTCTTCCGGATCGTCTGCTCGCATCAGAGTCTCGCCGATTAGGAATCCGCGATAACCAAGCCCACGCAGCCGCTGAATGTCGTCGGCCGATCCTATTCCACTTTCGCTAATCAAGAACGTATCCTTGGGCGCCGCCGACGCAAGCTGGACGGATGTTTCGAGCGAGACTTCGAATGTGCTCAAGTTTCGATTGTTGACGCCGATGACTTGAGCGCCGGCTTGGACCGCTCGGCCCAGTTCTTCTGAAGTATGCACCTCAACCAACGCGTCCATTCCCAATTCGTCTTCCGTGATTGTACGCAACCGAACGAGCGTATCGTCATCCAGCGCGGTGACGATCAGCAATAACGCATCCGCGCCGGCGGCGGCCGATTCGTAGACTTGATATTCGTCAAAGATGAAATCCTTCCGCAGAATCGGAAGGGAAATCGCTTGCCGGACAGCGCGCAGATCATCGAGCGAACCAGCAAAATAGTCTTCTTCCGTAAGCACCGAAAGCGCCACCGCGCCACCTAGTTGATAAGTCTTAGCAATGGCCACTGGATCGGCGTTGCGGCTTAAGTCGCCCTTTGATGGTGAGCGCCTTTTGAATTCAGCAATGATATTAATCCGCTCGTTTTGCGTCAGCGCGCCTCTGAGCGCTTGCCGTGCGGACATTTTCCGCACACGCATTGTGTCGCCGCGGAGTTCCGCCAACGGCCTGACTTTCTTCGCTGATGCGACTCGAACCTTTTTTGTCTCGATGATTTGCGAAAGAATGTCCATTCGCTCACTGCTGAACGACCGACTGGTCCTTAACGTCATTCGTCGCCTCGACTAATTGATCCAGCTTAGCCGACGCCGCACCGCTGTCGATGCTGTTGGCCGCAATTCGCGCCGCATCGCGTAGATTTTCGCCAAGACCTCCGACATGTAATGCTGCAGCGGCGTTTACAATGACCAAAGCCCGCGCTTCGTCCTGTCTCTTGCCGGAAACCACATCGCGAATGATGGCCGCGTTCCCTTCCGCGTCGCCACCACGCAAGTGATCGAGTTCACCGCGACCGAAACCAAAGTCATCTGGCCCCACCTGGAACGTTCGCACTTGGCCCTGGATGGTTTCAGCGACAGAAGTCGGACCATTAATGGTCACTTCGTCGAGTCCGTCTGCGCCATGGACAATCCAAGCGCGCTCCGTTCCCAGCAGCGCCAGCGTTTGGGCCAGAGGCTCGACCAGAGCGTGGTCCCAGACGCCAATGATTTGCCGCGGCGCCCGAGCCGGATTTGTTAGCGGCCCCAACAGATTGAACGTCGTCTGCACGCCGAGTTGGCGCCGAATGCCGGCCACGCGCGCGGTGGCGCCGTGATAAAGCGGCGCGAACATGAAACAGATGCCGATCTCGTTCAAACACTTCTCCGAGATCTCAGGCGATGACGACACATTGACGCCGAGGGCGGCTAAGACGTCCGCGCTGCCACAGCGACTGCTGGCCGCCCGATTGCCATGCTTAGCCACCGGCAAGCCGGCGCCGGCGATCACAAAAGCCGCAGCGGTCGAAACGTTGAAAGTCTTGGCGCAACTCGATCCGGTTCCCGCCGTATCGATGAAACAACTTTGATTGGAATTGATCCGAATCGCGCGCTCTCGCATGCCTTCAGCGAGTCCGGCAAGTTCTTCGACCGTTTCGCCTTTGAGCTTCAGAGCGATCAGCGCCGCCGCGATCTGCGCGTCAGTCGCTTCGGTGTCGAGCAGCACGTCTAGAAATTGACCAGCCTCATCGCGGGAGAGATTTTGGCCGCGGGTTAGGCGCGTAAGAAAGTTCTTGAGAGTGAGAATTTCCGTTTGTGCAGCCGAGGGTTCAACGAGCCTTTGGGACATCGGCATAACCTATTGCGTAAGTTGCTCTCTAGAGATCTTTTCTCTTACCCACGAGTTTATTAGCGATTTCGAGGATACTTTCTTGGCCTTTGCGATTTTACTGACGCCTGCTGCCAATTCCGGTTCGAGTTCGACCAAGTGCCGTCGTCGCTTGATGTCGATATCAAATTCAACCTCCGGCATTTTTTCCAGATAATCCGCAGTGTCGTTATTGTCGAACCATTCGATTAGTTCACTGATCGAACGCCTGGAACTTATTTTCGTAGACTTACTTTTTCGCATGTCTCTCGCACTCAATATCAGAGCGGCTTTGGTCTTCTTTGTAGATGAAGAGAACCACCAGGTAACGGCCAGCATCAGTCCTGCCAAGCGCTTCGTACACATTCTCACCCTTTCGGTTCCCCTTTTCAACAAAGCGGAGCTTCGGGCGATTGTCAAGGACCTCCTCAACTTCGTATTGCGAAACGGCATGCTTGGACGCCAGATTGTCCACTATGTCTCTAAGCCAGACAATTTCTTCGATTTTCATTGGGAGGCGCGGGTTAGAGATTCAAAAAATTCGCCAACAGCTTCTTTCCTTCCGTAGTCATGATCGATTCGGGATGAAACTGCACGCCTTCGACCTTCACCTCGCGATGGCGCAAGCCCATGATGGTGCCGTTCGGAGTAGTGGCTGAAACTTCCAGACATGTTGGCAGGGTTTCTCGTTCCACCACTAATGAATGATAACGGCCGGCATCGAATTGCTGCGTCATGTCTTTAAAGATCGTTTTGTTGTCATGCTGAACCTTGGACGACTTGCCATGAACGAGCCGAGGCGCGCGCACTACCCGTCCGCCGAACACTTGACCAATCGATTGATGACCCAGGCAAACGCCGAGAATCGGAAGCTTGCCGGCGAAATGGCTGATGACTGTCATCGATACGCCGGCGTCATCGGGAGTGCCCGGTCCCGGAGAGATCACAATTCGATCTGGCCTGATCGTCGATTCAATCTCTTCAATGGTTATTTCATCGTTGCGGCGCACCTCGATCCGCTCGCCCAGTTCGCCGAGATACTGCGCGAGGTTGTAAGTGAACGAATCGTAGTTGTCGATTACTAAGAGCACTGTTATTTTCGATTTATCATCGAGCCTGGAAATCCATGTTCAGAGTTCAACCTTTAGGTTGCCGAGGCCAGGAAGAGACAAGCTAAAAGCTTGAACTCTGAACCCTGGCTATTCTTTTCGCTTCTCTGCTTCGCGTAACATGATCGCCAGATTACTTCTTCCATTCTTCGCGGCCCACCCTGCCGCGGTCAGGCCGTCATTGTCTTTGATTCGCGGATCGGCGCCTTTGCGCAGAAGTATCTGCACCGCTTCGTCCTGACCGTAGCTCGCCGCCCACATCAACGCAGTTCCACCCAGTTTGTTCCTGACGTTTGGATTCGCGCCGGCGTCTAGAAGCGCATCGAGAATCCTCGCATTTCCAAACCACGCCGCGCCGTGAGCCGAGGCGTCACCGTCCTTGTCCTGATGATTGACGTCGGCGCCACGCTGTAAGAGTTTGCGCACCAGCCCTTCACGTTGATGCCAAACAGCCAACATTAGGGCCGTCATTCCATTCGGTGTCTCGGCACTTAGATCCAGATTCGGCTGTCCCGCTAAGGCATTTGCGACATCGTCATGTTCACGTTCGAGCGCCAGCAGGAATGCCGTCCAATTGTTTCTGCCTTTTGCATTAAGGTCCGCACCGCCACTCAATAACGCATTTATCATTTGCAAGTCTCCGCGCGCTGCACACGCTGTCAAAGCCGTGTCGCCGTTTTCATCCTTGGCGTTCGGATTGATGCCGGCGCTAAGAAACCCATTGACTGCCATCACGTCGCCGGCCGCCGCCGCTTTGAAGAAAGACGGTTCGTCGAATTCATAACCGCGAAGCTTTAAGAAGCGCTTGGCTGCCTCCGGGGTTGGTTTCTCAGCACCCTCGCACGAGCAGAGACAGAGCGTAAGACCAAGAATAATCAGCGGAGTAAATGATCTCTTAATGTCGCGGTTCATTTCTGACATGGAGCGACGCCGCCATGTTTGATGCGCGCTGGCGTCACGGGTTTCTCCCCTTCAGACGGCGCGCGATTGATTGCGTCGGCCACTTCCATTCCCTTCGTGACCCGACCAAATGCGCTGAACTTGCCATCGAGATGTGGTCCATCGCCCACCAAAATAAAAAAATGCGTGGTGGCGCTGTTCGGTTCGTCGCTGCGGGCCATTGAAACAATTCCGCGCACGTGTCTTACGTCGCTTGGCTCGTCCGGGAGACGATGGGCCATTCGCGCTGCCAGCTCTGCGCTCCACTTCTCGCTGGTGGAAAGATTGCCGCCCTGAATCACAAAGTCTTTCACGACTCGAGTGAAGGTTGTCGTGTCCAGAGCGCCGGTCGCTGCCAGATTGAGAAAGCTGCGCACAGACTCGGGCGCTTTCCCCGGCAGCATTTCGATCACAATCGAACCCTGCTCCGTCTCGAGCGTCACGCACTGTGCGGACATCTTCTCAACTGAAGCGCCATCGAAAGGATCAGACTTGGGTCTTGCGGCATCAACCGGTCGCGCATTTGCTTTCTTCAGCGCGTCGGTCGTCGGCGTCGGATTTTGAGCGCGTGTTACCGCATTAAATACCAAGAGACTCACCAAGAAGACACAGAGCGCACGGAGGAAACCAGTTCTCTTTCTCCGTGTTCTCCGTGTCTCCGTGGTGAATTCTAGCTTTCTCACAATCCCCTCTCAGCCAGCTCAATCGCCCGAAACAATGCCCGCGCTTTGTTAACGCATTCTTCATACTCACGCTCAGGAACGGAATCGGCAACAATGCCCGCGCCTGCTTCCACGTTAGCCACACCGTTTCGCAAATCGATGGTGCGGATCGCAATGCACGAGTCGAGATTGTTGGCGTAATCGACGTAAAGGATCGCGCCGGCATAAACGCCCCGAGGCTCCGGCTCGAGTTCACGAATTATTTCCATCGCCCGAATCTTGGGCGCACCGGTTACCGTGCCGGCCGGAAAACACGACGCCAGCGCGTCAAAGCGATCAAGATCGTCGCGCAAGCGCGCGCGCAGGCTGGTAACCAGATGCTGCACGTGCGAGTAGCTCTCAACCTTCATTAACTCCTCAACCCTCACTGAGCCGTAATCTGAAACTCTTCCCAAGTCATTGCGGCCCAGGTCAACCAGCATCGTGTGCTCCGCGACTTCCTTCTCGTCATTGCGCATTTCTTCGGCGAGCATCCAGTCTTCGGTCTCCGTCGCGCCGCGCTTGCGGGTTCCGGCGATAGGCCGATAATCAAGCCGCTGATCGTGACAGCGCACCAGCATCTCGGGCGATGCTCCGATAATTGTCTCATCACCCAAACGCAGAAAGTACATGTACGGCGATGGATTCGTCGCCCGCAGCGTGCGATAAATCGACAGCGGTTCCGCCGGCGTCGGCTTGGTGAACTGCTGGGCGATCACCACCTGATAACAATCGCCCGCGGCAATGT
>Ga0137361_10002840_pt1 | contig 11157 bp, 11 predicted proteins | sample Mad1_80_16metaG_FD_104923 | JGI IMG/M metagenome (GOLD analysis project Ga0137361, IMG submission 104923) | Vadose zone soil microbial communities from Angelo Coast Range Reserve, California, USA - Mad1_80_16 metaG | ecosystem: Environmental > Terrestrial > Soil > Vadose zone | place: USA... | reverse complement strand
TGTCATTGCGGTTGGGACCCGTACTTCCCAGGCGCGAATGCGCTGCTGGAAATACCGGCAAGAAATCATGCTACATTCCAAAAAAATAATGCGATCCCGGCTGGAGGGCCCATGATGCTTTATTATTGCCCATAGGGGGACAGACCCCGACACTCACGACACCTTTCTTCTGACTCATCCCCGAAAACACTTCCTATATTGCCCATTGTCTGGCATTGTCATAGACACTGGGTAACAGGCGCAGACAGCCGCTTTTGTTACCCATAGAAGCAGCGGGGTAACAGAAATGGCCAAGGCGCTCACCGCGAAGACGATCGAGAACATCAAGTCGAAAGACACGCGGCAAGAAATTCCAGATGGCGCGTGCCGTGGGCTCTACGTCGTTGTGCAGCCCACCGGTCGGAAGACATGGTGCGTGCGTTACCGCTTCGAGGGCCAGACGCGCAAGCTCACGCTCGACAGCGGCCTCTCGCTGGCGGCGGCGCGCAAGGCGGCGACCGACGCGCTTCACGAGCTGGCCCAAGGCCGCGATCCCGCCGCCCTCAAGTTCGAGGCCCGGGCCAAGGCAGAGAAGGAGGACGCCGATCGCAATGCCGATACCGTCGAACGGTGGGCGGCACAGTTCATCGAACGCCACGCCAACAAGAAGCGCCCGAGCACGCGGCAGCAAGTGGTGCACACCTTCGCCCACGTCGTGCTGCCGGTCTGGCGAGGTCGCACCGTCCACGACATCACGCGTCGGGACGTCATCGACTTGATCGAGCGCGTCGCCGAGAGCCGGCCGATCTTGGCCAACCGCGTGTTGGCGTGGCTGAGCGCGTTCTTCAACTGGATGACAGCACGCGACGTGATCGCATCCTCGCCCGTACACGGCGTCAAGCGCCCAAGCGAGGAGCATGCGCGCAACCGCGCCTTGAGCGACGGCGAGATCATCGCGTTGTGGCACGCATGCGAGGACATCGGCGGGCCGGAGGGTGCCTGCGTCAAGCTGTTGCTGCTCTGCGGGCAGCGGCGCTCCGAGGTCGCCGGCATGCGGCGTTCCGAGATCGCCGCCGACGTTTGGACGCTGCCGGCGAGCCGGACGAAAAACAAACAGGTTCATGCGATCCCGTTATCCGCGCAAGCGCTGGCGATCGTCGATGCCATGCCGCGGTTCGCAGGTAGCGATTACGTCTTCACGACGACCGGCAAAGCGCCGCTCGGTCACTTCGACCGGATCAAAGCCGAGATTGACGCGCGGATGAAGCCCTCGACGCCGTTCGTCATGCACGACATTCGACGATCGGTGGCGACCGGCCTGCAGAAGCTTGGGATACCGCTCGAAGTGACGGAAGCCGTCCTGAACCACACCGGCGGATCACGCGGCGGGATCGTGTCGGTTTACCAGACCCATCAATACGCGGCCGAGAAGCGCGATGCCCTGCAGCGCTGGGCCAACCATGTCGAGGGACTGGTCAGCGGCAAGCAGGCCGACGACAAGGTGGTGCAGATGCCGGCGCGGCGGTGACGACCATGCCGAGAGGACGCCCAAGGGCACTACCCAAAGGCAGCGCGGCCTTCCCGAGCCAGCGGGAGTTTGACGATCTGCTCTGGGATGTGATGCAAACCTGCCTCCGTCATGATCTGACTACGAGCGTCCGACAGCTTGTCGAGTGGATGCAGCGTGACTTCCCCAAGTATGAGCCGATCCCCTATCGGACATTGCGACGCGACGTGACCGAGGCGATGCATTGGGCGGCGAGTAGACTGTATCGACTCAGGCTCCTCAAGGACGATGTAATGCTCGGCTTTAACGAAGCGACCGGACTCTTTGACGAGGCGACGGTCGACAAGGCGTTCGCCGCCGCGCAGGCCAGACCGACCAAGCTCAACCAGGATCAGTTCAAGAAGACGCTCCGGCGGTTGTGCGAATTGTTGGCCCAAAACCGTTGGCCCGACACCATTGCGCAAATTCGAATTGTTGGCCCAAAAAAATAATTGTTGGCCCAAACACGTAGCGTCAAAGACTTCCCTTCCAACAACGCCGTCACCATTGTCGGAACTCCAACAGGAGAATTTCCGACATGAGCAAGCGACTATTGCCCATCAAGAAGATGTGCGCGCGGTATGGCGACGTGGCCGACCGCACCATTGACCGCTGGACGGCAAGCGGAATCCTACCGCTTCCGCTCGTCATCAACGGACGCCGCTATTGGAATGAGGAAGAGCTAGAGCAGCGCGAGCGGGCGGGGATGGGCCGTAGGGGCGGCGGGGCTGTTGCATAATGAACCACAACGGTTTGGGCCCCACCTCGACGGCAATCGAGGACGGGGCCCGGAACGATGATCTGCTCCTCAGCGAGATCACTTCCGAAAATAACGTTTCCGACGCCGCCGTCAAGCCCGAGCACCTCGCGGAGAGGGCGGCATGAACGTGCTCGTAACCGGCGCCAATACAAGCCTAGGCGCTGACGAAAACGAGCCGATTTTGAAAATGGCCGAGCGCCACGATTGGGCGCTGTTCCGGTCGGTCGAGGGATTGCAGCAGAAGGCTGGCGTGCCGGCGATACGACTGCGGCGGTTGGTCCTCAAGGAACTGGCGGACAACGCGCTCGATACTGGCAGCGCGATCCACGCGGGCTTGGTCGATCCCGAAAAGAACATGGACCTGTTCTTCGTCGAGGACTACGGGCCAGGCCTCGACGGCACGCCGGAGGAGATCGCCAGCCTCTTCAGCATCAAGCGCCCGATGCGTTCCAGCAAGCTCCTGCGGCTCCCGCAGCGCGGCGCGCTCGGCAACGGACTGCGGGTCGTGGCCGGTGCCGTACTGGCTTCGGAGGGATCGCTCGCGGTCATCACCCGCAACAAGCGGATCGAGTTGCGCCCCGAGGCGGACGGGTCCACTGCGGTCGTCAGCGTAAAGGCAGCGAACTACTCGCGCGGTACCCGCATCGAGATCGGATTCGGTCCGTCATTGCCGGGCGAAGGCCCCCTGCAATGGGTGCGCGACGCGAACGAGATCGCCGACAATGGCAAGAGCTATGAGGGCAAGTCCTCGCCGTTCTGGTACGACCCCGTCCAATTCCACGAGCTTATTCTCGCGCATGGATCGCAGCCCCTGCGCAGCCTGATCGCCCAACTCGACGGCTGCACCGGAGGGAAAGCGGGAGAGATCGTCGCCGCCGCCGGGCTCGACCGCATGAGTTGCGAGAGCGTCAACCGTCGTCAGGCCACCGCCCTGCTTGCGATCGCCCGCAAGCATGCGCGCCGCGTCAGCCCGGATCGGCTCGGCTGCGTCGGTCGCGAGGCCTACCCCAGGCATTCTTACGCCATCGCGCGCGGCCATGCCCTTCTCGGCAGCGCGAAGCCGCAGGCCGACATCCCCTTCGTCGTCGAGGCATGGGCCTCGAAGATTGGCGAAAAGGGCAGGATCGGACTCAGCGTGCTGGTTAACCGAACGCCCATCACTGGCGAGATCAGAGCTTATCGCGACAAAGAAATTTGCCTTTACGGCTGCGGCATCAATCACGCCCTGCCCAATACGCCGACCAAGGGCGCTTTCGACATCGTGGTGAACGTCACCACGCCGTTTTGCCCGATCATATCGGACGGCAAAGCACCTAACCTGGAGCCGTTCCTCGACGAGATCATCGAGACGGTCACAGCGGCGACCAAGAAGGCCCAGCGCGCCGCGCCGAAGGAGAAGCGGCTGTCGCAGAAGGACGTTGTCATCGAACATCTCGACGAGGCGATCGCGAACGCGAGCGGCGATGGCGAGTACCGGTTCAACGAGCGGCAGATTTTCTACCAGCTTCGCCCCATCGTCCTGGAGGAAACCGACCGGCCGCTGCTGATCGGCAACTTCGAGGGCATCCTTACCAACTATGAGAACGAGCACGGCGAGATCGAGGGCATGTACCGCGAGCCGCGCGGCTCGATCTACCACCCGCACCGGCACCAGACCATCCCGCTCGGCACCCTCACGGTCGAGAACTACGAGCGCCCGCCATGGACCTACAACAAAATCGTCTACATCGAAAAGGAAGGGTTCAGTGAGGCGCTGAAAGACAACGGTTGGCCGGAGCGGCATGACTGCGCGCCAATGTCGTCGAAAGGTTTCACGACCCGCGCCGCCAAGGACCTGGTCGACAAGGTGGTCGAGTACGACGAGCCCTGCACGATCTATTGCGTTCACGATGCCGATGCATGGGGGACGATGATCTATCAGACGTTCCAGGAAGCGACGCGGGCGCGCCGCGCCCGCAAGGTTCGCATCGTCAACCTGGGTCTAGAGCCATGGGAAGCGATTGCTGACGGCCTGGAGGTCGAGGACGTTGACAGAGGGGACAAGCACAAGGCCATCGCCGGATATGTTCTTGAACGCGACGATGGTGACCATTGGGACAAGTGGCTGCAGACGCATCGCGTTGAGCTTAACGCCATGACGACCCCCGAATTCATCGTGTGGCTCGATCGCAAGATGGCCCAGCACGAGGACGGCAAACTGATCCCGCCGCCGGAGGTGCTCGAGGCGGAGCTTGAGGAGCAGCTGCACGCTCGCGTGCGCGCCACCAACACGGAACGCATCCTGCGCGAGGCCGACCTCGAAGGTCAGATTCGCGAGGACTTGAAGACGATCCAACGCCCAAGCAACGCCGAGCTAACGAAGGGCATCAACGAGATGTTCAGCCGCCACTCGGACTGGGAATGGCGCAAGCACATCGCGGCTGTTGTAGCAATGATGTCGAAGGACGATGACAACGGAGCCGCGTCATGAGCGGCGCACGCCATCGACGTAAGGGCGATCGCTGCGAACGCGAGATCGTCGAGCGCCACCGCGCGCTCGGCATCAAGGCCGAGCGTTACCCCCTAAGCGGCGCATCGCGCTTTCGTGGGTCTGGTCACGACGTTGATCTTTATCTTTTTGGCACCGAAGAGGCTCCGGCTGTTTGCGAGGTCAAAGCCCGCAAGGACGGCGGCGGCTTCGTGCAGCTTGAGAAGTGGCTCGGCGAAAACGACGCGCTGTTCCTGCGCCGTAACCACGCCGATCCGATGATCGTGCTGCCGTGGCGTGTGTGGGCGCGCTTGCTCGAACGGGTGCGGCGATGAACGCGGCCACCAAGCTGCCGGCATCACTCGATGCCGAGCGTCACAGTCTAATTGCACGGCTCGCCCACATCATCGAGGACGATTTCACCAGCCGCGGTATCGACGTGTTCGATCTATGCGTCTCTGAGTTCGAAAAAGAAGCGGCCTCGAACGACAACGCAAGGCCAATCGCCGACGAGCTTTGGTTGAGGAAGGACGAGCAAGTTGATGTGGAAGCCGAAAAACTTCTGCTCGTCTTCGCGATCCGCGAGCTCACAGAACTGCGGTGGGTTCCATGGATCTGAAGATCAAGCTCGACCGTCCAATCGACCGCGAGCGCCCATGCTGCAGGAACATCTGCATCGTCGGCACCGCCTACGAGCTCACCTGCGCCGATTGCGGCCACCGCCGCGGCCGGCTCTCGCCCACAACCGCGCAATGGATCCAGAGCGTGGCGTCGCGTTTCGGCGCGCCCACGACGCCGATCATCGTGCGCAAGTCCTACATCTACGAAGAGGAGGCGCCGCCAGCAGAAACAGTTTCAAGTTGAACACGAAGATGAACCTCAACGCGCAACATGAAAGGAAATCAACATGCGCGCCAACAAAGCGTTTCCATCCAAGTACCTAAAGTCAGCCGACGTGAAAGAGAAGCCGCGCATTGCGGTGATCTCACATCTCGCACAAGAAACAGTCGGACAAGGCCAGGACGCTAAAGAGAAACACGTCCTGCACTTCGAAGACCAGAAGCCTCTGGTGTTGAACCGGACCAACTGGGACACGCTCGAAGAAACGTTCGGCGATAGCGACGACTGGCCCGGACAGAAGGTCAAAATTCGCTGCGCCCGGACGCAATATCAGGGCAAGGCCACCGACGGCATCCGCCTTGAGGCAATCGTCCCCAAGCCGGCGCTCAAGGACGATGTCAACGACGAGATCACGGTCTGACGACATCCCCGCCACCGGGTGCGCCAACACCCGGTGGCTTTTCCCTTAGAGCATACGATAATGGCATTGCGCAACGATGATCCATTTGCCGCATCACCGCCGCTGCCGCACGAGCAGTTGCGGATTGCTGTCACAGCGCGCCGTATCCGTTATGTAAAGCTCGGCTACGAGCCGATCCCAATTTTGTCCGGCCGCAAGCGACCGCTGCTCGACAAGTGGTCGGAAATTCCCATCGACCTGGAGGCGGCCAGCGCATGGGCCAATGACCGCCCCGGTGAGTTGAGTACCGGCATCCGCACGCGATACACGCCGGGATTTGACATAGACATCTACGATCCGGCCGTGGCGGATCAAGTGCAGCAAGCGCTGTTCAATATGATCCCGCAGCAGGGCACCATCCTCGTGCGTGTCGGCAAGCCGCCGAAGCGGCTCATCCCGCTGCGTTGCACGGTGCCGTTTAAGAAGATCGCGGCGAGCTTCAAGTCGCCCGACGGCGTAATCCACAAGGTTGAAGTACTGGGCGATGGCCAACAATTTGTTGCGGAAGGTATCCATGAGACTACCCAACAGCCGTATCAGTGGGCGGACAACGTCAGCCTGCTGAGCATCGCACACGAGCACCTTCCGGTAGTTGACGAACCACTGGCGCGTCGCTTCGTCACCGAGGCCAGCGAGATCATGCGGCGCGCCGGCTGGGTCGAGGTCGGGGCCAAGGCGAACAACAAGGCGAACGGCAAGGCCCGCACGGCGCCGGCACCGACGCCGACGCAGCCGGCCGATATCTACTACCGTTCCGCGCTCAAGGACGAATGCGCTGCGCTCGCCGCCATGCCGAAGGATACTGGCCGCAACAACGCGCTCAACCGCGCCGCCTTCAACTTGTTCCAATTGGTGGCTGGCGGCGGCCTCGATGAAAACGAAGTGCGCGAGCGGTTATACGCCGCCGCAGAGACGTGCGGCCTCGTCGACGAGGACGGCGCAGCATCGGTGCGCGCCACTATCGAGAGCGGCGCTGAGGCTGGGCGTGCGCAGCCGAGGCAGCCGCCGGATCATGGCGGTGCTCATGGTGATGATCAGGACGGTGATCAAAGCGATAACGATGATCTGGTGATCACCGTGGCCGCCGACCTAGAAATGTGCGGCATCGACTGGCTATGGCCGGGTCGCTTCGCAAGGGGCAAGTTCGGGCTGATCGCTGGTCTCCCCGATTATGGCAAGGGACTAATCGCCGCCTTCATCGCGGCCGCCGTCACGGCCGCAGTCGAACTGCCGTGCGACGAAGGCAGCACGCCGCAGGGCAACGCCATCTGGCTCAACGCCGAAGACGGCGCGTGCGACACCGTCGTGCCACGGCTGGTGGCGGCAGGTGCCGACCTCAGCCGCGTCCACTTCGTCAACAGCGCTCGCGTGGGCGGTGAAGACAAGATGTTTAGCCTCGTCACTGACCTGCAGCTCCTGCGCAAAAAAATCGGGCAGATCGGCAACGTCGTTCTAGTGATCATCGATCCGATGAGCGCATATCTCGGCGTCGGCAAGGTGGATGGCCGCTCGGCAACCGATGTGCGCGGGGTTCTTACACCACTGAAAGAAATGGCCGAAGAACTTCACGTCGCGGTGATCGGCATCGCCCACTTCAATAAGAAGGACGAGGTGAAGTCGGCACTGCTGCGCGTCAGCGACAGCATCGCCTACGTCGCCGCCGCGCGTGGCGTCTACGCCGTGCTCGATGATCCCGAGGACAAGGACGCCAAGCTCTTCATCAAAGCCAAGAACAACCTGGCGCGCGACATGAAGGGACTGCGCTACGGCATAGGAGCGAAGACCGTCGGGCACGATGCAAAGCTCAATGTGGACATCACCGCGCCGTTCATCGTGTGGCACCGGCAGCACGTCGAGATCACGGCGAACGAGGCCATGCAGGCGGCCGAGGGCATGACCGCTAAGCGCGAGGCGCGCGAGTTTCTGCTTGAACGCCTAGAGGCCGGCCCGGTCGATTCCGAGGGCATCATTGAGGAGGCGAAGCAAGAAGGCATCGCCAAGAGGACGCTAGACCGCGCAAAGAAGGACTTGGGTGTCAAGTCGCGCAAGCAAGGAGGTACCGGCGGACCATGGCTGTGGGAGCTACCCCCTAAGAGAGAGAGTTGGCAATCTTCCTAATGTCAGGACTTTGACCATGTTGTTGTTGTTGGCATTTTTTAAAGGTTGCCAACATTGCCAACCTCTCTCAGTAGGCAATCTTGTACCAATGGGTGGCAAACTTAGTCTTCGGACGAGCTCCGTGCGCACGCGGCCGCACCATTACTCTATGAAGCTCAAGAAAATCGCGTCGACCATCGTGACGGCTGCATCCGAATCAGACGAATGTTTCCAAGAATAAGCAATGAAAGACTAGATTAAATGGCCCACGATTATTTGGCGGACCTGAACCAAGAGCAACGACGTGCCGTCAAGCACGGCGCAAAGGATGGATCCGCTCTCGATGCGGGGCCACTGCTCGTGATCGCCGGTGCGGGCTCAGGCAAGACCAAGACCCTTGCCCACCGGGTGGCCCACCTCGTCGTCAATGGCATTGATCCGCACCGGATTCTATTGCTGACGTTCTCCCGGCGGGCTGCTCTCGACATGACCGGCCGCGTCAGGCGGATCACTGGTGCGGCCATGGGCACAGGGCACATCGACCTGCCGTGGGCTGGCACGTTTCATGCCGTTGGTGCTCGCATATTGCGTGAATATGCACCTCGGATTGGCCTCAAGCCGTCGTTCACGATCCTTGACCGGTCGGATGCTGCCGACCTGATGGACGTGGTTCGGCATGACCTTGGCCTGTCGAAGAAGGAGTCACGGTTTCCGAGGAAGGACACGTGCCTGGCGATCTACTCGTTCGCGATCAACTCCGGAGCGACTATCAAAGCTACCTTGCGAGATCAATTTCCGTGGTGCATCGAATGGGAGGCGGACCTGCGGAGGCTATTCCCCGAGTACATGGCGGCCAAGCAGCGGCAAAACGTCCTTGATTACGACGATCTGCTGTTGTGCTGGTCAGAAATGATGAACGATGCCGACCTCGCTGCGGAGCTTGGGGACCGATTTGACCATGTCCTTGTCGATGAATTCCAGGACACCAACCATCTCCAAGCCAAGATCCTGTTGAAGCTCAAGCCAGATGGCAGTGGGGTAACGGTGGTCGGCGACGATGCGCAGGCGATCTATTCATTCCGCGCCGCCACCGTGCGCAATATTCTCGACTTTCCTGACCAGTTCGTCCCATCAGCCCGCATCATCACTCTTGAACAGAACTATCGATCCACGCAGCCGCTCCTCGACGCGTGCAACGCTGTCATTGGCTTCGCGAAGGAGCGATTTACCAAGAACCTGCGATCAGACCGCAAATCAAAACAGCGGCCATTTCTCACCACCGTGACGGATGAGACTGCTCAGGCTCGGTACGTTGCCCGGCAAATCCTCGATGCAAGGGAAGCAGGCGTGCCATTGAAATCACAGGCCGTTCTGTTCAGAGCTTCCCAACACAGCGCCCAACTCGAAATCGAATTGTCTCGTCGCAACATTCCATTCGTGAAATACGGCGGCCTGAAATTTCTCGAGGCTGCCCACGTCAAGGATGTCATCAGCATCTTTCGGTGGTGCGAGAACCCATCCGATCGCACTGCGGGGTTCCGGGTGTTAAAATTGCTGCCGGGAATTGGACCGACCACGGCGGCAAAGATTCAGGACGAAGTGGAACAGCAGCCGGAAAGACCCGACCTTCTCATTTCAATCGAGGTCCCGAAGGCGGCGGCCGAAGACTGGCCCGCTTTTGCCAAGCTGGTCGGCAGAATGCGAAAAGCCAGAACGCCTTGGCCAGCAGAATTTCAACTCGCGCGGCAATGGTACGAGCCGCATCTGCACCGAATGTACGAAGATGGTCATGTGCGGGCGGCGGACATTGCGCAATTGGAGCAGATCGCAGCTGGATACGATTCGAGAGAGCGTTTCCTCACTGAGCTGACCCTCGATCCGCCCGACGCGACAAGTGGCCGTGCCCGTGCCAAAACCCTCGACGAGGACTATACGATTCTCTCCACCATCCATTCGGCCAAGGGTCAGGAATGGCGCATCGTCCGCGTTTTGAACGTGGTCGACGGTTGCATTCCATCCGATATGGCAACCCGAACCCCAAACGAGATCGAGGAGGAAAGGCGGCTGCTGTATGTGGCGATGACGCGGGCGAAGGACGAATTGGACCTGATCGTGCCGCAGCGGTTTTATACGTTTCAGCAGCAGAACAAGGCTGGTGACCGGCACGTTTATGGGTCGCGGAGCCGATTCATCCCGGACAGCATCACGGACTCATTCGACCGTCAGAACTGGCACGACCGGAGCCAAGGCACGAATCGTCCAGTAAAGAAAAGCGGGACAACAACCGATGTTGCCGCTAGCCTACTCCGGTTGTGGCGGTAGGAATGGCACTCGTGGCGGCAGTGCTGTGCAGGCTCGCGCTCGCGTCACAAGTCGCCGAAGCCGCCATGCGGAAACATCTCCGCCCTCTATTATTGAAATAATTGGCACAATTAACGCTATTGGCTCTTTGCCCATAGCTACGCCAATCTCCATCCACGAAACCGCGGTGATTCGTGGAGGAGGCTGTTGCCGATCGTGCCTGGTTGGATTGGCCGTTGGGACCGCGCGGTGCTTGAGAACCCGGAAGGAGGAAGCTCCACCTCAATGGCACGGTCAGCGCTGCAGGATGGGGTGAGCGCGACCACCGAAGTCGCAGCAATTCGCGAGGTGAATATGCGAGCACGAACCAAGGGGCGATCGACGCTGGTGCCCGCCAAAATAGGGCGGTTCACTAAATATAGTGATGAATGGGCCGAGGCGTTTTGCCGGGAAATTTCGCAGGGTCATTCAGTGGCCGAAATCTGCGAACGGCGTGACCAGCCATCGCAACAGTCAGTCTATACTTGGCTCAGAGGGAACGAGGACTTTCTTGAGAGATACGCGCGCGCGCGAGGCGCAGGCCGACAAGCTCTTCAAGGAATGCCTTGAGATAGCGGACAAGGCCACGCCAGAAAACGTAAGCGTCGCGCGCTTGCAGGTTGATACCCGCAAGTGGGCGGCAGCCAGACTCGCGCCGAAGAAGTACG
>Ga0137361_10002839_pt1 | contig 11157 bp, 8 predicted proteins | sample Mad1_80_16metaG_FD_104923 | JGI IMG/M metagenome (GOLD analysis project Ga0137361, IMG submission 104923) | Vadose zone soil microbial communities from Angelo Coast Range Reserve, California, USA - Mad1_80_16 metaG | ecosystem: Environmental > Terrestrial > Soil > Vadose zone | place: USA... | reverse complement strand
GCATTTGACATTTTTAATTTGCTATTTGATTAGACGATTCAGCCGCCGAGGTAACGCACAAATGACAAATGAAAAATGGTTCGCCGCTCGTATAGCATCGCTCATCTTCCCACCACGCGCGTCCTTTCCCACTCGCGCAATGCACGAACGCCTTTCTCAAAGTCCGCTTCTTTGCTGTAGAAATTGTGCGCGCCATCGTCTCTTGAGGGCTCGCGCACGTAGTACAGGTAATCAGTCTCCGCGGGATTTAAAGCCGCATCGATCGAGCTTTCCCCGGGTGCACCAATCGGTCCCGGTGGTAACCCAACAAAAATTCGGGTGTTGTAAGGAGAGCGCCGGTTAACGTCGCTCAAGTAAACTCTGCCGTCGTTTCGCCATTTGCCGGCGAGCTTCGACGCGTACACGATCGTCGAATCGATGCCCAGCGCTATTCCCTTGTTTAATCGATTGTAAATGACCGACGCAATCAGCGGGCGCTCTTCCTTAAGTTTGGCTTCGGTTTCGATTAACGAGGCGACGATCACAATTTGGCGTGGGCTCATATGCAGCGCGCGGGCGCGGTCGGCGCGTTCCGGCGTCCACTCCTGGCGAAAGCGTTTCACCATTCCCAAGATCACCGCCGCGGGTTTCGTGTCCACCGGATAGCTGTACGTTGCCGGAAAAAGATAGCCTTCGAGGTTCGTCGCCGCCGAATCAAGATCGTGAATCGCGCTGGTCTCGTCCATCAAGCCAAGGGCTTCTTTGTTGTCGCGGAGGTGCAATTCATCTACATGAGAGAGCGAATCGGCAATGTCCCAACGAGTCCATCCTTCGATCACCGTAAACCGACTGAGCCGCTGTTCGCCTTCCTCCAATTTCTTCAGAACTCCAAGAGGCGTGATGGGAGAAGGGAAGCGGTACTCGCCAGCTTTGATAAGCTTCGCGCTTCCGGTGACCTTGATATAGAAGAGCAAAGGCCAACTTCGGTGAATGACGCCTTCGCTCAAAAGTTTATTGACGATTGATTCCGGGCTTGATCTCCGCGGAATCTCGATGTAATCGTTTGCTTTTGTATGTGCGACGGGCGTATGTAATTCGCGATATAGCCAAAGCGAACAGATCGCAGGCACTAACAGCAGAAACCCAAGTATGACGAGCCATAGACGCTTTCTTGCTTTCCTGGTTTTGATGAGCACCCGATAGGAGTCCTGTCACCTGTGATTCATTTTGCCGGGGTCGGCGTTGCTTGTAATGAAGTCACGCAAAATGATCGCCGCAGCTTCACTGTCGACCGCGCGTTCAATCTCGTTTTCGGCTCGGCCTTCGCTGGTCATTTCAGATTTAGCGGTGCGGGTCGTCAGACGTTCGTCCTGCAAATAAACGGGAATCGTTAAGGAGAGCCCAAATTTGTCGGCTATCTTCCGAGCATTTCCTGCGGCTTCGCCTTCTTCACCTTTCAGACTCAACGGCAATCCAATCACCAACCCCTTCGAATTATAAGTCTCGATCAGGGCAGCAACCCGGCGCAGCAGGTCCTTCCAGCTTCGACGTTCGATCCTGGGCAAAGGCCTTACAGAAATTCTTAACTCGTCACAAATAGCGAGCCCGATTCGCTTGGCGCCTAAATCAATCGCTAACAACCGGCCTGGAAATTCTGATGACCGTCCCAAAAAACTCTTTGTCTGATGATTTTTTGCCAACTCAGTAATGAAAAGCTTCATCGAATGTCCGATTAGCTTTAGTTTGTGTAGTGTCAGAACCGCGAGCGGTAGCGACCGGATCATGCGTAATTTGGACACTGCTCGTGGATCCGGTCGCTACCGCTCGCGGTTCTGACACGCTCCACCTGCTAAAGCCTATCGCACATAACCCAACTAGAGTTGGTACTCTTAACGCATTTTCGCCAAGGCATCGCTTGCGCCGCTCATACTCGGACGGTATGATACAGGCGTTTGGCTGATCGTTTAAGCGACCGTCGGTCGCGAGTTGGTTTGGTTCGAGGTCTAACTCATGTCATTCAAAAGCAAATTCACACTGGTAGTACTTTCCGCCGCGCTTGCCGTTTACACGATTGCGGGCGCCTGGCTGGGCACTCGCGCTCAACAACCGGCCAACGATCCTGGTGCGCAACAGAAAATCTTCGAGAGTGTGCTTAAGCACATTCAGGATGATTACGTTGACGAGCCAAACATGGAAAAGGTTCGCGGTGGCGCGCTGCGCGGTCTCGCCTATGGCTTGGATCCTTATTCCACTTACTTGACTGCGGATCAAGTCAAAGATTACCGTGGCAACGATAAAGGTAATCGAGTCGGGATTGGCGCTGAGCTTTCCCAGTACTCGTCGTTCCTATATGTCGTGGCACCCGTAAAGGGTTCACCCGCCGATCAATCTGGTGTGCGCGCGGGTGACATCATTGAATATATAGACGGAAAAGCTACTCGTGACATCTCGCTTTATGACGCGCGGCAGTTACTAAACGGTGCGCCGGGAACGGAAGTGAAGCTGCGCATTCTGCGCTCAAATTCGCGGCCGTTAACTCTGACAGTGAAGCGAGGTTCGTTCCGTGCACCCGCGGCTGAAGCGCGAATGGAAGCCGGCCGCATCGGCATTCTCAAGATTAATAGCTTCGATAATGGAGAAGCTGCGGACGTTCGCACGCGTTTGCAGGAACTGATCAAACAGGGTGCGCAAAAAATTGTGCTCGACCTTCGCAGCGTGGCGGGTGGCGAAATTCAGGAAGGAACCTCGGTCGCCAATCTGTTTATTCGTGACGGCGTAATTGCGGAAAAGATCGGACGCGAACAGAAAGTCCTGCAGACGTTCGAAGCGGATCCAAAAGCCGAGGTTTTCGCTGGCCCGGTCGTGGCGCTGATTGATGGTGGAACGGCGGGTGCGGCGGAAATCGTGGCGTCGGCGTTCCTCGGACGAAAGCGTGGCGATGTCGTGGGCGAGAAAAGCTTCGGCGCCGGCGCCGAACAGGAATTGTTCACGCTGCGCGATGGCGATGGATTGTTGCTCACGACGGTCAAGTGGGCGTCGAGTGGCGGCAAACCTTTTCTCGGTGAAGATCGTACGCATTCCGGTATCGCACCTTCAGTTGAAGTCAAGCGCGCGGAAAATCAAGGGCTTGATGTGGATGATCTGGGCGGCAACGAAGAAGAGTCGACTAAGCCAAATCAGACCCCCTCAAAGCCGGGAACTCAGCCAGAAGCTACCGCGCCTAAAATACAACCTGAAGACTTGCAGCTAAAGAAAGCGATCGAGATTTTGCGCGAAAAGCCGGCGGCTTCGGCACAGCGCGGCGCTTAGCTGAAAGATAATCAATCGAATAGGCCGGAGCGACGTGAATTTCGTTCGCGCCGGCCTTTTCCTTTTACTGAATCAATTACAAACACGATGCGCGGCTTGATCGGATTGATAGGGCTGTTCCTGATCGTAATCGTTCTTTGGGACGTCTTTGAGACGATTGTGTTGCCACGGCGCGTGACCAGGCGCTTTCGTTTGACGCGGTACTTCTATCGCTCGATTTGGCATCCGTGGTCGGCATTGGCGCGAATGGTTCGTAAGAGCAAGCGGCGCGAAACGCTGCTCAGCATCTTCGGTCCGCTATCGTTGCTGATGCTGCTAGTAATATGGGCGGCGACTCTGGTTTTCGCGTTTACGTTGATCCATTGGGCAATTGGTTCGCAGATCAACTCTGGTAGCGCACCGGCTGGCTTTCTGACCGATCTTTACTACAGCGGCACCACCTTTTCCACGCTCGGACTGGGCGACCTCACGCCCATCACCTCAGCCGCGCGAGTGATTACTGTCTTGGAAGCGAGCATGGGCCTGGGCTTGCTGGCTTTAGTAATTGGTTACTTTCCGGTTCTCTATCAAGCTTTTTCGCGCCGCGAAGCAAACATCTCGCTGCTCGACGCGCGCGCAGGCACGCCGCCAACCGCAGTCGAACTACTACGACGTCATCAGGAGGCTGACAGTCTGCCGGCGCTCGATGAACTGCTGCGAGATTGGGAAAGGTGGGCGGCGGACTTAATGGAAAGCCATCTCTCCTATCCGGTGCTCTGCTTCTTTCGCTCACAACACGACAATCAATCATGGCTGGCGGCGCTCAACACGGTACTTGATACTTGTAGTCTGGTGATGGTCGGGATAGATGGGATTCCGAAGTGGCAGGCGCAACTCACGTTCAAAATGGTGCGCCACGCGATTGTAGACATCGCGCAAATCTTCAATACCTCCCCACTCAAGCATGATGGTGGGCGATTAACCAGTGAAAATCTCGGCCAGCTTCGGGCGGCCCTATCTGCGTCGAGAGTCTCGGTGCGAAACGAGCCGGGGGACGAGGAAACTCTGAAAGAACTGCGCGCGATGTACGAACCTTACACCGAAGTGCTCTCGCGTTATCTCATGATGCCGTTGCCGGAGTGGTTGCCAAAACCGCGCTCCACTGATAACTGGCAAACCAGTGCCTGGGAAATCACGCCGCAGACCGCTGAACAGCCTTTTCGCAAGTGCATGCAACGCGCCGCGTCGGCCAAAGCGCACGCCCATAACACAACGGCGTTTAGTGATAAGGGAGTCTAGAGTGCAAGCAGTCGCTTGCATGTGCCAAGAAGAATCCTGAAGGCTGAGATTACGAAGTCTCTCTAGTCATGGCAGCCTTGTGATCATTTGGAGTGCTCGACGATCCCATATGGAACAGCCCTCTCCTTGCGAGCGACGATAAGAGCCTAATCCTATCGCACTGTGTTCTTATAATTTTCTTGCAATCCGTAGACTGCTTCACGGAAAGTCGCGATTTAGGACTTCGATTGGCGAATTGCGGCGCAGATTCTATCGCTTGAGGCATGCATGTTGCCGCATAGCACGTCGAGAGTTTTCCACCGTTGTAATCAAGAAAGCGAAAAGGAGAATTTGAAAATGCTTATCACGAAAAAAATGCTGCTGGCGTTGACGATAGTGGGCGCCCTGCTCGGCGCGGGGATCGGCGCAGTCATTACGCATACAGGTTCGGGCTCGACGTCCGCAAGCACGACACCAAGCACAACGTCGAGTACGACAAATGACGCGAGTAAGTACTCAGCCAATCAAACGGATCCAAATTCCAAAACGCCGGAACAATTAGCGGCTGACAACGCGGCAAAATTTAAGACGCCGGAAGAACAGACAGCCTTTCGCGAGGGTTTTAGCGATGGATATACGTCGTGCAGCAATGTACAGACAGGTACGTCCTCGCAGAACTACAGTGCCTCGTCAACCTATAGCGCGGATCGCGCGCCGGTGCGGCGTTATTATCACGGGCGACGAGTCTATTACGACTATGGCAATTCGCGTGGCCGCTCATTCTGGCAAAAGCACCGCGATAAGTTGACGGTGGCGATGGGGACCGGCGCAGGCGCGCTAATTGGTGGTCTGATTGGCGGAAAGCGCGGCGCTGGTATTGGCATGCTCGCGGGCGGCGGCGGCTCGGCGCTCTATACCTACAAGCTGCGTCACCGACGCCATCGTTACTAAGTCAGAACTGAGGGTTAGTCACCGGTAACCAGAGTGATGCGATCGAACCTTAGAATTCTCTTTGTGGTATTTCTCACTCTGGCAATCGGCGGAAGGGCAGTTCTATTTGGAGCTGCCCTTTTTGGTGCTCGTAAGCCATTGAATGGGCGCATGACTGAAGCGAGACCGTCGGTCCCGCGTCCGATTTCATTTCGAGACGTTCCTGGCCGTGGCTTGTTAATAAGAACATGGGTTAACTCTCAGGGGCCGTTCACATTCGCGATTGACACCGGGGCCGGCGCGACGCTCTTGTCGCAGAGAGTTGCAGAGGAAGCTGGAGTTAACGTCACCAGTGGCCGTACGATTTCAGTGGCGGGACTCAGCGGCGTCCAGTCGACGGCCCGCCAAGTCTCAATTCAAAGCCTGGCCATCGGCGATCGGGAGAACTCTCTGCCTGGCAAGAGCGAGGTGATGGTAGCCAACGGATTGCCGCGCGACCTGGACGGGATTTTAGATCCCACGGAAGCCTTTTCCCCACTCGGCTACGTTATCGACATTCCGCGCCACGAGCTATCCGCTTTCGATCCTCAGGCGACGCCAGTACGAATGAACAGCCAGCCGGAGGAAGGAACCGTGGTACCCTGGCTTAGAGAAAGACATGGCCGCCGGCCGTTTGTGCAACTTGATAATGGCGATCGCGCCTTGCTCGACACCGGATCGGGTCTCGGCTTAGCGATCAGAGAGTCTGGTCAGAGTGATCGGGAGAGCGGAGCAAGCGTCCGCGATATCGGTGGTGGCAACATTTCTGCGCGCCGGATCGCTGCCAGAACGATCTCGATTGGCTCGCTCACATTACGGAGAATTCCCACCGATGTAGTTTCTGGCGCCGAGGCCGATGCGCCGGTGCTGCTTGGCTTGAGCGCCCTGCGGCCTTTTCGCCTTCGACTCGATCCCGTTCATCGGCTAATCGAAATCGCTCCGAGCGAAAGCAACCGTTCTTTGCAGTACCGAGGCCAATAGCGATTGAAAAGCTGTTGACTTTTCCCTGACGGCAAGCATATTTTCCTCTTCGCCGTTTCTCAAAAATCCATTCGAGCGAAGGCTTCAAGGAGGAATCTGTGATTTTTCGATTCAAGGTTGTCATTCTTTGCTCTATAGCCTTCGTAGCGCTCGGTTCTGCTCAGGAAACCGAGACCACAATAAATAAGTCCCTGATACCGCTCCAAGCTAATGAGCTCAGCAAGTTCGTGCCTCCCGGCTGGAAGATCGAAGAGAAACTGACAGGCGATCTCAACGGCGATTCGTTGCTCGACTTCGCTTTAGAGCTGATTGAGAACAAACCCGAAAAAGACCAAAGCGGCGATCCGAGGGAGAGATCCAGGGCGCTCCTCATTGTGCTTCAAAGCCAGGATGGCAAACTCGCGCGCGCGGGCGTCGCTGATAAGTTGCTGCAATGCACTCGCTGCGGCGGAGCTTTCTATGGAGTCGTAGAAGCCCCGGCGAATGTGAAGATCGATAAAAGCGTCATCATCGTGGAACAGGATCACGGTTCGCGCGATCTGACTAACACCACCTATCGTTTCAGGTATGATCCCGAAACGCAGAGGTTTATTCTAATAGGTTTTGATTTCGCCGACTCTGATCGCTTGACCGGAAAGAACGTTTCAGAAAGCACTAATTACCTAACGGGAGTTCGTAGAGTTTCCCGTGGTAAAACCGTAACCTCGTCGACCATTCCCCGTAAAAAGATATTCCTCGAGGACGTAGGTTCCGAACAGTTTGAAGAAGACGCCGAGAAGCGTCTTAATCTCTGAAACATCCTCGCGCAATCTGTTTTTCTATCACTCGCTGTGCGTCAGGTGCAGGCAGAACGAGTAAGCGGCGAGGCAGTTTCCCATCAAGCTCGCCTTCGCGATTTCCTAATCCAGTCCGGCGGAGTTTGGCCGTCTCTCGGGAAAAGGCAAAATGAGTTGAGAGCGAAGGCATTCAGCCCGCGTAAAAATGCCCGGCCAATGGGGACATTTGCCCATTTGCGCAGCATCTTATGCCCGAACAGTGGAGTTATTCAGAGGTATGGTGATTGCCAAACAGACTCACACCCAAGTGTCTTGGGGAAGGCGGAAGAAGCCCTTGGGGGTCCTTCGGGCTCGCCGACTTCTTCCGCTGATTTTTTTCGCGCCGAGTGCTCCGGATGCACCCGGCTCTTTTTATGGGCGATGTTTCTATCGAGCGATACTGCTGAGTACCGCGCGACCCCTGGTCTCCAGTTCGTCGCTGAGCCAGGACATTAATACCGTCACAGGGTTCAGCTTTGCTGCGACTGGGGTCGTGCGAGTTAGAGAGTCGTCAGCCGCAACTTCCGGAGCGGCTTGACTACTAAATTGAACATTGCTGTCGACTGAGCTGTAAATTGAAAGATACATTTGCGTCTCAGCAGGAATCAGCGTCCGCCATCCCGCGCCACCATTCTTCAAATAGAGCGGCAGACGCATGGGATTCGAATTATAGCCCGCCGCCAAGAGCTCAGACTTGTTGGCGACGCCGTTGCGCAGCGCGTTCTGCACCTCGTCCTGCTTTTGCAAATAGTTCCACGTATCGTTGATGTACAGGAGCATCGCTTCGAGCGCATTCGCATGATTGCGCATGCCGCTCACGAAATCCGTTGCGAGGTCCATAGCCGGATGTTGTTGCCGAATCCCTTCGTAAGTTCGCGGAATCATTTGAATCATGCCGCCCGCGCCCGCCGAACTGACGGAGTACCGGAAAGTGTCCCCTTGATTGAGGGCATAGAGCGACAAAATCTCGGGATATATCTTGGTGCGATCTTCATTGAGAAAACGTCGATGATCGGTATGTTCGACAATGACCAGGTGCTCGGCGATGTTGATGATATCGCGCGAAATACTGACCCCGTTATCAGCCAGGTGCTTGGCCGCGATCTCGAGCATCGTCGTCACGTACGAGTTGCCGGCCGAGATCACTTCCGCCGAGAGCAGCGCCGGATGCGCAGAGGTGTAATAGGCGGTCTCTGTAATATTGCCGCTCTTCACAATCGGATACTGGACGACGAGTGGAACAAACTGACGGCCGTTTCCGACATCAGTTATGGTCACAGCAGTATTGACGCCGTTTGCGCTAATCACACGCGCGAGCACCGAACGGCCAAGCTGGGTTGTCGCCGTCAGCTTCGCTCCTTTAATAAGAAAGGAATCTTTGGGTACCGAGAAGATGTTTATCTGCGACGTTTCCTGATCAAGCGCGGCCAAGGTCACCGAGGTGCTCGTCAACGCCGCACGGGACCTTAATAATTGCTTTGCGTCAGCAATTTTCTCAGCAACTTGGGCACTAGACAGAGCCGCCAAATTCGATGAAGCCACCACCGAAGGTGAAGCCACGTTACTGGTGAGTTGATCCGGCTGCGAAGCCGAATTGATTTCCTGAGACTGGGCCAACGTGTTGGTCGCGACCAGCGCGCACACAAATACCCCTGTGAGGAACGTGAAGATTTTTCTCATCGAAAACTCCTAACTCGTTTTTATGAAGATTTCAGGTGTGCCGGGAATTCGCTTGTGGCGAATATCTATAGATGCTGTGACGCTTGTGTAGGTTGTGAGGCTTAGGGGGAAAAACTCATCAAATAGACCGCACGCTAAACGGGCACGAGAAGACGCTCCACGATAGCAGTACGTTGACGTGTGCCACCCGCGTCAGCGGTGGGCTCACACTATCATTCACCACTCCGCCTCCTACTCGACCCTAAGCGCTTCCGTCGGATCTAATCCGGCCGCGCGGCGAGCTGGAAGCCACGAAGCCACGACGGCGATGATTAGGAAGAGCAGCGCAACCGAGACGAAGGTAGTGGGATCGGTGGGCTTGACGCCCACGAGCATAGTTGTCATGACGCGCGTCAATGCTAAGGCCGCAATCAGACCGATCGCGATCCCCAGCGTGCTAAGACGGAGACCTTTGCCTACCATCAAACTGAAGATCCGTGATGGCGCCGCACCCAGGGCCATCCGCACTCCGATTTCCGCGGTCCGCTGACGGACGACGGTAGCGAGCACTCCATATAGACCAACGCCGGCGAGCAGCGCTGCAATGGCCGAGAAAACGCCGATCAGCAGTAGCGAAAATCGTGTCTGTGCCTGGGCCTCCACGACCAGAGCATCCATTGGCCGCATCTGGTTGATTAATGTTTCCCGGCCGGCTTTGCGGACTACCTCGCGGACCGCGCCACTATAGCGCGTCGGGTCGCCGTCGGTTCGCAATGCCCACCACGAGGCGGCGCCGTGATTCACATATCCATCGGTAACGTAGAGTTGCTCGCGGCCCGTCTCGGTCAGCGATACGTCGTGCTGATGCGCAACCACGCCGATGATCTCGCCCCACTGAGCCTCCGGCGTGCGAATGCGAAACAAGATGCGTTTGCCCACCGCAGATTCGTTTGGAAAAGCCTTCGAGGCAAGCGCCTGGTCAACTATCAGGAGGTTTCGTTCGGGCGTATTGTCGTCCTCGGTAAAGCTGCGTCCGGCCATCAGGGTTGTGCCGATGGCTTCGAAATAGCCCGGCAACACGATCTGAAGATCGGCAGCTTGGAACCTGCTCGGGTCTTCGAGCGCTTCGGCTCCGCCCCAGCGCACGGGACTGAACCCGCCAGCGAGCGGCAACGGAAACGACGCCGTGACACTGCGCACGCCGGGGATTGTGCCTAGCTGCTCGCGAAGCTGACGTTTGAAGGTAGCCTGCTCCTGCGGCGTGTTGCCCAAATTGCCGAGGAGTTGAAACGTGAGCAGTCCGCGCGGATCGAATCCCAGATTCACCCTTTGAATCGCCAGGAAGGTGCGGAACATCAGGCCGGACCCAATGAGCAGGACGAATGCCAGCGCCACCTCAGCGACGACGACTCCGTTACGCAAGCCTGCGGCTCCGAGCGCTCCGGTTCGTCCGCCGGCTCGTAGAATGTTCATGAGATTCGGTCTCGCGGTGCGGAGCGCCGGCAGGACGCCAAAGAGAACTGCGGAGGCCAATCCGGCCAATACCGAAAACGCCAACACCAACGGGTCGATGTGGATCGCATTTAGTCGGGGCAGATTGGCCGGAGCGATGGCAAGCAATTCGTGGATGCCAATTTCGGCTAGGGCAACACCCGCGACCGTGCCCAGACCGGCTATCACGAGCGCCTCGGCCAGCGTCTGCCGTACTAGCGGCCACCAGCCGGCGCCCAGCGCCGCGCGGACCGCGAGTTCTCTTTCCCGCGATGAAGTCCGTACCAGCATCAGATTCGCCACATTCGCACAGGCGATCAGAAGCAGGAAAATGACGGCGCCCATCAGCGCCAGAATCGCGGGCCGAACTTCGTTGACCAGATGCTGCTTCATTGGCTCAAGGCGGAAATATTGTCCAGCAGTCCGCGAGATGGTGTTTTCCTGGCGAATCTTTTCGGCGATAGTTTCGGCCTCGGCCTGGGCTTGCTCGATGACGACGCCGGGCTTTAGGCGGGCAATGACGCGCCATTGCACATTGTTTCTGTTGGCGACGTCATAAGGAATGCGCGCGGCAATCCAGAGATTGGGGAACTGCTCCATATTCACTTGCGGCGGAAACAGCAGTTCGAAACCGGGTGCCAGCACACCAACAATGATGCGCGCTGGTCCAGCCGCGCCGGACACCGGAAGTGGTTTT
>Ga0137361_10002837_pt1 | contig 11162 bp, 6 predicted proteins | sample Mad1_80_16metaG_FD_104923 | JGI IMG/M metagenome (GOLD analysis project Ga0137361, IMG submission 104923) | Vadose zone soil microbial communities from Angelo Coast Range Reserve, California, USA - Mad1_80_16 metaG | ecosystem: Environmental > Terrestrial > Soil > Vadose zone | place: USA... | reverse complement strand
TATTTGAGAGTAACAGGTACTGTCGCGGCTCGTCGGGTTGCCGCGAGACGGCGCGGCGTTGCGCGGCAAACGCGTCCTCCAGGCGATTCTCACGCAGGCGAATCATCGCGATGAGATTGAGCGCTTCCGCATCATGAATATCCAGCCGGCTGGCGTGGTAAAGTGAAGCATCGGCTCGTTTTACGTCGCCTTCTTGCGCGTACAAGCGACCGAGCGCAAGAGACGCGCCGTAGTGCCACCAATTATGGCGCGCGAAATTTTCGACAAGACATAGAGCGGCGTCGGGTCCTTGCGTTTCACGAAGAACTTCGGATTCGAAGCTGATGATTTCCCAAATGCCCGGGTATGCAACGCGAGAGTTCTCAAGAATGGCCAGCGCTGCTTTGTCGTCTTTTGCCTGATGTCGAAGATGCGCGAGGTTGACCGCGGCGATCCAAGTGCGTGGATATTCTCTGCGCGTTTGTCCGGCGGCCCGCGCCGACGAACCGAACATTGCTTCGGCCTCGGCCGTCTTGCCCACTTGGAACAGTAGGCCAGCGAGATTATTGCGTGCGATCGGATAATCGGGGGTGATCTCGAGCACGCGCCTGAACATCTTCTCGGCGGCGGCGTAATCACCGCGAAGCATGTAAATTTGAGCAAGATTGGCGGCGACTCTCGTGCTCATGCCGCCTGCGGCAAGCGTGCGCTTGTAAAACGTCTCCTCGTTTATCCAGTCGCTGCTGCGCACAACGCTGCGAGCGCCAAGGGCAATTACCGCGATAGATACGAATGCACCGACGGCACGCCGATGGCGCACCGGCAATTCGAACGCGCAGCCAGCGAGAAAAATCAGGAATCCGACGCTCGGCAGGTAGAGCCAATGCTCAGCGACCGTCGCATCCAACTGGATGATGTTGGAAATCGGCAAATAACCAGCAAGAAACCAGCTCGCACCGAAGATGCGCGCCGGCTGCCCGGGACCTCCTTTTGTGCTGCCGCAGGCCAAAGCAGCAAGGACAAACAATCCAACCACGGACAGGTATTCGATCCCAATCGCCTGTCGCCAGTTTGCGTTGCCGTAGCAGGCCGCCGGATTGAATACCGTGCGTTCCATATGCAGATTGCCGGGAAAAATCATCAGACGACCGTAATCGGCGAGCGTTCGCGCCATCAGCACGGCGCGAAGGGGGGCACTCCAGCCCGCATCGGGCATAGGGGTCGGGCGGCTTTCGGGTAGATAACGGAGACCCATGTAAATGGCGAGGAGCGCGACGCAGCAGGCCATCGCCCAGATGCGCGTGCGAAGCAGCACCTGTTTTTCGACCAGAAGCAGATGCGCGACAAAGAGCGCGAGCCAGACGCAGGCGATCTCGCGCGATAACAACGCGAGCAGACCCAAGACGGCGGCGAGGAAATAGAGCGAACCACGCAGAATCCGGCAGTTCCCGGACGGGACCCGTTGCGCACGCAGAAATAGTAGCCAGCCCGCGCTGGCCAGGAGAAATGCGAGACTATCGGCGCGTCCTGAAATGTAGTCCACCGCCGCACTGTGAACCGGGTGCACAACCCAGATCATCGCAACGGAGAACGCGGCCATAGAGAGCCAGGGGAAACGCCGTTGCGCACGGTCACGGACCGCAACGGAGACCCGGCGCAAGGAGAGCGACGCGAAGAGGTGGCGGAGCAAGAAGTAGAGCAGAACACCGCTGCTGGCGTGCAGCAGCACGTTCGTTAGGTGAAAGCCGTACGAGTCGGTGTTCCAAAAAAAGTAATCGACGATGAATGAGATGTTCTGCACCGGCCGATAATGGGCCGAGAACGAGTCCAGAAACAGATAGTGTCGAAAAGCCTCCAGGATCAGGAGCGGGCTCTTGATGAACGGATTGTCATGAGACAAATACTGATCGTCCCAGATGCGCTCTCCTTGCAGGGCCGGCGCGCGCACGATGACGCCGATAACGATGAGGAGAAGAACACGCAGCCATTCTCTGCGCAGATAAGTCGCGAGTTTCGACAGGCGGGAAATTGAAACCCAATCGCCAACTGCGCGCGGACACAGAACCGCGTGCGTGATTCTCGGTCTAGCGAGCGAGGTTGGTGAGGCGAGCACGAGACACAGTTGCGAGATCGAGCGACTTCCGAGTCTTGTTCGCACGACTCATTCCCTGCCACTCCCGCTCTACGGGAATGACAGGAGAATGAATCGTCGCCAGATTCCTACGGGGCGATGGGGTAGGGCGACCAAAACTCTGACGGTGCAACGTCCGACAACCCGACGAAACTGGCATTCGGAACCCCCGGCAGCGTGTCCACCGTCTGGGCACCGTAGGAATGGCCGAGAAGGTCATTGCCGGTGTTGTAAAGCATCGTTCCACTTTTCAGATAGTTCGTCCAATCCTTAATCGCAACCACATTGCCGGTGACCCGGTTGGTTTCGATTGCGTATTGATCGACCGCGGAGTCGATCATGCGCAGATCGTTTAGGATTCGAGTGGCCTGCGAGCGTTTGCGGGCCCGGAGGAAGCCAGGCACGGCAATCGCCGCGAGCAACGCGATAATCGCTACCACGATCATGATTTCTACGAGGGTAAAGCCCCCCCGCTTTTTATTTAGTTCGTTTAACATGCTATTGCTTTCGTTTATCTATTGTTTGTTTAACTGCGCTCCGCGATACGATCGTGGAGGTGCCTTTATGGAGCAGTGTTGATGCCAACTAGTCCGTTTTCTAGAATTTCTAGAACGCTCGAGACGGCCTGGACGAGCGGGCCAAGAGTCCGGCCTGGAGTTGGCCGACCCGGGGTATTGCCTGACGGCGCACGTCTCTTGCTTGTTTGGCCTTCGTGAAGAGTCTCAAACCGGGGCGGCGGCACATTCTCTCGCCCAGCCACTATCTCTTTGCCGCTGTTTTCTTGCTCCGGTTGATCGTGCTCGTGCGCCTGACCAGTTCGCCATTTCTCCTACCGAATTCCGGGGACATGTATTTCTACAACGAATGGGCCCAACGCATTCTCTACCGACAAGTCACCGAGCAGCACGCCTTTTACGGTTTGCCGCTTTATCCTTATCTCCTGGCCTGTCTCTACGCGCTATTTGGCTACAGCCCATTCATTCCTGGATTCCTCCAGGCGATCCTGGACGGCGGGACTGCCGTGCTGCTTTATAAGCTGGCTGTAAAGATTTTTGGCAGTCCCGCACCGGCCACTTACGAGCGGTCGTCAAAGAATGGCACGGGGAATTTTTTCAAGCGATATCGCGGTGAATGTATTGGAGTCTTGGCGGCTTTGGGCTGGGGATTTTTCCTTCCGGAAGAAGCTTACTCTGCCATTCTCATGCCGGCAGCCGGCTTCGTCTTCGTTTTTTGGTTTGTTGTTTGGCAAGTCGTGCATCGCCGCGAAGCGCCCACGCCGCTGGGATCGTTAGTGCTAGGCGTCCTGATCGGGTTCACTGCGATGGGCATCGCTACGATTTTGTTTTTGGTGCCACTTCTCTTCGGCGCGCTCTTCTTCAAATGGAGCTGGACGGGAGACACGCGCAGAATTTTGCTCGCCAAAGGTGCGGCCGCAGTCCTCGCCTTAGTCGGCATCGGAATTGGCGCATCGCCTTGCTGGATCCACAACTACTTCGTCGCGCGCGATCCTGTCTTTCTGTCCGCTCACAGCGGCGTGAACTTTTGGATCGGCAACAATCCGCTCGCGACCGGCTATCCGCGCTTTCCACCGGGCCTGCACGCAGGCCAAAAAGCGATGTTGGAGGATTCGATCACGACCGCCGAAAAAGCGGCTGGTCGATCGCTGAAGCGCTCGGAAGTATCTGCCTACTGGTCGGACAAGGCAAGAGCTTACATCAAAAACAATTTCGGGGCCTGGCTCAAATTGCTCCTCGTCAAAACAGGCAACTTCTGGAACGCGTTCCAATACGACGATCTCAGCATCATCACGATCCTGCGCGAGCAAAACGTAATTCTCCCCGGTCTAAAATTCGGTCTGGTCGCGGCGCTGGCGATCCCAGGATTTGTCCTCGCCTTCTCAAGGTATCCGCTTTCGCGCTGGGTGGTCGCGGCCATTTTGCTACATATGGCGTCACTTCTGACGGTCTTTGTCACCGAACGGTACCGCGTTGCCGCCGTCCCGGGACTGTTGTTAGGCGCATCCTTCGGCGTATCGGAGTTGTGGCAAAGCTGTGTCAGCGCGAAATATTCTCGCGCGGCTCTTTACCTCATCCTTCTTCTCGCCGCGACCCTGTTCGTTTCAATTCCACGAAAGGATCCCGGACTTTGGGCGCTCGACGCTTACAATGCCGGATGGCAGGCTCTCCAAACGAACAATCTGCCTTTGGCTGGGAAGAAGTTAAACGCCGCGTATGCCTATGCGCCCGAGAACGCGGAAGTAAATTTTGCCCTCGGCAATCTGCGTCTCGCCCAGGGAAACAATCCAGCGGCGGAATCTTATTATCTTGCGACCCTTCGCCTGGATTCAAACCACGAAGGCGCCTGCAACAATCTTGGCATTCTAGCCTTGGAAGGAAAACGCTGGAGTCGCGCGGCCACGTTTTTTGCCAAGGCGTTACGAGAAGACCCGCACGACGCGAAGACCTATTACTTGATCGCGCAGGCGCATTTCAAGGCCGGCGATATCGAGAGCGCCGGCGCCGAAATTGACATAGCGATTCGGCTACAACCCGACCAGGCGGAATTCAAAGAGCTAAAGCAACAGATCGAAAGCGGCACTCCTTAAATCTTATCTCCTTCGTCGCATGGTCACAACGAGCAAGGGCATCGAAGCTGCTGGACTGTGCAGACTGATGGAGCTTTCTCTTCGCGACGGTTTGCAATTCACTTCGCCGCTGGATGCGGGATCCATACAAGTAACGTCCTTGGAAGAAACGTCCTCGAGTAAGCGTTCGAATCTACTCAAGCGCGCCGAATGGATACTAGGGGTTATACTCTCCGCAACCGTCCTCTTTCTCCTCATGGTGCGCGGGACACACGCGGGCGCACTTTGGCGGGATGAATGTGCGGCGGTGCAACTCGCGCGGATGCCGAGCTTCGCCGACATCAGCCGCAACTTTCAACATGAAGCCTTTCCTCTCCTTTTCCCGACAATGGTCCGCGGCTACACCGGCATTTTCGGGACGAGCGATGGTGCTTTGCGATGCTTTGGCATTGGCGCGGGAGTAGTGCTGATCTGCGCGTTGTGGTTCAGTTCGCGTCTCATCGGGCGCGGTGTGCCTCTTCTCTCCCTCGCGCTGATCGGGTTGAACACGACTTTTCTTGTCTGGGGAACTACCCTTCGCGGTTATGGTCTCGGCTCCGCGTTAATCATTCTGACATTCGGTTTAGTGTCGAAGGTATTGGTCGAGCCATCGCCAGCCCGAATTGCCGCGGCCACCTTAGTATCCCTCGCTTCCGTCCAATGTCTTCTTCACAACCTCGTTCTCATGTGCGCGCTCGCCGGTTCCGCAGCTGCGGTCTGCCTGGTGCGAAGAAATCCTAAGCAGGTGATTGTTTTTGTCGGCCTTCTCTCACTCTGCATGATTTCGTTTGTGCCTTACATAGGGGCGTACTCGAGTGGCAGCGCGTGGAGCCTCGTGGTCGAGTTTCCGGTTACGTTTCGGTTGCTGTGGAAACAATTTACCTTCGCGCTGGGCAATCCCACGCGGGAACTGGCTTGGCTCTGGCACATCGCATTTGTGATCTTGCTCGCCGTTTCGATCTGGCGGCTCTATCGCGTTCGCTCAAGCAAGCCTGCTCCGGAATGGGATTTCCTGCTGTTTGGCGTGCTCGTCGCTATCGCGGCGATGATCGGCTACTACGAGTTTCTGCAACTGCTTAGTTACCTGGCGCGCTCGTGGTATTATTTGGCGCTCCTGTCGCTGCTCGCAGTTACGCTGGACTTCGTCGCCGCCACTCTCACCAGTCTGTTGTGGATGCGAATCGGGCGTCTCCTTTTCGCGGCAATAGCTCTGGTCGTTTTACCGTTCAATGCCTGGCCGAAGGTACTCGAACGGCAGACGAACATCGACATCGTGTCGAAGAAAGTGGCCGATCTGGCCAAACCAACCGATTTGATCGTGGTCGCGCCGTGGCAGTACGGCATTTCATTTACCCGCTACTACCATGGCGCGGCGCCATGGATAACGGTGCCGACGATTGCCGATCTTCGAGTGCATCGCTATGACCTGATGTTCGAGAAAATGACATCGCCGCATCCAATCGACGACGTACTAGAAATAGTCAGCCAAGCGCTCGCCTCTGGAAATCGCGTGTGGTTCGTTGGCGGAATCAAGCTGCCGCCGCCCGGCAAACAGCCGCTCTCGTTGCCGCCTGCGCCGAGTGACGCGTTCGGTTTCGACAACGCGGCCTACACGGAATCGTGGTTGGAACAACTCGGAGCTTTTGTCCGGACACACAGCGAGCACGGTCAGATCGTCTCGTTGCCGTCGACCGCAGCGGTCAACGATTTCGAAAATGTGCCATTATTCGCGGTCGACGGCTGGCAATGATCAGCGCCCGCGGTTTTCAGAGACATCAGGGCACCGAAGCTGCTCGGAATTCTAAGGATGAAACCCAAACGCGATCTTCGTACGGTCTGCATTCTCGCACTCGCGCTCGTCGCGCTGACCCTGAAGCTCGCGATTGCCTACAATACCATCGGCACGAATGATGTCGTATTTTTTTATGGCTTCGCAAAAGTTCTGAGCCAACACGGTCTTGAATGGACTTATCAACACAGCCGCTATTTCAATCATCCGCCGCTGACTGCTTACTTCTTGCGAGCCATCTACGCCTTAACCGAGCAACGGTGGTGTCAGGACATTGGCGTCCATTTTCCGTTTCTTCTTCGTTTTCCCGGAATCATTGCCGATTTCCTAGTCGTCCTAGTTTTGCTACGAATGACAAAAACGGATTTGCGTATTCCAACCTGGGCTTTGGCGCTTTTCGCGCTCAGCCCAGTTTCCTTAATGGTTTCCGGATTTCATGGGAACACCGATCCGGTTATGGTACTTCTGCTCTTGTGCGCAACATGGATGTGTTTAAGCGACCGGCCAGCGCTCTGCGGATTGTTCCTTGCCCTTAGCTGTCAGGTCAAAATCGTTCCGCTGCTTTTGTTACCAGCGTTCTTTTTCTTTTGGCTGTCACAAGGCCGCGCCCGCGGTTTCTTGATTCCGGCGGTAATCACAACCTGTCTCTTGTGGTTGGAGCCGCTGCTGAATTTTCCAACGTTGTTTGCGAGAAGCGTTCTCTTTTACGGAAGCTACTGGGGAATTTGGGGCGTAACATATTGTTTGCGGCTGACCGGCGTTCACGACTTCAGCAGGGTCGGCTTTTTTGACCTTGAGCCCGCGCAGAAGTTCGTCGTTACTGTTCTGAAAATGATAATCATTGGTGCTGCTTTGCTGATCGCATGGCGGCGCCGTCATCTGGGCGGAGAGCTGTTCATCCATTCCTTGGCTTACACTTGGATCGTGTTCTTTGTGTTGGCTCCGGGGGTTTGTGCGCAATACCTGATTTGGCTCGCGCCGTTTGTCCTTATTCTTTCGCGCAAGCTTTACATGTGCCTGCTCGTTTCGAGCTCGGTCTTTTTGTTCGCGTTCTACAACGTGACAGCGCACCGTTTACCGTGGTTACTCGCATTTTCAAACAATCAGCTTAGCAGCCTGTGGGCACCGTGGTCCCTTTTACCATGGATCGTGCTGATCGCCGGTTCGATTGCACTTTGCAGAAAAACCGCACAAGCTAACCCAGCTTTCCGCCTCTTCAGCTTCGAAACATCACGCGCCGAAAGCACGTAGTTAATGATCGAAACTCAACCTCGCCTGCGCAAGATCGCTATTGTGCTGCTGGTGCTCATCTTCGCGCTCGGAATCTTGCTTCGTCTTCCGCCGGATTCATTTGGGCCGGCTGGACCGTTGCATGCAATCGCCGCGATCCATCCGCAACCGGCTTTCACACAAATCGGCTTCGACGAGGGACTTTATCGCCAATACGTCAGCGCCCTTATCAAAGACGGGGTCGGTTCTTATCCGGACATCGTTCAAGGCTACATCGACGTACAAAAACAACTTCCCGGCTCCATCCTGCCGCCGTTGCGCTTTCTTTACATTTTCTCAGCTTACTCCTGGCATTCTATTTTTGGCTCTGAAGCGCTTGAAGCGCTGCATCAAGTCGCTGCCTTCTTCAGCATGTTAACGCTTGGGCTCGCTACTGTCTTCACTTGGCGGCTGCGCGGATCGACATGGGCGCTCGGCGTCGCCGCGCTAATGGCCGTCGCACCGACGCAGATTCATATGTCGCAACATGCGCTGGTGGACGGTTTCTTTACTTTCTGGGCACTGCTTTGTCTCTGGTTCTTCTGGGAAAATCTGCGCGCACCGCGGGATTGGCGCTGGCTGATTGCTTACATTCTCGCGTTAGCTCTGCTCGTAATAACAAAAGAGAACTCCTTCTTTGTCTGGATCGCGCTCGTTGTTCTCCTTGTCACCAATCGCTGGCTGCAATTTGGAACCGTCACTCATGAGCTGGTCGTCGCCACGATACTTGGTCCGCTTCTCGGCATCGTTGCTCTGGTTTTTCTCGCTGGCGGCATCGACTTGTTCGTCCAAGCCTATCAGTTGTCAGTCGGCAAAAATTTTCAGTTGCGTTACGCGATTCTGACCGGCGACGGGCCGTGGTACCGCTACCTTGTCGATCTTCTGCTCGTCAGCCCGGTGATTTTGATCCTCGCACTCGGCTCAATCTTCCGCCTCGATCGCACGAAAAAGCCCGAGCTATTCATGTCGATTTTTGTCGCCGCCAGTTATCTCGTCATGTCCAACGTGAAGTACGGGATGAACCTGCGTTACGCAAATATGTGGGACATGCCGTTGCGTTTCCTCGCGCTCAGCGCGCTCGTGTTGCTAACCACCCCGCTCCGGCGCTATTGCAACCTCCTGCTCGGGGTCGCAGTCGCATTGATCTGCGTTATCGAGCTGCGCCAATACATCATTCTGGCGGTGCAGTTTCCGCTCTACGAATTGGTGCCGGAAGGATTACTGCGCGCCCTTCACATCTTGAAGTCGCACTAGGCGACGCGGCCGTTCGTTAGGCCACGCGTGCGAGCATTTCCGAGCGCAAGGCGGCGCTCCCCGAAATTGTTTCCTTCAACAAATGACGTACATCCGGCAGGGCGCGTGCGCGAATGCAAACTTGATAGGCAAACAAACTCTTCGAGAGCTTGAGAAGCAGTCCATTCAGCGCGAGCAAGGCACGACTTCGACGACTCATTCCAAGCGCGAGCGGAAATGGCGCCGGCACGCCGCGCGCTTCCAATACTTCGTAGCCGGCTTGTTCGAGCAACGAGCGCAACGATCGGAAGGTGAACAAGCGTCGATGTCCGAGGCCAAGAATGCCTTTCCGGCTGTAATTGAACTGGCCGAGCGCGAGCATGATTCGCGTGATGAAAAACGCGACGTTTGCCGCGGTGATGATCACTTCAGGACGACGGCCGGCTGTCTTCTGCCGCAATTCGTCCATGAAACTTTCCGGATCGTGCAAATGCTCGACCAGATCCATCAACAGGATTTGATCGAATTGCGCGAGATTGGACGGCAAATGGGGCAATGGCGCCGCGCTCATCCCGTTAGCTGGACTTTCGGCCAGCTCGTTTGTGGCGAAATCAATCGCCGTGACGCGACATAACTTTCGGTTCAGTTCCTCGGCCACGTTGGGATGACCGATTCCAAGTTGAAGGACGTATCTGCCCGGCACGCACGCGTTCACGGCAAATGTTTGAGAGGAAGGAAACCCGAGCTTGTCGCTGTGCGTCGTCACTTGCGGATCGACATCGAACTTTCGGTCGAAGAAGAGATGGACCCCGCACAGGCGGCCCTTGATTGTCGACCTTACGATCTGCCACGCGTACTTTAGTCCGTTCACGTGGCAAATTTCGTCGCCGTAAAACGTTGGGATCGGCAGCTCGACGATCCGCAGTTTTTTTAGCACGAATTGAATGATGATCTCGGTGTCGAAGTGGAAATCGTTCGTGTTTTTTTCGAACGGAATTTGAGTGAGCGCCGAGGTGGCGTAGAGCCGATAACCGGAATGGAATTCTGAGAGCGCGGTGCCGAGCATTCGGTTTTGAAACGCGGTCAGGATCTGGTTGCCGATCCATTTGTAAAGCGGCATGCCACCGCGCAACGCGGCGCGCTTGTCGAGCATCCGCGAGCCGAAAATTGCGTCCGCTTCGCCGCGCAACAGCGGCTCGATCAGCTCCGGTAACTTTTCCGGTGCGTACTGGCCATCGCCGTGGATCAGCGCCACAATATCGAAGCCGTTATCGAGTGCGTAGCGATAACCGAGCTTTTGGTTGCCGCCATAACCTTGATTTTCCGGTGTGCGCAGGACGGTGATTTTAAATTCGGAATTGAGTTGTTGGTAGCGTAAGCCTTTGACAAACGTGCCGTCTTTCGATGAATCATCGATGATCAGCACTTCAACGTCGTCCAAATGCAGCGACGCCGGGATGCGGCTCAAAACTTTTTCGATCGTCGTCTCGGCATTATAGGCGACGATAAAAATCAGCAGACGCTTATTACGAAGATCGACATGTGGAGGCTGGGGTTGAGCGAGGCGCATGTCGCCCCTTTCGGAGCTAGAATCAGGCCAGTCGCGCCGATGACAAGGAGGCGGTCCCAAGCCCGCCCTCTGCGTGGCGCTTGTCGATCTAATCAACGCTACGAGACCTTGCCGAGGACCAAGTTCGCGGTCGCGAGCAACGCTTTATCGTCGTTGTTCTTTATTCCGGCGAGAAAACCGCGGATGCGCCGGAAAGATTGCCGCAGGAAAAGGTCGGCCGCGCCATCAGTCGAGGGACGGGAGTCGCCGTTTCGGCGGGCAAATTGAAGTTCGCCGTCCCAACGGCTCAGCACGCAGGTTGATGCAAAAAGATCCATTGCCGCGCCGGCGATCCGTTCCTGGACCAATTGCATGTCTAAGATGGGTTCGCGATACGCAATGAGGGCCCGGTTCACGGCTAAATTGAAACGCCAAATCAAGCGACCGAGTTGATTGGCAAATGAAGCCAGCTCGGCACTGGCCACCGGCACATCCGGAATTCGCACCGTTGCCCCGAGCCGGTGCATGCCCGCAGTCCACGCTCGACCAATTCCCGCGCGCGACGGTTTCAACATCGTGTCGTAGATTT
>Ga0137361_10002835_pt1 | contig 11164 bp, 10 predicted proteins | sample Mad1_80_16metaG_FD_104923 | JGI IMG/M metagenome (GOLD analysis project Ga0137361, IMG submission 104923) | Vadose zone soil microbial communities from Angelo Coast Range Reserve, California, USA - Mad1_80_16 metaG | ecosystem: Environmental > Terrestrial > Soil > Vadose zone | place: USA... | reverse complement strand
TGCTCTTGCCGGAGCCGGTGTCGCCGGCCACGATGAGCACCTGGCTCCGGCGCAATGCCTCCATGATGGCTTCGCGTTTCGCCGAGATCGGCAAATCGGGGTCGTGTTTGAATACGAGATCGAGGGCGCTGCGCGCGGCCACCGCTCCCGCCCGATCATTCGCCACGCTTGACTTCTTGCCAAAGCCTCTCTTGGCTTTCGAGGTTCAGGTCCGCAAAAGTCTGGCCGCGCTGCATCGCCAGCGATTCCATGCCGCGGAATCGCCGCTCGAACTTGGTATTGGCGGAGCGCAACGCCGCCTCCGCATCGACATCGAGCTTGCGGGCCAAATTGGCCGCCGCAAACAAGAGATCGCCGATTTCTTCGAAAATCTCAGGCGTCGCCCGCCGCCCCGGCGTTTGCGCCGGCGCGTTTTTTTCCGGCGCGCTCTGCGCGGCCGCATCGCGCACTTCGGCCAGCTCTTCGGCAACCTTGTCGGCGGTCTGGCCGGCATGTTCGAAGTCAAAGCCCGCGCGCGCCGCCCGCTTGCTGAGCTTGTAGGCGCGCATCAATGCCGGCAGCGCCTGCGGCACTCCGTCCAAATGACCGCGCTCGGCGTTGGCGGCGCCGTGCTCGGCATTGGCGGCACCGTGCTCGGCATTGGCGGCACCGTGCTCGGCGTTGGCGGCACTGCGCTCGGCGTTGGCGGCACTGCGCTCGGCCGCCTTGATGTCTTCCCAAACGACGCTCTGTTCGGCTTGGGTCAACGGGCCGCTCGAGCCGAACACGTGGGGGTGGCGGCGCAGCAGCTTGTCGCATATCGCGCCGGCCACCGCTTCAAAATCGAATTGATTTGCCTCGCTCGCGATCTGCGCGTGAAACACCACTTGGAACAAGAGATCGCCCAATTCGTCCCTGAGGTGGCCCATGTCGCCGCGTTCGACGGCGTCCGCGACCTCGTATGCCTCCTCGATGGTGTACGGCGCAATGCTCGCAAACGTCTGCGCCCTATCCCAGGGACAGCCATCGGCGGCGCGCAGGCGCTCCATGATGGCGAGCAATTCGCGCATCCGGCTTTGCGCCGCGAGTTCCCTGTTCATCGTGGCTTTGCGCCGCGGGTCTGCAGCATGCGGCGAAACGTCATCAGCATGCCCGCCGTCGCGCCCCAGATATTGCGGTCGCCGTAGGGAATGTCGTGCACCTCGTAGGTCAGGTCGCCCAGCTTGCGCTGCCGGGATTTGTGATTGGCGGCGTCCAAGATGAAGTCGAGCGGCACTTCGAACACATCGTGAACCTCAGCCTTGGCGATGCGCAGTTGATAATCCGGGTTCACGAAGCCGACCACGGGGGTTACCCTGAAACCCGTAATGACACGGTGATCGGGCAAGTATCCCGCGAATTCCACGAAGTGGGGCATGAGGCCGATTTCTTCGTACGCCTCGCGCAACGCCGCGTGCCATGCGTCCTCGTCTTCAGGCTCGATGCGGCCCCCGGGAAAACTGATTTGCCCGGCGTGATCTTTGAGTGTTTCGGCGCGCTGCGTCAGCAGCACCGTCATTCCCGTCGCATGCTCCACCAGCGGCACGAGCACGGCCGCCGGCACCTGGCGCGAAGGAAACGAGGCACGCACGCGCGACACCACTTCTGGGGACGCGCCGGCCAACCACTGGATGTCTTCATCGGGCGGAGAAGGCTGCGGATCGAGAGACTCGCGTATGTGCGCTTTCGAATAGAGTGAATCCACGCTGGTTCGTTCGTTTACGGTAATATCGTGTGATTCTACACTCAAAGCGACCGCATCCCTCGATGGCCATTTCTTCCACTGACGCGCTTTCGCCCCTCGATGGCCGATACGCCGGCAAACTCGGGGCGGTCCGCTATTTATTCAGCGAAGCCGGCCTCATGCGCGAGCGGGTGCGCGTGGAATGCGCCTGGTTCCTGGCGCTCGCCGCGGGTCCCGCGGCCGGCGCGCTGGCCAAGCTGCCGCGCGCGCCCCGTGACTTCCTCGCCGCCCTGTCGAAGGACCCGGCCGCCGCCGACGTGGCGGCCATCAAGCAAATCGAAGCGCGCACCAATCACGATGTGAAGGCGGTCGAAATTTGGCTGCGCACCGAACTCAAGGCGCGCGGCGCGGCTGCCGCCGATCTCGAATGGCTGCATTTCGCCTGCACGTCCGAGGATATCAACAACCTCGCCTACGCCCTGATGTTGAAGAACGCGCGCGCGACGCTGTTGCTGCCCATGATCGATTCCATCGGCGCCCTGCTCGACTCCCTGGCCCGCCGTCATGCCGCCGCGCCGATGCTGGCGCGAACCCACGGCCAGACCGCGACGCCCACCACGGTCGGCAAGGAACTGGCGAATTTCGCCGCGCGGCTTCAGAGCCAGCGCACCGGCATCGAGCGCGTCGGTATCCTCGGAAAGATGAACGGTGCCGTGGGCAATTTCAACGCCCACGCCGTGGCCATGCCGCAGATCGATTGGGCGGGTTTCAGCCGGATCTTTGTCGAGTCCGTCGGGGTGTCATCGAACGCCTATACGACGCAGATCGAGCCGCACGATTGGATTGCGGAGTACTGCCACGCACTGATGCGGGCCAACACCGTCCTCCTCGATCTCGCGCGCGACATGTGGAGTTACATCTCGCTCGGCTACTTCAAGCAGCGCCCGGTCGAGGGCGAAGTCGGCTCCTCCACCATGCCGCACAAGGTCAATCCCATCGACTTCGAAAATGCCGAAGGCAACCTCGGGCTGGCCAATGCGTTGCTGGGGCATTTCGCCGACAAGCTTCCCGTATCGCGGCTACAGCGCGACCTCACGGACTCCACGGTGCTGCGCAATCTGGGCGTCGCGATCGGACACTCGGTCTTGAGCTACGGATCGCTCGAGCTCGGTCTCGGAAAAATCGAACTTGACCCGGTGCGCGTGGCCGAGGATCTGGACCGCGCCTGGGAGGTGTTGGGCGAGGCCGTGCAAACGGTCATGCGCGCGCACGGAATTCCGGACGCTTATGACCGATTGAAGTCATTCACTCGCGGCCGGCCCATCGACAAGGATGCCATGCGCCGGTTCATCGCCTCGCTGGATCTGCCGCCGGCGGAGAAAGAACGTCTGCTTTGCTTGGAACCCAAGGACTATGTGGGCTTGGCGCCGGTCCTTGCGAAGCGCATACCTGGGTCATAAGGCCGTGGATTACCGCATTTGCCGAAACGTGACGCAGTTAGCACGGGCCTTTCCGGGCCAAACGGTACTATCCCTCAATCTACGTGAGGCTGGGCAAAATGCCCGTGAACCTCCCATTGAGGCAGTCAGATATGGCGGGTAATACGGAAGAACGGACCAAACCGGTCGCGGATCGGGTTCCTGCGGCAGGCGCAGCCCCTTCCTCGGGATCGGGCACCCGAACCATCGTCACCACCATGCCCGAGGTCCGTGAAGCCAGCCTCAAGGTCGCCAAGTCGGCGCAGCGGCTGCTGTCCATCTTCACCCAAGATCTGGAACCCCTGATCTACGGCGAAGAACCCTTCCTCGAGGCCATCAAGCGCTTGGTCTTGGCGCGTTCCTACGCCAAAGTGCGCGTTCTGCTCGCCGACCCGTCCAGGGCCATGGTCGACAACAACCGATTTCTCGCATTGGCGCGCCGTCTGACGAGCTGCATCGACCTGCGTGCCATGAGCCCCGAATACCCGGCGAGCGCCGGCGCGTTCATCATCGCGGACGACAAGGCGTTGGTGTATCGATTGCAGGCGGACCGCTGGGACGGCATTTCCGACATGAACGATCCGGCCGTCGTTCGCCGCTATTTGAACTTCTTCGACGAGGTCTGGCAGACGAGCATGCAAGAATCGCAAATGCGGCAAATGCTCATGTAGCCCTCGGCGCGGGGCTTTGCGCCCGCATTTGACCTCTGCGCCCGTATAATGGGCGGATGCTTCCTCCCCCCGATTCCCTGACGCCTCTCCCCGATCCGAAGCTCGCCGGCACCGTCATCGTCGGCATGTCGGGCGGCGTCGACTCGGCCGTCGCAGCACTTCTGCTGCAGCGCGACGGCTATGCCGTTCAGGGGTTGTTCATGTCCAACTGGGAGGATGATGACGACGCCTACTGCACTACCGCAGACGATTTCCAAGATGCGCGCCGCGTGTGCGAGAAATTGGGCATAGTCCTGCATCGGGTGAGTTTTGCCGCGCAGTATCGGGAACGAGTGTTTCAGCTTTTCCTCCGCGAATACGCCGCAGGCCGAACCCCGAACCCGGACGTCCTGTGCAATCGGGAAATCAAGTTCGGCGTCTGTCTGGACTACATGCACCGTCTGGGTGCCTCCTGGATCGCCACCGGCCACTACGCTCGGCTAAGGCGCACGCCGCTCGGGACGCAACTCCTCAAGGCCGCCGACACGGCCAAGGATCAGAGCTACTTTCTTCACGGCGTAGCCGCAGAAGCCCTGGGAAAGACCCTGTTTCCGATTGGAGAGTTGCGCAAGGCCGAGGTGCGAAAGCTGGCGCACGCCGCAGGGTTGCCGGTCTACGACAAGCCGGACAGCACCGGCATTTGCTTCATCGGCGAGCGGCCGTTCCAAGAGTTCCTGAGCCGTTACCTACGCACAGAACCGGGGCCCATCGAGAACGACCGCGGCGCGGTTCTCGGCGAGCATCGCGGTCTCGCGCTGTACACCCTGGGTCAACGGTCAGGTCTCGGGTTGGGCGGACGCGCCGGAACCGCCGCCGCGCCCTGGTACGTGGCCGACAAGGACACCGAGCGCAACGCGCTCATCGTCGTCCAGGATCAAGACCATCCCCTGCTGATGTCGGATGCCTTCGACGTGGAACAGATGCACTGGCTGAAATCCGGCGATGTCACCGGCCATCCGGTGGAATGCATGGTCAAGACGCGCTATCGGCAGAGCGATCTCGGCTGTACGGTGCGGCTCGTTGCCGCTCCGGACGCCGCCGTTGGGAATGTCGTCGCCGATTCGAACTGGCGCGTGACCTTGAGCGCACCCGCGCGCGCAGTGACACCGGGCCAGTACGCCGTGTTCTACAGCGGTGCGCGTTGTCTCGGCGGCGGCGTCATCGCGCAACGATTCAATTCGGCCGCCGGCGGAATCACTTATAATTCTCATTTTTCCGTGGAGGGGTCATGACGGATAGCTTCAAGGCCAGAACGACGCTCGAGGTGGGGGCCGAGCAGTACGAGATACTGAGTCTCAATGCGCTCAAGTCGTTGAATGTCGACCGCCTGCCCTTTTCCCTGAAGATCCTGCTGGAAAACCTCTTGCGCTTCGAAGACGGCGTCAATGTCACCAAGAGCGATATCGACGCCCTGCTGAAGTGGGATCCGAAAGCGGCACCCAATCATGAAATCGCCTTTACGCTGGCGCGAGTCATCATGCAGGACTTCACGGGCGTTCCCTGCATCGTCGATCTCGCGGCCATGCGCGAGGCCATCGTCAGGCTCGGCGGAGATCCCCAACGAGTCAATCCACTGGCCCCCGCCGAATTGGTCATCGACCACTCGGTGCAGGTCGACGAATACGGCTCGGCCGATTCGCTGAAGCACAACAATGAGATCGAATTCAACCGCAACGGCGAACGCTACATGTTCCTGCGCTGGGGCCAGACGGCGTTCAGCAACTTCAAGGTCGTGCCGCCCAACACCGGCATCGTCCATCAAGTGAACATCGAGCGTCTGGCGCGCGTGATTTTCTCCGACGGCGCCTCGGGCAAGACGCTCGCCTATCCGGACACCCTCGTTGGGACCGATTCACATACGACCATGGTCAATGGGCTCGGGGTCCTCGGTTGGGGCGTGGGCGGCATCGAGGCCGAAGCAGCCATGCTGGGCCAGCCGGTGACCATGCTGATCCCGCAAGTGATCGGGTTCAAGCTCACGGGCAGCCTGCCCGCGGGCACCACGGCGACCGACCTCGTGCTGACGGTCACCGAAATACTGCGCAAAAAAGGCGTGGTGGATAAATTCGTGGAGTTCTTCGGGGATGGCCTCAAGGGACTGCCGCTCGCCGACCGGGCCACCATCGCCAACATGTCGCCGGAGTTCGGCTCGACCTGCGCGATCTTCCCCATCGACGAGGAAACCATCCGCTACCTCGAGCTCACCGGCCGAGCGCCGGATCAGATCGCGCTGGTCGAGGCCTACGCCAAAGCGCAGGGGCTGTGGCGCGTCCACGGCGCACCCGCGGCCGATTACACCGATGTGGTCGAACTCGACCTGTCGACGGTCGAACCCTCTCTCGCCGGGCCGAAGCGGCCCCAGGACCGCGTGCCGCTGCACAAAGCCAAGAGCGTGTACGAGAGCAGCGTGAAGAAAATGGCCGAGGAGCGAGCGCAGAAGAACCCGCGGGCCACCGGAGCCGCCAAGGCCAGCGTGGGCGGCAAGACCTTTGACGTGCGGGACGGCGCGGTATTGATCGCCGCCATCACCAGTTGCACGAATACTTCCAATCCGGCCGTGTTGGTGGCCGCCGGACTGCTTGCCCGCAACGCGGGCGCACGCGGCCTCAGTTCCAAGCCCTGGGTGAAGACCTCCCTCGCTCCGGGCTCGCGGGTCGTCACCGACTACTTGCAGAAGGCCGGACTGCTGAAGGACTTGGAAGCCCTTGGGTTCTATACCGTGGGTTATGGCTGCACCACGTGCATCGGCAACTCCGGACCCTTGAAGCCGGAAATCTCCGAAGCCGTCAAGAGCGCCGATGTCGTCGCCTGCTCCGTGCTGTCGGGCAATCGCAATTTCGAAGGCCGGGTCCACCCGGAAATCAAGATGAATTTCCTCGCCTCGCCGCCCTTGGTCGTCGCCTACGCGTTGGCGGGAAGTCTGGACATCGACATCACCACCGAGCCGCTGGGACAGGGCAAGGACGGAAAGCCGGTCTATCTCAAGGACATCTGGCCGAGCGCCAAGGATGTGGCCGCCGCCGTTGCGGCGTCGGTGGATTCAGCGATGTTCAAGAAGGGCTACGCCAGCGTGTTCGCCGGCGACGCGAACTGGAACGCCATCAACACGCCGGCGGGCAAGATTTATTCCTGGGACGGCAAATCCACCTACGTCAAGAATCCGCCCTACTTCGACGGCATCACGATGACGCCACCACCACTGGTCGATATCAAGGGCGCGCGCGTGATGGCGGTGCTCGGCGATTCGGTGACCACCGATCACATCTCCCCCGCGGGCAACATCGCGAAATCCAGCCCGGCCGCCAAATACCTGGTGGCGCAGGGCGTGCAACCCGCGGATTTCAATTCCTACGGCGCGCGCCGCGGCAACCACGAAGTGATGATGCGCGGCACCTTTGCCAACATCCGGCTGCGCAACCTCTTGCTGCCGGGCACGGAAGGCGGCGTGACCCTGCACATCCCCAGCGGCGAGCAGATGTCCATTTTCGACGCGTCGGTCAAATACAAGGCGGCGGGTACGCCGCTGGTGATTCTCGCCGGGAAAGAATACGGTACCGGCAGCTCGCGCGACTGGGCGGCCAAGGGCACGATGCTGCTGGGAGTCAAGGCAGTGATCGCCGAGAGCTTCGAGCGCATTCACCGCTCCAACTTGATCGGCATGGGCGTACTGCCCCTGCAATTCAAGGAAGGTCAGAATGCGCACAGCCTCGGGCTCACCGGCAAGGAAACCTTTGAAATCGCGGGGCTCAACCGCGGCGCGGCGAAATTCGTTAAAGTCATCGCCAAGGCCGATGGCGGTAAGACCACGGAGTTCGAGGCGCGCCTGCGCATCGATACCCCGAAAGAACTCGACTACTACCAACATGGCGGGATCCTGCAGTACGTATTGCGGCAACTCGCCACAGCAAGCAAGGCGGCCTGAACCTATGTCCCTGACCATGTATACGGCCACTGTGCCGACCTGTACTCGAGCGTTGAGCAGTCTCGCGGCGATTCTCGACAAGGCGGCCGCGTACACGGAGACCCGCAAAATCGATCCTGCCGCACTGCTCGGCACTCGATTGTTTCCGGACATGCTGCCGCTGGCGGCGCAAATCCAGATCGCCAACGATATTGCCCAGGGCGGCGCCGCGCGGCTTGCGGGCGCGGAAGTTCCGGTCTTCGAACAAAAGCAGCGCACCTTTGCCGAATGGATCGCCGCGACTCGCGGCACCATCGCCTATCTCGAATCGCTGAAGCCGGCGCAGTTCGAGGGCTCCGAAGACAGAACCGTCACCTGGCAGACACGCACGTCCACCAAGAATATGCTGGGCGCTCCCTACTTGTTCCATCACGTGCTGCCGAACGTTTTCTTCCACGTCACCACCGCGTACGACATTCTCAGGCAGGCGGGTCTCGAGATCGGCAAGCTGGATTACCTGGGGAGGGTTTGAGCCGCCGGCGCGCCCACACGCCGCGACAGGCTAGGAATCCATGTGCTCCGCCGTTCGAGCGGCATCGAGATACTGCCGTATTTGCTCAACTTCCAATGCCGTGGCTTCCCAATGCACATCATGGCAAGTGGCACGCAGATGAATGGCCGCGCCAACGCTCAGCGCTCGTTCAATGACCGTCATGGGCATTTGGGTGAGCAGTTCCTGGGCGCACAGGGGACAACTCACCGGGAAGCGAACCTCTGATTCGTCCATTCGCGTCAACTCCCGTTCTTGTTACGTGACACAAATGACTACACGTTTTGCTTACCACGTTTCGTCCAGAAACGCGCGTGCAAGGCTGAGGATGACCGCGCTGTGGAATATCGTGATTGCCGCCGGGGATCAGGCAGCGCTGCTGCAGGGCACAATCGAGGGTGCGGGCTAGTGTCGGCGTTAGCCGGTCAGGTCATGCACCGTCGAGGCGCCTGCCCCGACCCGCCGAGCGGTGCCGCTCTTCGTACAGCGTCACCGCGCCGATCACCATCCAGCTGCCGTGAAAGAGTACGCCGGCGGCCACCACGAACTCACCGGGAATAGGTCCGATCGCGGCGCGCTGCCAAAGATCCGCCATGCTCGTCATTGCAGTCGGGTGGATCGCCAGCTTGCCGTAATACGCCAGCGCCTGGATCGCGAAGATCCAGCCGTAATTGCGGCGCACTCGGCGGCCCACGGCGCTCATGTAGCTGATCCGGTGCCCTGGATTGCGATAATCTTGGGCGAGTCGCTGCATCCAGCCCGCATCGGCCAGGATGGCATCACCGCGCAGCATCGGCGCGAAGAAGTTCGTTTCCAGCGCGCGCGCCCGCAACCTCCAAATATTGAAATAGCGGTAGCGGCGTGCCTCGATCAGCAAGAAAAAAACCACCAGCAGTCCGACCAGCGCCAGCGGCAGGGGCGAGGCATTCGCCGCGCTGAAGCTCGCCGAGAACGCGATGCCCGTCGTGACGACGGCCCAGTTGGTCGTGGTGTCGAAGCGCACCCGCCACACGGTGCTGCGGTACACCTCGCCGCGCCAAAGGTGGGAGAGCGCGCCCATTTCCGCCGGGTCGAACGGGCGACCCGGGTGTGCCTCATGCAGCTGGCTCATGATCCCTCCGCCGCTTGGTGCGAGCCGATCAGCTCATGACATTCAGTGCGCCGCCGGCGCGACGCTCCCCGCCTTGACCAACACCATCAAGCTCGGATTAAGATGGTTCTTGATCGCGGAATTAACCTCATCTCGCGTCAGCGCCTTGACCGCCCCCGGATAGGTCTCCAGCCTGCTCACGTCGTAGCCGCGCTGCACGTCGGTCAAAATCGCATTCGCGAGGCCGGTGGTCGTCGACAGGCCGACCAGGTAACTGCCGACCAGGCCTTGCTTGCGCGCCGCCAATTCCTGATCGGTGACGCCGTCCTTCCACCACCGGTCAAGTTCGCGCCGCGTCGACGCGATGCCCTTGTCCAAGAGAACCGGGGCGAAACTGGCCGAGATGTCCCAGCGGCCGTCCGCGATGCTGTCGTCGGCCATCGCAGCCCCAATGTTGTAAGTCAGGCCTTCCTTGTCGCGTACGATACCCATCAACCGTCCGGTGAAACCGCTGCCGAGAATCGCAGTACCCACGCGCAGAGCCAATGCGTCGGGATCCTTGTAGCGAAGCCCCGTCGGTTGTCCGATGAGCACCGACACGCTCGGCTTGTCGGCGAGCGGTACCGATACTTCGCCGGCGGCCTTCAGTACCGCAGCCATCGCCGGCCGCACATAGTCTTGCCCGCCGGTCCAGCCGGAAAACGCCTTGTCGATCTCGGCTTGAGCTTCAGCCGCTGCCACGTCGCCGACCACGACCAGGGTCATGTGCGCGGGACCATAATATTTGGCGTGAAAGGCCTTGAGCTCATCGAGGGTTGCGGCCTTCGCCGCCGCCTTGTAATCGCTGACCGTGTGCGGCCGGTTGGGGTGGCCCGGCGGGAATGTTGCGCGGCCGAAGGCTTCCTGCGCGCGCGCTTCCGTGTTCTGCGCCGAGGCTTCCAGCGCGCCGATGAATTGCTGCTTCGCCTTGTTGAACTCTTGCGGCTGCAGGGCGGGCGTGCGCAGTTCCGCGGCGATCAGGCCGATCACCAGGGGCAGGTCCTTCTTGAGGCACTTGGCGCGAATCTCCAGCGACTGCGTGCCGACACTGAAGGCGATTTCAGCGCCGACATTGTCCAACTGTTCGGCAATCGCAAACTTGTCGAGCTTCTTCGTGCCGCGGTCGAGCATCATGCCCGCGAGCGTGGGAACGGCGATATTGCCGGGTTCGGCCATCGCATCGCCCGCCGGCAACGATCCTAAAATCACGACCACGTCTTTCACGTCGGTGTGATAGGTGATGAGATCGACTCCCGCAATTTGCGAGCGGTGGCTCTGGTCGGCTACGCTCGCCGCGGCGGCGGCGCTCACCAAGAACAGTGCGGCCAGTACATGGTGTCGCATCACGAGCCTTTCTCCGCGGCCGGCGGCACCGGAATGAACCAGCCCGTCGTACTCTGATCGTCTTTGAGATACTCCTTGGCGACGCGTTGCACGTCCGCGGGAGTCACTAGCTGCACCTTCTGCGGGAAGGTCACATACAGAGTCCAATCGCCCACGGCGATCCACTCGTTGATCTCCGCGGCAATCGCGGCGGTTCCATCGCGCTTGTAGGCTTCGGCGGCGGTGAATTGCTGTTTCACGCGCGCCACTTCAGCCGCCGTCACCCCGTCGGATTTGATCTTGGCGATTTCCCCCAGCAGTGCCCTCTCGACCTGCTCATGTTCGGCGCCCGGCGCGAGAACCGCGTACAC
>Ga0137361_10002827_pt1 | contig 11174 bp, 8 predicted proteins | sample Mad1_80_16metaG_FD_104923 | JGI IMG/M metagenome (GOLD analysis project Ga0137361, IMG submission 104923) | Vadose zone soil microbial communities from Angelo Coast Range Reserve, California, USA - Mad1_80_16 metaG | ecosystem: Environmental > Terrestrial > Soil > Vadose zone | place: USA... | reverse complement strand
CGATCCTCATGAAAAAGGCCGATGCCGCGCACAATATCACCATCCACGAACGCAATGGACCTGATGATACCTTTGGCTGGGGCGTAGTTTTCTCAGGAAAGACGCTAGCGAATCTGCGGAAGGCGGATGAAGCTTCTCATGCGGACATCATGCGTGGTTTCGAGGCCTGGGACAATGTCGATGTAGTTCATCGGGATCAGAAAATTTCGATTCATGGCAATAGCTTTTCGGGCATTGCTCGCCTTCGCTTACTCAAGATCTTGCAGCGGCGATGTGAAGACCTCGGCATTGAGATCAAGTTTCAGAATGAAGTTACCGACATTGAAGCGCGCAAAAGCGATTGCGAATTGCTCGTAGGCGCGGACGGAGTGAATAGCGTTGTCCGGCAGACCTTCAGCGTCGGCTTCCAACCGAATCTCAGCACCCGTCCCAACAAATACATCTGGTACGGCACCGAACAGTTGTTCCATGGACTGACGCTGACTTTTCGGGAGACGGCGGCCGGCGTGTTCGCCGCACACTCTTACAAATTCGATCGGACCACCAGCACTTTCATCGTCGAGTGCGATCCGGATACATGGGCCAAGGCAGGTTTTGCGATCATGTTGGACGAAGAGACGCGTGCTCAACTCGCAGCAGTGTTCGAGCCGGACTTGAACGGTCATCCCTTGCTCTCAAATAACTCGAAATGGATCAACTTTGTGCTCGTGAAGAACGCGAATTGGTATCATGAGAACGTGGTGCTGCTCGGCGACGCGCTGCACACCGCGCATTTCTCGATCGGTTCGGGCACCAAACTGGCAATGGAAGACGCGATCGCGCTGAAACAATCTTTCGACCAAAGATCGAGCGTAACTGAGTCTTTGCAACGATACGAGCAGGCGCGCAAACCCGTAATCGAGGAGTATCAGGCTGCGGCCTGCGACAGCATGGTGTGGTTCGAAAACGCTGGAGACTACATGCATCTCATGCCGATCGAGCTGGCATACTCGTTAATGACGCGGAGTGGACGAGTTGACGACGCGGAACTCAGAAAACGCGATCCCGATTTCATGTCGTCGCACGATTCAATCAAGTAGCGGCGGACCTAGGTATCCTCCGAAACGGCATCGCTAAGTTTGCTTCGACTCACAAATTAAGCCGGCCAATTACCAGATGACGCATCGTTTGATCGTAGTAGTCTGAATTGGCGAACGTGCTCCAGCTATAGCCGACAATCTCGCCACTCGGGTTTGTGTAGAGGCGAAAGATTCCCTGGCCGACGCCGGAACCAAAAGCTCCGTCGGGTTTGCGGCGCGTATCTGTGCGACCGTGTCCTGATTCGCTCGAATCGATCACGCTGACTTCCCACTGCTGTGTGTTTTCGATCTCCGGCTTCGAATTGTTCCGCCGCACGGGAGGGCTCTCGACGATCATGATGTGTCCGGTATTCTCATTTGTCCCGGGCGGATACTTGATCGCGATCACATCGCCGGCCCGCACGTTCCTCGCGGTAGTGATCAGCCGGAAGCGTTGCTGTTGAGCAATGGCGTCGTGGTATTCGGAAGCCAGAGGCCGGCGCTTGCCCAACCACTTCTCGAAATCGCCAGATGTCAGACCGTAGGCGCGTCCGAGCAAGACGTTTAGAAAACCACTGCAATCCGTTCGGCTTTCGGCGAAGGTTGCTCCGTCGTCCCCTCTCCATTTAATGAAACCCTGCTTATGCTGATAACTCGTGTTCTCAGGCTGAAGTTCCGTAACCAGAAGCGTGGCCCACTCCAAATGACTTTTCTTGATGGATCTCTGCACTGCGCCGCCAACAACAGCCAGCAGGAAGATAGCGCCAGCGACGACAATCACGGCCCGTTGTTTATTCATATGATTACTTTCCATCTTCTCCTCTCAAAAGTGTGGCGGGTCAAGGTTGACGCTATGCTAAGACTCATGAACTCTTCGCCGGTTTCAGGTCTATGGCGATTTTGGCGGTTTGTTGTGCGCCGCTCTTGCCCACCTCAAGCTCGACCTGCGTTGCGTTTGCCGGGATCACGAACGCCATCAGGTGCTCAACTGAGCGTGCCGGGCCTACCGTTGTGTTGTCGTCGGCACTTTCGGGGGCGGCCGGCGCACCGTCAATCAACAGTCGGATGAACTCCGGCACAAATTCATCGGCGCCGCCGGTTTCCTTGTCCGTAATTTGCACGGTCAAGCTCAAATAGCGTTTGCCTTCATCGACGCGATGGCCAAAGGCGTCCACGTCAAGGCTCGCAGTCTTAATGGAATATGTCAGCGCCGGGTCTTTGGTTGTCGCTTCGCCATTGGCCGCCAATGTGACAGGGTATTGAGCGGGCGCCGCGTTCCCATCGAGCGCGAGAGTTGCCGGTTCTTTGCCCTGCTCGTCGAAAGTGAGTTGCGCCCCAGCCCATTCCGCGTTGAGTGGTACGCGGAAACTGATCTTACGTTCCTGCGTGTCTCGCGCCTCAAAGTTATCTTCGAATGGCGTCTTGTAGACTGCACCATTTCCCAAACGCAATTGCCACAGACCGCTGCGAATTCTGACCGCATCGTTCAAGGTGTTCAGAACTTGCAGCGTGATATCCGCCGTCGCCGGATTCGAGTTGTCAGCTTGCGAAACGTCCGGCGCACGATTGGAAATCACGCCCTTGGTCACAGTGATTTGCAGATCGGCGTATTTTAGAGTGCGCGGAGTCGCGAGTGGCAAAGGACGCTCGAATGGCGGCCCAGAAGTCGTCGTCGGGCCGCGAGTGTCGCTGCCACGCCCTTCGCTGTTCGATCGCCCGAGACGATTGCAGGCAATCACACAAAGACCGAGCAACAAAATCGCCAGCGCCGTTGTCGATCGTAAATTTGTTTGTGCTTGGATCATGTTCTTCTCCTCAAAATCAAAACCATCGCGTTTAGCTGCGCTCGCGGCCCTTACAAGATTTCATGCACGACTGAAGTCTGGTGCTGGCTCTCGTTTTGCAACCCTCTTGCGATCCTGTTTTCGCATTCGGAATCTTTTCGCACCGGCGCAAGCTTTGTTCGTAGTCGCTGTTGCATTGCTCACAGGACTTGCGGCCAGTGCTGCCTGTTGAAGGCGGCGGCGCAGTAGTCGCAGAGCTGCAATGTTCCATGCACGCATCGCGTCTTCCTCTGGCTCTCTCTTTACACGTTTCCTGGGATCCTGTCTTCGGATTCGGAATCAGTTCGCAACGATGCAGACTCGCGTTGTAATCGGCCGTGCATTGCTTGCAACTCGTCTGTGGGCCGGCGCCTGATACTTCAGGCAAGCCCACTAACGCACCGAGGCAAACCATCATTGCTAAACTCGCCCGCAGTAAACCCCTGGTTCGATTCATCGCTTAGCTCCTTTCAAATGATTGCGCCTTCACATTGGCGGCTCGATTTTTATGTCGGAGTTGTAATCCGTATAAGTCGTCGTCATTTTGCTTGCGACTCCGGAAAGTTCGCTTTCCGTATCGACTCTCCGTGGCAAACCATCGGCCGTCGCGACCCAGACTCTTGATTTGTGCGCTGCCTCGGAACTGCCGGATTTGTCGAACTGGAAGGTGTATTCGTAGACCCACATCGGCGCGCCGTCGAGCGTGTCCGAGCCGATTAATTTGATGTCCGTGCTCTTTCTGAGGTAATCGACCGTCCGCGGATCGCGCAGCGAGGTCAGAAATCCACCGATATCTCCCGGAAACTGTTGCCAGGGGCGATCGCCAGACTTCACATAACTCTTCGAACCCACGATGATGATCTCCTGTTGTCTGCCATTCTTACGTGTCGAAGTGAAGTGATAACGATCGGGAGCGACGAACTCAATGTCCTTCGTGTTTTCACCTTGGGACGAGGTTGAAATTGAGTGCGCGCGAAAAGACTTGGCGCCTTGCTGCCCGGTCATCCATTTGATCAAGTCCTCGCGCGGATTCCCGCTCGATACGACTGCTGGTCCATTGCTTAACGAAGAAAGATGGCTTGTCAGATTTCCGCAGGCAGTTGAAATGGTTGCGGCAACAAATAAAGCGAAAAGGATTTGTCTAGTTCTCATCTCAGTCTCTCTCCAAAATAGTCGACGGTTAGCGTCAGTTACGCGAGTCATCGAAAGCCTCAAACGGGGGATTCAATTTAGGGGAATTGAGCTATGGCGTCTGAAAGCAGGATTAAAGCGTACCGAACGAAGGATTGTCACCACATACTTTGGTAGGTTCTGAGCGATAAGCCGTGGAGGCGATATGGAAGTTTTTGTATTCGCGCTGCTTATGTTAATGGCAGGAAGTCGTCTGTGACTAAGGGTGAAATCAAATTGCAAGTGAAACAGTTGAATTCGCATTCGCCCCAGAGGAGCGCGATGTCTATAGCTACGAGCGTACGCCCAGAGACATCGCTCCGTGAGGAGCGAAACCGGCAGCCGAACCTTCGCCGAGGCAGGCAAAAGCGATGGCGCTCCTACGGAGCTTCGGAGTAAAGAACGACCGTCGGGCTATAAACATCTCGCCCCTCCGGGGCGAAGCGACAAAACACTGATCGGTTGCACTTCCAACTTGAATTCGCAAAGTTTCACTTATTTCGAGGCATCTTGCCAAGCTGCTGCAGGAGACTGATCATGTCTTTCTCGGACCACTTCTCAACCAGCTTGCCGTTTTCGATCCGGTGGATTGTGATCGAGGTCATCTTCATTTCATTCCCGGTCCGCGGTGCGCCGGGAAGATCGGCTTCGTGTTTTCCAAATGAAGTCAGGCGCGTCACTACCTTGTCCCCTTCGGCGATTTGGTCTTCAATGCGATGATATCCGGGAGTCGCCGCCCAGAAAATCTCGAAGGATTGCTTCAGTCCTTCCCTGCCGGGAGGCAAATTCGGCAGTGGCGGAGGGTTGTGGTCAACATAGTCTGCTGCCACCAGTTCATCCATTGCATCCAAATTGCCCTTGTCGATCTCTTCATAAAACCTGCGCACGAGAGCCTTGTTCGCTGCGGCTGACATTGTGATCTTCGCCTTTCAAAAATTTACGCGACCAGACGGTTGCGGAGGGCCTTTGCGACTGCCTCTGATTTCGAATGGACTTGCAGCTTCTCGTAAATCTGCTTGATGTGAAAACAGACCGTGTTCACGCTCACCTTCAATTCGGCCGCCGCGGTTTTGTAGTTGTGTCCGTCGACCAGCAGTTTCAAAAGCCGCAATTCGTGCGGCGTCAGGTTGTAATCAGCTTTTTCAGGTGGACGCACTTGCCGAAACAGTCTCACGACGCGTCGCGCAATCTCCGGTGTCATTGGCGCGCCGCCATCTGCAGCTTCGCGAATGCATTCCAACAGTCGCGCGGGCGGCGTTTTCTTCAGCAGATAGCCGCAAGCCCCGGCGCACAACGCGTCGAAGATTCGATCATCGTCATCGTAAACCGTGAGCATCAGAACCGTTAACGAAGGAAAGCTCTGCTTCAACTGACGCACACCGTCAATCCCATTCATGCCGGGCAGGCCGATGTCGGCCAGCAGCACGTTCGGGACCTCGAAATGGATCTTCTCCAAAGCTTCTTCCATCGACCGGAAACTGCCCGTGCATTGAAAGCCTGCGGTGCCATCGATCAGCATCCGAAAGCCGTCACGCAGTGGACGCACGTCTTCCACGATGGCAACTCTGATGGTCTCTTCGGCTACAGCAATTGGCGTCATGTGCTTTTCAAACCTTCGCTGGCTGCTTAACTTGAGATTTACGGTCAGAATACACGGTAACGGTTTATTTGATCGCCACATAGATATGTAGCGAAGATTTACCGACGCGAATTGCCATTACCATTATGGCCATTTCCGTTAGTCGCACCCCGTCTGAATCTGGTCCAGCCCCAATGCCTTCGATTCACTGGAACCTCAAGCATTAAGGTCGTGCCCGTTGAACTGGACTGCACGTCAAGTGTGCCTCCGATTTGTTTGGCGCGTTGTCTCATCGTAAACATTCCGTTACCCTCGCTGGCAGCGGCAGGATTGAACCCCGCGCCGTTATCAGCGATCGTCAACCGCAATCGTCGATCTGCAATTGCAAACTCAATTGCCGCCCGCGTGCACTGCGAATGCCGGACGATATTATTTATTCCTTCTTTGAAGATCATGAATACGTCGCGCCGCATGTCGGCGCCGAGCGGAATGTCCTGCTGAGATTGGGGCGCGCGAAATTCAAAATCAATATCGCGGGCCGTGAAGACATCGCTCGCAAAGCGCCGCATTCGTTGCCCGAGGTCACTTAAGTGATCTCTTCTGGGATTAATGGCCCAGACAATATCGTTCATCGAATCGACCAGATTGCGAGAGACATTCGCGATCGTAGTCAAGGGTTCGGCAACCGCGGCATCGTGCTTGATTCGGCGCTGGATCACTTCGCTCAAAACCGATACTTGCGACAGGCTCGAGCCGATGTCGTCGTGCAGATCGGTGGCGATGCGCGTGCGCACGCGCTCGAGCTGAAGCGCTTGACCCAGGCGATAACGGTGTACGCGATATGCTATTAGCGAGACTGCCAGCATCCCCAGCGCGATGAACCACCACCGTTGCCAAATCGGCGGCAGAATCCTAAACGTAACCGCGGCCGGGGTGGCACTGATGACACCACCGGCACTGACTGCGCGCACCAGAAACCGATAATTGCCTGGAGATAAATTCGCATAACTAACGCTTCTTTGGGTTGACGGCGCGCTCCAGTCCTGACCGGCGCCTTCCAGTTTATATTGATAATGAATAATTTCCCCGGGCGCGAAGTCCAACCCGACAAATTCTATCTGCAAGTCCTTCTGCTGTGGATCAAGAACGAGATTTGATAACAGAGTTTCGCCCATGGCCGATATGCGCCGCACTGTTCCCGCAACCCGCAGCCCCGTAATCAAAATAGGCGGCGCGTTCTGAATCTTGTCCGGTTGCGGCACAAAACGGGAGAGCCCTTCCGCCGTGCCAAACCATAAGTTACCGCGCCGGTCGCGAAACGCTTCTTCGACCTTGCCGCGCGCCAATCCATCCGCTGACGTGTAGTGTTTGACGTGTCCGGTATCGGGATCGAACTGGTCCAGGGCGCGGCCAGTCCCGAGATAGATGCGGCCCCAACGATCTTCGGTAATCGCCCAAATGTCATTGCTCGACAATCCGTCCTTCGTCGTATAAGTCACAAACTTCGGATTGTCGTCTGCGGGATTATCTACGCGGCTTACACCGCCCCGGCTGGAAGCAATCCAAAGCCGATGCTGTGCGTCAAGATAAAGAGCGCGAATCATGCCGGCGGGCTTTCCCTCATGTTCACTGAAATATTCGAAGCTGCCATGGATGTAACGCGCAAGCATGCCTCCATAGAACCCGACCCAAAGATTTCCCGCAGCGTCTTCACGAAAAGCGGTTGGCGCATCATTGATTCCCGCTGCGGGCCCGTATGCGTGCAAGGTGCCGGTGTTTCGTTCCCATCTGGTCAGGCCCGCGGGACCGTGACTGATGCCGCCAATCCAAACGTCGCCGTGCGAATCCTCAAACAGGCGAAAGATTTCGTCCGCACCCAGTCCCTGTGTTGTGGTGTACTTAGCCTTGATGCGGGCTTTTGAGAGCTCTTCGAATCGATCGACATCGGCCGCGCGATAAACACCGGACCCACTATCGAACCACCAATCGCCGGTATGATCCTGAAAAACGATTTGATTCCATCCCCAGCCGCCGGGCGAGATCGATTCCGGCCAGGCAGACACAAATCGTTCACCATCGAAACGGTTGATGCTCCGGCCGGCATTGACGGCCGTAGTGACGCAGACCGCGCCGGTTCGATCTGCAAAAATCGAAGTCACATGCGCCTGGGCCAGACCGTCGCGACGGTCGTAAGTAGTGAAGCCGTTTTGGACTAACTTCATGGCGCCGCCGTTTGCGCTGCCCAGCCACAACGAACCGCTTTCGTCTTCGGCAATCGACCAAACCTCCGGGTCACTCAGACCTTGAGCCGTTGTGTAGCTAATAAATTTCCGGCCGTGAAACTGCTCTGTACCGATCTCTTTGCTGAGGCCCGTGTTGGTTCCGACCCAAAGTACTTTCTCAGAAGATTCGAAAATTGAGGCAATCCAGCCGCTGCCCAGTCCGTCTTTCACGCCGAACGATTCCTCGGCGCGGACTCTGTTGCCGTCGCGATCCATGCTCAGATTGTAGAGGCCGTTGTAGCGCGTCCCGACCCAAACATTGCCGTCACTATCAATCAACAGCGTGTTGATGAAAACGTTCTTCACGTTGCTGAACGAATACTCCTCCACCGTGCCATCAGGATATCGGCGATATAGCCCCAGGTCCGTCCCGATCCACAAGACACCTTCCTGGTCCTCAGCCAGCGTTTCGACCAGAGCGTTGTCACCGGATTTTACCGCAGCGGCCAAATCGACGGTTTGCATGGTCCACCTTCCGCCTAACGGTTTGAGTTTGTAGACCCCTTTCAAGGTTCCGCACCAGATCGATCCATCGCGATCTTCGACCAGCGCATTAATCATTCGCGACCCCTTATCAGCGGCGGGATAGTAAGTCACGAACATTGCTTTGCTGTAGTTTGGCACGGTGGATCCCAATGAGTCCTGTGGGTCAGCCACAGTCAGATGAGATTGGGCGACGCCTAGCGGATTGAAGTGAACCACACCTTCGCGGGTGGCAATCCAAAACTCTCCGTTCCGAGTCTCCAAAATGTCGTTGACCGAACCTTGCGGGAGCCCCTGATCGGCGGTGTAGTTTGTGAATTGATAACCATCAAAGCGCGACAATCCTTCGTGAGTTGCGAACCAAAGAAACCCTCGCGAGTCGCGAAATATCCGATTGATTCCATCGCGCGCCAGGCCGTCGGCCGTAGTAAAGACTTTCAGCGGCAACTGTTCCGGCGCGGCGAGCTGCGCGAATGCTGCCAACAAAAGAAATAGTGCGAGCGACCACCCACAGAATCTTTTAGAATGAGTAAAGCACCACATCGCTCTTTCCCAATCCTGCTTGCAGCTAAGTAGTCTGATGTGGCACGCGCAATCTTGCGCGACTCACGGGCGAGACACCCTTGCCACCCTTTCAAATTAGCCACTACTAAGTCGCGGTAATAGAATAGCGACCGGGCTTGAGGAATCGTTGAGGGCAAGAACTATTTCGCATCTATTATCATGGCAATTACCTTGAGGAGTTTTCGGTTTATCTTGCGATCGCGGTTAGACACGACGCTTCGGGTGATGCGAAGATGTTTTCGGATCAGCAAACCAATTAGTTTTAAGAGGACTGTCTTTGTCGCATGGGTAAAACTAAGCGAGTTGGCGTATTGACGGGCGGGGGCGATGCTCCGGGATTGAATCCGGCAATCAAAGGCCTGGTCTATCGAGGTTCGGAGCTTGGCCTCGAAATCGTAGGTTTATTCGACGGCTGGAGAGGCTTGCTGAATCCTCTACCGGATGCCGTGCCACTCGACCGAAACGCGGTCCGCCGCTGGGATCGCGACGGCGGAACCAATCTGGGCTCTTCAAGAACGAATCCCTTCAAGCCGTCAGCGGACGATGGCGAATCACACGACCGCTCCGCGGAAGTAATCGAGAACATTAAGAAGCTTGAGCTCGATGCAGTGGTGGTGTGCGGCGGCGAAGATACCCTGGGCGTCGCGGCGAAGTTGGCGGAACTCGGCGTTAATATCGTCGGGATTCCGAAGACAATCGACAAAGACCTTGAGGGTACCGACTACACGCTCGGTTTTGATACCGCGCTGCGCAACGTTGCCGAAGTGATTGAACGATCGCGAACGCCCGCGGGCTCGCACGGTTGGGTGCAGATTATAGAAGTGATGGGCCGTCACGCGGGTCATCTCGCTTTATGGTCGGGAGTCGCGGGGCAGGCGCACATGGTTCTGATACCTGAGCATCCTTTTCGCTATCAGCGCGTGTTCGAACTGCTGAAAGATCGACTCGGTGAACCCGGGCTGCACCGAGGCCGAGCCGAGCGGCCACGCTACGCCGTAATCGTCGTCGCCGAAGGAGCTCGGGCCGACGACGGCGAGCTAATCACCATCGACGACCGCCAGGACGCCTTCGGACATGCGCGACTGGGGGGAATTGCCGAGGTGCTCTCGCACAAAATCGGTAACGAGACTCGCTACGAATCTCGCGCCGTCACCCTGGGCCATCCGCAGCGCGGCGGCCCACCCACCACCACCGATCGCATCATGGGACTGCTGTTCGGCGCCCGCGCCGCCGAAGCCGCCGCCGCGGAACAGTTCGGAAAACTAGTGTCGGCCCGCGGGATCGCACCCGCATGTGAATTATCGCTGGTTGATATTTCGGCGGTGTCGGGAAAAATGAAAACGGTGAACGTCGAACGTGATTACGATATCGAGCGTTACCATTTTAAGAACCTGGGGATGTGAGTATCAGTACCACCTGCCGTTAGGATCCACGTATCTGAGAGGATTATTGAGCACGTACTGATACTGGTTCCATCCATGAGGCTCCGAGATATTCTTCTTAAAGTAGATGACCGGATCGACACTCGTGAATCGTCCCTGCACCGACGAGTAATATCTCGCGCCGAAGTAATCCAATCCCGTTGGTAGCCTCAGAACTACTGACAGATACGGGTGTGAGTTGCTTGTCTTGCGTGTTCCAATACGCCAGCGAAACTGTACCAAGCAGCGCCGATGCGATCACTGCGGCCACAAACTTCGAGCGCGAGCCGAACCTCGCTAGCAAACTCCGGCCGGCTTTTCGCTTTGCCGCCTTTCTAAGGTGACTCCGTTTATGTGCGCGGGTTCTCTTCGCCATTGTCTACTGCAAGCTCAGCAAAACCAGAATCGTGCCCAACGGACTAAATTTACGATCCAGGCGCGGTCGGCGGACGCAGTTCGTAGTTCATGGGCGGTTCGGCGCCTAGAAGATAACGGACGAAGTAGTCCCAACGCCGGCGCGTCATATAGTTGCTGGCGTTGCCGTAGCCGTGTCGCTGGTTCGGCAGCATCAGTAGATCGAAGTCCTTGTTCGCCTTAATCAGAGCATCGACCACCAGGAGGGTGTTGTATGGCGGCACATTATCATCGAGCGTGCCGTGCGCCAGCAGCAAGTGTCCTTTCAGATTCTTCGCGATATTCTGATTAGCCTGATCGTCATAATTGGTTTTGCCGCCGGAGTCGCGCACGAGCAGTCCCTGATACCTTTCGCCCCAGTCGTCTTCATATTCGCGATT
>Ga0137361_10002826_pt1 | contig 11174 bp, 12 predicted proteins | sample Mad1_80_16metaG_FD_104923 | JGI IMG/M metagenome (GOLD analysis project Ga0137361, IMG submission 104923) | Vadose zone soil microbial communities from Angelo Coast Range Reserve, California, USA - Mad1_80_16 metaG | ecosystem: Environmental > Terrestrial > Soil > Vadose zone | place: USA... | reverse complement strand
TATTAGCCAGAAGATCGTTATCACCATGTTGACAGGCAGCGAACGAGTCCAGGGCAAAACCAATCCGTAATTAACCACGATGGCCGCGCCAATCACCTGGCCGATCAACTTTTGATAAGGCTTGACGTGGAGCCAGTCGTCAACCAACCCCACCAGGAACAGAAAAGACGCCGCACCTACGACCACCCAGCGTTGCGGACTATGCGGAACCAAAACCAGATAAGTTCCGGCCACTGCCAGCCAGATGGCGACACCGCCCATCATCGCTGTGGGATTCTTGTGCCAGCGATCCGTCTTCGGCTTCGCGACAAATCCCCAGCGCCGCGCCAGCGCGCGCACCAACGGCGTCAACAAAAGCGCAAGTGCGAATGAAACTGCGGGCGGGATCAGATTGGACAAGCTGAGGGGAAACATCGTTTGCAAATTACGGGGTAAAGCTATTCGATTAAAGCGGCAAAGACAAGTCGAAAAAAATTAACCGCCACGCAGTTGCGGCCTCCACGCCAGTGTTGGGCGTTTCGGCTACTCTGGGATCACGAATGAAAGACAATTACCGACCGCGAAAGCGGCGGCGTCATCTCCTCGACGAATCAAGAACATGCACAACCGCGTTGCGGTTCGTACCGATCGAATGGACCAACTCATCTCAAACTTGATTTAAACCTATCAAAGTTTTGAACACAAGGAATCTGAAGCGCGATCGCTCTTCGTTTTCTCGGCGCATTCCGAAGACTCAAACACACAAAACTTGCGGCCTCACAGGTTTGCACAATGATTGCGGACGGCTGAAAACCACTTAAGCGTGAGTGAATTAGGGCGGTACTGACAGCTGTACCTTGACGAATTTGAAAGAGGGAGTATAGTGGCGAACATTAACTGGCTCCCTATCGCCCACATCAGGATGTCTCCGATAGCCGGCCGCCAATCGCAGTTGGATTTTCGCCCGAAGACGGATCGGACCACCATAAGGGAACATGCCAGGCCTTGCGCCGCTGACTCCCTTATACGGTTGCCATTATTCGGTACCGAATAGAGTCTTACGCGCTGACTTAGAGGGCCAGCCCACGGCTCATTAAGGAAGGACGATGGAAAGAATCATAAGTGCATGGTCACGTTTATTTATCGGCACCCTGATCATTGTTTGCTTTACGGCATTCAAGGCCACGCGAGCTCACGCGCAAGATGAGAACCCGGTAGCGGCCCATGTGAATGGCAAGGTTATTACTCAGAGGGAAGTCGACGATTCTATCTTCCCGCAGATCCTTCCCTTGGAACAGCAGATATACGCTCTCCGCAAAGCAGCATTAGAAAATCTCATTCTTCGAGCCCTGCTCGAAGAGGCTGCGAAAAAAAGAGGCATTTCAGTCGACGAATTAAAAAAGCAACTGACGACCGGAAAGGTTGAGGTTACCGCGAGTGAAGTTGAACGCGAATACTTGCAGAACGCGTCCGCTTTTGGTGCGATGAGCCCCGACGAAGCCAAGGAGCGAATCCGTCTTAGCCTGGAGAGTCAAGAGCGAATGAAGCTTTATACCGATGCTCTCGCCGAGCTAAGAAAGAACGCCCATATCGAGATCCGACTCGATGAGCCGAGATTGCCTTTTATGGGCGACGTTCTTGGCTCTCCGTCGATCGGGTCCAAGAATGCGCGCGTAACTATTATCGAATTCTCCGATTTTCAGTGTCCTTTCTGTAGGGAATCGGTAAGCGTGATTAAAGAAGTACTTGAAACTTACAAACAAGATGTAAGACTAGTCTTCAAGCACTTGCCACTTGATATTCATGAGCGTGCGTTTGATTCGGCGCGCGCCGCGTTCTGCGCGGGGGAACAAGACTTATTCTGGCCATACCACGATTTTTTGTTTTCATCCAAAGAGTTGTCACCGGAAGCCTTGGATAGAATCGCGTCAAATGTCGGACTCAGTATGCCGAAGTTCAAGGCTTGCTTAAGTTCAAACGTTTCTCGTGAAGCTGTTTTGCGGGAAGTGCAAGAAGCGAAACGATTGGGAATCAATAGCACCCCAACCTTCATTATCAATGGCAGATTGATTCGCGGCGCGATTACCTTTGACGAATTTAAAACGATCGTTGCCGAAGAACTAGAGTCCACCCGAGCAGACCACAAAAAGTCTCAACACTCCATGAAAGGATCAACAAGACCATGAAAACACGACTTCTCTCTTTCACCGTCACTGCTTTCCTGAGCGTGGTCTTAAGCGCGGCAGGCCAGCCTCAAAAGAGTTCCGCAAGATCTACCTCTTCAGAAATAAGTGAGACAGTTCTCGGCAAGACCATTATCGGAATGACTCCAGAGGAAAAAGTTGTCAGAGCGGCCTACGAAAAGCTAACCATGCTTAACAAGGCCGCTCTTTTGATTGTTAATCCCTCGAACATCTCGCCTCGCGAAACCGAGTTTCTGAGGTTCGAATTGAGCAACTTTCGAGTTGGGCGAATTCGGGAGATTCTGGGCTCGCGCGTCGAAGATCTCAAGACGGAGGGAGGGGGCGAAATAATAGAGCTTGGTCGCTCGGTTACGCAACTGAACAAAGAGGAAGAGCACGTAGCGTATAGGGCAGACTGGGCCATCGACCAGTGGGTCGCAATATATGACCACCATTGGACCGTCCGAAACCTTTTTAATCGGCAGCCGAGTCTCTACTACGATGTAAGCGAATATGCGCTTTACGACGTGGTTGTGTTCTTCAAAGGGAAGTCGCGAGCCTACCGTTCGCTGGCACTTTTTCATAATGCCTATGGCTCAACCGAAGAACTCAGGCCGTTGTTCTGGGATACCATAGTTGGCTCAGGCGGCACGCTAACGGAAGTTTGGAATGAGCAACGTCCAGCAGTTGGGCAAAAGGCTAGTTCTTCTTTGAAAGCCAGCAAGTCATCGATTCCGCTACAACAAAAAGCTTCTGCGTTGGAACGACCGTTCAAAATAATACCCGCGGTTTGGTCGCCAAATGTTTTAAAGCCACTCAGGCCGTCACAAGACTATGCTTCGCAAAGCTACTCGGAGACTGACGGCCTTGGGGATACCGTTACGACTAGGACCGAAGATTATACTGAACATAGTAGCAGGTCGCACGGCGAGGAGGTCGGCTTTCAAGGGTCGTGCTCCAACCTTTCTGCTTCTCAGCAATTTTGCACGGTCAACTTTGCCGGTTGGTTTATCTAGGAAAACGGAACCCTCACCAATCTATTCTATGGTCACAAGAATAGAACCGATGAAAAGGTAGAAACAGCCACCGGCCCGTACGGGACGCCAATAACTTGCGATTCAGGCCGGGGAGTCGCAACTCGTGATTGTTTGGATACAAACAACTGCAACTTCAGCGTTTCGTTAAGTGGTTCAGGAGGAAGCATGACGATGACGGGTGGCGACGTATGGAACGGTCAACTTGTTCATAAGCACACATGCAATCTTCCGCGTCCACGATCTAAAGCGGCGTGTGACGGTGTAGGAGGGTTCTGGAACTTTACTAACAGCACCTGCGAGGAAACGTGCTCTGATTGCGCCACCGCCGGTGGGGGCTGCGGCACAACGCCTGACACCGCAAAGGCGCCCTTCACTAATCCCGATGGAACGGTAAGTAATACGGGCTGTTCCTCACCAATTCTGATCGATGTTGACGACAACGGATTCAATTTAACGAGCCTAGCCGACGGCGTGAATTTCGATCTTGACGGCGATGGCTCCGCAGAGAGATTAGCGTGGTCGGCACCGGGGTCTGGCAATGCGTGGCTAGTTCTTGACCCAACGGCAATGGCATGATCGATAATGGCACCGAGATGTTTGGTAACTTCACGCCACAGCCTAATCCGCCGCCGGGTACGGAAAGAAACGGATTTCTGGCATTGGCCCAATATGACAAACCCGAGTATGGCGGCAACGGCGACGGGATCATCGACAGTCGCGATGCCGTCTTCTCAAGATTGCATCTATGGCAAGATATAAATCACAACGGCATCTCCGAACCTTCGGAGTTGCATACGCTGCCTGAACTCGGTGTCGATTCAATTTCGCTGGATTACAAAGGGTCGAAACGAATGGATCAGTATGGCAACAGATTCCGCTACCGCGCGAAGGTTGATGATGCGAAGCATCAGAACGTCGGCCGTTGGGCTTGGGATGTCTTCTTGCTGAGTAGTGGGCCTCCGTAAATCAAAAAGACAGAACTGGCCAAAACGCCCGCAGGTTCTTAAAGCTTGCGGGCGTTTTGCGGTCAAGGTGCGATTTGCACAATCATTGCGGACGGCTGAAAAGCCCTAACGAGTGAGTGGATTAGAGGCAGCACGTAAAAGTTTGTTGCATTAGAGGAAGGTCAGGTTTATGCTGCGCCGGTTTGGAAGAGTCTCCCTCAGTTAGGTTCAGGCCGCTCCGGGGACTCTCCCAAACAAAGAGAAGTAAGCACACTAAGACCCTGTTGCCAACGAAAGTGATCGGCGATCGATGGCGACGGAGAAGTCTCGGGAATCAAGTGCTGCTAGAAAATTGACAGCGCGCTTAGAAGCACATCAAGCGCGGTCACGGAAATTTCGATCACGCTGGAAGTGGATGAAGCGCTCGGTTCTGTTGGAGCCACCGGATCGTCCGGTGTTATCTGAGCACCCAAACACGGAGGCGCATTCACTTCGCCGGGTACCGGTGGCAGGCAATCAGCGAAAGCTGTAAGAGCGAAAACGCACGTCAAAGCGATGGCCGCACCAAATCTCTTTAGGGTCTTCATGGTTTTCTCCTTGTTGGTGAATTGTGGTTGCGAGTTCGTCAAGAGACGGCACACCACAACCGTGTTGCCACGGAACTGGGTGGCAACCAATTAAAGTTCGCGGAATTCAAGCGGCTGCTAAAAGAGCGACAGCGCGCTTAGAAGCACATCAATCGCGGTCTCGGAAATTTCAACAACGGTTGATGCGCTTGAAGTCGATGATGCGCTCGGTTCCGCTGAGGTGACCGGATCGTCCGGTGTTATCTGAGCACCCAAACAGGGAGGCGTGCTCATTTGGCCCGGTTCGCAATCGGCAAAAGCTGCAAACGCGAGAGCCAACGTCAAAGCGATGGCCGCACTGAGTCTCCTTAAGGTCTTCATGGTTTCTCCTTTGGTTGGTGAATTGTGGTTGCGACTAAACGATCAAGACCAAATGAGCTTCAGAATCCGATGACTCTTATCAGATTCAGCGAATCGTCCAGATCGTTACAGAGTAAAAGAGTGTATCACCCTAATAGAAAGGTAACCCCCATATGAACTTAACAGCTCGATTAACTGCCTTACGCGAGGAGACTCGCGGACTAACCCGTGTCGAACGAGCAAGACGCTGCTGCGATCTGGCAAAGCAACTGGAAAGAGTCGGCGAGTACGAGGCGGCGTGTGAAGCGCTAAACGAGTTCTGGCCTGAGCGAGATGACCCGCCACAGCTAAATGATCTTGACGAAGCTACGAAGGCAGTAGTGTTGTTGCGCGTTGGCTCGTTGTCTGGATGGTTGGTCAGCACAGATCAAGGTGCGGGCAGTCAGGAAACGGCAAAAGATCTAATAACTAGGAGCATCGAGATCTTTGAGAGGCGTGGCCAGACTCGCGAAGCAGCCGAGGCGTCTAGCGATCTCGCTCTCTGTTACTGGCGCGAAGGCTCATACGATGAGGCGAGAATCCATTTAACTGATGCTCTAAACCTTCTGGAAAATGAGAACTCCGATCTCAAAGCAGTCCTTCTTATTCGCGCGGGCATCGTCGAAGTGTGGGCGCAGAAACTCAATGAGGGCTTGAGTTTTTATAATCAGGCTGCACCGTTGCTCGATCAGAGCGAGGATCACGCACTCAAGGGGACGTTTCATAATGAGTACGGTTTAGTCTTTAATCGCTTGGCCGCCCCAGAAAACCGAGAAGATTATTTAGATCGAGCATTGATGGAATACACGGCTGCGAGCTTCCACTTTGAACTAGCTGGAAACACTCGCTATCTCTCTCGGGTTGAAAACAATCTTGGTTATCTATTCTTCACGATCAGAAAATTTGACGAAGCACACAAGCATCTCGACCGCGCTCGTCACCTGTTTTTCGCACAGAACGATGCGGGCGCGGTCGCGCAAGTTGATGATACTCGCGCGCGAACCTTGCTGGCCGAAGGTCGCGTTACCGAAGCGGAACGAGTTGCTCGAAACGCCGTACGCACTCTGGAGAAAGGCGACGAGCAGGCAGTCCTGGCCGAAGCGTTGACGACTCATGGAGTAGCGCTTGCGCGGTCGGGTGATTATCCATCTGCGAAGAGGCTGCTTCAGCGCGCGATTGAAGTTGCGGAGACGGCGGGCGATCTGGAAGGCGCGGGCCGGGCGAAGTTGAGTATTATTGAAGAACTTTCCGGCCAGACGCCGGCAGCGCAATTGGTTTCGGTCTATGTATCCGCCGCCGAACTCTTGAAGCAATCTCAGGATCCAACAACCAACAAGCGTCTAATTATTTGCTCGCAAAAAGTAATTGATGCCTGGAAGGGCGGTAGTGTTGAAGATCACGTTGAAGGTCAAGAAGCGAAGGAACTGTCGTGGGCCTCCTTCAAGCGAGAGGTGAGGAGGGCTGAAAAGGCTTTGATCGCGCGCGCGCTTCGGGAAGGTCAAGGCTCGGTGACGAAAGCTGCGCATTTGCTTGGCTTCAAGCATCATCAAAGCTTAATCTCGATAATAAACATCCGGCATAACGACTTGCTCAAGACGCGATCGAGGGTTCGAAAACGCAGACGCCACATCTTCTCCGAGTCAAGAAAACCGAAGCAGCCGGCGGAGAAGAGAGTCGGAAAGTCCACCTCCACGATCAAGATACTGCACGCCGAGGACGACCCTGCGGTTGCGAAGCTGCTCGGAGAAATGTTTGACCGCGAAGAGTGGCGGGTTGACCTGTGCACGGACGGTGGCAGCGCGCGTGAAAGACTCTCCGGCGAACATCACTACGATCTCTTACTCTTTGACAAAGACTTGCCTGGATTGAGCGGATTGGAACTCGTATTAAGGGCGCGCAGCCTGCCCAATCGGCGCCGCACGCCGATCATCATGCTGTCAGGCGAAGAGTGTGAAACAGAAGCATGGCGCGCGGGCGTCAATGACTTCTTGCGCAAACCGAAAGACATCGATCACGTCCCTTCGACGATCGCCCGCTTGCTCAGTATTACCCTGAAGAACAAGTGAGTTTCGCTGACTTTTGCCTGAACCTGCTTTCGGAATTCTGCTGTGGATTTTTGATCATCCTCGCATCTATTTTTGAACAAAACAGAATTAGCTCACTGAGAGAACTCGCACACGAACGCGGCCTCTGCAGTCTGTGTTAGAATCATGGCATGTCGCAGAACCTGGTAGTCCAGAATGGAAAGATCGCCTTGGCAAAAGAAGTAATTGGCCGTTATCGACTCGACGACGATACGCCGGTAAGGATGATCGAGACACGAAACGGAATTCTCTTGATACCGCTGACAGATGATCCGATGAGTGAATCGTTGCATGCGGAGATTGAGGCAAGCACTCGGCATTGAAAGCTTTGAGTTGTTTCCTTACGAAAGCGACGAACAGTGACTGTTGGGGAAGTGCGCTCGTTAGAGCTAGCATCTGGAAGGATAAGCATGATGACAAACGTTAAGGCGATTTACGAACAGGGGGTTCTTAGACTAGCCGAACCGATTGAGCTCGAAGAAGGCGCGGAGGTCAATGTGATCGTACTGGCACATGAACCAGAAAATAGTAAGAAACCTGTCGAAGATCATTCATGGAACGCGCTTGCGGAACTAGTGAACGAATGCGCGATCGACACTGGCATTAGGGACCTGGCTCATCAGCACGATCATTATCTTTACGGCACCTCCAAACAAGACTAAGAGATGCCAACAGTATTCGTAGACACTGCCGCTTGGGTGGCGCTGCTGAATACCAGAGATGAACTCCATCAGTCAGCGCAAAAACAATTAGAAGAGTTGGGACGCCAAAATGCGCAACTCATCACCACGGAATTTGTTCTTGTGGAACTGGCCAACATGTTTTGTGCGCTGGTTTGGCGTCAGAAAGTCGTTAGGTTTATAGACGGCTTGCGACGATTGCCGAATCTTCAAATCATCCCCGCCGATTCTGTGCTCCTGGATAAAGGTTGGAACCTGTTTCGCAATCGGCCCGACCAAGAATGGAGTTTAACCGACTGCCCTAGCATGTTCGTAATGGAGAGTAATCAGATAAAACTGGCCTTCAGTTCAGACCATCATTTCGAACAGGCGGGATTCGTTAAGTTGCTGTAGCGACTGTTGTAGGCTCGCTCGATCAATAACCAGGAGCAGCTCCATCGATCCAATCACCTTCAAAATCCTGATCAGTCTGGCGATTATCGTCATTGCCACGGTGCACGGTTATGGCGCGGCTTGGTTGGCGATCTGGATGTTGTTTCATCCTTATCGGCCGGTGAAAGTTCTCGGTGTCACGGTCTGGCCGCAGGGGATGATTCCGCGGCACCGGGAGCGTTTGGCGCAATCGATTGGCAATGCAGTGGGGAATGAACTGGTTTCGCAGGAGACGGTCTTTCACGCGCTGTTTGAAACTGGATTTTTCAGCCGGAAGGTCGAAGGGTTTGTTAATTCTTACACTACGGAATTGCTTTCGACGGTCCATCCCTCGCTCATCGAAGCCCTCCCCAGGGGCGCCCGCGCACCGGTGCTCGACACCATTGCGGCGCTGCAGTATCGGCTCGCCGAGCACATCGCGTCGGTTCTGAAGAGTGAACAAACCGCCGCCGAGATCGCAAACTTTGTCGATCGGCAGATAGACAAGTTACTGGAAAGGAAATTGAGCGAAACCGCCAGCGATGAAACATTCGATCTGATTTTACGGTTCGTCGAAGAGCGTTTTCGCGGTCTGGTCAACGAGGAAGGATTTGAAACCAGAGTAAGTGCGTTTGTCGGCGAGCGCATCGATGAGTTCGCGCAGATGAAGGCCTCACTGGCAGAGATGGTTACGCCGGAAACCATTGCGTTGATTAAACAACGCATCGATCAGCAGATCGGACCGATTGCCGACCATCTGGCTGACATCGCGACCAGCCCGACTACGCGAACTCAGATTGGGACGCTGATCAAGCGCGAAGTCGACGATTATTATCGCGACCTCTCGTTCCTGAAAAAGATTTTCATTTCGCGGGAACGCATCTATCGAGAGGTTGATGACCTGGTCCACAGCACTCTGCCGCGCCGGGTGGATGAATATCTGCGCGGCGCTGCGTTTGCGCAGGAAGCGATGGTCTTTCTGAATTCAACCATCGACAACCTGATGCAGCGGCCATTGAACGAGATCATCGGCCAAGTCCCGTCCGAGAAGTTCGCCACCATCAAGCACGAGGCGGCGGCGCGTTTAGTCGCGATCATCCGGAGCCCGGAACTGACGACGTCAGTTAGGACGTATCTTAGTGAGGCGTTGGAACGTCTGCGACCCGAGACGCTGCGCGAGCTACTCGCGACGTTGAACCCTGAATCAGCGCAACGCTTAAAAACTTTTCTGACGAAGAGTTTGTTGACCGTGCTGGCGCGCGACGACACTGCCCGCACCATCAACGCGATCCTCAGCTCGCAAATCGAACGTTTCCTGGTGGCGCCGATTGGGCGGCTGGCCGATCACATGCCCGCCGGCGCGATTGAGAAAGCCAGCGCCGCGCTGACTGAGAAGATCACTGCCGCCGCGCGCGAACGTTTGCCGGCAGCGCTTGCGGAGTTCGACGTCGGAGGATTGGTGCGCAAAAAAGTTTCGGAGTATCCAATTGAAAAGTTGGAAGAGTTGGTTCTATTAGTCGCGCAGCATCACTTGAAAACTATTGAGCTTTTCGGCGCCATCATCGGTTTCTGGATCGGTATCGCACAGGTGATCTATTTTTGGTTTACTTACGGGCCGAAGAGATGAGGCTTAACGACGTTGACGCCTTGATATCTTTCACTATGTTATGATTCAGTCTAGTCGGATTGTTTCGCCGATTACGGTGATCGAGAATATCGCAGTCTCGCACGGTATCAGAGAACTGAAGCGACTGCGTCGAATGTAGGCGGACGACGATGGCGGAAAGTAAGAGGCTCGGCTTACGTCGAATTGGTAACGGGTGAGATTCGTTTTGCGGAATTGCATTGGTATGAGGCGCACGGAATTGGAAAGAAACAATTAAAAATCAAGCGATTACTGGATTGAAAGACTGTTATGAGGTTTGCGATTTGTTTGGACAACAAGGTTACGAAGCAACTTTGGAGTTGCGCAAGATCTATCAGGTATCATCCCCTGAAAGCAACGACCCGGACGGCTACATTCGCATCATTGACGAATCGGGCGAGGATTATCTCTACCACAAAAAAGCATTCGAGGTTATTGAACTCCCCCAGCGAACCGAACGGAAACTGATCGCTACATTCAGCTGACCCCCACAGTCCTCAAAGCAACGATTCGCTCAATCACGCTTCATCCTAAATTTTTCCGGTGACCAAGATTGCTTGACGGGTGATCGATGCGAGACTAGAATTGCTCGCGTTAACAAGATCCTCGCAAGGTTCTTTTGAGAGAGAAACTAAATGCTGCCGCGAACTCAACGCCAGAAAGAAGTCCTCGATTACATTACCCGCTTTCTCGCGAAGCATGGACACGAACCTTCGTATGCGCAGATCGCGCGTTACTTCGGGGTCAGTTCCAAAGCCACCATCGCCAAACATATCTCGGCGCTCGAGAAGCGTGGGCTAATTAAACGCGAACACGAGCCGGGCCGTTTCACCCTGGCGGTGAGGGTCGAAGAAGCTGCGCCTGATGCAGTTTGCGAAGTTGCGCTGCTGGGTCGCATTGCCGCCGGCGCACCTATCGATGCGGTCGGAGATATTGAAATGATCTGCGTGCCGCGCTTTCTGCTGGGACGTGTGCGTCCAGAGCGAATCTATGCGCTGCGCGTGAAGGGCGATTCGATGATCGACGAGCATATCTGTGACGGCGATATAGCGCTAATCGAAAATCGCAGCGAAGCTCGCGACGGCGAGATTGTGGTGGCCTTGATCGATCGCGTGCAGGCTACTCTGAAACGCCTGTTCCGTTTTGGCGAAGAAGTGGAGTTGAGACCCTCGAACGCGCAATTGGAACCCATCCGCGTGCACGCCTCGCGCGTCGAGATTCAAGGCATCTTCCGCGGGCTCATGCG